>Ga0209375_1001444_pt1 | contig 17927 bp, 16 predicted proteins | sample GraSoiAngelo_131_FD_185888 | JGI IMG/M metagenome (GOLD analysis project Ga0209375, IMG submission 185888) | Grasslands soil microbial communities from the Angelo Coastal Reserve, California, USA - 14_0929_02_30cm (SPAdes) (version 2) | ecosystem: Environmental > Terrestrial > Soil > Grasslands ... | reverse complement strand
GCAAGCGGGCCGGCTGGCCAAGCCTGCCAAGTATGTATGCGGCAAGCCCACCGTTGCCACCGACGCTCAAATTGGCGGCGCGATCGCAGTGGGCCAAGGTGGCGCACCCGAACTCTGCGCCAGTTCCAGGCGGAAAGCGGGGCACCGAAACGTAGATATCGACGGTTGTCCCTCCGATGATCTCGACTATTCCACTCATTGCACCGACCGTCGGATCACCGATGCCAGAGGAGGATGGCTAGCCGCGCAGACACAGGCGCGGGCCTTCAAAGCCACGAGGTCAACCTTTAATCCCAGTGCGAGCAACGCTGCGAACAAAGGCATCCTGGAAAGCAAGGAACACGACAAGTAGCGGGAGCGTCATAACGGTGGCGAAGGCCATGATGTCTCCCCATTGCACCGGCGGCAGGGTCTGGAAGACCGCTATTCCTAATGGCAGGGGGCGAACCTCAGGGCCTCTTGTGACTAGCACCGGCCAAAGCAGTTCACCCCAGGCAAAGAGGAAACTTAGGATCGCGACGGTGGCGTAGACGGGTCGCGCCAGAGGTACTACGACCCTCCAAAAGATGGTCAGGGGGCCGGCACCGTCGACTCGAGCGGCCTCCTCGAGTTCTTTCGGAATACTTAAAAAGAAGGTATAGAAGAGGTACGTGAAGAAGGGACTCGCAATGAACGGGACAATTTGCACCTGGTAGGTGTCAAGCACCTCGATCTTAGCCATCATGAAAAACAGCGGAACCGCGATCGCCTGAAACGGAATGATGATCAGGGCGATCACAACGCCGATGAGCAGGCCCCTGCCTCTAAAAGTCATGCGGGCGAGCGCATAGCCGAACAAGCTGTTGACCACGATTCCGGCAACGACGATCGACGACGTGATGATCATCGAGTTGATGAAAAGGTGTGCGAGATCAGCTCGAGCTAAGGCATCACCGTAGTTCACAAACGTGATCGCAGTTGGTATGAATGCTCGCCACGAGTTGCCCTCGCTCAGGACTCTGTCGTTCGGCTTGATGCTGCCGATGAACTCAAAGAGCAGCGGGACCAAAAACATGACCGCGAGGAGGGTCATCCCCACGTACGTTGCCAGGGCGCCAAGAACCCTTGGCAGTCGCCGCGGCTGGATTACCGTGATCTGGCCGCTCCGTGGCTCACTTCTCGCCAGCGTCACGACAGACATCGGGCTCACGTCGTCTCCTCACGGATCAGGCGGCGTTGCGCCACGCTTATCGAGAGGACGATCAAGAAGAAGATGACCGCGATCGCAGAGCCCTGCGCTATGCGCTGCCTGCCAAAGCCAACGTCGACCAGCATCAGCATCAGCGTCTGAGTGCTGTCCAACGGCCCGCCGCTGGTCATCACATACACCTGATCAAAAAGTCGGAATGCGAGAATGGTTGTGATGGTCACGACAAAGAGCAGTTGGTTGCGCAGCTGAGGAATCGTGACGAATCTGAACTGCTGCCAGCCGCTTGCCCCGTCCACGATGGCCGCCTCATAGTGGTCGTGAGGTATGTCCTGTAGGCCGGCCAAGAGAATCACCATCTGGAACCCGACTCCCTGCCAGATCGACATGATGATGATTGCCAGGAAGGCGGTACTGGTGCTCCGCAACCAATTGGGGTGCACGGCTCCCCCCGAGACAGCGCCTAGGAGACCGTTGATGAAACCTGCATCTGGGTCATAGAGGAGTCGCCACACGGTGGCGGCGACTGCCATCACGGTCACGACCGGCGCGAAGTAGATAGTCCGAAAGACCCTTACGCCACGTAGCTTCTGATTCACTAATACAGCGAGCGCGAGTGCGAGGGCGGTCTGAACTGGAACGACAATGACGACAAAGAGGAGATTGTTCCCAAGCGCCCGGTAGAAGATCGGGTCTTGAAAGACCCGGACGTAGTTCTGAAGCCCGACAAATCGCAGCGGGATGGGTGAAAGCAGCCTGAGGTTCGTGAAGGAGAAAACTATGGCGAGCACGAATGGTGCGACCAGAAAGGCAAGGAGCATCAAGATCGCCGGCAGCGAGAACAACCAAGGCACCAGGGAGTCCTGACCGACTCGCGTTTTCAGGTTCTTAGTCGGGCTTGAAATCATAAGTCGACTCCATTGCTGCAGCCTGGGGGCGGGGGGTTAATCGCCCCCAGGCCAGTGGTCGCTTACGTCTTTACTGGATAGCCGTCGTTGTCCTTAATGTCCCTGTCGATGTCCTGGACAGCTTTGTCCAGTGCTGCCTTCACATCCCCACCGTTCAGGATGTCATTGATCGCCTTCTGGAATGAGAGGGTGATCGTCGGGTAGGCTGGCGTCTGCGGCCTGGGCACCGCGCTCGACTCGAGCTGCTGCACAAATATGTTTTCAGGACCGCCTGGGGCGAACTGCGTCGACGCGGCACTTGCCGACTTGGTGGCGGGCACGGCCCCATTGGCACCGGTCATCTGGAGCACCTGCTGATCCTTGAGCAGGTAGTTGATAAACGCCCAAGCTGCGTCGACACTCTTTGTCTTAGAGGTGACTCCCCACTGCCAGGAGCCCATGCCAGTCTTGCTTCCCTTCCCGAAATTCGGCAGTGGCAGGATGACCAGGTCATCGCCAAATGCCTTCCGGTAGTCCGCGAACACCCAGTGACCTACCCAGGAAATCGCTGACTGTCCCTTTAGGAATGCAGTGTCATCCACGTTGAAGTCAACGAAGCCCTGCTTGAACCATGACTGAAAGACCGTGAGTGACTGCACCGCAGCCGCGCTATTGAGCACCCCATCGGCTGACTGGTAGTTACGCCTGTCGATAAGATCTGCCCCCGCCGACTGGATGATGGGCGAGAAACCATATGTGTACCACTCACCTTGGCCATAGTTGATCTTGAGGTCGAGAGGCTTCTTGAAGCCAGCCCCCTGCAACGTCTTGAGCGCTTGGGTGAACTCGTCCGCGGTCCACGCGTCTTGCGGACCTGACGGGATCCGAATGCCTTTCTTAGCGAGCACTGACTTGCGTGTGTAGAGGCCAAGCCCAGAGTCGAAGGTTCCAACTCCGTAGAAGTGGGCAGCGTAGGTGCCCTGCTTGACGATCGACGCCAGAAGGTTCGCCTTCAGATCAGGCGAAATGCAGCTGTCGAGGGCAACTAGGTTGCGATTCCAAGCGTAGTTGTAGAGGAATGGTCCATCGAAGTCGAGGATGTCAGGCAACCCGCCCGAGGCAGCCGCCGCTTTTACTTGGTCGTTGTAGTTGCCCTCTGGCAAAAGTACGAGCTCGACTTTTACGTCGTTTTGACTGGCATTGAAGGCCGCAACTTGTGACGTAATCGTGGTTCGTTCGCTGCCCTGCCCGCTGTGGAACCAGGCCTTGACCGTTACCGGTCCGCCGGCGACCTTGCCGGTACAACCTGCGGTGGACGTTGTGCTGCCTCCGCCGCCACCACATGCCGGGCCCAAAAGCGCGAAGAGCGCCAGCACCAAAGCCCACCTTCTCATCGTTCAGGCCTCCTTTACCCCTGCCGTCATGACCCACTCAGCTGAGCTCGCGGTCCGGTTTTGTCCCATGAAACCGGTTTCAGACAGACCGTAGCACAGGCCCGGCAAGCTGTCAAAGACGGTACGATTCACGCGTGAAACCGGTTCCCAGACAACGCCAACATCGATTGGCCAACATCGCAGAAGTTGCGGCGGCCGCCCGAGTGGCTAAGGCAACCGTTTCCAGGGTGGTCAACGGCACGGCACCAGTACGCGAGCCGACCCGGCGGCGAGTAGAAGAGGCTATCCAGGCTCTGGACTACCGCCCAAGCCAGATTGCTCGTGGGCTGTCGCGCGGACGCGCGATGACAATTGGCGTGCTCGCACCCTTCTTCACCCACCCATCCGCTGTTCTCCTCCTGCGCGGAGCGGAAGAGCGGTTCACGGCAAGCGGCTACGACATCGTGCTCTACAACATTGGCAGGCCAGAGCAGGTGCACGAACAGTTCAGGAACGTGGTCGACGGCCGGCCAGACGGCGTATTGGTCATCGCCATGCCACCACCTGAGCGCGAGCTGGAGCGACTGCTGGCCGCCAGGGTGCCTATTGTCGTCGTGGACTTCAGGTACCCAGCTCTATCGCATACCTACATTGACAATGTTGCTGGGGGCGACTTGGCTACGAGGCATCTTATTGAGCTGGGCCACCGCCGGATCGCTTTCGTCGGTGACCCGAGTGTCAACCCCTACGGATTCGATTCCAGTGTGGATCGCTGCGCCGGCTTTCGGCGCGCCATGGCAAAGGCTGGTCTGGAAATTCCGACCGCATACATTAAAGAGGGACCGCACGCGCGGCACGTAGCCCACCGGCTGACCGCCGAGCTACTCAGCCTTGAACACCCACCTACAGCGGTGGTTACAGCGTCTGATACCCAAGCGCTTGGGGTTCTCGACGGCGCCAACAACCTCGGCGTCAGTGTGCCGCTTGGACTGTCAGTCATCGGCTTCGACGATATCGAGGCCGCAGAGTACGTCGGACTCACCACTGTCCGGCAGCCCCTTTCGTTGAGCGGAGCCCGAGGAGCAGAGCTACTCCTGGAGGCCATTTCTGCCCCATATCCACTACCCGCTCCAATAGCGGAGCAGCTGCCTCTTGAGCTGATCGTGCGCAAGTCCACTGCGCCGCCGCCGAAATAGGACACGGTGAGGATCGTCGGCGTGGAAACCCTAATCGATGTGAGTTCGTCCGGCCGGGAAGAGGATCCTTTCCCGACTCAGCGGATCGGGTTGGATCGGGGCGTTTGCGACGCGGCATCTGGAGATGCCCGTCCCTCTATAGCCGCCTATGTCCTGGGCGAGGCCACCCAACGGCATTCGAGCCGCGGTAACTTCCATTTGATTTCGATTCGATCCTGTCACGAGCGATGACCCTTCGGCTGCGCGACAACTGGCTGTGGGACTTTTGGCACGTTTGGCATGGCGAGGACTGCCACCTCTTTTATCTCCAGGCTCCGCGTTCGCTCGGTTCTCCGGAGTTGCGGCACCATAGCGCAACGATCGGCCACGCAATCTCTCGCGATCTCAAGAACTGGACCGTGATCGACGATGCACTTCACCCGGGTGCGGACGGCGAATGGGACGACCTTGCTACTTGGACCGGGAGCGTGATTGGACACCAGGGTAGGTGGTTCATGCTCTACAGCGGGGTTAATCGGTCTGAAGGTGGCCTCGTACAGCGCATCGGCCTTGCGACCTCGGCAGACCTGTACATGTGGAAGAAGCATCCGGCCAATCCAATTCTGGAAGCCGACAGTCGCTGGTACGAGGTTCTTGACCTCGGCACTTGGTACGAGCAAGCGTGGCGCGACCCGTGGGTGTTCCAGGATGAGTCCGATGGCTCATTTCATGCATTGATCACTGCACGAGGCCGTTCGGGTGCGCCCGACACGCGTGGCGTCATCGGCCATGCTCGATCCATGAACTTGCGTGATTGGGACATCCTCCTCCCACTCGCCACTCCGAGTGGATTTGGCCATCTCGAGGTGCCTCAACTCGTCCATGCTTCCGAGCGTTTCTTTCTGCTCTTTTCGTATGCGTCAAAAGACCGCACCCGAAGCCGAGTAGCGCGCTCTGTGAAGCGAGTGACTGGCACGTACTGTCTCGTCTCCGATCATGCGCTCGGCCCATTCAATTTCTCAGACGGTGGCATGCTCGCTGTGGACACAATTGGCTCGCACTACGGCGGCAAGCTGATCGAAGACCGGAATGGACGACTACAGTTCCTGGCCTTCAGCATGTTTGGCCGCGACGGCCGGTTTATTGGGGAGCTCACCGATCCGTTTCCGGTCACTCTTGAAAACGGCCTCCCTCGAGTCGAAATCGTGTCTGGCAACGGAGGTAGACCCAGCGCACACAGCGGCTAGGCAGAGGGCTTTGGGTGAAGCCGCATGGGCCCGCATGAACACGATTGGTCGGGTCCGACGCTCGGCGCGAGAATACGCGCACAAAGCCGCAAACTACAAACGGTTAGAAAACCTTCTCGAGCAACCCGACCGCGGTAGCCAACGCAAAGTGAGCGGCAGTCTTGCTCGACGTAAAGCTGGCTGCCTTTGGCATCGGTCGACGGGACGGACGTCAGCGGCTGAAGGTGAACTTGTACAGACCTCTACGGACGACCGCAAACGGTTTTGAAGATCGGCCTCCTTACTGGTGGGGAGGCCCAGGCTTTAGCGGCCCTTCCACCGGGCCGGGCGCTTGGCGAAGAACGCTTCGATCCCCTCCCGGAAGTCTTCGCTCATGTAGGCCTTTGTCAGCAGGTCCGAACCCCCGTCCGGCGGCGTCATCTGCACGCGGATGCGGCGGAGCGCCTCCTTAGCCGTCTCCAGCGTGAGTGGTGCATTTGTGGAGACCGTGGAGCAGATCTCCATAACCCGCGGTTCCAGCGCCTCTTCAGATGGGACCACCTCGTTCACCAGCCCGATCGCCGCCGCCTCGTCAGCACCCACCAGCCGAGCCATGAAGATCAGATCCTTCACGCGGGCGGCGCCGATCAACATCGTCAGGCGCGCAAAGTTGGCCATCGACAGCGTGTTCCCAAGAGTCCGCGCGATCGGGAAACCGAATTTCAGCGACGGCGTGCAGATGCGGAGATCACACGCGGCCGCGATGCCGGCACCACCGCCGGTGCAGGCGCCGGCTATGGCTGCGATCGTCGGCACCCGCACGCTTTCCAGCGCACCCAGCACCTGGTCCATCCGCTCCTCGTAGGCGAGCGCGTCCTCCTCCTTGTCGAAGGCGCGGAACTGCGAGATGTCGGTCCCCGCGGCAAACGCGCGGCCACCGGCGCCTGTGAACACAACAGTCCGGACCGATGAATCGGCGTTGACCTCGACGCAAATCTCCCGGATCCGCTCGTACATGGGGAACGTGAGCGCGTTGCGCGCCTGCGGGCGGTTGAGCGTCAGCCAGACAATCTCGCCCGAGTCCCCGCGCCGCTCCTCGAGCAGTTCTGGCTCAACCCGCTCTACAGCGTCCTCGCTCATATCCCGCCCAGGACCCCCTTGGCCTTGAGTTCCGAGATTTCGGCGTCCGTCCTCCCGAGCGCCCGCAGCACCTCCGAAGTGTGCTCTCCCAGACCCGGACCGGCCCGCCCTTGCCGCACGGGCGTGTCCGAGAAATGGATCGGGGAGCCGATCTGCTCGACCTCGCCCAGCTTCGAATGCCGTCCTTTCCAGAAGAAGCCGCGCGCCTGCAGCTGCGGGTCGTTGAAGACCTGATCGTAGGTTTGGATCTCGGCGCAGGGCACGCCCGCCTTTTGTAGCAGCGACACCCAGTCCGCCCGCGGCCGGCGCGACGTTATCTGTTCGATCATCGGGATCAGGATGTCCCGGCGCGCATGCCGCGAGGGGTTGTCCTTGAAACGCTCCTCGCTCGCCCACTCCGGGTGGTCGAGGACGTCGCAGAACGACCGCCAGTTCCGTGGAGTGGTAGCGCCGACAGTGAAGTAGCCGTCGGCGGCGCGGACCGCCTGGTAGGGCGCCGATGTCTGATGAGCGGAACCCAACGGCCGTGGAATCTCCCCGGTCGCGAAGTAACGCCCCGCCTCCCAAACCGCCAGCGATACTCCCGACTCGAAGAGCGACACGTCGATGAACTGCCCGCGACCGGTCTGCTCGCGCACCCGCAACGCAGCGAGGGCTCCGATCGTGCCGTATAGAGCGCAGACAAGATCGCAGATTGGCACGCCGACCTTGACCGGGTTGCCGTTCGGCTCACCGGTGATCGAAATCAGCCCACTCATCGCCTGCGCCATGATGTCGAGCCCCGCCAGCTGAGAATAGGGGCCGGTCTGGCCCCAGCCCGAGACGGCGATATAGATCAGGCCTGGATTGAGCGCCTCCAGACGCCGGTAGTCGAGCTCGAGGTCGCCCATGGTGCCCGGGCGCAGGTTTTCCACCATGACATCCGCCCCCTGGACCAGTTCGCGGAAGAGCTCCTTGCCCTCGGGAGCCTTGAGGTTTATCGCGAGCGAGCGCTTGTTCCGATTGAGCCTGATGAAAGGTGATGACTCACCGTCCAGGAAGGGGGCCGAGTCCCGCGCGATGTCGCCGCCATCGGGATTCTCGACCTTGATCACGTCGGCGCCCAGGTCGGCCAGCTGCATCGCGCAGAAAGGGCCGGCCATGTAGACGCCGACCTCGATCACGCGGACTCCTGTCAGCGGATGGTTTGGTAGCTCCTCGCTCAACACGTCGCCTTCGGCCGTCGATGTTATCCCCGACCGATGAACGGCATCTTCGTCGCCATCACGGTCATGAACTGAACGTTGGCATCGAGCGGCAGGCTGGCCATGTACACGACCGCGCGTGCCACGTGTTCGGGCTGAATTCGCGGCTCGACCGCGATCTCCCCATTCGCTTGTGGGACGCCGTTCACCATCCCCTGCGTCATTTCGGTGGCGGCGTTGCCGATGTCTATCTGGCCGCACGCGATGTCGTACTTGCGGCAATCAAGTGAAGTTGACTTGGTCAAGCCCGTGATCGCGTGCTTCGTCGCGGTGTATGGAGCAGAGTTCGGCCGCGGAGCGTGGGCGGATATGGAACCGTTGTTGACTATCCGCCCACCGCGAGGCTGCTGGTTCTTCATGACCTTGATCGCCTCTTGTGTACAGAGAAAGGCACCGGTGAGATTTGCGTCGACGACCGATTTCCATTGCTCGAAAGTCAGGTCTTCAAGCGGTACGCTCGGGGCTCCTGAGCCGGCATTGTTGAAAAGGAGATCCAACCGCCCGAAGACCTCGACGGTCTGGGCGAAGAGAGCCCTGACGGAGCTTGGGTCGCCGACATCTGTGGGCACGCTGAGCATTCTCGCGCCCAGTTTCGACCCCTCCACCGCCGTCGCTTCCAGCGGTTCCCTCCGCCGGCCGGCCACGACGACCGAATACCCTTCGCCTGCGAGAGCAAGGGCCACAGACCTTCCAATTCCGGTGCCGCCGCCGGTGATGAGGGCCACCTTGGTCATCGAACCCATGCTCATCTCCTCCTAAAGTCGCTCGCCGTGAGCCTGCCCGCTGCGTGATAGCCTGACGGCCGGTGCCCGCCCGCGTCGTTTGCCTGTCTCCTTACTCGAAAAAGCAGGTCGAAGACCTCTTCGCCGGCCGCCATGCCGTGGACGTGGTGACCGTCCCCGATCCGCCTGCTCCTGAGGCGGTGCGCCAGGAGTGCTCCGTCGCCGACCTCGTCATCGCCGACAAGCGGCACGCGCACCGCCTGCCGCGTGAGGTCCTGGAGCGGATGACCCGCTGCCTCCTGATCCAGATGCCCGCCGTCGGCTATGACGTCATCGATCACGTCGCCGCGGCGGGGTTTGGAATTGCGGTCGCGAACGCCGCCGGCTACAACCGCGACGCCGTAGCCGACTGGACAGTCATGGCCATCCTGAATCTGCTCCGCCGGGGCTCCTGGGGCGATCGGCGGCTGCGGGAGGGCGGCTGGCCCAAACCCGAGATGATGGGACGTGAGCTGGGCGCGCTCACGGTCGGCATCGTGGGGCTGGGCAACGTGGGCTCGGCGCTGGCCAATCGCCTCCTCGCCTTCGGCTCCCGCGTGCTTTACGCGGATATCGTCGAGAGGAGCTTCGCGGGCGTGGAGCGGGTGCCAATCGAACAACTGCTGGCGCTCGCCAACATTGTCTGCATTCACGTGCCCCTGAACGAGGAGACCCACCACCTAATCGACACGGAGGCGCTCTCGCGCATGCAGAAGGGGGCCTACCTGATCAACGCCTCACGCGGGCCGGTGGTGGACGAAAGAGCCCTGATTGCGGCCCTGGAGTCGGCGCACCTTGGCGGCGCGGGGCTGGACGTCTTCGAGCAGGAGCCGACGCCGGCAGACAACCCGCTTCGGCGGATGGAGAACGTCTTCTTCTCCCCACACGTTGGCGGCGCCACATTGGAGGCGGAGGCACGGGTGGTGGAAGTGGTGCGCGACAACCTCACGCGGGTGTTGGACGGCGAGGAGCCATCCAATGTCGTCAACGGGGTCAGACTGGGGGCACGACTGAGACGGTAACGCTGCGCAAGCGATGGGAGCGCGGCGAGCCGGAGGTCGCCAAAACTGGCCACTGACGCCGGGCTGGACCCCGCCATTCTCGATGCGCTGAAGCGGTTCGACACGCCCACGTTGAGCAACGCCATCGAGACGTTCGCGGTCCGGTCGAGGGACGAGGGCTACATGTCGATGGACATCCGCTGCCTCTTTCCCGAGCTCGGGCCTGTGGTGGGCTACGCGGCGACCGCAACCATGCGCGCGCTTGGGCGGCCGGAGCACGCCGACCAGACCGCGCTCTACCTGCACGTGCGCGAAGTGCAGGCGCCGCGAGTAGTTGTCGTCCAAGACCTGGACGAGCCGCCCGGCTGCGGATCGCTCTGGGGCGAGGTGAACGCCACCATCTTCGGAGCCCTTGGATGCGCCGGATGCGTCACCAACGGCTGCGTCCGCGACCTGAAGGAGGCGCGCGCCATCGGCTTCCACTTCTTCGCCCGGGGGCCATGCGTCTCGCACGCGTACGTGCGGGTGGAGTCCGCGGGCCTTCCAGTGACGGTCGGCGGCCTGCGTATCAGCCCCGGCGACCTCCTTCACGCCGACCAGCACGGCGTGCTGCTGATCCCGCGTGAGATCGCGGCCGAGCTGCCGGCGGCAGCCGAGAGGGTCGTCGCCGCCGAGCAAAGCCTGCTGAGCTGGGTACGCTCGTCGGAGTTCGACCCCGACGAGCTGATCAAAAGACGCCGCGTCAAGCACTGATCTCTCGCGCCGCGGCGCGACCGCGAAGGAGGCCGGTCAGCGCGCCTAAAAGACGGCCTTTTCGGTCTCGGCGTTGAAGAGGTGGAGCCGCCCCATGTTGATTCCCAAGCGCACCAGGTCACCCACGCTGACCTTGAGCTGAGGATCGACCCGCGCGATCACGTCATCCGATCCGACCTTGCCGTATAGGTACTGGTCCGCGCCCAGGACTTCGAGCACCTCGACTTTGAGGTCCATGATGGCGTCGTCGCCCGAGACAGTCGGCAGAAAGTGCTCGGGCCGGATGCCCAGGATGCCGCGCGCCACGCCTGGCGCCTTGGGCAGGCTGAGCTCGAAACCGGACGCCTTCGCCTGGTGGTCGGAGATCGTGACGGGTAGGAAGTTCATGCGCGGGCTGCCGATGAAACTGGCCACGTACATGTTCGCGGGTTGGTCGTAGATCTCGCGCGGCGGCGCCACCTGCTGGAGCAGGCCGTCCTTCATGACCGCGATCCGGTCGCCCATGGTCATCGCCTCGACCTGGTCGTGGGTGACATATATGAAGGTGGTGCCCAGCCGTTGATGCATCTTCTGCAGCTCGATCCGGGTCTGGACGCGAAGCATGGCGTCCAGGTTGGAGAGGGGCTCGTCGAGGAGGAAGACGCGAGGGTGACGGACGATGGCGCGGCCGAGGGCAACGCGCTGCCGCTGACCGCCCGAGAGTTGACGTGGCTTGCGGATCAGCAGTTTGTCCAGCCTGAGGATGCGGCCTGCTTCCTTGACCCGCGATTCGATCTCGGTCCTCGGGCTGCCCCGCATCTTGAGACCGAAGGCCATGTTGTCATAGACGCTCATATGCGGATACAGCGCATAGGACTGGAAGACCATGGCCACGTCGCGGTCGCGGGGAGCCATCTTGTTGACCACCTCGTCGTCGATCTTGATCTCGCCGGCGGTGATCTCCTCCAAGCCCGCCAGCATGCGGAGCGCGGTCGACTTGCCGCAGCCGGACGGGCCGACCAGGACCATGAACTCGGTATCCCGGATCGCAAGGCTCAGGTCATCCACGGCCGTCGTCTCGGCCGAGAACTTCTTGGTGACGTGCTCGTAGGTGACCGACGCCACGGAAAAATCCTAGTCGACCGCACAACCAATCGACGCGAATGGAGGCACGCCGGGTCGCTAGCCCTTGACCGCACCGGCAGTCATGCCCGCGACGAAGTGGTCGACGAAGAACGAATACAGCACGGCGACTGGGACCGAGCCTAGAAGCGCAGCAGCCATCAGCTCGCCCCAAAAGAACTCGTCACCGTGGATGAGCTCCTGCGTGACGCCGACCGGGATGGTCTTGACGAGGCTGTCGTTCATGAAGATCAGCGAGTAGAGGAATTCGTTCCAGGAAAGCGTGAAGGCGAAGAGAGCGGCGGCCAGGATGCCCGGGAGCGCCAGCGGGATCGCAATCCGAAGCATCGCCTGGATGCGGGTGGCACCATCAACCAATGCCGCCTCCTCCAGCTCGCGCGGTATGCCCTTGAAGAAGCCCATCAGCATCCAGGTACAGAAGGGGATCAGGAAGGTTGGATACGTGAGGATCAGCGACCAAAGGTTGTTGAACAGGTGCAGCTCTCGGATGACGAACGTCAGCGGCAAGAAGAGCAGCGTGGGTGGCACCAGGTAGGTGACGAAGATTCCCCAACCGATGGAGTCGGCGCCGCGGTACCTCAGCCGTGCCAGCGAGTAGCCTGCCAGCACACTGCAGAACAGCGAGATGAGGGTGGAGACGGTCGCCACCACCGCCGTGTTGAACGCCCAGTGGGGGAAGTTCGTTTGGGTGAAGAGGTGCTGGTACCAGTCCAGGGTGGGCTCCCGAACCCAGAGTGGGCTGACCGAGAAATCGAACAGCTCGGAGGCTGATTTGAACGACGTGACCGCCATCCAGTAAAACGGGAACAGGGTCACGACCAGCAAGGCGAGCAACGGAAGGTAGATGCGGACCGCGCGGCCGAAAAACCTGTCGCCGATGACGCGGCCTGTCCCCGGCTTGCCGACCTTGAGCCGCGCCAGGGAGGCCATCTACTCTGGCTTCCGGAGCATGAAGAGCACGATGCCGACCACGATGGTGAGCAGCGGGAAGAGCACCAGCGAGATCGCGGCCCCCAGGCCGATGGCGCCTCCAGGGATGCCCCACTGGTAGGACCAGATGGAGAGTAGCTGGGTGCTGTTGTAGGGCGCCCCGTTGGTGAGCACGAACGGGCCCTGGAAATCGGCAAAGGTCAGGATGGTGGAAAGGAGCAGGACGACGAGCAGCACGGGCCGCAGCATCGGCAGCGTGATGTTGGTGAACTGCTGCCAGCGGGTCGCGCCGTCCACCCGCGCCGCTTCGTAGAGGTCGAGCGGGATCACTTGCATACCCGCCAGAAAGGAGATGGCATAAAAGGGCGTGCCGCGCCAGATGTTCACGATCATCAGCGCCGCCATCGCATTGGCGGGCACTCCGAGCCAGTTGGGTCCTGGATAGTGCACCAGGTGAGTGTTCACCAACAGCCAGTTGATGACGCTGAAGGTGGGGTCGAACATCCATCTCCAAGCCTCGTAGCTGAGCACGGTCGGGATGATGTAGGGAAGCAGCAGGGCCGCCCGCACGAAGCGCCGAAAAGGGATGACCTGGTTCAGCAAGAGCGCCATGACCAGCCCGAGGCCGAGCTTGAAGACGGTCGTGACGCCGGTGTAAAGGAAGGTGTTGACGACGGCCGTGTAGAAGACGCCGTCGGTGTTTCGTAGCTCGAAGCGGTAGTTGCCAAGGCCGATGAAATTGCCCAGGTTCCCGAGCTCGGAGTCCGTGATCGACAGCCAGATCCCGAAAAGGAATGGGTAGAGCAGGAAGATGCCCAGGATGACGAGGGTCGGTACGAGCAGGAGGTACCCGAGCGGCGCTTCGCGGTCATAGATCCGCACGCGCCGCCGGTGCCATGTGGAGACCGCGTCAGCGCGGCTCGCGGTCCCCATCCCTATACGCTCAGGCTAACTCCGTCAGGGCCGCTCGAAGATCGCCTTCAGCGAAGTTTCGGCTGCTGCGACCGCGGCCTCCATGTCACCTGTGCCGCCTTGGCGAACATGTCAGCCACGATGTACTGCGTCTGCGCCTGGGCCGTCTTTTTGCTCGGCATCGCCGGCCAGCCCGGCCACTTGCCCGGCGCCACGACGTCCTGAAACGCCTTCAGCTTGGGATCGGCGCTGAAGACCGGATCGCCGTGGAAGGCGTCGAACGGGCCTGCGTTGTAGCCGGCCGCGATCATGGTCCACTTCTGGTATTGGTCCTTCTCCATCAGGGCGAGAAGCATCGCCTTGGCGGTCTCGGCGTCCGGCGACCACTTCATTACAGCGTGGTTGAAGATCAAGTTCATCGCGAAGGTGCCCTTCGGACCACTGGGCATGGGCGCGTTGTTGGTCACGTCGGTGTACTTGTGAAACTCGATTTTCTCCCGGATGTAGATGCTCGCCCCGTTCAAGGTCCCGCTGACGCGGTCGGCGTGATAGGCCTGGTTGTTGTCGGGGTCCAGCCATTCCGGGTGCACCACGAGCCCTGCTTTGACCGCTCCCTGCGCCCACCTTATGGCGTCGCGCGTCTCCTTGGAGTTGATGGCGACCGTCTTGCCGTCGGCGTTCACCTCTTTGCCGCCGAAGCCCCACAGCACCGGGTTCCACATGGTCAACGAGTCGCCGTAAGCGTGGCCGTCGGTCTGTGCGATCGGTTTGCCAGTCGTTTTCAGCTTGGCCGCGGCGCTGGTCAGCTCGTCCCAGGTTTTCGGGAAGCTGGTCACCCCCGCCTGCTGGAAGTAGTCGGTTCGGTAGGTCCAGGCGTTGGGCACAATCGTGTAGGGGATCGCCCGCCACGTGCCGTTGACCTTGCAGAAAGCCTCGTTGACGGGATCCGGCTTGCCCAGCTTGCCGATCAGGATGTTGACCTCGTTGCTCACGTCCAGGCAGGCATCGGTATAGAGCTGCGGCCAGCCGTATTGCATCTGGATGATGTCGGGACCAGAGTTGGCTTCAACGGCGGCAGCGGTCTTGGGCTGCAGCTGGTCGCCGGTGACGGTCTCCACAGCCACCGTCACCCCGTTGGCGTCACCCCATTCGGCGGCCTGGCGCTTGAACTCGGCGTCGGCCGGCTTGACAAAGCTGGTCCACTGCAACAGCCGGATTGAGGCGCCCTTCCGTGGCTTGGGAATGGCGGCGGTGGGTGTCCCTCCAGACTGGGGACCGCAGGCGATGATTATCTCGGGGAAGGCGAGGGTGGCCGCAGCCACCCCTGCGGTCCGCAGAAAGTCTCGACGCGACCAGCCTGACTTGGCCCTCTTTCCTTGCGTCATTGCAGGAAACCCCCTCACCGATTCAATGTGGGACCCCGGGAAGATCCCATCTTAACGCTGGTTTTGCTTGCTGGCCCGCTTCGCTTCGCCTGGCAAGGGTGTCGCGCATGTACGAGCCGAGCTTCGCAGTCGCGCCGAGCCCAACCCACCTCGATTCTCCTTTCCCCGATCGGTCAGCCCAGTCAGCACAGGTATTCGGCGTTGGAGCTGAACGAAGGCGTCATCTAACCGATAGGCCTTCCAGGAATCCCTACGTTCATGTCGAGGACGCCCGGTGCTCCGGCGCTGGTTGGGAACGCCGCAAAGTTCGAGATGAAGATGTCCTTGCGGTCACCGCGTCCAGTGCCAAACGCGAGGTCGGAAGGAAAGCTCAATGGATCGCCGGCCGCGAGAACCTCAACGTGACCGACCGGGTCGACCCGGTCGATCTGGCCCTTGGAGTTTGCAGCTACGTAGAGGTTGTCAGCGTTGTCCATGCCGATTCCATCAGCGCCCCATAGGTTGCAGTCGGGGCCGGTGAAGACAAGCGCCGTGCCTGCGCTGCCGTCGGGATGCGTCGGAATGCGGATGATCTCGCCGAAATCGGTGTTGGCCACGAGCATGTCGCCGTGCTTGTTGAACGCGATCCCATTCGCGCCCAGCGGCCCAAAGGATGGCACTGCCGGATGCACCAGCCCGCACGGTCCCGCGGCAGTCGTGCCCTTCAGCAACGGACTGTCGGACCACATCGCGAAATCGCCATTCTTGTCAAGGCGCCAGATCGTCCCGTCGCCCGAGTCCGAGACGTAGAGATTGCCGCGGTGGTCGAACGCCAAACCGTTCCACAGGCCGGGACCGCTCGCCACCTGAAAGGCGGAGCCACCCGTCGCCGGCACCTTCCACATACCGCTACCGACGACCGCGACGAAGACGTTGCCTGCATCGTCCAGCCTCACCCCAAGCGGAAACGAAGGAAATGTCGCGACCGTCGAAAGGCTCCCTCCAGGCACGAACTTCGCAACCTGGCCGGCGAACGGAAAGCTGACGTACGTCGTGCCACTGTGAGCGACGGCGATGCTTTCCGGCAGATTGGGTGTGGCAGTCGTCAGGACCCGTGTCACAGAATCGCTCGCGAGCGCGGTAATTGAGAGAATCGCACACATCGCGCTCACCAGCGGCACGCCGAATCGAATACGCCGGCCTTGAATCACTTCATTGAACCCCCAGTGCTACGAACATATCGCTTTCAGCTGATACAACGTGATCGTCCGTAGGATCAACCGGAGGCTCTTCCCGCTCCTCCCGGGCAAACCGGGCCCTTGAGTGCGAGCACCGCCCTCTGTAACGTATCGATCAACAGGTCATGAAGCTCTACAACGAACTGGCCGAATGGTGGCCGATCATGGCGGCTCCGGCCGAGTATCGGGAAGAGGCTTTGTTCTTTGATCGCCTGTTGAGCGAGTCATCCAATCCTCCGCCGCGCACCGTGCTCGACCTTGGGTCTGGCAGCGGAAACAACGCCTTCCATCTCAAGGCTCACTTCGCGATGACTCTCGTGGACATGTCCCCCCAGATGCTGGCAGTCAATCGAGCGGTGAATCCGGAGTGCGAACACCTTCAAGGCGACATTCGAACTCTACGGTTGGGCAGGACCTTTGATGCGGTCTTTGTTCACGATGCGGTGTGCCACATGACGACCGAGTCGGATTTGCGGGCGCTCATAGAGACGGCATTTGTTCACTGTCGGCCTGGAGGCATTGCTCTGTTCGTACCAGATGAGCTGCGCGAAACCTTTGTTCCCAGTACAGACCACGGCGGCAACGATAGAGAGGACCGCAGCCTTCGTTACGTGCAGTGGACAACAGATCCGGACCCGCGCGACACCGCGATCCTGGTTGACTTCGGAATCCTGCTCCGTGACGAACAAGGGGTCGTGAGGGTCGTGCACGAACGCCAAACCCATGGCCTTTTCGCGCGCGCGGTATGGCTGCGGCTGCTGCGGAAGGCGGGGTTCACAGCGTCGGTGGTGAGCGACGAGCACATCAGAGACCTGTTCCTATGTCGACGCCGAGAGAAGGCAGGAACCATTCGCCACAAAGGCATGGTCAGATTAAGGGTTTGAGTTCATACATTGTTCGGCGGTCGCGTGTCCATGGCCGAGGACTGTTCGCACGAACACCATACATGCGGGGGGATTTGGTCGGTGAATATCGAGGCCGCGTGATTGACGTGGCGTTAGAGGGCGAAACGTCAAGCGCCTGGAATTCTGATCCCGCCTACACGCTTCTGTTCGCCCTCGATGATGACCTCACGATTGATGCTGGAGTTAAGGGGAACAGCATCCGATTCATGAATCACTCCTGCGATCCCAACTGCGAGACATATGTTGAGGCGGATAGGGTATTCGTGTATGCGCGGCGACGCATTCGGCCGGGTGAAGAACTAACTTACGACTACAATCTGCAGCCGGGCGACCCGACCGACAGCCCCGACGCGTACGCATGCAGATGTGGTTCGAAGATGTGTCGTGGAACAATGATCGACGGTGAACTGCTCGAGTCCACAAGAACTGTTGCTCGCACCAACAATCCCTGATCGGCAGCATCCAAAGCCGGCATCGCCTACATAGTTAAAGACGCGGGAGGATCCTGACCCGCTCCCGGCACGCTGCCTCGCAGGCACCGGCTCCCCCGAACTACCTTCCCGCTATCCGTTCTTCGACGGCGTCCGGTGGCACTAAGGATCCGCACCTTGCCAGGAGCAGCTGGCTCTGGGCGGCGGCCCTGAGTGGCTGAATCGGGTGCGGCGACACCGTTTCCACCACATTGGCTGCCGGCAGCGCCGAAGGATGCT
>Ga0209375_1001439_pt1 | contig 17946 bp, 10 predicted proteins | sample GraSoiAngelo_131_FD_185888 | JGI IMG/M metagenome (GOLD analysis project Ga0209375, IMG submission 185888) | Grasslands soil microbial communities from the Angelo Coastal Reserve, California, USA - 14_0929_02_30cm (SPAdes) (version 2) | ecosystem: Environmental > Terrestrial > Soil > Grasslands ... | reverse complement strand
GTGCCGCTCGCCACCTACTACATGGGCGTGGATGAGAGCCGGAACCGTATCTACGCGGGTTCGAACTCCTCGGCGATGATTTACGTGATCGACGGGTTGACGGACCTGGTGGTCGACAGCATCCCGATCGGAGGCGGGTTCGGGGTGTCGCAGTTTGCGGTCGACCCGGCCAACAACCGGATTCTCGTGCCGACGCAAATCTGCGTGATCAGCCCGGGCCCGCCGCCCGTGTGCAGCGACGTCCAGTTCCTGGCCATGTTCGACGCCGGCAGCCACGCCCTGCTCGATACCGTCCGCATCGTGCACCAGGGGTTCGCGGCCGCTTATAACGCCGTCACCAACCGGGCCTACGTCGCGATCCTGGCTGGCCCCGACACCGTCAAGGTGATCGACGCGGGCTCCGGCGTCGCCGGGTCGGCGCACGTCGTCGATTCGCTGCAGCCCGGCAGTGCCATCAGCTCGCTCGCCAACGTTGCCGTGAACCCCGTTACGAACATGATCTACGTGACGGACTACAACGACAACGCCGTTCACGTCATCAGCGGGGCGAGCGACTCCGTTGTCACCTCGGTGTTCGTCGGCGGCCAACCCGAGGGCATGGCCGTGGACACGATCGCGAATCGCATTTACGCGACCTCGTACGCCAGCACCTACATGTACGTTGTGGATGGGGCGACCAACGGTGTCGTCCAGGTCATCAACCTCGGTGCGGCCATGAGCCAGGCGGCGGCGGTCCAAGGGGCCGGACGTGTGTACACCAACGTGTATCCGGGGAGCGCGGTGAAGGTCCTGAAGTTCTAGCCGATCCGCCCGTATTAGATTCCCCCCGATGCCCGACATTCGCCGCCGCCGCACCGTGACGGTGGACGTGGGCGGCGTCCCGGTGGGCTCGGCCCACCCCATCGTCGTCCAGTCCATGACCAACACCGATACCGCCGACGCCGCCGCGACGGCGGCGCAGGTGCGTGCCCTCCACCAGGCCGGCTCCGAGCTGGTGCGCGTCACCGTCAACACCGAAGAGGCCGCGCGCGCCGTACCGGACATCGTGCGCCAGGTCGAGGTCCCGGTCATCGGCGATTTCCACTACAACGGCCACCTGCTGCTCACCAAGTATCCCGACTGCGCCGCCGCGCTCGCCAAATACCGCATCAACCCCGGCAATGTCGGCTCCAAGCACCGCGACCAGAACTTCCGCGCCATCATCGAGGTCGCCCTCGCCCACGGCAAGCCGGTGCGCATCGGCGTGAACTGGGGCTCGCTCGATCAACAGCTGCTGACGGAACTGATGGACGCCAACGCCAAGCAGGCCGAACCCCGCGACGCCCGGGACGTCACCATGGACGCGATGGTCGAATCGGCCCTGCGCTCGGCCGAGCTCGCCGAGGCGTGCGGGCTGGCGCACGACCGCATCATCCTCTCGGCCAAGGTCTCCGGGGTGCAGGACCTGATCGATGTGTACCGCAAGCTCGCCGCGCGCGGCGATTACCCGCTGCATCTGGGGCTCACCGAGGCGGGCATGGGCATGAAGGGCATCGTGGCGAGCACGGCCGGGCTGTCCACGCTGCTCACCGAGGGCATCGGCGACACGATCCGCGTCTCGCTCACGCCGCGTCCGGGCGGTGATCGCACCGAGGAAGTGCAGGTGGCCCAACAGGTGCTGCAATCCCTCGGCCTGCGGAGCTTCGTCGCCCAGGTTACCGCGTGTCCCGGCTGCGGGCGCACCACCTCGCATTTCTTCCAGGAGATGGCCGAGCAGATCCAGGCGTACCTGCAGGCCCAGCGCCCCGTCTGGCGCGAGCGCTACCCGGGCTCCGAGGAGCTGCGCGTCGCGGTCATGGGGTGCGTCGTGAACGGGCCCGGGGAATCGAAGCACGCGGATATCGGGATCTCGCTGCCAGGGACGTTCGAGGAGCCTAAGGCGCCGGTCTATGTGGACGGCAAGCTCAGCGTGACCTTGAAGGGCGACGCGATCGTGGCCGAGTTCCTGGAGATTCTCGAGGATTACGTCGGCAAGCGCTTCGCCTAGCGGATTTCCAGCCCCAGCGGCACGTCGCGATCCGGTCCCACCAGCACGACCTCGTCGTCCTTCAGCATCACCCCCAGCGTCAGGACTTCCGAGAAGAAGTTCGCGATCTGGCGTGGCGGGAAGTTCACGACCGCGATCACCAGGCGGCCGAGGAGATCCTGCTTGGCGTAGTGGGTAGTGATCTGTGCGCTCGAGGTCTTGACGCCCAAGGGTCCGAAATCGATCCGCACCTTGAACGCCGGTTTGCGGGCCTGCGGAAAGTCATCGACCTGCACGATCCGCCCCACGCGGATGTCGATCTTGCGGAAGTCCTCGTAGCTGACGGTGTCCTCTTTTGAGGTCATTGGGTCCTCGACTGCAGGCTGCTTAGGGGTGGCACAGGGGTTGCCCCTCTTGTGGAGCGACTCCAGAGAGGGATCATACAGACCATGTGGCGGCTCCTGCTCGTCCTCGCGGCAGCGACGAATCTGGCGGCGCAGAACCCGGCGTTGCGCCCGGTGCACCGCTGGGGGGCCCCGGAATTGGGGCTCAACCTATCCCTTGGGCTGGGACGAGGCGAGTTCAAGAGCTTCGTGAAGGCGGCCGGCGGCATCGGTGGCTTCGTCGCCGTCCCGCTGGATCCGGCCGGAGCGTTCGCCATTCGTGGGGACTTTTCGGTCCTCTACCACAACTACGATACCTGGGTGCTCTACCCTGTGGTGACGACCAAGTCGTACGTGAGCACGCTGCGGATCGGCCCGCAGCTCGCTTTGGGATCGGGTCCGATTCGCCTGTACGGGCTCGTGGCCGGCGGTTTCTCGTATTTCTCGACCGATCTCGACCTCGACGACGGCTGCTCCTGCGGGGTCACGACGACATTGAACGACGATTTCACCTGGGCGACGGAGATCGGCGGCGGGGTGCGCATCGGGGTGCGGGCGCCGGCGGGGATGGGCAGGGGGCTGGCGCTCGATCTGGGCGTCCGGGCGCTCCATAACGGCCAAGCGACCTACGTGACCAGCGCCGGGATCACCCAAAACGGCGACGGCTCTTTCACGGTGCAGCCGATCCGTAGTGACGCTAACCTGTTGGTCTTCCACATCGGATTCAGCGCGCAGCTGCGCTGATCAGCCTCCGGGGCGACGGCTCTGGACGCCCCCCCGGAAACTCCCCCCGCCCCCCTCCGTCCGGAGGGGGGCGTGACACATTCCTTACGATTCGTCGCCGCCAAAATACCATCACCTCGATTACTTTTCCGGCTCGGCTGTCGATTTTCGGGTGGGTCGAACGACGATCAAGTATCCACCGCTGCGAACCGGGAGCGGTTCGCCCGCGTTGTAGCCTGAAAAGGGGTTCCCCCGTATGAAGCTGTCCGACACCGCTATCCGCCGGCCGGTGCTGGCGAGCATGTTCAGCGCCGCGCTGGTCCTCTTCGGCGTCATCGGCTACTCACGCCTGTCGGTGCGCGAGCTGCCGGATATCGATCCCCCGATCATTTCGGTCAGCACGACGCTCCCCGGCGCCAATGCGCAGGTCGTGGAGACGGCGGTGACGGACGTGCTCGAAGAGGAGCTGTCCACGATCCAGGGCCTGCGCACGCTGACCAGCGCGTCGTCGGAACAGAACAGCCAGATCACGCTGGAGTTCAACCTCGATCGGCCGGTGGACGTCGCCGCCCAGGACGTGCGGGACAAGGTCTCGCGGGTGCGCGGGCGCCTGCCGGTGGACGTGCTGGAGCCGGTGATCGCGAAGCAGCAGGCCGACGCCCAGCCGTTCTTCTGGCTGGCGTTGAGCAGCGCGAACTACGACCTGATGGCGCTGTCCGACGTCGCCGACCGGCTCGTGAAGGCGCGGCTGCAGAGCCTCCCCGGCGTCGGCAGCGCCGGGATCTTCGGCGAGCGGCGCTACGCGATGCGGGTGTGGGTGCAGCCCGACGAGCTGGCGGCGCGGGGCCTCACCGTGCAGGACGTGGAAAGCGCGATCGCCGCCCGGAACGTCGAGATCCCCGCGGGCCGTATCGAGTCGACGCGGCGGGAGTTTTCCGTCCGTTCCCTGGGCGAGCTGAAGACGCCGCTGGCCTTCGGCGACATGGTCGTGGCCACCCAGGGGAACCAGGTGGTCAAACTCAAGGATGTGGCGAACGTCGAGCTGGGCCCTGAGGACACGCGCTCGATCTTTCGGTACAACGGAACCCCGGCGGTCGCCATCGGCGTCGTCCGCCAATCCAAGGCAAACCTCATCCAGGTGGCGCAGCGCATTCGAGAGGCGCTCCCCGGCATCCAGCAGACGCTGCCCCCGGGCGTGAAGCTCGACATCGCGTTCGACGGGTCGGTCTTCGTCACGCACTCGATCAACGACGCGCGCCTGACGCTGCTCATCGCGGCGATCCTCGTCGTGCTGATCATCTTCGTGTTCCTGCGCAACCTCCGGGCGACGATCATCCCGGGGCTCGCGATCCCCACGTCGATCGTGGCGACGTACGCGATCATGTACTTCCTCGGCTACTCGATCAACAACTTCACCCTGCTGGCGCTCACCATTGCGATCGGCATCGTGGTGGACGACGCCATCATCGTGCTCGAGAACGCGTACCGGCACCAGGAAGAGCTGGGCGAGGCGCCGGAGCAGGCGGCAATGCGCGGGACGGGGGAAATCGGCTTCGCCGTGATCGCGACGACGATTGCCCTCGTCGCGGTGTTCACGCCGCTCGGGTTTCTCCGCGGCTCCACGGGACGGTTGCTGAGCGAGTTCGGCATCGCGGTCGCCGGGGCCGTCGTGATTTCCGGATTTGTCGCGCTGACGCTGACGCCGATGTTATGCGCGAAGGTGTTGCGGGTGCCGCACGAGCACGGGGCCATCTTCAAGATGTTCGAGCGCGGCTTCAACGCCCTCGCGGACCGGTACGCCCGACTGCTGCAGACCGCGCTGCGGAAGCGGGGCATCGTCCTCGCGGGCGCGGCGGTAACGGTGGCCCTGGCCTTCGTGCTGTATCGCAACCTCAAGCAGGAGCTGATTCCCGACGACGACCGCGGGTTCTTTCTGGTCGTGGCGTCGGGGCCCGAAGGCGCGTCGCTCGAGTATACGGACGGCTATGTGCGTCAGATCGAGCAGATCATCGGCCGGACCCCGGGCGTCCAGGGCTACTTCACGATCATCGGCGGGTTCGCCGGTGGCGTGAACCGCGCGTTCGTCGGCGTGATCCTGAAGGATTGGAGTGAGCGCCACAATACCGTCCAGCAGCTCGTGGGTATGCTGTTCCCCCAGTTGTTCGGCATCGCGGGTGTCCGGGCGTTCCCGTACGCGCCCGGGGCGCTCGGCTTCAGTCAACCGATACAGTTCGTCGTGCAAAACCCGGATTTCGCGCGCCTCGGCCAGGCGATGGACACGTTCGCCACGCACGCGCGGGGGATCACCGGGCTCACCAACATCGACACCGATCTGCGGGTCAACAAACCGGAGCTGCGGGTCACGTTCGACCGCGACCGCGCCGAAGATCTCGGCGTACCCGTGCGCGATGTCGCCGCCGCGCTCCAAACGTTCCTCGGCGGCCGACGGGTCAGCACATTCACCCGCAACGACAAGTTGTACTACGTGATGGTGCAGCTCGACCGGAGCCACCGCGCCACGCCGAGCGATATGTCGGGGATTTACCTGCGCGGCCGGGGTGGGCAGCTCGTGCAGCTCGCCGCGCTCGCCAAGGTCGAGGAGGGTGTGGGGCCGCGACAGATCAATCACTTCAACCGTGTGCCGTCGTTCACGTTGACCGCGTCGCTGGTGCCGCCCTTCGCGCAGGGTGAGGCGCTCGATTCGCTCGATGCCGTCGCGCGCCGGGTCCTCCCAGCGGGGAGCACGACGGCGCTGGCCGGCGACTCCCGGGAGTTCCGGGAAAGCGGCGGGGCGCTGTACTTCGCGTTCGGGGTGGCCCTCCTCGTCGTGTTCATGGTGCTGGCCTCCCAGTTCGAGTCCCTGGTGCACCCGTTCACGGTGCTGCTCGCCGTGCCGCTCGCCGTCACCGGCGCCCTCGCGACGCTGTTCGTCGTGCGGTCGACGATCAATCTCTACAGCCAGATCGGCATGATCCTGCTCATCGGGCTCGTGACCAAGAACTCGATTCTGCTCGTGGAATACACCAACCAGCTCAAGGCCCGGGGGATGGAAACGCTCGCGGCCGTCGTCGAGGCGGCCCGCATCCGGCTGCGGCCGATTCTCATGACGTCCGTGGCGACGATCATGGGCGCGTTCCCCGTCGCGATGGGCCTCGGGGCGGGCTCGGCCTCCCGCCGTCCGCTGGGCTACGCGATCGTGGGCGGCATTTTCTTCTCGACCGCGCTGACGTTGTTCGTCGTGCCGGTCGCGTACGTGCTGCTCGACCGCCTCACGGCTCGCGCACCACGCGACGTGCGGGCCGTCCGGCCCGTGGAGGCGGACTGATGCTGGCGCTGCTCGCGGCGCTGCAGGTCGCCGCCGCTGCGGCGGACACGCTGCCCACCGTCACCCTGGCCGATGCCCTGCGCCGGGCCACGGGACTCGACCCCAACTACGTCGCCGCCCTCGGCCAGGTCGACAATGCGGTGTGGGCGCGGCGCAGTGCGTTCAGCGTGTTCATCCTCCCGTCGGTCACGTTGAGCACCAGCGCGACGAAGTATTCGCCGCCGTTCTTCAACTTCGCGACGTTGAAGCCGGAGCCATACTCGGTGCAAGCCGCGGTGAGCGCGAGCTACGACCTGTTCACCGGGGGCCAGAAGCTGGCCAATCTCGCCTTCACGGGAGCCACTCTGGACGCGGCACACGCCGGCGAGCTGCGCGCGCGGTTTGCGTCGGCGTTCTTGACCGAGGCCGAGTACAATGCGGTGCTGGCCAACCGCGAGCTGGCGCGCGTGGCGCGCGATCGCGTCCGCCGCGCCGGGGAGCAGCTCGCCGTGGCGCGGGCGCGGGTCGCCACCGGGGCGGCGGTGCAGACGGACTCGCTGCAGCTGCGGCTCGAGCTCAACCGCGCACGCGTCGCGCTGCTGCAGCAAGAGTCCAGCCTGCGCGTGTCGCGGCTGGAGCTGGGGCGGCGCATCGGAGCGGCAGGTCCGGTCGACGCGGGCCCGCTCGACACCCTGCCGCTTCCGGAACTGCCGATCACCTTGGCGGACGCGATCAGCAGCGCGGCGGCCCAGGGGCCCAGCTACCGGCAGGTGGCGGCCCTCGAGCGCGCTGCCTCGGCGGCTTACCGATCGCAGCTGGGGAACTACCTCCCCCACGCCTCGGTGTCGTGGACGCGCACCGGGTTCGACAACAAGTTTACGCCCACGCTCCGGAGTTTTTCCGCGCTCACCCTCAGCGTCTCGTTCCCCCTGTGGGACAACGCGCGGCGGGAGATCGCGCTGTCGCAGGCGCGGGTCAACCGGAACGTGGCGCGGGCGATCCGCGAAGACATGGACCGCGCCGTGCAACACGACGTGACAGCGGCATACGACGGCTACGTCACCGCGCGCGCCAGCACCCTGCTGGCGATCGACGGGCAGGCGGTGGCCCGGGAAAACTTCCGGGTGCAACAGAGCCGGTACGGGGCCGGCGCGACGACGATTCTCGATCTGTTGGAGGCCGAAGTAAGCCTCAGCGAGGCCGAAGCCGACCTGGTGCAGTCGCGGTACGCGACGCACCTCGCGCTGGCCGGGCTCGAGGCGATTCTGGGCCGGCGACTCTTTACGACGAACTAGGACGATCCGTGAACGTGACGAACGCAGTGCGCGCGACATTTCTGATGGCGACGGTGGCGTCGGTGGCCTGCAAGAAGGGCGGGACCGGCGGGGCGGGCGGCGGTGGCTTCGCCGGGTTGCCCGTCGAAGTCGCTGTCGCCGCGATGGACACCGTGCGCGACGAGGTCGCGGCGACGGGACAGATCGAAGCGGTGCAGTCCATCGACCTGCGCCCCGAGGTCGACGGGCGCATCACCGACTTCCTGGTGCGTGAAGGGCAGGAGGTCGAGAAGGGCACGCCGCTCTTCAAGGTGGACGACGCGCAGCTCCAGGCCCAGGTGGCGCAGCTCGCCGCCCAGCGCGATCTGGCCGACCAGGCCCTCGCGCGCACCAAGGACCTGGCGCAGCAGCACGCGTCGTCGGCCGCCGATCTGGAGCGCGCGGAAGCGACCGCGCGGAGCGCGCAGGCCGAATTCGACCTGGCTCGCATCCGCCTCGAGCGCACGACCGTCCGGGCGCCGTTCACCGGCGTCGTGGGCCAGCGGTATGTCAGCCTGGGGGACTACGTCACGTCCAGCAGCCGCCTCATCTCCCTGCACACCGTGAACCCGCAGCGCGCGTCGTTCCAGGTTCCGGAGCGCTTCGCCCGGATGTTGGGCATCGGCCAGGAGGTGACGTTCCGGGTTGCGGCGCTGCCGGGCCGCGATTTCACCGGTGAGGTGGACTTCGTCGATCCGGTCGTGCAGCTGCCGGGCCGCACGATCCTGGTCAAGGCGCGCGTGCCCAACGGCCACCGCCTGCTGCAGCCGGGCATGTTCATCGAAGCGCACCTCGTGACCGCGGTCCGTCCCAAGGCGGTCGTGATCCCCGAGGACGCCGTCGTCCCGCTCCAGGGCTCCAACTTCGTCTGGGTGGTCGCCGACGCGAAGGTGCAGCGCAAGGAAGTCACGCTGGGCGTACGCACACCAGGGTTCGTGGAGATCGCGAGCGGCGTGCAGGCCGGCGAGCAGGTCGTCGTCGGGGGCCTGGAGGTGCTGCAACCCGGGATGCCGGTGCGTCCCACGGTCGTGACGCGCACGCGGCGCGACACGACGACGGGGGACCGGGACTAGTCGGCGGCGGTCGGCGCCGGCAGCGGGGCGGGGGCCATGCGCCGGCCGAGCCGGCTCTGAAGGGCGTCGAGGTAGGTATAAAAGACGGGCGTGACGTAGAGCGTGATGAGCTGAGAGAAGGCGAGCCCGCCCACGACCGCCAAGCCGAGCGGCCGGCGCGACTCCGCGCCCGCGCCCCAGCCGATGGCGATCGGCAGCGTGCCCATCAGCGCCGACATCGTCGTCATCATGATCGGCCGGAAGCGGACGCTACATGCTTCGAGGATCGCTTCCCGCGGCGACTTACCGTCCCGGCGCTCGGCCTCGAGCGCGAAGTCGATCATCATGATCGCGTTCTTCTTGACTAGTCCCACCAGCATGATGACGCCCACGAACGCGTAGACGCTGAGCTCGGTCCCGAACACCAGCAGGGTGAGCAGGGCCCCGAATCCGGCGAACGGCAACCCCGAGAGAATCGTGAGCGGATGGATGAAGCTCTCGTAGAGGATCCCCAGCACGATGTAGATCACCACGACGGCGAGCAGCAGCAGGAACAGCAAGCCCTGTTGGCTTGCCTGGAACGCCTGCGCCGTGCCGCCGAACGCGGTGCTGATCGTGGACGGGAGCGTCTGCGACGCGGCGCGCTGCACCTCCCGCACCGCATCACCGAGGGAGACGTTGGGCGGCAGGTTGAACGACAACGTCACGGATGGCAGCTGGCCGCTGTGATTGACGCTGAGCGGGCCCACGTCCGGACTGGCGGTCGCGACGGCGGTGAGCGGTACCAACGCCCCGTTTTGAGAGCGGATGTTGAGGAGGTTGAGCGCGCTGGGGTCCCGCTGGTATTGCGGCAGCAGCTCGAGGATCACCCAGTACTGGTTGTTGGGCGTGTAGATCGTCGATACCTGACGTGAGCCGTAGGCGTCGTACAGCGCCTGCTCGATTTGCTGGACGCTGACGCCGAGGGCGGCGGCGCGGTCGCGGTTGATCTGCACACTCACTTGCGGGTTCTTGATCTGCAGATCGGTGGTGACATCCTGCAGGATCGGGATCTGCCGCAGCCGCGCCTCGAGCTTCGCGGCATTGTCGAACAGCAAATCGATGTCGGCGCTCTGCAGGGTGAACTGGTATTGCGTCTTGGTCGGCCGTCCGCCGATGCGGATCACCGGCGGCACCGACAAGTACGTGCGGATCCCCGGAATGGCATTGAGCTTGGGCTGAAGCTCGCGGATGATTTGATCGGCGCTGGGCCGCTGGCCCAGAGGCGTCAAACGGATACTCACCCGCCCCTGGTTCATCGTGCCGCCGCCCACCGTGGACATGAAGTGCGCCACGTACGGGTCGCGCTTCAGCACGTCGGCGACGGCGAGCTGATGGTCGCGCATCGCTTCGAACGAGCTGCCCTCGACCGTTTCCGTGGTGCCCTGGATCTGGCCGGTGTCTTCTGTCGGAATGAACCCCTTCGGCACCAGGACGAACAGTACCGCCGTCGCCGCGAGGATGCCGCCGGAGAAGGCGAGGCTGGCGGGGCGGTGATCCATCACCCACGCGAGGGTGCGCTGGTAGAACCCGAGCACGCGTCGGTAGACGGTTTCAGTCGCCTCGTACAACCGACCATGCCGCTCCTCGTGCGGGGGGCGCAGGAACCGGCTGCACAGCATCGGCGTCAGCGTGAGCGACACGAACCCGGAGACGAGGATGGCGATGCCGATGGTCACGGCGAACTCGTGAAACAGCCGGCCGATGATCCCGCCCATGAACAGCACCGGAATGAACACGGCGGTCAGCGAGATGGTCATCGACACGATGGTGAAGCCGATCTCGCGCGCCCCTTCCAGCGCGGCCTGCAGCGGCCGTTTCCCCATCTCCATGTGCCGGACGATGTTCTCCAGCATCACGATGGCGTCGTCGACCACGAAGCCGACGCAGAGGGTGAGCGCCATCAGCGACAGGTTGTCGAGGCTGTATCCCAGCAGATACATCGCCGAGAAGGTGCCGATGATGGAGAACGGCAGGGCGAGGCTGGGGATCACCGTCGCCGAGAGGTTCCGCAAGAAGAGGAAGATGACGAGCACGACCAGGCACAGCGTGATCAGCAGCGTGGTCTGCACGTCGTTGACCGACTGGTGAATCGACACCGACCGGTCGTACAGCGTGTTCACCTGCACCGACGCCGGCAGCTGCGACGCGAGGGCGGCGACCGTGGCTTTGACGGCGTCGGCCACCTGCACCGTATTCGTCCCGGGCTGCCGTTGGATCGCGAGGATGATCGAGCGCACGCCGTCGTACCAGGTCGCATTGCGGTTGTCCTGGACGTCGTCGAGCACGTTGGCGACGTCCTGCAGCCGCACCGGCGCGCCGTTCTGATAGGTGACGACCAGCTGGCGGAACTCCGGCGCGCTCGAGATCTGTCCGTCGGCGAGCACCGTGTAGGCGCGCTGCGGGCCCCACAGGGTGCCGGTGGGGAGGTTGGGGTTGCCGGAGTTGACGGCGGCGGTGACCTCGTCCAGCCCGATGCCGCGCGCCTGCAGGGCTTTGGGATCGAGCTGGATGCGCACCGCGTACTTGGCGGCGCCGAACACCTGCACCTGTGCCACGCCGCTCACCGTGGACAGCCGCTGCGCGAGGAACGTCTCGGCGTACTCGTCCAGGGCGGAGAGCTGCAGCGTGCTGGAGGTGAGAGTGAGGTAGAGAATCGGCGAGTCGGCCGGATTCACCTTCTGGTACGACGGCGGCTGGATGCCCGGGGGCAGCTGCCGCAACGTCTTCGAGATCGCGGACTGCACGTCCTGCGCGGCGGCGTCGATGTCGCGGGACAGGGTGAATTGCAGCGTGATGGACGTGCCGCCCAGCTGGCTCGACGAGGTCATCGCGTCGAGCCCGGCGATGGTGGAGAACTGTTTCTCGAGCGGCGTGGCGACCGCGGCGGCCATCGTCTGCGGGCTCGCGCCCGGCAGCCCGGCGGACACCTGAATGGTGGGATAGTCGACGTTGGGCAGGTCGCTCACCGGCAACAAACGGTACGCCATCACACCGAACATCAGGATGCCGAACATCACGAGCGTCGTCGTGACGGGGCGCCGGATGAACAGCCCGGAAAAACTCACCGGATCGATCCCCCGGCGCTTTCCGATCCGAGGCCGCCGCGGATGTCCACGCGGGCGTTCGGCGTGAGGCGCAGCTGGCCGTCGGTGACGACGAGGGCCCCCGGCGTGACGCCCTGGGCGATCACCGCGAGGCTGTCTACGGTGCGCGCCACCGTGACCGTCTGCTGGCTCGCCGAGCCGTCACTGTTGACGATGAAGACATACGTGCCCTGCTGGCTCGACATCACCGCCTGAGCGGGGACCACCAGGGCGTCAGGCTCGACAGCGAGCACCAGGGTCACGTCGACGAACTCTCCCGGCCACAGCTGGCCGTTGCCGTTCACGAAGCGACCCTTGAGCAACACCGTGCCGGTGATGGAGTCCACGTGGTTGTCCATGAACGCGAGGACGCCCTCGATGGGACCAGTGCCGCCCTCGCCGGGTTGGGCCAGGACCTTCAGCGGACGGTCGCCGTAGCGGCGCAGGGCCGGAAGGTTGCTCGAGGGAACCGCGAAGCGGACCAGGATCGGCCGCAGCTGGTTGATCGTCACGAGCGGCGTCGGATCGCTGGGGCGGACCAGCGCCCCTTCGCGGACGGTGAGGCTGCCGGTGCGGCCGCCGATGGGGGCCCGGATCGTCGCGTACTCGACGTTGAGCTGCGCGGCCGCGAGCGCGGCCGAATCGGCGCGCACGGTCGCGGCCAGCGCGTCGGCGGTGGCCTGCTTTGCCTGATAGTCCTCCTGCGTCACCGTGTTGTTCGTCGCCAGGTCGCGGTAGCGGGCCGCGTCCCGCGCGGCGTTGTCCGCCTGGACCACGTCGCGGCTGAGCGCGGCGGCGGCCTGCAGCAGCGCGGCCTGGTAGGGGCGCGCGTCGATTTGAAACAGCACTTGGCCGGCGACGACCTCGTCGCCTTCGTCGAACCGCACGCGCAGCACCGTGCCTTCCACGCGCGCCAGGACGGCCACGGCGCGGATCGGCTCGACGGTCCCCGTCGCACCTAGCTGGTAGGGCACCGCCCGCCGCTCGGCGCGCGCCACGGTCACGGCGACGCGCGGCGGGCTGCCTGACGGCCGGGGGGAGCATGCGAAGGCCGCCGCCGCGACCAGGAGCAGCGCGGTGCGGAGTGGGACGGTTCGTGACATGACGTTAACGATACTACGCACGAGGCGACCCTGGCGTGAAGCCCGGCCTCACCCCCTGACCCCCTCTCCGCTTCGCGGAGAGGGGGAACGAGGGGTGAGTTGCAGCGTGAATACGCTTCACATCGCATGAATTGGATGATTGTCCTCAGGGATCTTTGCCGTATCCTCCCGGCAATGAAACTCCGACCGCGATCACCTTCTCCCCTGAAGACTCGGCAGGCGCGGGAGCTGAGAAGGGAAGCGACACTCGCTGAGCGACGTGTCTGGGACTTGCTGCGCAATCGCCGGATGCTGGGGCTCAAGTTTCGGCGCCAACATGTCGTAGCGGGCTTCATTGTTGACTTCTATTGCGCTGAGCTGCGGCTGGTGTTGGAACTGGACGGATTAGGGCACAACACACCCTCACAGGCTGACTATGACGTTGCTCGAGCGATCTGTCTGGAATCGCGGGGGGTTCGCGTCGTCCGACTCAAGAACTCTGAGGTCTCCGAGAACAGCCTAAGAGTGCTCCTGACGGATCTCACCCGTCGTTCCCCCTCTCCGCGAAGCGGAGAGGGGGTCAGGGGGTGAGGCAAATGCTCGCCCGGGTCCGCTCCGCCGCCGTGCTCGGCATCGATGCCTATCTCGTTGACGTCGAAACCGACATCTCGAACGGCCTGCCGACGTTCGCCACCGTGGGGCTGCCCCAAGGCGCCGTGAAAGAAGGGCGGGAGCGCGTGTACGCGGCGCTCACCAACACTGGCTACACCTTCCCCCTGAAGCGCATCACCGTGAACCTCGCCCCGGCCGACATCCGCAAAGAGGGCTCCGCGTTCGACCTGCCGATCGCCCTCGGCGTGCTGGCGGCCACGGGCCAGGTTGGTGGCGAGCGGCTGGGGGGTGTGGCGGTGCTGGGGGAGCTGAGCCTGGAGGGCGCCATCCGGCCGGTGCGCGGCGCGCTGCCGGTGGCCCTCGCCGCCCGCGGCGCCGGCCTCGAGGCGCTGGTCCTTCCGAAGGAGAACCTGGCGGAGGCAGGGGTGGTGCAGGATCTGCGCGTGCTGGGCGCCGCGACGCTGGCCGAGCTGGCCGATTTCCTCGACGGCAAGGCCGAGCTGCAGCGCGCGGAGGTGGACGTCGCGCGGCTGTTCGAGGAGCGGGCGCGGCACGACGTCGACTTCGCTGAAGTGAAGGGGCAGGCACACGCCAAGCGCGCCCTCGAGGTCGCGGCGGCGGGGGCGCACAACATCCTCATGGTGGGGCCACCGGGCTCGGGCAAGACGATGCTCGCGCGCCGGCTGCCCACGATCCTGCCGCGCATGAGTCTCGAGGAGGCGCTCGAGACCACGAAGATCCACTCGGTCGCCGGGACGCTGCCGCTGGGCGAGTCACTGGTCGCGCGGCGACCGTTCCGCTCCCCGCATCACACCATCAGCGACGCGGGGCTGATCGGCGGCGGCTCCTACCCGCGCCCCGGCGAGGTGAGCCTCGCGCACGGCGGCGTTCTGTTCCTCGACGAGCTGCCCGAGTTCCGCAAGAACGTGCTGGAGGTGTTGCGCCAGCCGATGGAGGACGGCGTGGTGACCATCGCGCGCGCGGCGATGAGCTTGAGCTACCCGGCACGCTTCATGTTGGCGGCGGCGATGAACCCGTGTCCGTGTGGGTACCACGGCGATCCGCAGCACGCGTGCTCCTGCGGGCCGCTTGGCGTGCAGCGCTATCTCGCGCGCGTCTCGGGGCCGCTCCTCGACCGCATCGACATTCACCTCGAGGTCCCCGCCGTGAAGTACCGGTCTCTGGCCGATCAGGGTGGGGGTGAGCCCAGCGAAGCGGTGCGCGAGCGCGTGGACCGGGCGCGGGTCGTGCAGCGCGCGCGGTTCGTGGAGCGCGCGGGGGTGTATGCCAACGCGCACATGGCGCCGCGCGATATCCGCCACTTCTGCCGCGTGACCGACGGGGCCGACGCCTTGCTCCGCACGGCGATCAGTCGCCTGGGGCTCTCGGCGCGCGCCTATCACCGCATTCTCAAGATCGCCCGCACCATCGCCGATCTGGACGAAGCGGCCGACCTGCAGCCCAAGCACGTGAGCGAGGCGATCCAGTACCGCACCCTGGATCGGCGAGTCGCCGCGTAGGCCTCAAACATCAAGGGGGAGCGACCTTCGTCGCTCCCCCTTGGTGTGACACTCCGCGTGGCCTCTAGTTGTGAATCACGATACTCCCCCCGCCGAGCACCGTGGACGCCGGCGCACCGTCGCCGCTGCCCATCTCACTGTCGTAAATGACCACGCCTGTGTTCTTGTCCCAGATCTTCATCCGGAACGTGTCGGGATCGCCCCCGGTGACGTCGCCATCTACGGCCGAGACCAGGAACGCAAAGTCGCCGGCGCCGTTGATCGTGCCTGACCCCTTGAACCGCACCTTCGAGGTCGAGACCACGAGCCAGTCATAGCTGGTGCTGCGGAAGTGCAGGGAGCCGAGGTGGAAATCGAACTCCATGTTCCCGACCGGCGTGATGGCGTTCTTTGGATACTTGGACACGAACCCGAACGTCGCCTTGCCGGAGAGACTCGGCATGGCTGGGTACGCGCCCCGCGGCGAGACGATCCAGCCCCCGCCGGTGACGAAGCCACCCACTGGGTTGAACACCACCACGAACTGGAACACGGACTGGCCGACACCGCCGTCCTTATCGGTGACGGTGAGCGTGAGGGTATAAACGCCTGCCGCATCATAGGCGTGGCTACCGCTCGCCGAGCCGGAGCCGCCGGTCTCGCTGATCGCGGCGCTCGACGTGCTGCGGTCACCCCAGTCGATCACGCCGGTGTGACTGTCCAGCGTTCCGGGATCCGTGAACGCGGCGCTCGCCGTGACGACGTCGCCGATTTGCTGCGGATCGAGCGGCGCGGTGATCGTCCCGACGCTGGGCGCGACGTTGGCGATTACGGCCGAGGTCGTCGCCTCGCCGGAAAGCGTGCCGTCGGAGACGGTGAGCTTCACCACGTAGGTGCCGTTATCGGCATACGTGTGCGTCGGCGTGGGACCGGTGCCCGAAGACCCGTCGCCGAAGTCCCACGTATAGGTGAGCGGGTTCCCGTCGGGATCCGACGAGTGGCTACCGTCGAAGGAGACGGCGCTGCCCTCGGCCCCGCTCGCGGCCGGCCCGGCGTTCGCGACCGGCGCGCGGTTGACCTCCACCGTCACGGTCGCCTCGGCGGTGCCGGCGCCGCCATCGTTGTCACGCACCGTCACCCGGACGGTGAACGGCCCGGCCTGACCGGTCGGATAGGCGTGACTGAGATGGAAGGTGGTCCCTGTCAGCGCGAGCGGCTGATCTTCCGAGCCGTCACCGTAATTCACCGTCGCCGTCCAGGTGTCCGCGCCGGGATCGGTAAACGACCCGTCCGCCGCGTACGTCTCACCCAAACCCAGGATGACATCGGCGAGGGCGCTCACCACGGGCGCGACGTTCGCGATCGTCGCGGTAGTCGTGGCGCTGTTCGTCAGGCCGCCATCGACGGCAGTGACCGTGAGGGTGACCGTGTAGCTCGCGTTGTCTGCGTAGGTGTGGCTCGGCGTCGCGCCTGATCCGGTGGCGCCGTCGCCGAAGTCCCAGGCGTAGTCGAGTGCTCCACCTGCGGGGTTCGTCGCCGACGCGCTGCCGTCAAACGCGACCGCCGCGCCCTCGGCGCCGGTGTACGGGCCGCCGGCGTTGGCGATGGGCGGCAACACCCGCACGGCCTGGCCGAAGGAGATGTTGTCGACCCCCTCGGACTGGCCGCTGGGCGAGAAAATCCGGATCTGGGTGATCGGCTCGCTGGAGCTGAGGCCCCAGAAGGCCCCAGCGTTGGTGCACGGCGCCGTCGTGGAGAGGATCAGGCCGCTCTGTCCAGAGACGTCGATTTGACAGATGTCATCATCCAGATACGCGACGAGATCCATGCCCACCGCGGTCACGCCGGCGCCGGAGAACTCGATGATGAAGGCGTCCGTGAACACATTCGCGACGATGCTCTTCGACGGCGCGCCGAAGAACCCAGCGTCGACCAGCACGATCTCCTCGCCGGCCTCGAAGTGATCGGCGTTGAACTGCACGCCGGCCGCGATGTCTCCGGGGTGGAAGCAGGCGTTGTCGCTGGTCGCGTCTAGCGGTCCCGGGCACGTCATGACGCCGGGCGGAGTGCGCACTAGGCCGGCCTCGAAGTCCTCCATGGCCAGATCGGGGAACTGCGCGAGAAAACTGGCGCGGTCGCTGAAAAAGAACACAGCCACATCAGCCTGCAGCGGGACCGCGGGATTGGTGGTCGGCTGGTCGCAGCTGACGAGCGTGAGGCACAACAACAAACCGACAGACAGGAGACGGGACGCGTATTTCACAACACCCCCCGGTTGAAGGAGTCCCTGCTGGGGACCGGCTTTGGGTCCTATTTGGGGGCGCTATAGGACCCAATTCGGCAACCGGACGGCTGGCGGCGGTGATCAGTGTCACACCTCCGGCGCAGGGCGTTGGGGGTGAAGGAGTTGCTGTTTCTAGCGCAGGGAGTTCAACCGCCAGCCGGAGCCCTCGCGTGAAAACGTCGCTCGGAACGCCAGGGGTCGCTGCATGCCGCGGCCTAGCTAAGTCGCTCCCGCGAGGACCTCGTAATGCTCGACGTTCGGCTCGAGCCACAGCAGGAACGCCTTGTCCTCGGGATAGTAGTGGGCGACCTCCACGTCGGCGCCCGCGAACGTGCGGATGGCGTCCCAGCTCTCCCACAGGGAGATGAAAACGAACTGCGCGCGGTCGGCGACGACGCGCCGCAGCACCTGCACGCCGCGGTTCCCGGGGGTACCCCGGCATTCCGCCGCCCCGGTGCGCTCGAGGTACGCGGCGTAGGCGTCCGCCACCTCGGCGCGGGTCTCGCCGCGCCAGACTCTCGCGATCATGAGGCGTCCGACAGTCGGACGGTCTGACTGCCCCTC
>Ga0209375_1001437_pt1 | contig 17961 bp, 20 predicted proteins | sample GraSoiAngelo_131_FD_185888 | JGI IMG/M metagenome (GOLD analysis project Ga0209375, IMG submission 185888) | Grasslands soil microbial communities from the Angelo Coastal Reserve, California, USA - 14_0929_02_30cm (SPAdes) (version 2) | ecosystem: Environmental > Terrestrial > Soil > Grasslands ... | reverse complement strand
TCATTTTGCCTTTGAACGATCGTGTTTTTAGCGCGCTACCGGGAACGGATGCAGATGGGCATCTGCGCTGGGTGCAAGTGACTGCTAAGGCCAAAGACAGCTCAAGTGAGAGTCTCTTTCTGGCAGCGCAGAAAAGCAGGCTACCAACCGACTTCCTAACCAAGGCCAAGGAAGTCATAACTCCGGGCACGACGATCATCTTTACTGACAAGCCGGTTGATCCCACAACACAGAGTCATACCGGTTTCCAGGTTGTCGTTGCACAAAAAGACAAACCCTCCGCAACAACCGACTAACCTCGTTACATCGCGTCTCTTTAGCCGCGTTTGTTCGTTGAGATAGGATGGTTTGCAATAGCTCCCTGATAGGAGACGAAACAAATGGCGCTGGAGCTGAAAGGGATCCTGTGAAAAATGCGTGGCGACGCTTACGACGAGCAGAACAGCATACATTTGCAATTACGAATGCACATTTTGTGCGAGTTGTGCCGAGCAGATGAACTGCGTTTGCCCAAACTGCGAAGGTGAACTTGTGCAAAGGCCGCGCCGCAAAAGCAAGCTAGTTTAGGCGACCCCGCCGGTGCTTGATTCGATAGGTCAGAAAACATTCGTCCCCGATCGTGTGCATATTGGTCAGCGCGCAATGCACGCTGGCGGGCAGGAATTCTTTGCTCAGACCTGTCAATGTCGGCGCTTTCGCTCCGCCGAACATGTACGGCGCGAGCGTGAGATTGAGTTGATCGATCAAACGCCGTTCCAACAAGGCGCGAAAAAGCGTCGGTCCGCCTTCGCATGCGAGCCTTCGCACGTTGTATTTGTTGCTCAGCGTTGCCAGCATGATTGGAAGATTGACGTGCTCTGCATCGCTTAAATGGAGTGTCGCCTTGCTCTCCAAGGCCTTCCGGTATTTCGGCGGCATTCGTTTGGTAGAAAAGATAATGATCGGAGAAATGTCGGACTGAAAAATCTTCAGCCGATGATCGATTCTGCCTTTGTTGGAGATGATTACGCGCAATGGGCATCGGCTTTGACCCCGTTTGGTCCTGGCGTCCTGCAATTCAGCGGGCAGGCCGATCCGAACGTTATCGCGTTTCAAACTGGTGTGCCCGATCAGGACCGCATCAGCTAGAGCGCGCTGGCGAAACAAGTGCAGTTTGTCTTCACGTGAAGTGAAATCAACCGGTGCCAGGGTCCGCGTCGTCACCTTGCCATCGGCAGTCATGGCAAAAGTAGCGACGACGAATGGGCGCTGGCCTTTGCGCTTTACCATGAAGAAAACGCCCAACCCTCAACATCCAATGTGCAACGCCCAACTTCCTGAATTGAGCGTTGAGCGTTGAACGTTGAGCGTTGGGCGTTGAGAAGATTTATCACTCCGCTTCCCCAATCTCGTGTTCAAGGGTCACCACTTCCTGTTCCATTTCGCGCAGCCCGACGCGCGCGACAGCGCCGCTAGGTTTGTAAAACAGGTAAACGATCGCGCCGGGAAGGCAGCAAACCAAAATGATGAGAAAACTCAGCGACCCGATCAGAATAGCTTTTGCTTCCGGCACGCCGCAGAGGCCATTCAGCATGATCTGCAAAACTTTTTCCCGAAGTCCAATCCCGGCAAAGCTAATTGGTAACGCCGAAATTGTGCGTTCGACTGGCATTACTGCAAAGAAATCCACCAGGGGCACGCGTGCTCCCAAAGCATACGCCGCAAAGAGAAAAGTGGTGAACGTGGCAAGATGCGCCACGATCGATGCGACAAACGCCACGAGCGTTGCGCGCCAGTGATGCGCGTAAAGATGATAGGCAGCGGAGATCTCGATTAATCTGTCGCGGCCCGGGAATCGTGCCGGCAAAGAGTGTAAGAGTTTGAATCCACTGATGACAAAGGTAGAAAGTAAAAAAATGACCGAACCGCCAAGGAGGACGAGCAACAGCCAAAGCAAGTTTCGTGTCTCGGGTTTTTGTGAAAGGAAATCGTAACGCAACGCAATGAGCGTGGCCGTAATTGCGACCAACGCGACAAGGCCGATAAACCGATCGAACACTACCGCGAGCAGTGCGCCTGCTTTTTTGTCCGGCGTCTCTTTCAGCAGGTAATAACTTTTCATGATGTCCCCGCCGGTGCCTCCGGGGAGAAACTGGTTGTAAAACATTCCGATGAGGAACAAGCCGGACAGGCGCGGGAGACTCAGGTGAATCTTTTGGACCTTCAACAACACGTGCCAGCGAAAGCAAGCAGCGATTTCCACCACCACGTATGCCAGTATGCCCATCATGACCCAGCGATACTCGGCGTTCCGGATGGCCTCAACCATCTGTGCGCGCCTGGTGGGATCGTGATAAACCCAGTAAAGCACCCCGATCGTGACGCAAAGCTGGAAGACAGTGATCAGGATTTTCTTCATTCGCCGAAGCGTTCCTTCCAGGTTTGTACGGACCGGCGAATTGCATCCGCCGTTTTGTTCGGGCTCATCTCCCAGACAAATAAACAGTTTGTGGGAAGAAGCGGAATTAGTTTCTCAAAATCTACGGCGCCGGTAAACGGCGCTTCGTGATCCTTCGCGGGCCAAATGCAGTCCTGGACATGACAGCCCAACGCTCGCGGACCGATCAGGCGCAGCCATGCGGCATGATCGATGAACCCCAAATTTTCTTTGATTTGCGAGTGACCGAAATCGTGCCAGTAACCCACCTGCGCACCATTCGTCCCATCGAGCAACCCAGGTAATTCGCGCTCGCTTGGAATCTCTTCATAACCGCGACGGCTCTCCAAAGCGATTCTGACATTTTTTGAAGCGGCGTACTCAATGATGCGGCCCAGGCAGTCTTTGACGCGCTGCAAATAAGCGGGCGCAAGTCTTTCCCGTTTTTGCACGGCTCTTATCTTTAATCTGACGTATTTGCGCGATAGGTATTTTCCAGTTTTCGCCAACTCGATCAACTGGTCAGTAATTGGCGGCATGTTGACTTGGCCTAAATGCAATACCACAAACGGCGCGTTCAATCGCGTTGCGAAATCGATTGTCTGAAACGTTTGCTTAATTGCACGCTCACGTTCCGCCAAAGAAGCGGCGGAAAATTTGTAGCAGTCCGGCGAAGCTGTCATCACTTCAATGGGTAGGGGACAAAAATTATGCAAACTGGTGAAGCGGACTTCGCCGGCGTCGAACATTTTTTGGATTCCCGGCATTAGCGATAGTCGGATTCCATGGCCTAGCTCGATCAGGTCAAACCCGAGTTCGATTTTGATTTCGCGCAGCATTTCCTCCCCGGCTGTATGGCGTCCGGAGTTCCAGCAGGTGGAAAACGCGATCACGCTAAACAGCAGCGGCGATTGGCGGCGCAGGCGTTTCGGCGCTGGGTGTTTCGCTGACTGCAGGTTGAGCGCACTGCCGTCGCACGCGTCCCAGCACAATCAGCGCGATTACAGCATAGCAGCCAGCCGCAATCGCCAGCGCCGTGCGCATTCCGATCAGATCCGATAGACCAGTGATTCCCAAGCCCGCGACCGGCATGAGACCAACAAAGCTCAACATGAATACAGCCGAGACGCGGCCGCGCAAATAATCGGGCGCTCGTTCCTGCACAATCGTGTTAGCCAACCCGAAGTTCATGGCCAAGCCCAGTGAATTAAAAATGAGCAGCGCCGTCGCGAGATAGAAACTTGGCGCGCGCGACAAACTAAAAATCGCGACTGCGACGATCCCCACATTCATCATCATGATCGCCACGCGCTTCTGGCGCGGAATGCTAATCAGAAAAATTGCGCCGACGACTGAGCCGACTGCGGACGAGCCCATCAAAAACCCGAGCCGATCCGCCCCGAGCCCGAGCACAAGTCGCACATACAATGGCATCATCACGGTAATGATGGGGAAAATGAAAACAGTCGTCGCCGCAATGAGCGCGATCATCGCAAGACTTGGCTTGTCCTTCGCGACGTAGCGAAATCCTTCTTTGATCCCGCTGGCGCGCTTCTCTTCTTCTTCCACAGTCCCGCGCGGTCGCGGCGGGATCATCAACAAGGCGATAATCAGCGCCACGAACGAAATTGCGTTAAGAAAAAAAGCCGAAGCTGCACCCCACACGCTGATGAAAATTCCAGCCAGCGACGGACCAACCACGCGTGAGCCGTGAAAGACCGCGCGGTCGACAGCAATCGCGCTTTGAATTTCATCGCGCGTCACCAACTCGGGCACAAGCGCGTTGAGGGTAGGCATCTCAAATGAGTTGGAAATGCCGAGTGCGACCGCAAACGCCAGAATGTGCCAGATCTCGAGTTTGCCGCTCATGATCAAGAGCCCAATGGAAATTGCGAGCCCGATCTGAACATACTGCGTTGTCAGAAGAATTTTTCGCTTATCAAAACGATCAGCCGCCGAACCACCGACCATCGTTAAAAGGAGCATCGGCAGACCGGCAGCGAGATTGGCCATTCCGAGCATGATCGCTTTGTTCGTGAGCGTGCTCATCACGTAACCTTGAGCCATCACCTGCATCCACGTTCCGGTGTCGGAGATCGCGCTGCCGATGATGTAGCGGCGAAACGGACCACGGCGCAGAACGCGCAATGCGTTACGAGTGGATATCTTCACGTCCGCGCTCATGGCAAACACTCATCCGTGTAGAGGCGTTTGTGTCAAACGCCTGCCGATTTTGGTGAGTAGCGTTTGAGCGAATCGCCATGGCAGTTGGCTGAATCGTCGCTACTTAAGCGCGATTGCCCTGGAGCCTGCGATCATTAGTTTACATACGATGCGCATCGACAAATACACGCAAAAGATGCAGGAGGCGCTGCAGGCGGCGCAGGACCTCGCTTCGCAGGCTAATCATCCTGAAATCACGAACGAACATTTTCTTTCTGCTCTCCTGGACCAAAGCGAAGGCATAACGCGCCCGCTCCTCGAGAAGATTGGTGCAAATGTCGATCAGTTGCGTGAGCAGCTGCGCGCTGAGTTGGACCGCCGACCCAAAATACATGGCGCGGCCGCTGATCTGCGGCTTTCGAACGAACTTCGCGGCGTGCTGGACAATTCAGAAAAGGAGATGTCGAAGCTGAAGGACGAATTCACCAGCGCTGAGCATTATTTGCTGGCGTTGGCTGGTGCGAATGTTCCCGCAGCAAAATTGCTCAAAGACTCTGGCGTCGCGCGCGACAAGCTCATGCAGGGCCTTCAGCAGGTGCGAGGTTCCCAGCGAGTGACCGATCAAAATCCCGAAGGCAAGTATCAGGCGCTGGAAAAATATGGCCGCGACCTGACTGAGTTGGCGCGGCGCGGCAAGATCGACCCGGTGATCGGACGCGACAATGAAATTCGCCGGGTCATGCAGGTGTTGTTGCGCCGTACAAAAAATAATCCGGTGCTCATCGGCGATCCAGGTGTTGGCAAAACTGCGATCGCCGAAGGTCTTGCCCGGCGAATTATCGGCGGCGACGTGCCGGAATCTTTAAAGAATAAACGCATAATCGCGATGGACATTGGCGCGATGATCGCCGGCGCGAAGTTCCGTGGCGAATTCGAAGACCGCCTGAAAGCGTTCTTGAAAGAAGTGGCCGATGCGCAGGGCCAGATCATTCTTTTCATCGACGAACTGCACACGATCGTCGGGGCTGGCGCGGCCGAAGGATCTGTCGACGCGTCGAACATGCTGAAGCCGATGCTTGCGCGCGGAGAACTGCGGACGGTCGGCGCGACCACGCTGGATGAATACCGCAAATACATCGAGAAGGACGCCGCGCTCGAGCGTCGCTTCCAACCGGTGATGGTAAATGAGCCAAGCGTGGAAGACACGATCGCGATTCTGCGCGGATTGAAGGAACGCTACGAGGTGCACCATGGGGTGCGAATCACCGACGGAGCGCTCGTTGCCGCCGCCGTACTTTCGCATCGCTATATCACCGACCGATTCCTGCCGGACAAAGCAATCGATCTTGTCGATGAAGCGGCGTCGCGTCTGAAGCTTGAGCTCGACTCGATGCCGACGGAGATCGACGTAATCGAGCGCGAGATCATGCAACACGAAATGGAGCGGCAGGCGCTCAAAAAAGAAAAAGATGCGGCGAGCAAGGAGCGCCTCAAGAGACTCGAGAAGGAATTGGCCGAATTGAAAGAGAAAGCGAACGCACTCAAAGCCGAGTGGCAGAAGGAAAAAGCAATCATCAACCAACAGCGCGGAATAAAAGAACAGCTTGATGCCCTTCGGACTGAACTAGAGCGCGCGCAACGGCGTGGGGAGCTAAGTAAAGCGAGCGAAATTCAATACGGAAAGATCCCCGAACTGGAGCGAAAGCTGGCCGAGTTAACCGAAAAGACCAGGAAATTAACTCTGCTACGCGAAGAAGTGACCGAGGAAGATATTGCCAGGGTTGTCTCGAGCTGGACTGGGATTCCAGTGTCGCGATTGCAGGAGGGCGAAAAAGAAAAGCTGGTCAAACTGGAAGCGCATTTGCACGAGCGCGTTGTCGATCAAGAGGAAGCGATCAAAGCCGTTGCGAATGCGGTGCGTCGGGCGCGTGCTGGGTTACAGGACCCAAATCGTCCACTTGGTTCTTTCATTTTTCTCGGACCAACTGGTGTTGGCAAAACGGAATTATCGCGCGCGCTCGCCGAATTTCTGTTCGACGACGAAAACGCCATGATCCGGATCGACATGAGCGAATATATGGAGAAACACACGGTCGCGAGATTGATCGGTGCGCCGCCGGGATACGTTGGTTATGAGGAGGGCGGTCAACTTTCCGAAGCGGTCCGGCGCAGGCCGTACTCGGTGGTGCTCTTTGACGAAATCGAAAAAGCGCATCCGGACGTATTCAATGTGCTGCTGCAAGTGCTCGATGACGGCCGAATCACAGACGGGAAGGGGAGAACTGTAGATTTCAAGAACACGGTCATCATCATGACCTCAAATATCGGGTCCCAATACATCACCGAGGAGGAATCACGCGAAGCGCGCCGCCGATTGGTGATGGATGCTTTGCGTGCGCATTTCCGTCCAGAATTTCTGAATCGCGTTGATGAGATCATCATTTTCGATCGGCTCACCGAAGACGATCTCAAGAAGATTGTGGAAATTCAGCTTAAGCGGCTGTCGAAGCGTCTCGAGCAACAGAAGATCACGCTCAAGCTCTCCGATTCTGCAAAGGAACTGCTGGCGCGCGAAGGCTACGACCCGGTCTACGGCGCACGCCCACTGCGGCGCACCATTCAAAGAGAAATTCTCGATCCATTGAGCATGGACATCCTGGAAGGCAAAGTCCGCGAAGGTCAAACCGTCAACGTTAGCGCAAAAGACGGTGCCCTTGCCTTCGACGCGCGTTGAAATCTTTTTATGACACCCGAGGCAGCTCTTCAAAAGCAGATCGAGAAATATCGTGCGATGACCGGGGAAGAGAGACTCAAACTCGCGTTCGATCTACACGAGCTTGCATGTGCGATCACGCGTGAAGGCATTCGGCACCAGCATCCGAATGCAAGCAGGGAGGAAGTGGAGCGACTCTTGCGCGAGCGCATCTTGCTCGCCCATCGTTTGTGACAGAGCAGGAGTTGACCATGGACGCGGTCCGCCGCCTGAATCGCGCGGGAGTTAAATACTTGCTTACCGGTGCAATGGCGACATCACGCCGAAGAGCACATGAAGACTAAACATGCGTCGGTTAACGAAGGTGCGGTCAATGGCATCAACCGCTCAGAAATTCGACCGTTTCAATTTAGTGGCCGGGTCCGAAGCTTTCGGCACGCCATCGCTGGAATCGTTCGGATGCTCTGTTGTCAGCATAACGCCTGGATTCATGCGATCGCGACTGTCGCTGTTATCGCCGCGGGATGTTTTTTTCATCTATCGGTTTCAGAATGGTGTTGGCTCATCCTGGCTATCTCGACCGTGTGGACAGCAGAAGCGCTAAATACCGCTTTTGAATTCCTGGCTGACGCCGCGTCGCCGAATTTTCATCCAATCGTGCGCGACGCAAAAGACGTTGCGGCAGGGGCAGTGCTCATCACAGCAATCGCGGCGACGATAATCGGTGCGATCCTTTTTTGGCCACACGTTCGGGGAATGATTTCACGATAATTTAGTCCACAAAAGCCGAACCGTTCAGTTCAATGCAAAAGACGGCGCGCTAGAATTTCTGGAAAAATAGTTGTCAAAACTGACGACTAGGTTTGATTCTCGTCCTTTTAGTGAGCGAGACTTTTAAAACCAAGATCCAGTTCAACGGCCACGAATACGCCAGTGCCGATGAAATGCCGGTCAGGGTAAGGGTTGCGTACGAGCGCGCGATCCACGAGACGCCCGCGCTTCATTCTGGAGCGCGACTGGCGGCAAAACTGAAGGCGAAGATCATCGTGAACGATACCGAATTCAATCATGCCGGAGAAATGTCGGTAGACGATCGACACTTGTATCACGAAGCGCTCGAGGCGGTGTTCCCGCCATGTATCGCAGTGCCGGCTACTGACGGGCAATCCGTTACCGAGGCGCGGAAAGTCGCGCACAGGAAAATGTTGCTGGTCGTCTTGCTCGTCAGCTTGCTCGCCGGAGCTGTTTATCTCTGGCTGCACGGCTTGTTCGGCTAAAACACTGAGCTTGTAGAGGGGCTCGCCGCAGCAAGCGCGTATTCGCTTCGATTCGGCGGTTGACACAACCGCCGCTACAATCTTTCAAGGCGCTACGCTGCCACTTGCTTGAATGCCGACACAAAAGTTTCCATTTCGGGCTTTTTTCCAATGGTGACGCGCATGTGATTTGGCAGGGCAGGGAATAAGCGTCCGACGTGGACGTTTTGTTCTTTCATTGCTTTGATCAACGGCACGACGGGGCGTCTGCAATCGACCATGATAAAGTTGGCCTGGGACGGAATCGTTTTGTAGCCCGCTGTGGCAAGTTCGGAAATTACGAACATTTTCGCTTCGCTGTTTAAATGCTGTCCGGTTGAGACCTGGTCTGGATCATCCAGGCTGGCATTCGCCGCGGCCAGGGCCATGATGTTGACGCTGTCCCACATCTGGTACGGGCGCATGCGCTCCAAGGTTTCTTTTTGCGCCACGCAATAACCGCAGCGTAATCCAGCCATGCCATAAACTTTTGAAAATGTGCGCGCGACGATCAGGTTTGGATTGTCCTTCACCAGCGGGACGACGCTCTCATAATCGGGGCTGTCGGAGTAATGAAAGTAGGCTTCGTCCACGAGAATCACCGTCTCGCGCGGAGTTTTTGCGATGAAATCGCGCAACTCATCCTTCGGTGTGATGCTGGCAGTGGGATTGTTCGGGTTACAGACGTAAATCAAACCCCCTTTGGCCACGGCAAGCATTTTTGGAAGGTCGTGCGCAAACGTGGTTGTTAGCGGCACCTTTACGATTTCAGCGCCGTTTGTCTTGGCCTGTTCCAGAATCGCCTCAAAGGTTGGGTCAGCCGCGACAAGATTTCCGCGCTCCTTGCCGGTGAATGTTTCCGCACATAGTTTTAGAATCTCGCTGGAACCATCGCCGAGCAGGATTTGATCGTGATTTACTCCGTTCAGCCTGGCCAGCTTGTCAATTAGCACGTTGTTGTGTTCATCGGGATAACGGCAGGCGAGGCCAAATGAATCTGTCATGGCTTTTAACGCTTTTGGCGAGGGTCCGTAAGGATTTTCATTCGCGCTCAAACGCACAATGCCGCCAGTTGCACCGATGTGCTCCGACAGTTTGGCAGAGGAAAACGCTGGCCTGACGAAAGCCGCAGCGGCGCTGGCGCCCAATAGGTGCGCGAATTTACGTCGAGAAATGGAGATGGTATTCATTGTTGGATCCTAATTAACCTCGATTGTTAGGCTGATCCGAGCCGAATGCCAGACCGAATTGCGCCAACTGCGTTTTTGCTGGCTGTCTTCGCGGCGCTCGTTACGCACGGATGCGCCAAAGCGCCTCAGGACGAGCGCGCGCACCAGCTCGCTGCACGTGTGCGAACTGAATTTCTGCATGCGTGGAATAATTACGAGCGCTATGCGTGGGGCCATGACGCATTGCGACCTTTAAGTAAAACCCCGCACGACTGGTATGGACAGTCGCTCCTGATGACTCCAGTTGATGCACTCGACACACTCGTTGTGATGCATCTCGACGCCGAGGCGGCAAAGGCGCGCTCGCTTATCGTCCGTGATCTCTCGTTCGATCGCGATATTTACGTCAAAAATTTCGAGATAACGATACGTCTGCTCGGCGGTCTTCTCTCCGGCTACCAGCTAACGGGTGACAAACGCCTCTTAAACTTGGCTGAAGATTTGGGCAACCGACTGCTTCCAGTTTTCAATTCACCCACGGGGCTCCCATATGTTTATGTGAGTCTCCGCACTGGCCAGACCCGCGGCGCGGTGACGAACCCGGCAGAAACCGGCACGCTGTTGTTGGAATTTGGCACGCTGAGTAAACTGACCGGCAAGGCCGTTTTCTATGACAAAGCAAAACGCGCCTTAATCGAAACGTTCAAGCGGCGTTCGCAGCTCGGCCTCGTGGGGCAAGGCATTAACGTCGAGACAGGCGCGTGGACGAACACTGACAGTCACATCAGCGGCGGCATTGATTCGTACTACGAGTATCTCTGGAAGTGCTGGCTTCTATTCGGCGACAAAGATTGTCGCGATATGTGGGAAGCCAGCATTCCCGCCGTTAACAAATATCTTACCGATGAAATCGGCGGCGAATTGTGGTACGGCCACGCTGACATGCAGACAGGTAAGCGCACTGAAACGACCTACGGCGCGCTTGATGCATTCTTCCCTGCGTTGCTCGCCTTGTCAGGCGATCTCGCTCGAGCGCGTCGCCTGCAAGCTTCATCATTTAAAATGTGGAACCTGTACGGCATTGAGCCGGAAATTCTTGATTACAAGACGATACACGTGGTCGCCGGAAGTTATCATCTCCGCCCCGAGATCGTTGAGTCGACTTATTATCTTTATCATTACACAGGCGACCCGGAGTATCGGCATAGAGGCGAGAAAATGTTCGATGACTTTGTCAGATATTGCCGCACGGATTCCGGCTACGCTGCGCTTACTGATGTGACGAGTAAACAACAGCTCGACGAAATGGAGAGCTTCGTTCTGGCTGAGACTTTCAAGTACTTTTATTTGCTCTTCGCTCCGGCCGGAACTTTGGAGTTCGATAAAGTTATCTTTAATACCGAAGCGCACCCACTGAGGCGAATACCGTAAAACTTTCTGCTAAGATTTTCATATGATCTTTGAGTTGCTGAAGCAGCGAAGACGACGTCGCCTGCGGGCGCGGCCGTTTCCGAAACAGTGGCTGACGTTGATTCAGCGCCATGTTGTATTTTTTCACAGACTGTCCGCGAGCGATCACGCGGAGCTACTTGGTCACGTTCAAGTGTTTCTTGCCGAAAAACGTTTCGAGGGATGTGGCGGATTCGCGATCACGGACGAGGTCCGGGTGACCATCGCGGCGCAGGCTTGTCTTCTATTGTTGCATCGCAGTACGGATTATTTTCCAGGTCTGCTCACGATTCTTGTTTATCCATTGACATACATGGTGGAAGAAAAACGGCAGCTCGGTGAGCACGTTTGGGAGGAGGGGACTGTAGGTCGCCTTGGTGAGACCGGTCGCAGAATGGGTTCGCTGGTCCTTTCCTGGGGCGCCGTCAAACACGGCGCGGCAGATCCCTCCGACGGTAAGAACGTTGTCCTTCATGAATTTGCTCACCAACTCGACTTCGAAAATCATGCAGTCGATGGCGTGCCCGGATTGGCAACGCGTGAACAGCAATTGGCCTGGAGTGAAGTCATGAGAAGCGAGTTTGCGTCATTGCGCGCGGCCGGCGAGAGCGGGATACCGACCCTGCTCAACACGTACGGAGCCACTGATCCTGTCGAGTTTTTTGCGGTATCAGTCGAAGCTTTCTTTGAGCAACCGCACGCTCTACGCGCTCGCCACCCAAAGTTATACGCAGAACTGCAAAGCTATTTTAATCAGGACCCGGCAGAATATTCCGGCGAACGCTAGAGGCGTTTCACAGAACAGAGCCGGCGGGCGCCGAGCGACATAGCCGGGAAGCCCGGAGGGTCAGCTCGCTGGCGCGAGCGAATCAAACGCCCTACAGTTACTGTGGCTGCGGTACGACCCTGAGATACGGTTTCGGCGCCTTCCAGCCTTGCGGATACCGCTGTTTCGCCTGCTCGTCAGATACTGACCCCGCAATGATGACATCTTCGCCTGGCTTCCAGTTCACCGGCGTAGCCACTTGGTGCTTCGCGGTCAATTGCAGAGAGTCAATCACACGCAATACTTCATCGAAGTTGCGGCCTGTTGTCATTGGATAGACGAGGATCAGCTTAATCTTCTTGTCCGGTCCAACGACGTAAACGTTGCGCACAGTGGCGTTATCGGCTGGCGTGCGCTTCTTCGGATCGCCCTCGACGTCGGCTGGAAGCATTCCGTACAGCTTTGATATCTTGAAATCAGCGTCGCCAACGATTGGGTAGTTAGGCGCATGCCCCTGCGTTTCCTCTATGTCTTTGGCCCATCCCGCGTGATCGCCGGTCGAATCGACCGATAACCCCATGATCTTCACGTTTCTGCGCTCAAATTCCGGTTTGATTTTTGCCATGTAACCAAGCTCGGTTGTGCAGACCGGTGTGAAGTCTTTCGGATGTGAAAACAGGATAGCCCAGGAGTCGCCAATCCAATCGTGAAACCGGATCCGGCCCTGGGTAGTTTCTGCTTCAAAATCTGGTGCTGTATCGCCAATCTTCATTTGTTTTTCCTCCGTTTTTTGGGAGGAGGTTATTCGAATGCGGAAGCGAAAGTCAATACTCGGCTTGCGAGATCAGCTCGCAGAACTTGTTGAGATCGATGTTGCCACCTGAAACAATGGCGACAATCGGGCCCTTGCCGGCTCTTCCAGTGAGAGCCGCAGCGAGTGGTAACGCGCCAGCGCCCTCGGAGATGACCCGCGCCTTTTCTGCCATTTGTCGCATCGCCTTTTTCGTTTGCTCGAGAGTGACGACTAGGTAACCGTCCACCACCGGTTTCATTCGTTCCCACATGCGAGGGAACATGCTTTGGCCGCCTGCGCCATCGACGAACGAAGCTTTCCAGTTCGTGAACACTTGGGGCGAACCTTTCTTAAATGAAAGCGCTGCCGACGCAGCTGTCTCGGGCTCAACTCCGAAAACCTTCGTTTCCGGCTTGAGCGCCTTGATTGCGCTGCCCACGCCGGTGATCAAACCGCCACCGCCAATGCTGGCAATGACGGCAGCTGTGTCCGGCGCATCCTCGAGAATTTCGACTCCCATCGTGGCGTGCCCAGTGATGAAATTGTGATCATCGAAAGGATGAATGAAAGTTCCGTCCGCTTCGGGATACGATCGTTCCTCAAGCGCATTCCACGCGACGTCGTAAGGGACAGGAATGAGTTTGGCGCCGAGCGCTTTCATTCGCTCCAGCTTTGATTTCGGCGCCGTTTCGACAACCACAACTGTGCACGGCACATCTGCGGCCCTTGCCGCGTAGGCAACGCCCTGCCCGGCGTTTCCTGCGCTAATCGTCCAAACTCCGCAATCCCGCTAAAAGAGCAACGGCATTAGCGGCGCCACGCAATTTATACGCGTTGATGGGCTGGAGGTTCTCCAGCTTGAGTCGAATGTCAGGACAATCTCGTCCGAGCTCGATGCGAATCAGCGGCGTGCGCACAATCGTGCTTGCAATTCGCTCCCCTGCCGCGCGTATTTCAGCCAGCTCAATCGGTCTGACAGGTTCGAGTGTCGTGGACATGTTGCCTTGTCATAACGCGTGAATCAATTCGTGCCACTTCTATTTCCCAATGATGAAAATTGAACGCCGCAACGCCAAGTCGGTCTCAGCACTCACCATGATTAAAATTACCACTACAGCTCTACTTGCAGTTGGGATGCTTATGGCGTCGAGCGCGTTCGCAGGACACAAGGCTTGTTGCGCAAAAGGCGTGGCGAATGCGGGCGTCGCCTGCGTCAACCTGGCGACACTCAACCTCACGCCCGACCAGAAGGCAAAGATTGAAGCGTGGCAGGCCGAATGCATGAAAGCAGGTTGCACGAAGGAAAGCCGGACAACGTTCCTCAACCGCGCGAAAGAAATTCTTTCCGCAGACCAGTTCACTCAGCTGAAAGCGCAATGTAAGAGGTCCGCGAAGGCGACAGACAACACGGAAGCGTGATTTTGGTCTGATTGTCATCCCGAGCGAAAGCGAGGGATCTCACAAGTTAGCGAGCGTTGGATGACGTGAGAGATTCTTCGCCTTCGCTCAGAATGACATTTGAAATCGCGCCGTGGAAAAAATCCCGGTCGCGATTTTTCTTAATGGGTCCCTATCAACCACACAGCAGTGAGATTGCGGCCGAGCCTGTAGGTGATGCTGCTGTCTAGAACGTTTTGTCAGAATCGAGCAGGATTGTGACCGGGCCTTCATTGACCAATTCCACTGACATCATCGCTTGGAAAGCTCCTGTGGCCACGGTAACTCTCAAGCTGCGCAGCGCTTCGCAGAACTCTTCGTACAGCTTGTTTACTTGTTCCGGCGGCGCCGCAGCGATGAAGCTGGGCCTGCGTTGACCGCGCGCGTCGCCGTAAAGCGTAAACTGTGAGACAACCAGCGCGCTGCCTCTTACGTCCAGGAGAGAGCGATTCATTTTGCCCTGATCGTCCTCAAAGATCCTCAGGTTTGCGATCTTCTCGGCCATGCTGACAGCGACAGCGGATGTATCGTCGCGCCCGACCCCAAGTAAGATCATAAGACCTGCTGCGATTTCTCCCGCGACACTGCTCTCCACGGTTACACGTGCGCGGCTTACACGCTGGACAACGGCTCGCATTTTTCAGCTATAAGATTTTCTCAATCAAGTCAGCCAAGCGCCAGCCGGCTTTGTGTAGTTCCTCTCGGACAGTATTCGTCGCCCACAGACGATAATTCATTTTGTCTGGTCGAGGTTTTTCGTCTGCCTCGCCGGAAGCGACGACGCGATCTTCTTCTTGTTGCGGGTGGACATTCGTGAATTGCACGCGTTCATGCGCCTCGCGTGCGATCGGCAGGATTTCGTCCACCCACATCTCAGCGTAGCTACTGACAGGAATACTTGGCGGCATTCGCCAGTTCCGGGGTTCATGTGTTGTCATTTCATGAACCATCTCTTTCTTGAGCGACTCGATCAGGGTCTGCATTTCATTTTTTCGTAGCGCGCCCGGCACTTGAGGAAAAAGCGCGTTCACCGCGTCATAGTCCCAAAAGCCGTGGAATTTCTTCTTGTGCATGCCGCGTCTGCGTGGCGGTTCGTCGCTCAGCTCAAGCGTAAAGGTATTTCCACCCTGATCTCCAAGCGCGGACTTGTCTTTGTCGGGATCGGCGATTCGGCCCTGCGTATCGAAGTATTCCGCGCCGACGTGCAACGGCTGATGGATATCAGCCACGTAATGAGCAAGCAAAATCAACGCCACAGGTTTGGTGATTTTGCGGTCATTCTCTTCGGGCACTTGTCCTTGCAAAACTTGAACGCAAAACGGAATCATATGCACTATATCCCATCTGCTGCGGCCCGCAGTCCCGTCACGATATCTCTGCGACGGCACTACCGGAACGTCAGTGTAGTGAAACCAATGGTGCGAAGGCGCAGTTGAATTCAGATCATGCGTTGGCTGATTTGCCCGCCAGAAATCGCGCAACTGTCTGTCAATGTTCCGGTGCGCCGAGTAATGAAATGACTCTGGATCGTCCACACCGTTTTTGTCCCAGCCTTTGATCTCGTCCGGAATTACCGCTGCTTTTTCCAATGTAAGCCCGTCAAGCAACGCGGAGACTTTTGCGGCCGTGCGCGTATTCGCCAGTCGCTCGTCTGCAATCGCACCGACGATTTCATGTCCGAGGGGACCGTACGCTTGCGCCGCAATCGCAAACCAGATCACGGCAGAAATCGCTAGGAACCAGCTACGGCAAGTCGCGGATTTCATTTTTGGATCTCGGGGTAATACGATTGAATTCCGTCTAGCCTGAAAGAGCTCCGGAGCAATTTTCGCGCTCAGCCGTCAACATTCGCACGAATTTTTTCGAGATGTTTCTGAAGTTTCGGGAAATGCGATCCAGGCCAGTAAATTTGGCCGCAGCCCGTGCAGCGCCGGAATTGTTCATAGTAGATCTTAGTAAGCGGCTCAAGCTCCTCAATTATGTCAGCCTTCGCAATTTCCTGGAGCGGCGCATTACAGCGAAGGCACCGGGTAAATGGGGCGATGAGGCCAAGAAGATTGAACCGGCGAATTACTTCTACGGTTTGTTCATCAGGATCTTGGGATCGCGGGCAGTAACCGGTTCTAACGACTGCATGCATTAGCAAGCGCCGGTCGCGTGTCAGAAGCGCCCGGTTTTCGCGATCCATTACATCGAGTAACTGCCGGTCCTCTGCCTCTGGATCGTAAGCGACATCGAAGCCAAGCATTCGCAAGTTGCGTGTGAGTTTGCCGAGGTGTCCGTCCGTGACAAACCGTTCCATTGTATTGACTTGTAGCCGTTTTTTTATGGACTGCGGAGATTGTATTTCGGGGGGATAAACCTCGATTTCCGCATCGTTGATCACGCCGTAGTCAAAATCCACCTCCTCCCCATTGACCACGATCAAATCGACCTCCGGATGCGGGACGCCGCACGATTCGATCACATCTTTTACTGAAGTCTTTTCGCTTAGGCTACGCGTAATATCTTTGCGCCGCGTTCTGGATGGGAGAAAAAAATCAAGATCGCCATGGAGACTGAGCCGAACGGAAAACGGCCTCACATCAATTGAGGATTCGTGCATTAGCGTAAGCGTATTCAAAAGTAGTCGCTCGCGGTCGACCTTGGAACTTGCCTGGGCCAAGCGGTTCATCTTCGCCGAAATAGCAGTCCATTTGCCAGCGGCGCAGGCCGCCACCAGTATCCATGATTTTCCACCGAGTGCTGCTAAAGACCTTTTGCACCTCTGGAGACTGCGTCTCAATAACAGCCCCGCGACGCAATCCGCTCTGGCCCAGTTTTGCAGCGGCAGAATATCGGTCCACCAAAACGCCGCCGCCTCCTGTAGGATGCGAGGCGAAACTAAACGAACCGCCGCCGTCGTACCGAATGTAATGACGTCCGTTAACGGGCATCACAATTCGGCCGAAGCCCTCCTTTTTTACCGAGCGAAGAAAATCGCGTGGATACGTTCGGCCATGTAATCCCGGTTTTGTGACCGGCGTTGCGTCAAAGCCGCGCGCAAAAGTGAAACCGGATTCTTTTGGTGTGTAATACAAAGTGCACACTACGAAGTATTCGCCGTTATGTCCTTGCGGACGGCGCGCCAGCTTCTCATTCTCATAAGCAAGCCGCTGCACCACTTCGGGCCATGGAATGTCCGCCCGCAGTTGCGGCGGCATTATCAGTGCACACACGGACATGAGGAGCGACGTTAAAATGGGACGGAGATTGTCGGGACAGCGAGAAACAAAACTTCCACGCGCAATCACTTTCACTTGGCGAAATCTAAGCAGGTTTTCGCTGTGACAATAGCCGATCCCACCTTTTGTCATGTCGAGCGGAGTCGAGACATCTCTGATTTTTAAGCCGAGATTTCTCGACTTCGCTCCGCTTCGCTCGAAATGACAGCAACGTCAGGTTTTATTGATCGTCGAAAAATGATTCGACCGCCCCGCCCAGCAGGATTTCGATCGGCAATTTCTCTGTTTCGTATTCGTAAGGCGGCTGCTTCCACGCAAATGATTTCGGATACAACTTTCGGATGAGTCGAATTATTTCGATGCCTGTTTGAAATGGGCGAAAGGCGTTGCGATCAATCACGTGAATCTGCGCGCTGCCGCAGAGCTCGCCCACGAACTTCTGAAAGGTTGGTTGAAAGTAATTTTCGCGAAAGAATATTCCTGCCAATTTTAAATAATTCAGCTCGCTGCAAAGCCGCTCGGCATCGATAAACGGC
>Ga0209375_1001434_pt1 | contig 18002 bp, 13 predicted proteins | sample GraSoiAngelo_131_FD_185888 | JGI IMG/M metagenome (GOLD analysis project Ga0209375, IMG submission 185888) | Grasslands soil microbial communities from the Angelo Coastal Reserve, California, USA - 14_0929_02_30cm (SPAdes) (version 2) | ecosystem: Environmental > Terrestrial > Soil > Grasslands ... | reverse complement strand
CGCCGGTTTCACCCCACCGTCGATCGCGGGCGGCCAGGGCCGCGAGCACGGCACGCGCTTCCGCCTCGTATGCACCGGCGGCGATCGCCCGCCCCAGCAGCCGGCGGGCGCGCTCCCGCTGGTCGCGCTTCGCTGCGACGATGCCGGCGAGGAGCAACGCCTCGGGGTCGCCGGCGCGGGCGAGGCGCGGGAGGGCCGAGTCGGCGAGTGAGGAGTCGCCGAGCGACATCCGCATCGCCGCGACGTGGAAGGTCCAGCGGTCGTCGCGCGGATGTGCACGCCGCGCCGCCTCCACATACTCCAGGCCGGCGGGGTCGCCGCGGCGCGAGCTCAAAGCCCACGCGAGCGCCTCGGGCGGCGCGGCGGCATCGGCGGCCGCACCGATCGCCACGAGGGAATCGAACACCTCGCCGGGGCTGTCCGAGTCCAGGAAGCTGCGGGCCGCGACGAACTCGAGCTGGGGCCGGTCGTCGCGGTGCAGGATGGCGCCGCGGCCGGCAAGGCGGGCGGTGCCGGCGTCCCCCATCACCAGGTGGCCGACGTACTGCTCCGGCCGGTTCACGTTCAGGTATTCCCGACTCAATGCGCCGATGCGCGGATCCGCGAACAGGCGCTCGAGCCATGCGCGATCGTAGCGGAGCGGGCGCCCTGAGGCAACGACCATCAAGTCCCACGGCGAGCTGTACCACAGCTCCGCGTGCGGGAACACGTCTCGCACGTTCGCGACGATCGTCGCGACGACCGGCAGCGGCAGCTGATAGAGCTGCACCCACTGACAAAACACTCCATCGTCGGCGAGCCGGCGTCTGACGATGCGGAAGAACTCCGGGGTATACAGCGTCGCCACTCCCGCGACCCAGGGGTTGCTGGGCTCCGAGACGACGACGTCGTACGCCGCCCCATCCAGCTGCAGCGCGCTGCGGGCGTCGTCGACCACGGCCGTCACCGTAGGGCGGCCGAGCACCGAGTCGTTGACCCCCGCGAAGAGCCCGGCGACCCGCAGCACGGCCGGCTCGATCTCGATCACGCGAACGCGTCGCATCCCCGGGACATCGGCGAGCGTGCGCGCGGAAACCCCGCTCCCGAAGCCGATCACGAGGGCGGACGAGGCGTTCGGCCGCGCTGCCGCGGGCGCGAGGCCGGTGAGGATCTCCGTATCCATGTCTCCGTGGTCGGACGCGTCGGCCTTGCCGTTCACCTTGAGCGTTCGGCCGGCCGCGCTCTCCCAGACCGACACCGTCGCGTTCCACCCCTCGCGGAACGCCAACTGCCGCCCGCCCGCATGATCCAGGAATCCGCGGCGCTCCGCCGGCGACATCTTCCCGCGGCCGTAAATCGTGGGCCCCAGATCGATGAACCGGCTGCTCCAGTGCGGCACCACGAGGGCCACCACCAAGCCGCACGCCCCGAGGACGCCGCCGCCCAGCACTCGCAGGCGCAGGCGGCGGTGCTCCGGGGAGCCCTCCGGCACGCCCCGCGCCGCCAGGGCCACCAGGGCGAGGGCCGCGACCCCGTTGATCGCCAGCCCCAGGCGCAGCGTGCGGTCGGTGCCGAGCGCCACCACGAGAACGAAGCCGGTGAGCGCCGCGCCGATGATGCTGCCGACGGTGTTGAGCGCGTACGCGGCGCCGACGTCCCGCGCGCGCGCCTCGCCCGGCTGCGCGACGAGATCGGTGAGCAGGGGGAACGTCATCCCCATCCCCAGCGCGGGCACGAGCACGACGGCACCGACGGCGAGTCCCATCAGCAGCAGCCGCGCCGTGGGACCGAGGCCGTCGATCTGGAACACGGCGAGGATGTACAGCGGCAGCCACGAGAAGAAGACGAACAGCCCCGCGGCGCCCGCCGCCGTCACCCCTTGGGCGAGCCCGGCCGACGCCGCCGTCACGGCGCGCTCAGTGCTGCGCCTGGCCACCAGGGCGCTCCCCAGCCCGATTCCCAACAGAAACACCACGAGGACCAGGGTGAATGCGTAGGTGGATCCGCCCACGACCATTACCAGCACGCGGGTCCAGGCGATCTCGTCGAGCAGGGAGGCGAAGGCGGTGCAGCCGAGCAGCACGAGCGCCACGGTGTGGAGCGCGTCCCGGTGGCGCGGTACCCCGGGCTCGCGCCCGGGGTCAATCGTGGCCGGGAGCGCCGGGATGGGCCGCGCCAGGGCGATCGCCGCAGCGCCCAGTCCGACGTTTACGGCGGCCGTGACCCACAAGGATGCGCGGATCCCGACGTGCTCGATGAGGACGAACCCGGCCAGGGCCGCGCCGACCACGGCGCCGAGGGTGTTCAGCGCATAGAGCCGCCCCAGCCAGCGCTTGAGCGCCGCACGATCGGTTCCGGTCAGGGCGCGGGTCAGAACCGGGAGGGTGCCGCCCATGAGGGTGGTCGGCACGAGGAGCACGAGCGCGGCGAGCCCGAAGCGCAGCGCGAGGCTGCCAAGGGAGCCGGCACCCAGCGCTGCGGCGGCGCCGACGTAGGCGTGGCGCGCGAGGCCGAGGACCGCGGGCGAGACGATCCCGAACACGCCGATGGCGATCTCCAGCCGGCCGTAGAGCGCGGCGGGGCGCGGGTGGCGGTCGGCGCGGCGGCCGAGCAGCCAGGCGCCGAGTCCCAGGCCGCCCATGTAGGCGGCCACGACCGTCGTGACCGATTGGATCGTGGAGCCGAACGATTGGTAGAGCAGGCGCACCCAGAGGAGCTCGTAAACGAGCCCGGTGGCCCCGGAAAGAAAAAAGAGGGCGCTGTAGCCGAGCGCCCTAGAACGCATGCAGCTCGCGCATCGCCTGCGCGAGATTCTCCACCTGGGGCAGGATGAAGTCCTCGAGGTCCGGTGCGTACGCGACGAAGGTGTCCGTGGCGGCAACGCGCTTGACCGGCGCGTCGAGCCAGGAGAACGCCTGGTCCGCGATGCGCGCGGCGATCTCCGCGCCGTACCCCCAGGACAGCGAATCCTCGTACGCGACGAGCACCTTGTTCGTCTTGCGGATCGAGCGCTCCACGGCGTCCCAGTCGAAGGGCGAGAGCGTGCGGAGGTCGAGCACCTCCACGCTCACGCCGTCCTGCTCCTCGAGCTGCTTGGCGGCGACGAGGGTGCGCTGCACGACGGCGCCGTACGTCACCACCGTCAGGTGCGTCCCCTCTCGCACGACCTTCGCCTTCCCGAACGGGATCATGAAGTTGGGGCCGGGATACGGAGCCTTGTTGTAGGTCTGGCGGTAGAGGTGCTTGTGCTCGAGGAAGAGGACGGGGTCGTCGCAGCGGATGGCGGTGCGCAGCAGGCCGTTGGCGTCGAGCGCCGTGGCCGGGCACACGACCCGCAGCCCCGGCACGGCGGTAAAGACCACGGCTCCCGTCTGCGAGTGGTAGACCGAGCCGCCCTTGAGGTAGCCGCCGTACGTGACGCGCACGACCGCGGGACACGCGAACTGGTTGTTGGAGCGCCAGCGCAGCGTGGCCAGCTCGTTGCGGATCTGGTGATACGCGGGCCAGATGTAGTCGAAGAACTGGATCTCGACCACGGGCTTCAGGCCCCGCGTGGCGAGGCCGATCGCCCGGCCCACGATGTTGGCTTCCGCGAGGGGCGAGTTGTAGACGCGCTCGCTCCCGAACTGGCGCTGCAAGCCCCAGGTGACCTTGAAGACCCCGCCCTTGCCCTTGACCTCCTTGAGGAACTCCTCGCGGCTGCAGTCCGCCACGTCCTCCCCGAAAGCGAGGATGCGCGGATCGCGGGCCATCTCGTCCTTGAGGCAGGCGTTGAGCAGGTCCACCATCGTGGTAGGATCGCCGGAGAACTGAGGATCGTCCTCGGTGTCGAACTGCTCCGAGGTGGGGTCGACGTCGGGCGAATAGACGTAGAGCAGCGCGGTCTCGGGGCTCGGCTGGGGCGACGCGAGGGCGACGTCCGCGGCGACTTGCACCTCCTCGTCCACCTGCGTGCGAATCACCTCGAGCTCGGCCTCGGTGGCGACGCCCTCGCGCACGAGGCGCTTGGGGAAGGTGACCACGCAGTCGCGTTTGGCCTCTTCCTCGCGCTCCCGCGGCGGCTTGTAGAGGATCTCGTCGTCCGAGAGCGAATGGGAGTAGGGTCGTGTGACGCGGGCGTGCACGAGGGCGGGCCCCTGGCGTTTGCGACAATGCTCGGCGGCCCGGACCATCGCCTCGTACGATGCGACGGGATCGGTGCCGTCCACTTCTTCGACAGCCAAGTCGGGGAAGCCGCGGATCAGCTTGGAGATCGACCCGCCGGCGGTCTGGACCTCGACGGGAACGGAAATGGCGTACCCGTTGTCCTCGATGAGGAACAGCACGGGCAGCTTCAGGTTGCTGGCGCTGTTCAGCGCCTCGAAGAACTCGCCCTCACTCGTCGTGCCGTCGCCGGCGGAGACGTAGACCACTTCGTCGCCGTGGATCGGCTTATCGGCCACGTCGAGCGCCGAGAACCGCAACCATGCCTCGGCGCAGCCAACGCCCTGGAGAAACTGCGTCCCGGTGGGGCTCGACTGGCTCACGATGTTCAGCGCCTTGTGGCCCCAGTGGGACGGCATCTGGCGGCCGCCGGAGTTGGGGTCGTCGGCGGCGCCGACGGCCGAGAGCAGCATCTCCGTCGGGGTCATCCCGATGGTGAGGCACAGCGCCCGGTCGCGGTAATAGGGATAGAACCAGTCGTAGGCGGGGCGCAGCGCCTTGCCCGCCGCCACCAGGATGGCCTCGTGGCCGGCGCCGGAGATCTGGAAGAAGATCTTGTTCTGCCGCTTGAGCTGGATCTCTTTGTCATCCAGCCGGCGGGAGAGGTACATCAGCCGGTAGATGTCGAGCAGGTCCGCCTTGGCGAGTGGGGAGGGCGGGCGGGCGGTCCGGGGGTGGCTCGGCGCGCGGGTCCTGGTGGCCATGACGCGAAAGATAGCGGGCGCGAAGCGCGGCTCGCTACCGGGCCGGCGCGGCAAGCAGGGCCGCGAGCCGCGGGAAGTAGCCGAGCGCCGACCGGACGTCGGCACTGGCCCGCACGAGAAACTCGTCGCGCGCTTCCGGCCCCCAACGCACTTCGGCCGCCCGCAACGCCAGGATGCGCGCGAGGCGCGCTTCCAGCGCGGTGTCCACGGGAGCCGCGACATGGAGCCGAGCCCGCACGCGCGCGAGGAACGGGGCCACGAGCATTCCCCGCCACTGCTCCGGCGACGTCATCCACGCGTCGCGGCCGGCCGGCGTAAGGCCCAAGGTCAACGCGACGCTGTCGGCGATGGCGAAATCGAAGCCGCTGTCGGAGGCAACGCTCCACCAGACGGGGAGCGGCGCCGGCGGGGCGAGCGCCACGTCGGGCGTAACTCCGCCGCCGCCGCGGACCGGCCGCCCGCTGTCGGTGCGGAACAGCCGCAGCGTGTCCTCGGCCGCGCCCCCTTTCCCCGCGAGGGTGGTGTACTGCTCGACGGCGAGGCCGCGGTAGCGACGCTGGATGAAGCGGCCGCTGGGCGAGAGCACGTATCCGATCGTGAGGTGCAGGTCGTCGCCGTTGGGGAGCACGAGGAAGTCGGCCTGCATCAACGCCTTGCCGAAGCTACGGCGGCCCAGGATCAACGCGCGGTCGTGGTCCTGGAGCGAGGCCGAAAGCGCTTCAGCGGCGCTGGCGCTGTACTCGTCAATGAGCACGACCATCGGGAGGTCGCGGAAGTCGCCGTTGCGCTTGGTCGTGTACGTCGTGTCCACGTCCTTCTTGCGGCCGCGGGTGCGGAAGACCACGGTGCCTTTGGGGAGGAATTCGGAGGCGAGCTCGACCGCCGCGATGACGTAGCCCCCGGGGTTGGCGCGCAAGTCCAGGATCAGGCGCCGCATGCCCTTGCCTTTGAGGTCCTTGAGGCCCCGGTGGACCTCCTCGGCCGCGGTGGGCCCGAACTCGTCGAGCCGCACGTACCCGGTGGCCGAATCCGCCATGCGCACGATGGACACGGATAGGGGATGCAGGTAATCCCGTTTCACGGTGACCGTGAACGTATCGGGCTCGAGCCGCGGGCCGCGCTCGAACTGCAGGCGCACTTTGGAGCCCTTCTCCCCCGCCATGCGCAACGCGATCTTTTCGACGTCGAGGCCCGCAATGGCGGTGTCGTTGACGGTCGTGAGGCGGTCGCCAGGGAGGACGCCGGCGCGGGCAGCGGGGCTGCGGGGGGAGACGCTGAGCACGGTGATGGCGCTGTCCACGTTCTCAAACGACAGGCCGGTGACGGCGAGGTCACCCCGCTCCAACGCATTGCGCCGCTCCCAGTCGTCGCGGGAGAAGAACAGACTGTGCGGATCCAGCGCGTGCAGGACGCCATCGATCGCGGCCCGCACCATCTGCGCGTAGGTGACCGAATCCACGTAGTTGAGGCGGACGTGGTTCAGGACGCCGGAGAAGGTCTGCAGCTCCTCGTAGGCGGAGCGCTGCTGCGCCACCGCGTCGGACAGTCCGACCGTCGGACTGCCGGACAGCAACGCACCTAGCACGAGGAGCATCGGTCCGACAGGCTGACAGGCCGACAGGCCGACCCTAGTGCAGGGTCTCGAGCCTCTGTTTGGCATCGGCGATCTGAGTGGCATAGCGACTCGGTGCGATGGAGAGGAACCGGGTGTAGGCTGCCCGGGCGTCGGCCGGCTTGCTCAGCTGCTCCTCGACCCGGCCGAGATAGTAGGCGACGCGGGCATCATGGGGATTGGCGTCCATGGCCTGATGGAACGCCTGCTCCGCCTCGAGTGTGTGCCGGGTGTTGGCCAGTGTCCGGCCCAGATCCACGAGGAGGCTGGGATCGTCGGGGTTGACGTTCACCGCCGCGCGCCGCTCCGCAATCGCCTGGTCCCAAAGGTTACCGGCCTCGTAGACGGTCGCGAGCCGAGCGTGCGCCATGTACAAGCCGGCGTCGTTCTCGAGCGCCTCCCGATAGAGTTGGATCGCTTCGTCGATTTGGCCCGCGTGCTGCTTCAGGACGGCGATGATGTACCGGTACTCGTTGGTCTCGAGGGGAATGTAGAAGACGAGCGAGTCTGGATGTTGGTTGGCGATGGCTCGCTGGAGCAGCCGGTTGAAATGACCGATCGCCTCCGGGTAGCGTCCGATGTGCGCCGCGGACAGGCCCCAATAGTAGAAGACGAAATCCGGCAATCCCTCACGCAAGCTGGTCGGCCGGGTGTCGTCGTAGAGGCGCGCAAAGTGGTTGTAGGCGGCCTCGTAGTTGCCGCTCTCGACGTCGTCGAAGCCCTGGAAGAGGCGATCGTAGATGTAGGACAGCAATTCGTCCTGCTCCCAGTAAATGGACTTGCCGGGGCGCGCTGCGGACTCGATCCGCAGGTCGACCAGCGGATCGACGATGAACGCCCGGCGGTACATTCGATTCGCTTCGTCGAGCCGGGGCTTCCACTCCGGGGGAACCCGCCGGTCGGAGATCTCATCCCACAAGCGCGGCCGGCGGGCGAACACCAGACGCCCCAGGGCCAAATAGCCCATGGCGAACTGGGGCTCGATGCGGATCGCCCGACGCAGGGCCGAGTCCGCGTCGTCCCACCGCTTGTCGTTCCAATAGCCCAGGGCGACGTTGTACTGGGCCGCGGCGTCGTTCGAGTCCTGCCGGGCGCGGGTTTCCAGCTCGGACAACTTCGCCGGCAGTCGGATACGCTGCGCGGCGAGGGGCGCGGCGGTGGCGAGGACCGCGAGCACCAGTCCGGCAGATCTGCGAAGCATGATGCACCCTCCTTCGGTCGAGCGGCTACGGCAATGCCGCGAGGCGCTGACGCGCGTCGGCAATCATCTCGGTGTAACGACTGGGCGCGAGCGACAGAAACGTGGTGAACGCCTCGCGGGCTACCGCCGGTCGCCCCAGGCCGGCGTTCACAACGCCCAAGACATACGCGGCCCGAACCTCGCGCGTGTTTGCGGCCTCCGCCCTCCGCAACGTGCTGTCGGCCTCGGCGAGAAGGCCTGCGTTCGCGAGTGTCACCCCGAGATCGAACACGAGGCTCGCGTCCTCGGGGTTCGCGTCCTCTGCGCGGCGACGCTCACTGATAGCCTCCGCCCAGCGGCGCTCCGCCTCGTATATGGCGGCCAAACGAGCGTGGGCCATATAGTAGCTGAGGTCGCTCTCCAGCAGCTGGAGGTATAGCCGTTCAGCCTCCGGGCCATTCCCCGCGGCGCGATACACTTCGGCGAGGACGTACCGGTTCTCGTTGACTAGCCCACCCGAAACCTCCTGGAGCGCCTGCAGCGCTCCGTGCGCTGTGTCGGTGATCTGTGCCAGACGCAGGGCCACGTCCAGCAGGAGCTGCCCATCGCGAATGGCGTCGTCGAAGCGCGCAATCCGGAGCGCCGTGAGCATGTGGTATCGCAATGCGATCGGCGGGATTTTCTCGGGATGACCCGGTTCTTCGGTCCGCTGAATCACGGTGCCGAATTCCTCCAGCGCCTGGGGAAGCTTGCCCTCGTGGAAATGGCGCAGCGCCTGCTGGAGTGTCCCCCGCCAGTACCCGGGCAGCTCATTGATGCCGGGGTGATGGATTTCGATGAACGGGTTGAGCTGGAACACGCGGCCCAGGAAGATTCCGGCCGAGTCCGTCTTGGAGCTGGGCAGTACCCGGAGGTGGCCCGGCCGCGTAGGATCGGAGACGATGATCAGGGAGCTGTGGTAGTAACCGGAGAGGGCGACGTATCCGAGCGCGTGTTGCGGGTCCACGCGGACGGTCTCGAGAAACATCCGCTTGGCGTCGGCATCACGCCCGACACGGGCATAGGCGACGCCGAGGGCGTACAATGCCTCCGCATCGTTAGAATCGCGCCGGGCAGCCTGTTCGACCACGGCGAGCGGCTGGTCAGGACCCTGCATCGCGCGAGCGGGAGCGGCCAGGGCGACCAAGGTGCTGAGCCACAACACGACGACCGGCTTCATGGCATCAAGTTCAGTCAACTTGTCGCCTGGCGCAGTCGCGGTCAATATTCACGCATGGATGCCGCCGCGAAGAAGACCGTCCTGCGCCAGTTCCCCTACGGACTCTACGTCGTCACCGTCGCGCACGGCGGCGAAGAGCACGGCATGACCGCGAACTGGGTCACCCAGGCCGCCTTCGAGCCGCCGATGGTCGCCGTGGCGGTCGAGAACACGTCCCGAACGATCGGCATGATCCGCGACGCCCACCACTTCGCGGTCAACCTGCTCCAGCAGAGCCAGCGGGAGCTGGCGGGCAAACTCGGCCGATCCTCCGCGCAGGCCCCGCAGAAGCTCAAAGGAATAAGGACGAAGCCGGCGCCGGGCGCGGGAACGCCGGTCCTCACCGACGGGCTGGGCTGGGTGGAATGCCGGCTCGTGACCACGCTGCCGGCCGGCGACCACACCCTGGTGCTGGGAGAAGTGATCGAGGCGGGGGTGGAGCACGAGGGCACCCCACTCACGCTTCAGGAAGCGGGCTTCAAGTACTCGGGATAATCACGGCCTCGAGTACACGACTTTCCCGCCCGCGATCGTCACCGTCACCTTCGCCGTATTCAGCGACTCCGGCGGCATCGAGAACAGGTTCCGGTCCACGACGACCACGTCGGCGAAGTAGCCGGGCGCGAGCACCCCCTTTTGGCGCTCGGCGAACACCGCGTACGCATTTCCCGCCGTGTAGGCCTGCAGCGCCTCCCCAACGGAGATCTTCTGCTCGGGTACCCAGCCGTTGGGGTTCTTGCCATCGAGAGTGCGACGGGTAACGGCGGCGTAGATGCCGAGGATGGGATCGAGCGGGGCGACGGTCCAATCGGATCCAAAGGCGAGGTGTGCGTGCGTGTCGAGCAGCGTGCGGAATGCGTACGTGGACTTGATGCGCACCGGGCCGATGCGGCCTTCGACCCAGCGGCCGTCGTCGATGGCGTGGTAGGGCTGCATCGAGGCGACGACGCCGATTTGCCCGAAGCGCACGACATCCTGCGGGCGCAGGTGCTGGCTGTGCTCGTCGCGGAAGCGCCGGTCGCGGGGGCCGTGCGCCTTGGCGACGCTGTCGTAGATGTCGAGGAGGATGGCGTTGGCGCGGTCCCCGATGGCATGCACGGCGATCTGCAGCCCCGCCGAATCGGCGTTGCCGATCCACGTGCGCATGTCCTGCTCGGGGTGCTGTAGCAGGCCGAAATAGCCCGCCGAATCCGCATACGGCTCGAAGAAATACGCGGTGCGGGAGCCCGCCGAGCCATCCATGAAGCCCTTGAGGCCGCCGATGCGCACCCAGTCGTCCCCCGCGCCACGCGCGCGCACGGTCTCGGCCACGGCGCGCCAGCTCTCGATCGGCAGGTACAACGCCGCCCGCATGGTGAGGCGGCCGGCGCGCTCGAGGCGCCGGAAACTCGCCAGAGCGCCCCAGGAGGCGGACATGTACGCCGTGGAGGTGACCCCAAGGGATGCCGCGTGACGGAGCCCACGGGCGAGCGCCGAATCGGTCTGCTCCTCAGTCGGGTCCGGAATGGCCCGCTCGATCAAGCCTTCCGCCTGGTCCTTGAAGATGCCGGTGGGCGAGCCGTCGCGGTCGCGCAGGACCTCGCCCCCCGGGGGCGTGGGGGTGTCGCGCGTGATCCCCGCGGCCTTCAGCGCCGCGGCGTTGGCGAGGCCTTCGTGCCCGTCGAGGCGGTTGATCCAGACGGGATTGTTGGGAGTGACCGAGTCGATCCAGTCGTGCCGGGGCAGCGGCGCGCCACGCCACAGCGTGTGGTCCCAGTCGCCGCCCTGGATCCATTCGCCGGGCCGGAGCCTGGCGGCGTATTCCTTGATGCGGCGCACAAACTCCTGCGGCGTGGCGGCGTCCCGGAGGTCGATCGAAGCCAGCTGGAACCCGCCGCTGATGAAATGGGTGTGACCGTCGGCGAAGCCCGGCGCAACGAGGCCGCCGCGGGCGTCGATGACCCTGGTGCCACGGCCGACGTAGCGCGCCAGGGTCGCACTGTCGCCTACGGCGAGAATCGTCCCGCCGCGGATCGCCACCGCGCCGGGCTGGGGGTTGCCGGTCGACAATCCCGTCCAGACCATCCCGTGGGTGATGAGCAGATCGGCCTTGGGGCTGCAGGCGGCACTGAGGCAGACGGCGAGCAAGGCCGCGAAAGACGCACCACGGGTCATAGGGTTCCCCTTAGCGCTTGATGATCTTGCTGACGGTTTGCAGGGCCGTGATCGGATCCGGCCCGGACCGCGCGGCCTCGGCGGGCTTCGCGGAGACGGCATCGCGAATATCGAGGAGCACCTCGAGGAGAAGCTGTTCGCGCTGGAAAGCGGCATCCAGATCCGCCATGCGGTGCTCATCCTTAGTGGCGCGAGCACGGTCGTAGGCTTCCCGGTAAATGGATTCCAGGTTCGCGAGAATGCGGTCGCGACTGCGAGGCATGGCCTGAATCTAGCTCAGACCAGAGGCCGCAGCACCAGCCCGCTCGGCACCTTCGGGATGAAATACGTCGACTTCTGCGGCATCGCCTCGCCCGCGTCCGCGACTGCGAAGACCTGTTCCACCTTCGGCGCATTCAGCAACACGGCGCACGTCGCGGCGCCCTTGCGCACCGCCAGGAGCGCCTCGCGCGCGTCGGGAGTGTAGGTGAGCGTCGGCGTCGACGTGTCGAGGAGCAGGATTTCCTTCACGACGAGCTCCTCGAAGACGGCGACGTCGAGCGCGCGTACCGCCGGGCTTGGCGGGAGGCCCGGGACCGCGTCGAGCGGCGCATTCGCTTTCAGGACGAGCGTCAGGTGCTGGCCGTTGGGAAGCGCCATGAGGCAGGCCGTCCCGCGGGCGCCGATCGCGGCGAGCCCCGCGACGGGGTCCACGCGGGGGGGGAGACTGCCCACCTCGAAGAAACGGGCCCAGCGATCGAGGAGCGTGAGCGGATCCCGCCCCGGACCGAAGATCATGCGGTGCGTCGGCAGGATCGTGAGTCCCTTATCCCGGGCGGACACGAGGAGGGCGAGCACGCGGTCGCCGGCCGGGTTCTCCTGCGCGTAGGCGACGGCGGTCTCATAACGGTGATGGCCGTCGGCGATGTACAGCGGGGAACGGGACGCGAGATGGGCGATCCGGGATGCGACCTCTCCCCCGACCACCCATACTCGCACGCGCACGCCGTCAAGCTCGGCGCGCGCGGTGGGCGCCGTCTTCGCGATGCCCACGAGCTCCGCCGCCAGCGCGCCGTCGGCATCCGGCGCGATCAGGAAGATCGACTCGAGATTGGTCCGCGTGGCCCGCAACAGGGCCAGCCGGTCGGCCTTGGGACCCGCGTGCGTCTTCTCGTGGGGTTTGACGCGTCCCGCCTCGTACGGCTCGGCGGCGACCGCGGCGAATACGCCGAGACGCGTCCGCCCGGGGCCATCCGGCGGCTGGTATTCCTGGGCCAGCACGCAGACCGAGGGCTCGGCGTCGGTCACGAGCACGCCTCGCGCACGCCACGCTGCGAGCAGCGCCGCCGCCCGCGCGTAGCGATCCTCGTGGGCCATCGCTTCCGGCAGCATGACGTGGACGATATTGTGGGAGTCCCACGCGGCGTAGCGCCCGCGCTGCTCGGGGCTGATGACGTCGTAGGGCGGCGCGATCAGCGCGCTGAGCCGGTCGGTCGCGCGGTAGCGCTCCCCGCGGAAGGGCACGACGAGGTCAGAGGATCCCATGAGCTTTCGCGACGCCCAGCAGGCGGTCGATCGCTGGATCGGCCAATATAAGGAAGGCTACTTCCCCCCGCTTACCAGCCTCGCACGCCTCACCGAAGAGGTCGGCGAGCTGGCCCGGGAGATCAATCACCGCTTCGGCGAGAAGCCGAAGAAGGCCGGCGAGGCCGAGGGATCCCTCGCCCTGGAGCTGGCGGACATCGTGTTCGTGGTGATCTGCCTCGCCAACTCGCAGGGGATCGACCTGGACGAGGCGTTCGCGGCGATGATGCAGAAGGTGCGGACGCGGGACGACCGGCGCTGGACCAAGAAGTGATGGCGCGGCCTAGTGCTCCCGCGACCTCCCGCTCTCCCACACCGGCACGCTAACCTCTTCGTAGATCCGCTCGTAGCTCACCAGACGGTCCGCGTCGAACCGCCCCGCCTGCCCGGCCGCGCGCACCGCGCACCCCGGCTCCGCCAGGTGCCGGCAGTTGTCGAAGCGGCACTGATCGAGGTACGGCCGGAATTCCGGGAAGCAGAAGCCGAGGGCGTCGGGGTCGAGGTTCCACGTCCCCACCTCGCGCAGGCCCGGGGTGTCCACCATGTAGCCTCCCAACGCCAACGGCACGAGCTCGGCCGCGGTGGTCGTGTGCTTGCCGGTCCGCCACTTCTCGCTGATCGCCCCCACGCGGAGCTTCAGTCCCGGCTCGATGGCGTTCAGGAGGCTCGATTTACCCACTCCGGAGGCGCCGGTGAGCACCGATTCGCGGCCGCGCAGCAGGTCGCGCAGCGCCGGCAGGCCCTCCCCCGTTTTCGCCGAGGTGAGGAGCACCTGGTAACCCGCGGGCGCGTAGCGCTGCGCCAGCGCCGCGCCGGCCGCGCGGTCCAGCTCGATTTTGTTGACCACCACCACCGGCGGCAGCTCATTCGCCTCGGCGATCACAAGCAGCCGGTCGAGCTGACGCGGCACCGCTTCAGGGTCACGGACCGCGGCGACGACCACCACCTGGTCGACGTTCGCCGCGATCGGCTGGGCGCGGCGAGCGCCCGATCCGCCGACCCCGGCGCGACGCACCAACGCCGAGCGGCGCTCGTGCATCCCGGTGATCGTCGCCGGGCCCTCCCCGTCCGGCGAAAGAGTGAGGTCCACCACGTCGCCGACCACCACGCGGTCTTCATTCGCGTGCTTGAGCTTGCCGCTCAGCGCGGCCGGGAGCTCGCGCCCGTCGACGTGCACGCGGAACGTGCCGCCCGTGCGCGCGATCACCACGCCGGTCGTCATCCCGGGGCCCGCTCCCCCCTCGCCTCGATCAGTCGCTCCAAGTGGTCCTTCACCTCCCGCAACGTCAGGGACAGCAGCGGACGCAACGCGGCCTCCGCGGTGGCGCCGAACGCGAGATAGTCGGTCTCGAGATGGCCGGCCGGTCGGTCGGCGCCCTCCCGCCAGCGCACGAAGAGAAGATACGCTCCGTACCGCCCATCGGCGCCCGGGCCTTCGTCGGCGGACGCCGCCACCGAGTACGCGAACCCGTCGCTCCCGCCGAACGCCGGCGGGCGCTGGTGGGCCGCCTGATAGCCGCCCAGGGTGTCTTCGCTCAGCGGGCCGTCGACGCCGCCGGCGCGGATCACTTCAGGAATAGAACCGGCCGTTCCCGCGGGCCTGCTCTTGTAACACTTCGCAGGGAGTGAAGCGCGTCCCGTACTGCCCGGCGAGCCGCTCCAGCTCGGCGGCGATGCGGCCGGCGCCCAGGTCGTCGGCGTGGCGGAGCGGCCCACCGCGGAACGGCGGAAAGCCGATCCCGAACACGGCGCCGATGTCGCCGTCGCGGGGCACGCGCACCACCCCTTCGCCGACCGCGCGCGCGGCCTCGTTCAACATCACCAGCGTCAAACGCTGGATGATCTCGGCGGGGCGGACGCCGCCGTTGGGGTGCGCGCCGAGCAGGTGATAGGCGGCAGGATCGGGGCCGCCCTTCTTTCCGCTGGCATACTTGTAGAACCCGTTCCCGGCCTTGCGCCCGAGTCGCCCGGCCTTGACCAGCGCGTCGAGCGCCGGCGGCGGCGCCAGACGCTCGCCGAACGCGGCGTGCAGCACGCCGGCGGCCTTGGCGGCGATGTCGAGCCCGACCTCGTCGAGCAGCGTGATCGGCCCCACGGGAAAGCCCCACTGCGTCATGAGGCGATCGATTTCCTCCATCGCCACGCCCTGGAGGAGGAGGTGGGCAGCCTCGTTCATGTAGGGCGCGAGGATGCGATTCACCCAGAACCCGGGGCTGTCCTTCACCACGATCACCGTCTTCCCGAGCCGCCGCCCGAACGCAACCGCGGTGCTCACGGCCGCGGGGGCGCTGCGCGCGCCCGCGATGACCTCGAGCAGGGGCATCCGCGCCACCGGCGAGAAGAAGTGCATGCCGATTACCTGCCCCGGCCGGCGCGCCGCCTCGGCGATGCGGGTGATAGGGATCGTCGAGGTGTTGGACGCAAACACGCTACCATCGCGCGTCGCGGCCTCGACCTCTTTCAGCACCTGCTGCTTGACGCCGAGGTCCTCGAAGACGGCTTCGATCACGAGATCCGCTCCGCCGAACCCGGCGTAGGTGTCGCTGCCCGAGAGCAGCGCGACCAGCCGCGCGTGCTCGTATTTGTCGAGGCGGCGGCGCCGCAGGCGATCGTCGATGATCTCCCGCGCGGACGCCAGCCCTTTCGCGACGCGTGGGAGGTCGGCGTCCTTGAGGCGCACGTCCACGCCGGCCTGCGCCACGGCGGTTCCCGCGATCCCCGCGCCCATAAACCCCGCACCCACGACACCGAGCCGCCGCACCGTCGCTGGGGGCGGTGGATTGGGGATGCCGAAATCCTTCTTGAGCTGGGTCGTCGCGAAGAAGATCTGCACCAGCTTGCGCGATACGTCGGTCACCGCGAGCTGCCCGAAGAGCTGGGCCTCGCGCTTCAGCCCCTCCGCGATGCCGTGCTTCAGACCGTACTCGACGACCTCGAGGGCCGCGAGCGGTGCCGGGTAGTTGCCCCGTGTCTGCTTCACGACCTGCTTGCGGGCCATGCGAAACACCAGCGCGCGTCCCAGCGGGTTGCCGTCGAGCAGCCACCCGAAGAAGCCTCCCGGCCGGCGTCGCCGGGGCTTCCAGCCGCCGGCGAGCTTCCGCGCCGCGGCGAGGGTGATGTCGCGCAGGATCGCCGGCGGGACCAGCTCGTCCACGATGCCGAGCCGGAATGCCTTGGGCGACCGCTCGGTCTTGCCGGCCAGGATGATGTCGAGGGCCGCCCGCGCCCCGATGAGCCGCGGCAGGCGCTGGCAGCCGCCCGCGCCGGGGAGGATGCCGAGCTGCACCTCGGGAAGGCCGAGCTGGGTCTTCGGGTCGTCGGTGGCGACGCGGTAGTGGCAGGCGAGGGCGAACTCGAGTCCGCCGCCCAGGCACGCGCCGTGAATCCCGACGGCGACGGGCTTGGGGAACCTCGCAACGCGATCCAGCATCTCCTGCCCGCCGGCCGACAGGCGTTCCGCTTCGGCCGCGGAGGAGAGCCGCACGAACTCTTCGATGTCCGCGCCGGCGATGAAATTGTCCTTCTTCCCGGAGAAGAACGCCACCGCCTTCACCGCGGGGTCGTTTCCCAGCAGCTCGAAGGTCGCGATGAACTCGTCCTTCACGGCGCGGGAAATGACGTTGACAGGCTGGTCCCGGCAATCGAGTGTGACGACCGCGATGCCGTCGTGAACGTCCCAGGTCACCGCGGGGCCGGAGGGGGCCATCAGCGCTCCAGCACCACGGCCGAGGCCATCCCGCCCTGGGCGCACACGGAGACGAGGCCGTATTGGACGTCGCGGCGTCGCATCTCATTCGCCAGGGTGGTGACGAGGCGGCCGCCGGTCGCTCCGAACGGGTGGCCGATGGCGATCGAGCCGCCCATCACGTTGATGATGTCCTCGTCGATCTCCCAGCCCAGCTCTTCCTCGAACCCCTTGAGGTTGGAGAGCACCTGGGCGGCGAACGCCTCGTGGATCTCGATGAGCCCCAGCTGCTTCCACTGGATCCCCGCGCGCTGCAGGGCCAGCGGCACCGCCTTCACGGGCGCCTGGAGCAGCTGCCACCCCGGATCCACCGCCGCGACGGCGTACGCGCGGATGTAGGCCAGCGGGTCGTAGCCCAGGGCCTTCGCCTTCTCCTCGCTCATCAGCAGCACCGCCGATGCCCCGTCGGTCAGCGGGCTGGAATTCGCCGCCGTGACCGAGCCGTAGCGGCGGTCGAACACCGGCTTGAGCTTCGCCATCTGCTCCAGCGAGGTGTCGGTGCGGATGCCGTTGTCGGCGCTGACGATCGGGTCGCCCTCGCGCGCGGGAAGCCAGGGGACGATCTCGGCGGTGAGGCGGCCGTCGCTCGTGCCCTGCGCGGCGCGCTGGTGGCTGCGCAGCGCCCAGCGGTCCTGCGCCTCCCGCGAGATGCCGTTTTCCTTGGCCATCTTCTCGGCCGACTGGCCCATGGACATGCCGGTCGAGGGCTCGGCGATGGCCGGGGTCACGGGGGCGAGATGCCGCGGCCGGATGCGCGCGAGGACGCCGAGGCGCGCGGCGAGGGACTTGGCCTTGCTCGCGTCGACGAGGATGTCGGCGAGGCCGCGGGAAACGAGGATCGGCACATCCGAGAGCGTCTCGACGCCGCCGGCGAGGATGACGTCGGCGTGACCGGAGGCGATCTGATCGTGGGCGTTGGTGATCGCCTGATTGGAGGAGGCGCAGGCGCGGTTCAGGGAGTAGGCGGGGATCTCTTTCGGCAGCTGCGGCAGCAGGCTGACTTCCCGGCCGACGTTAGGGACGAGGGGTGACGGGACCACCTGCCCCCAGACCACCTCGTCCACTTCGTCGCCATCGAGGTTGGTGCGCTCCAGCAGCTCCCGAGCCGCGTAACGCGAGAGGTCCATCGCGCGCACGTACTTCAAGACCGAGCCCGCGCGGCAGAACGGCGTGCGGCACCCCGCCACGACCGCGACGCGCCGTCCGTTTCCCATCGGCATTACATTCACCCTCCGATTGCCTCCCCCCCCGGGGCGAGGTGCCGAAACCTACCACCGGCCACAACCGGAGGGGAGTTGCCCGGCGAGACGCCGTTCTCATTCCAGACCCGCGCCGCCGCGCTCGACGCGATGGCAGCCGAGCCGGTGGACGTGCTGATCATCGGCGGCGGGATCACCGGCGCGGGCGTCGCGCGCGACGCGGCGTTGCGCGGCCTGCGCGTCGCACTGGTGGACAAGAGCGACGTCGCCGGCGGCACCAGCAGTCGCTCCTCGCGCCTCATCCACGGTGGCATCCGCTACCTCGAGCACGGCGACCTGCGGCTGGTCTTCGAGGCGAGCCGCGAGCGGCGCACCCTGCTGCGGATCGCACCACACCTCGTGCGA
>Ga0209375_1001418_pt1 | contig 18120 bp, 22 predicted proteins | sample GraSoiAngelo_131_FD_185888 | JGI IMG/M metagenome (GOLD analysis project Ga0209375, IMG submission 185888) | Grasslands soil microbial communities from the Angelo Coastal Reserve, California, USA - 14_0929_02_30cm (SPAdes) (version 2) | ecosystem: Environmental > Terrestrial > Soil > Grasslands ... | reverse complement strand
GGGGCGATCTGGCAGGCGGTGTTGCCATTGCTCAACAAGTTCGCGCGCGTCCCGGTCTGCGGTCTGATCGCGCAGTACAGCGGCGTGGGAAAGGGCGATGGCACCGACCGGCTCCTCGCCACCATGGGCCAGATCCTGTCGAAGAGCCTGACGGTGCGCGGCTTCATCAACAACGAATTTGCCGCCGAGCACTATCCCGCATTCCTGCGCGAGGTCGGTGCCGGCATCGCCGATGGCCGCATCCGTTATCGCGAGGACTTCGTCGACGGTCTGGAGAACGCGCCCGAAGCCTTCATCGGAATGCTGGAAGGACGCAACTTCGGCAAGCTGATCGTCCGAGTGGGCGCATAGACGCCCGTGGGGAGAGACACATATGAAGATTCCACAATCCGTTCGCGAGCTGCTACCAAAGGCGCCTCTTGCTCATTTGACTACGCTCAATTTAGACGGCGGCCCACAGGTCACCGTGGTGTGGGTCGGTATAGAAAACGAGGAGTTCGTTATCGGCCACATGGCGGCGCATAAGAAAGTCAGGAACGTTCGACACGACGCGAGAGTCGCGTTGTCCCTGCTCGGCGATAAGACAAATGCGCAAGGGTTGCGCGAATACGTAGTGATTTACGGTAACGCGCGCGTGACCGAAGGCGGCGCCGCCGATCTCTTGCAACGACTGGCCCGGATCTATCTGGGACCGAATGCTGTCTATCCACCGCCGGCAATGCGGAACATTCCCGGTTACATCACCCGAATCGCGCCGATCCGTTTCGCCGGGGTCGGGCCGTGGAATGCACAAGGCGCTGAATAACTGAGAGACCGATGATACGTTGGAGAACAACATGAAGAACGAAATGAAGCTGCCCAACCGATTGAAACTTACATCAAGGCTGTCAATGCGCTTGATCAGGATGCGTTCGAATGAGCTTCGCTCTTAACGCGGTAGTCAAAGATGTGGGACGGGAAATTCGCGGGATCGCCGCGATCAAATCGTCGGCCAATAAGGAAATCTTCGCCGTCAACGTGACGCTGGATGTCATAGAGGTGGCCGAGGGTGCTGGCCGGACCATTGTAACCGTAAAGATTGACGCCACGTTCGACCGCACCGGCCTGCCTGATCCGCTTCTGATGGATCACTGTTTCACGATCGCTGCCGACAAGATCTCGGTTTCAACGTGTCGGTTGGCCGCGAAAGCAGACATCGCAAGCCGCACTCGATGCCGAGAGGAGACAAGCTATGTCCTACAGCATATCGACCTTGCTGACCCGTAATCTTCACGACGTCTTCGGTGAAAACGACCCCGCCCGTCGGCGCGCGGCCATCGACGAGATCTTCACCGAAGATTGCGTGTTCTACGAGCCTAGGGGCGTCTACCGTGGCCGCGACGAGATCGATCGCGTCGCGGGCGCGATCAAGTCTACTCACCCTGACTTTCGATATCAGCCAATTGCCGGGCCCGAGGAATTGGGCAATGGCGGGCGGATCCAATGGGTATCGGGCCGCCCTGGTGAGGCGCCAGCTTACGCCGGGACTGATTTCATTATTGCCCGGGACGGCCGGATTGCCGCCGTTTATCTCTTTTTCGACAAGCTACCCTGAGCTGGATTCTGCCGTCCGACGTCCTATGCGTAGGATTGGCGACGGCGGGAGGAATAACGCGTTTAGCGTCACATTTTGCAGCCAGCACCCTGGACTAAAGCGTCTCTTGTTGCAGGGAATGGGCGGAAGGAGTCTTTATGCCAACCTATGTGTGCGCCGTTAAAGCCGGGCTGTTAAACAACCTACAGAAACACCGGATCGCCGCGGCGATTACCCGCCTGCACAGCGAGACCACCGGCGCGCCGACGTGGCTCGTGCAGGTGGTGATTGATGAAAACGAACAGCGTCAACGCTATCTCAGCGGGCAGCCGGCGGATCATCAGATCTGGATCCGCGGAGACATCCGTGCCGGAAGAACCAGCGAGCAGCGGCAGCGGCTCATGCTTGGTATTGTACAGGCGGTAAGTGAAATCTGCGGAGTGGAGGAGAGCGCGATTTGGGTCTATCTCTGCAGCCTCGCGCCAGACGATATGGTGGAATACGGTCACGTGCTGCCACGGCCTGGCGCAGAACAGCAGTGGTTCCAAACGTTGCCTTCGGAGTTGAAGCGGTATCTGAGTTCTATTGGTGTGGAGAACAAGAAACTTGCCGACGAAGGAGAAATAAATGGGTAAGCTTGAAGGAAAAATTGCACTCATTACTGGTGGCAATGGCGGCATTGGCCTGGCGACGGCGAAGCAGTTCGTGAACGAAGGCGCGTACGTGTTCATCACGGGACGCCGTGAGCAGGAGTTGGCTGCGGCAGTAAAGGAGATCGGAAGAAACGTAACTGGCGTACAAGGAGACGTGTCGAGCCTTGGCGATCTTGATCGCCTCTTCGCACAAATCAAGCGAGAGAAAGGCAGGCTCGATATCGTGTTCGCGAATGCCGGTGTTGCGAAGTATGCGCCGCTCGGGTCGATAACCGAGGAGCTCTATGACTCGATCTTTGACATCAACGTGAAAGGCCTCCTTTTCACTGTGCAGAAGGCGCTTCCGCTGCTGCCGGATGGCGCCTCTATCATACTGAACGCGTCTATTGTCGCCAGTAAAGGGTTCTCGGCGAATAGCGTTTATAGCGCCACGAAAGCCGCTGTGCGTTCGTTCGCGCGGACATGGACTACGGATTTGAAGGATCGGCGCATTCGGGTGAACGCGGTGAGTCCAGGTACCATCGACACGCCCGGACTGAGTGATCTACTCGCCTCGTCAGAAGTGGGCGAGCAACGCAAAAAAATGATCGCTAACAGCGTTCCGATGGGCAGATTTGGTACAGCCGGTGAGATTGCGAAGGCGGTGGTGTTTCTCGCATCTGACGACGCCAGCTACATCACAGGAACGGAATTGTTTGTGGATGGCGGTATCGCACAAGTGTAGGCGTTAACAGGCGGAGGGGTACGGCATCAAGAATTGGACAGATGGGGGGGTGCGGCGCATGGAGCATGAGTTGATGAAACGGCGAGTCGTCGTCACCGGTGTTGGTCTGGTCACACCGCTCGGGAACACCGTCGAGGCGACGTGGGCAGGGTTGATGACCGGCAGGAGTGGCGCGGGCCCGATCACGAAGTTCGATACCAGTGACTTTCCCGTGCGCTTCGCCTGCGAGGTCAAAGACTTCGATCCGCTTCGGTACATCGAAAAGAAAGAAGCGCGTAAGATGGGCGCGTTCGCACATTACGCCGTCGCCGCGTCGGATGAAGCGCTCGCCGACAGCGGCTTGATAATCGCCCATGAGAACGCCGAAAGGGTCGGCACCTACATCAGCAGCGGCATCGGCGACTTCTGGAGCATCGAAAGCGAACACTCGAAGTTTCTCCGCGAAGGGCCGAGACGGGTCTCTCCTTTCTTCATCGTTTCGGTACTGGTCAACATGGCGGCCGGGCAGGTCTCGATCAGAAACGGCACGAAGGGACCGAATTCTGCGACGGCAACCGCATGCGCCGCCGGGAACCACGCCATCGGCGATTCCTTTAAGATTATCCAGCGTGGCGATGCCGACGCGATGATTTGCGGCGGCGCGGAGTCAGCCATCACGCCGATGAGCATCGCGGGTTTCGCGGCGATGCGCGCGCTCTCAACACGCAACGATGAGCCCGAACGTGCCTCGCGCCCGTTCGACCGCGACCGCGACGGGTTTGTGGTCGGTGAAGGCGCGGGAATCATGATTCTCGAAGAACTGGAACACGCCCGCCGGCGCGGCGCGCATATTTATGCCGAGATCGCCGGTTACGGCGCGACCGCCGACGCTTACCATGTGACCGCCCCGGACGAGACGCAGAGCGGTGTGATCCGCGTGATCCGACGGGCAATTGAAGATGCGGGCATCAATCCTGAGCAGATCGACTACATCAACGCGCACGGCACTTCGACTCCGCTCGGCGACAGGGGCGAGACGCTCGCCGTCAAGAAGACCTTCGGCGCGCATGCTTATAAGTTGGCATTCAGTTCCACGAAGTCTATGACGGGTCATCTGCTCGGCGCGGCGGGCGGAATAGAAGCCGTCTTCACCGTGCTTGCCATCTACCGGCGGAAACTGCCGCCGACGATTAACTACAAAACGCCGGACCCGGAATGCGACCTGGACTATGTGACGAACGAAGCGCGCGCGGCGGTTGTGGAGTACGCGCTCACGAACGGCTTCGGCTTCGGCGGTACGAACGCGGCACTCGTTTTCAGACGCTTCGAAGAGTGAACAAACTAGGCCGGCGGAGCTTCGCGGAGACGGTGGGAAGCAGGGCGCGGACATAGGCAACTCGATTGGCAGGCGAGAGCAACTCGCTGGATTCACGTGCGACATGAGGAGACGGCCGCTAGATCCAGCAACCAGGCGGCAATGTTGCCAGGCAGCAGCGCTTCATTTCGCAATCGGACTTTGGTGAGCGACGAGATGCGCTATTTCCGCTTGATGGACCGGAATGCTAAACTCTAAACCATGAATTCTCCACCAGCAGCCAACGCGAGCAGTTTACCCCAATTATCGCGCGCGGAACTGAGTCTCAGGGGAACCCGAATCTCGCCAGGACTGGCGAGCGGCACAATTTGGATGGCAGGTGACATACTCGACTGCAGCGCAGAAGCGCATCGCATCGAGCCGCACCAGGTGGACGCTGAGCTGGAGCGAGTTCGACGGGCGTTCGCGCAGGTGGCAGCTGAGTTGGAAGAATCAGCGCGGCGCATCAGTGAACAGATCGATCCAAGCCTGGGCGAGATATTTCGCGCCCACCGGTTAATGCTGGAGAGCCTCCTGTCATCGAACGAGTTTGAAAAGGAACTGCGAGGGTCCTTAACGACTGCCGCGGAGGCAGTCAAGACAGTCTTTCGCAAATGGGAAGCGAAGTTCGCTGCGATCCAGGATGAGACGCTTCGCGAGCGAACCGACGATATCGTCGATTTGGCCCGGCGAGTTTTGCGCCAACTGGAAGGCGCGGATGCTTTCGGACTCGCCGCCATGCCGGCAGGTAGCGTGCTGGTAACCCAGCGGCTGCTGCCCTCAGATGTCGTCGCCCTCTCACCGCGAGAGGTGAAAGCGATTGTCGTTGAGTCGTTAGGGCAAGGCTCACACGCCGCTCTGATCACCCGTGAAAAAGGCATACCCACCTTAGCCGGATTGCCCGGACTACTCAGCCAGATTCGCAGCGGCGATGAGGCGCTGGTCGATACTTTTCGCGAGGCACTAATAATTTCGCCCAGCCCCGACACACGTCGGGCCTTTGACCATCGACTCGAAGAATATCGCGCCAGCCTATTGACCTGTAAAGGGAACTGCCGCAAGCCTGCTATCACGCGCGATGGCCAGAAGATATCTGTCGAGGCGAATCTTGCCGCACACGCGAGCATCGAAACCGTCATCGAAAACGGCGCTGACGGTGTTGGTTTGTTTCGCATTGAGGAGCTCTACTTCGCGCGTGAGCTGCCGCCCTCGGAAGAAGAGCTCTTCAGCGAACTGCAACACCTCGTCGCTCCTCTGCGCGAGAAACCGGTGACGATCCGTCTGCTCGACGCCGGCGGCGATAAGGCGATTTCGTCCCTGCGGCTGCCGTTCGAGTCAAACCCGCTCCTCGGTAAACGCGGCGTGCGCCTGCTACTCGACTATCCGCAGCTTGCGCGCTCACAGCTTAAAAGCTTGCTGCGGCTTTCTCAGGTCCAAGACATTCGCATCCTCGTCCCGATGGTCACCTTGGAGCGTGACATGCAACAGATGCGAGAACTGCTTGTGGCGGTCGCTCACGAAATGGATATCGAAAACCTTCCGCCTCTCGGCGCGATGATCGAAACGCCCGCCGCTGCGTTGACCGTCGGGCAAATCGCGAGGCACGCCGATTTCCTTTCCGTGGGGACAAACGATCTCACCCAGTACACTATGGTCGCCGGACGCGATAATGCCACAGTGAGCGGCTATTATGAGGACACCCACCCATCGATGCTTCGGTTGCTCGGCATCATCATTGCCGAAGCTTCAGGCAAGCCGGTCACGATTTGCGGCGAGATGGCGGGCCGAGAGGATGTAATCCCAACGCTACTGGAAATCGGCTTCCGCGCGCTCAGTATTTCCCCTCCGCTGATCCCGACAACGAAGGAGCTAATCAGATCGATTGATACCAGAAACCCGTGAGGCCAACGTTGATTGAGGTGTGCCTGGACGGCATTGTCGACATCTTTAAATGCTGACGGCGCGGCGCTGTTCGCCCATAAAGAAGAAGGAACGTTGCTCTTTGAACTTTATTGTAACGATTGCACTGTTGCACACCACTAGCTGCGTACATTCATATTGACTATACGGCGGCGTAATAACCTTAATTCGATAAAACCTTCCTGAGGAGGAGTCATGAAGACTCCGGAATCTCATCGCGAAACAGGGTCCATGCTCCAAGAGAAAACGAACATGTCTAAAGTAGTCACTCCTGGGGAGCAAGGAAATGGCGATGTTCCAGAGCAGTCCCTAACCCGAGAAGATTTAGAGAAGGCGTTCAACGAGACGAAGAAGTCGGCGGCTCATCTCCGAAAGATCATTGACACGATTCCAACCCTGGCGTGGTGCAACTTGTCGGATGGCTCCAACGAGTTTGTTAACCAGCGATGGTGCGACTACACGGGTCTCTCTCCCGAAGAAGTACAGCGCAGGGGGTGTAAAGTCATAATTCATCCCGAAGACCTGCCGAAGTGGCTGGACGAGTGGCGGAAGCTAGTAGCTTCTGGAGCAGGAGGCGAAATCGAAGCGCGCCTTCGCCGCCACGATGGAGCCTACCGCTGGTTCCTCATCCGAGTAGAACCCCTGCAAGACGAGTCCGGCGAGATTGTCAAATGGTATGGAACCAATACCGACATAGACGACCTGAAACAGACGGAGGGGAAACTACGCGAAGAGGAGCGCGAGCTTCGCCGGATTACCGACGCGATACCCCAGACCATTGTTATCCAGGACCCGGACGGCACTCCGGTCTACGCGAACCAGGCAGTGCTAGATTATACTGGCCTCACCATGGAAGACGTGATCACCTCGGACTTTCGCGCACGGATCTTTCATCCGGAGGATCTCGAGAGGCTGCGGGAGGAGCGCCGGGCGGCCCTTGCACGCGGTCTTCCTTTTGAAATCGAACAACGAGCGCTGAGGAAGGATGGGCAGTATCGTTGGTTCCTCATCCGTTACAACCCGTTCCGCGACGAACAGGGACACCTCGTGCGTTGGTATGCAACGGGAACTGATATCGACGACCGCAAACGCAGCGAGGAACGGACGCAAAATGAAAATCTCGTGTTACGCGAAGAAATCGACCGTTCCTCGATGTTCGAAGAGATCGTTGGGTCTTCCGAACCACTTCGCCGCGTGTTGTCGCAAGTGGCAAAGGTGGCGCCAACGGATTCCACTGTCCTCATATTGGGCGAAACCGGAACTGGAAAGGAACTCATCGCCCGCGCCATTCATAATCGATCCAAGCGTTCGGCCCGTGCCTTCATTCGGGTGAACTGCGGGGCTATTTCGCCTTCGCTCATTGCCTCCGAACTGTTCGGCCATGAAAAAGGCTCCTTCACGGGAGCACTTCAGCGGCGTCTGGGACGCTTTGAATCGGCCGACGGCGGAACAATTTTCCTCGATGAAGTCGGAGACCTTCCGCCAGAGACACAGGTAGCCTTGCTCCGAGTTCTCCAAGAGCGGGAATTCGAACGAGTGGGTGGGAACCAAACGGTTTCGGTGGACGTACGAGTACTCGCAGCTACGAATAGTGACTTGAGTGCAGCCGTGGCTGAAGGCACGTTCCGTCAGGATTTATTCTACCGTCTCAATGTTTTCCCGATTCGAATACCGGCACTGCGCGAGCGCGTTGACGATATTCCGTTATTGGTCGGGTACCTGATCGATCGTTACGCCCAAAAAGCTGGTAAAAAGATTCGCAACATAAACAAGGAAACCTTGGATCTGTTCCAGGCTTATGACTGGCCGGGCAACATTCGCGAGTTGCAGAATGTAATCGAGCGCGCGGTGATTCTATGTGACGGGGAAACCTTTTCCGTAGATAAAACCTGGCTTACGACAGTGGCTCCCAAATCAGCTGCGACGAGTGTTCCGCTGGTCGCTAACCTTGTCGAGCGTGAAAAAGTAATGATCGAAACCGCACTGCGGGAAGCCGAGGGCGTGGTCGGGGGTCCAACCGGCGCCGCTGCCAAGTTGGGAATACCGAGGCAGACGCTCGAATCGAAAATCAAAAAACTGGAAATCAACCGACACCGTTTCAAGACCTCGTAATCTCTCTTCTTTAGAAGACCGCTGAAGTTACCGCTGGATATCCGCTTGCTCAAAGTCTGTTCCGTTTGACTTAGCTCTCGGCACTTTCGTCTGCCGCAATCGGATTACTGGAATCAAATCTGACCTGGGCGCCGACGGGTACAGGCCGAAGTTTCAGCGAACGCTGAAAAATCGGCCCGACCTCAACGTTTAAAGGCCAGTAATTCATGTGATTACGAATGGTGCTGGTATTGCAATTCGTTCGAGGTGGAACGGCAGTCAGGTCGAACATGACTTTAAAAATCGAAAGGTATTCCGATGGGCTCAGCACGACGATTCGACTCATTGGCCGAATGCGAGCGGAACACTTGGAGGAATTGAAGACGCAGATCAGGGAGAGCGGATCAAAGATTACGCTGGACTTGGAGGAAGTGAACCTAGTCGATGTAGATGTCATTCGCTTCCTTGGGACCTGTCAAGGAGAAGGCGTCTGTCTCCTTCACTGTTCCCCCTACATCAGCGATTGGATCGCCAAGGAGCAAGGTAGAGAAAAATAAACGCCGAGGAGGACTGAGATGAATAGACCCGTTGTTTTGATTACCGGTGCTTTAACAGGTATCGGGCGTGCCACCGCACTGGCCTTCGCGCGCGAAGGCGCGCGCGTCGTTATCTCAGGTCGACGCCAGGAAGCCGGCAATAAATTGGTCGCCGAACTCCGCAACCTCGGCGCTGAGGCCGAATTCCTGCGTTGCGACGTGCGTCACGACGATGATGTGCGTGATTTGGTCGATAAGACGGTCGCGCGGTTTGGGCGCCTGGATGTGGCCGTCAACAACGCCGGTACCGAAGGCAAGCCAGGTCCGGTGACGGAACAGTCCGCAGAAAGCTACGCCGCCACCTTCGACACCAACGTTCTAGGCACACTGCTGAGCATGAAGCATGAGCTTCGCGTGATGCAGGCGCAGGGACATGGCAGCATTGTGAATCTGTCGTCAACCACGGGATCGAAAGCTGCGCCGGGCGCATCCGTGTACACGGCCAGCAAGCACGCGGTCGAGGGGCTGACGAAGTCGGCCGCGCTCGAAGCGGCAGCGTTCGGCGTGCGTGTCAACGCAGTCGCCCCTGGGCCGGTCGAAACCGAGATGCTGAATCGGTTCACCGGCAGCGCCGAACGGAAGGCCGGTTTGATTGCGGGCGTGCCGCTCAAACGCGCAGGGACGCCCGAGGAGATCGCCCAGACCATCGTGTTTCTCGCGTCGGACAAGGCGTCTTTCATCACGGGTCACATCATCGCCGTCGACGGCGGCAAGTTGGCATCGTAATCGTCGTCTACTGAAGTTTCCCATTTCTGCGGACAGAGGAGAATGAAATGAACCAAACGATTGAATCGAAAACAAAGCGCTTGTGCTTGAAGCTTTCGACACGCTGTTCACTAAGCGTGACTACGTAGCGGCTGAGCGTTATTGGTCACCTAACTAAGAAGGAGAAGAACAATGTCAAAGAAACTCGAAGGAAAGATTGCGCTCATCACGGGCGGGTCGCGCGGCATCGGTGCCGCAATCGCCAAGCGCCTGGCTGCGGACGGAGCGAACGTGGCCATCACGTACACGAAAGGTGCAGAGGCGGCCGCGTCGGTTGTCAACGAAATTGAGCGCGCTGGCCGAAAGGCGATCGCAATTCAGGCGGACGCCACTGACGCCGGCGCCGTCGAAGCCGCGGTCGAAAAGACCGTCGCGACATTCGGCCGGCTCGACGTGCTTGTGAACAATGCCGGTACGGCCATTCCGAAGACGTTCGAAGAGACCACGCTGGAGGAGTTGGACCGCCTGATTGACATCAACGTTCGCGGCACCTTCGTCGCGACGCAGGCGGCACTGAAGCACATGCAGAGCGGCGGTCGCATCATCATGATCGGCTCGTCCGTGGGCGAGCGAGTCCTGGTGCCCGGGCTGGTGCCCTACTCGGCCACGAAGGGAGCCGTCAAGATGTTTACTCAGGGATTGTCCAGAGAGGTGGGAAGCCGGGGTATCACGGTCAACAACGTCCAGCCGGGTCCGATCGACACGGATTTGAATCCCGCGGCGGGCGATTGGGCGGTGCCGCAGAAGGCCGCCACGGCACTCGACCGCTACGGGCATGTTCACGAGGTCGCCGCTTTGGTGGCGTTCGTCGCCGGTCCGGAGTCCTCCTACATTACGGGGGCAAATCTTACCGTTGACGGCGGAATGAATGCCTGAACCGACGCACACACTCTAGTCCATGGGCCTGACGAAAGATGTAATCCGTGCGGACGTGGTTGAGAGCCGACCACCTAACGGCGTCGCATATCTCAGGAGATCTTGGAGCGAAGTACGATGCTGCAGACGAGCTTTGGCTTCGGGTATTCTTTACCCCATCAAAGCAAAGTCAGGCAGCCGGAAGGAAGGAGACAGAACATGAAGTCAGTTGTGCTCACAAGCTATGGTGATCCTGCTAGCAGCCTAGAACACCGTGAGCTTCCTGAGCCCGAGAAACCGGGCATCGGCCAAGTGCTCGTCGGCATCGAGTTCTCGCCCATCAATTTCAGCGATATCCTCGTTACCCGGGGCCTTTATGCGCTGCGTCCTGAGTTGCCTTCCGTCATCGGCAACGAAGGCGTGGGGCGTGTGCTGGAGATCGGAGAGAAAGTAGTTGACCTGAGAGTCGGTGATCGGGTTGTACTTCCAATCGGACGCTTCGTATGGCGGCAGCGCCTCGTCGTTCCAGCCACGGACCTGATTGTTCTTCCTGACGATGCCGACCCGCGGCAGCTTTCGATGGTCAGCGTCAATCCGCCCACAGCGCATTTGCTCCTCGAGACATACCTGGAGCTGCGGCCGGACGACTGGATTGCGATCAACGCCGCCAACTCGGCGATCGCGCGATGGCTTATCGGCTATGGCAAGCGGAAGGACCTCAAAATCCTTGGATTGGTGCGCCGCGCGGAGGTCTTGGATGAGGTCCACGCGGCCGGTTGCGATCTTGCCCTACTCGACGACGACGATGCGCCGGGCAGAATGGCCGAGGCGCTAGGCGCCCTCCGACCACGCTTGGCGCTGGACGCTGTCAGCGGCGATGCGAGCGGGCGGCTCGCCAGGCTCCTCGGGCAAGGTGGCACATTCGTGTCCTATGCGGCTCCAAGCTTTGCGCCACTGGCGATCAGTCCCTTCGACGTGGTCTTCAAAGATCTGACCATTCGGGGCTTCTCGATCGGCAACCCTACTTTTGCAGAGCAGCTCCCACAGGCCATCCGAGCGGCAGCGCAGATGATCGCGACCCACGAAGTGACTGTACCGATTGCGGCAATCTATCCGCTCGACGAGATCAAGGCCGCTGTCGCCCACGCACTGGAAGGCGGTAAAGTTCTGTTGGAGGTAGGGGGCGCCCGCAGCTGAAATGTGGCGGGCATCTCGCGAACCATGAATCGGAGAATCAGATGAATCAGACCATTGAATCGAAAAACAAAGCGCTTGTACTTGAAGCTTTCGACACACTGTTCAATAAGCGTGACTACGTAGCGGCAGAGCGCTATTGGTCGCCCGACTACATTCAGCACAGTGCTCATATCGCGCCCGGACGCGATGGCCTGTTCAATCTCATCAAGAGCATACCGCCAACGCTGAAGTATGAACCTGGAACGATTGTGGCTGAGGGAGACTTCGTGATTGTTCACGGGCGATTTAGCGGTTTCGGTGCTCCTGTGAATTGGATTGCCGCAGATATTGTGCGTATTCAAAACGGAATCCTTGTCGAGCATTGGGATGTGATTCAAGACGAAGCGACGCAGGAGCAGTCAAAGAGCGGGTTGCCGATGTTCGGCACAACGTTTCCTATGTAGACAATTTCGCCCATTTGGACTGCTTGATAACGCTTTACGAAAGTGTTTCGGCAGAAACAAATGAACGAGTTCTTAGCGATCGCGTTGGATGCGCATCGCGGGTTGGCTCGCTGCAGTGACAAGTTTCAGCGTTGACCACGATGTCGACGAATCGCCGGTGAACACACCGGAACGTAACCGACTTCGATAAGGAGAGCTTCAATATGCCTCTCAATGGTGAATACGAACCGAGCCCGAGCGAACGGGTTCGCCGGCAGGTAGAATTGTATGAAGCGACCAATGGCGCCGAGGGCGGCACACAAAAGGGCAAGCCGGTGATTGTGCTAACCAGCCAAGGCGCGAAGTCCGGCAAGATCCGTAAGATCCCTCTGATGAGGATCGAACACAACGGCGTTTACGCCGTAGTCGCTTCTCATGCAGGCGCACCCAAGAATCCGTTCTGGTATTACAACCTCGTCGCCAATCCGCTTGTCGAGTTGCAGGACGGCGCGGTCAAGCAAGATATGAGGGCCCGCGAAGTCTTCGGCCAAGAGAAGGCCGAGTGGTGGAAGCGGGCCGACGCCGCGTATTCGGAATTTCCCAATTATCGCGCCCGTGCAGGCCGCGAAATTCCGCTGTTCGTTATAGAGCCCGTCGAGGTTGCGCAATCCGCAAACAGACGGCAGCCGGCATGATTGAATTGGATTTAAGGATTACGGTCGGGTTTCGAGTGGAGTCGAGAAAGGAGGTGGGTATTTCGGCCGTTGGACGCAATGGGGTTTTGATAACCCACGTGCGGGGCTATCATTAGCACTACCGTTCCAGAATCTTTGTATTGTTGTCCCCTCTTGAGGCGGGGGAGCGCCAAGATTCGGATCATTCTAAGCAGATTTCGCTCGGCGTTGGTCCGGTCCGATTACCTGGCTACCTTGATAGACGAGAGATAGTAATGTGGGTGGCGCAGAACCGGTTCGATCTTTCTGAAAACGATCGCTGGGCGGAACCGTTGGACGAAAACTTGACTCACGTGTTGGCGCAAAATCTTTCGGTATTGCTGGGCAGCGATCGGATCATCGCTTATCCATGGCGGATTGACCAAAAGCCCCACTATCGGGTGGAAATCCAAGTGCTTCGGTTCGAGTCCAATTCCGCGGGAGAAGCTCAATTGACCGCGCGCTGGACGGTCATAGATGAAACTAGAAAGGAAGCACCTTACCTGAAAGAATCACGCCTGACGCGGCCAGCAAAGGAAAAATCCACCGACGCCTCCGTCGCCGCATTGAGTGAAACCGTAGCAAATCTTATCCGAGACATTGCCAAGACCGTAATCGCGATCGACCGACATCGTGAAACGTAATTCCGCGGCTCTTCCGCGAGTCGCAGGCATTCGACGTGGGCGGCAAAAGTGAATCGCAGTACAGTAAAACCTGTAGTTAGGCGTGCTTACCCAGGGCAGCTTTGGCCGAAACACTCGGCGTACAAACCGGGCCGGACACGCCAATGAGCGTGGCTGCCTACATCGAGAAAAATGCGGATGCCTGGAACCAGATCGTCGCGAAATACAACCTTCGATCGCGGAACCTGCGGGCGCTGGTTGGTCATGGCGACCAGCATGCCGACTTCGCCTTTGCCTACGGTGCTCCGGAAGGCCCTCGAGCTTTCGTGAGCACGATCAAGTTGCGCCAGGCTGGGTCCACAAAGACGATTGATACCGAGCAAGCGTTCCGCAACGCGTTGCACTCGCTAATCGAGCGGAAGCTGCTCCCGCCAGCAACAATTTGACTCGTCCGCAGCAAAATGTCCAGCGGCGATTTCAAAAAGGAGACTATGCAAGAACCTAAAAAAGACTCTTTCGATTTGAGCGCCACTATGACGAAATAATCGGTTCTCACAGGCCGAGAACTTCTTTTCGATTTTCGAGAACGAAATCCACGAACGCGCTGACCTTTGGCGATCGCTCGGAGTGCGCTGGCATCACTAGATTGATCGGTGTTGCAACTGTTCCCCAGCCTCGCAAAACGGGTGCGAGTGAGCCTTTAGTCACCAAAGGTTCACCGATATACGTCGGCAAGAGTCCGATGCCATAGGCTGCTACCGTTGCGTCTCGAGTCACCTCAAAAGAGTTTATCTTGATGATAGGATGGATCCGCACTCTTTCCGTTTTGTTTTTTGAAACCAGAGTCCAGGTGTCATCAGGCGCAGACGACGGAAAAACAACTGCGGGATGAGCGCTTAGTTGCGCGACGTTCCGAGGAGCTTGTTTCGTTTCAAAATATGAAGGGCTTCCATACAGTTGGAAGCTTGTCTCGCCGAGCTTTCTCACTCGATAGCTCGAGCTTGGCAATCGCCCCGCTCTGATCGCCGCATCAAATCCTTCCTGAATCAGATCAACCATTCTCTCGGTTGCCAGCAGATCGAGTTTGATCTTGGGATAACGAGGTAAAAATTCTTTGACCAGACTCGAACCAAGCAAATCGCCCATTCCGGGAAGGGTCGTGATGCGCAAAGTTCCGGAAGGCTCCTGATTCAGACTTTCTTCGAAGGACGCGTGCGCGAAATCAATCTGTTCGATGATCTCACGCCACCTTTCAAAGTAGTTCTGCCCAACATCGGTGGGTCGAAGCTGTCTCGTGCTTCGATAAAGAAGAGGGTGTTTAAGCTCTCTCTCCAGCGCCGCGATTTCACGGCTCAAGGTCGATAACGGAACATTCAACGCCCTCGCCGCACCTGTGAAGGTTCCGTGTTGAAGCAGTTTTACGAAACAATAGGGGGCTCTTAAGTTCTTCATTTAGCTCAGTTTATTCCGATATTTCCATTAAAGCAATAATGTTTTCCATTTATCCCCTCTAGTAAAGAAGCGCACGAATGCCAACAATGCACTTATGACTTTACGGTCGTCGACCAACGGAGAACTTCTATGAGAACCGTTTCCACAATCGCACGATACCTGGCAGGTGTGATCTTCCTTGGTTTCGGCCTGAACGGCTTTCTGAACTTCATTCCCATGCCCCCGCCGGAGGGCATCGCGGGACAGTTTATGGGTGCCCTGTACGCCTCGCATTACCTGGTGGTGATCTTCGCGTTCCAGATCATCGCAGCGGTACTTCTGCTGGTCAACCGTTACATACCATTGGCGGTGGCCGTGCTGGCGCCGGTGATCGTCAACATTCTTTCTTTCCACGCTTTGATGGCTCCGAGCGGGCTTCCGCTGGCCCTCTTCGTGGCTGTACTGTGGGCGGTGATCTTCGTCGATGTGCGATCAGCCTTTACCGGGTTGTTCCAGTCGCGCGTGGATCGATCAAGTAAAAGATCGAGGGATTTGACGAAAGTCCCCATGAGAGCCAACTAACGCTAATTCATAGAAAGGAATACATCATGACGAGCGATCGAACGATTCTCATCACCGGAGTGACAGGCAATCAGGGCGGCGCGGTCGCTCAGGCGCTGCAGGGCACCGGGTTCTATCTGCGCGGCCTGACTCGTATGCCGGACAGCGAGCGTGCGGCGGCGCTGGCGCGCCACGGCGTCGACGTCGTCAAGGGCGATCTCGATGACGAGGCGACGCTGCGCCGTGCGTTGGCCGGCGCGTGGGGCGTCTTCGGCGTGCAGAACGCGGGGGAGGCGGGCGTTGAGCGGGAAGAGGCGCAGGGCAAGCGTCTTGCGACGCTGGCGCGCGAGGCCGGCGTCGAACACTACGTCTACACATCCGTGGGATCGGCGCACAAGCGGACAGGCGTCCCGCACTTCGACAACAAGTGGCGCATCGAGGAAACCGTGCGCGGCCTTCGCTTTCCCTCGCATGTGATCCTGCGTCCGGTGTTCTTCATGGAGAACCTGTTGGCGCCCTTCAGTCTCCAGGGCTCCACGCTGGCCTGGGCGCTCGGGTCAGCCACGAAGCTACAGATGATTGCGGTGGACGATATCGGCTGGTTCGGCGCGCGCGCGTTCACCGACGCCGCCGCCTTGAACCGCCGCGAGATCGATCTCGCCGGTGACGTACGAACGATGCCGGAGGCGGCGCAGATCCTGACGGAGGCGCTGGGTCGGCCGATTGCGTTCGCGCAGACGCCAATCGAACAGGTCCGGCAGTACAGCAAGGATATGGCGGTGATGCTGGAATGGTTCGAGCGCGTCGGTTACAGCGCCGACATCGCTGGCCTGGAACGCGAGTTCGGCCGCGCGCTCACGAAGCTCCCCGATTGGGCACGCCGCCACGCGCGACCAAATGGGCAGACTCAAGGAGAGCTCTCATGAAAGCTGTCAGATTGTTGGAATTCGGTGGGCAGTTGGTGTTCGACGATGTACCGGCGCCGGCGATCGCACGCGACGAGATCTTGGTGAAGATCAAGAGCACCGCCGTCAATCATCTGGATCTTGTTAAGGCCTCCGGAACGCTCAGGCAGATACTCCCGATCGACCTGCCATGGATACCTGGTCATGAATTTTCAGGAATCGTCGAACAGATTGGCAGTGACGTTGCGGCTTATGCCCCAGGTGATGCCGTGTTCGGTACCAGCGGACTGGGCGCGTACGCGGAGTTTCTGGCTGTCAAGCCGGCGACCATTGTAAGGAAACCATCCAACCTCTCCTTTGAGGAGGCGGCATCAGTGCCGGTCGCCTCCCAAACTGCGTGGGAGGGAATCTTCACCCACGGTTACCTGGAAAAGGGACAAACGATCCTGATCCATGGTGGCGCCGGCGCTGTGGGCGCCTATGCGGTGCAATTGGCATCGCACGCCGGCGCCTCCGTCATTGCCACGGCAAGCGGTGACAATGAGGCGTACGTCAAGTCCATCGGAGCCAGCCGGGTTATCAACTATCGAGAAGCGCAGTTCGAGAGTGTTCTGCGAGAGAAGGTCGACATGGTCTTCGACTTGATCGGTGGCGATACGCAGAAACGGTCGTTCCTCGTCTTGAAGGAAGGTGGCCATCTCGTCGCTACCACCCAGCCCGTATCGCAGGAAGAGGCCGCCAGGCATCGTGTGTCTGGCGCAATGATGAGGCTCGCGCCCTCAGCGGACATGCTGGGAAAAATCGCTCGACTGCTGGAAGAGGGGACGATACAGCCAGACGTCGCGAGCGTGTACGCGCTCCAGGATGCGGCCGAGGCCTGGAAGGACATCGCCGGGAACCTGCCAGCGGTTCATGGAATGTCGCCCAGTTGGCCGGGAGCGGCAAGACGCAGGTCACACGGCAAGATCGTGCTTCGTGTGGCCTAGAGATCGCGCGTACGAGATTTATCAGCAGCGCGGGGCACAACCAGGCTATCCATCATCAAGGAGCGAAGGAAACATATGATGACCATCTCCGTAATCATCGGCAGCACACGTCAGGGCCGGTTCTCCGAAAGGCCCGCTCAATGGATTCTTCAGGAGCTTGGGAAGAGAGACGCGATTGAAACGCGGCTACTCGACCTCCGCGAGTTCCCGATGCCTTTCTTCGACCAGCCCTTGCCGCCAGCTATGCCGGGCCGACCGCCCTACGAAAACGACGTAGTTAAGAAGTGGACCGGCCACATCGCGGCGTCGGATGGTTTTGTGTTCGTCACGCCGGAATACAACTACGGCCCCTCGGCGGTGCTGAAAAACGCCATCGACTGGGTTTACCCCGAGTCGAACCGCAAGGCCGCCGCCTTTGTGAGCTACGGCAGCGCCATGGGAGCACGAGCCGTCCAGCAGCTTCGCGAGACGGCAATCGAGATTCAAATGACACCGATTCGATCTTCTGTTCACATTCCAGTGGCAACCCTCTGGGCGCATTTCCAGGGTGGCGATGTGGAAAAAGGCCTAGCCGAGTTGGAAAAGCAAGCCAATGTGATGATCGACGATCTCCTCTGGTGGACGGCAGCCCTGAAGACGGCGCGCGAATCTTGATCCTGACTATACAGGCGAGGATGAGGCACGGTTTCGATGGGGTAAGAATCGTCAGTGGTGAGAGTGATGACCACCCGTCGGACGATTATTCGGGGTCTGATAAAGAATTGAGGAGACA
>Ga0209375_1001414_pt1 | contig 18151 bp, 15 predicted proteins | sample GraSoiAngelo_131_FD_185888 | JGI IMG/M metagenome (GOLD analysis project Ga0209375, IMG submission 185888) | Grasslands soil microbial communities from the Angelo Coastal Reserve, California, USA - 14_0929_02_30cm (SPAdes) (version 2) | ecosystem: Environmental > Terrestrial > Soil > Grasslands ... | reverse complement strand
ACGCGCCGTGTGCCGTATCGTCCGTGGACGACCGCACCGCTGGAGCCGCTCTCCGTGACCATGCCCGACGAGCCCGCCGTCGTCGTCCTGGCCGTGCGACTCGAGGACGCGAGGAATGCCGTGCTCGATCGCAACTTCTGCACGTTCGTGGTCGATGGCGAGCCGCCGCAGGAGGTGACGCTCGAGGACGGGCGTCATGCGCGGCTGCTGCGGATCGACGCCGCCCACTTCGATACGGCCGCCTGGTCGCTCAAGCAGTGGAGCGTGTTGGACGGCCTCAAAGTGAACGGGGCGGGTTCGGGATTCTTCCAGTACCGTGTGTCGTGGCCTCCCGGACTCAACCCCGCGGACGTCGACAGCGCGGCCCTGATCGCCGAGGTGTCCTCCAAACAGCTCTACGCCAAGGACCGCGCGGATGCGGGCCGTGCGGCGGGCGACTACATGCTCGGACAGGGCACTCACGACCCGAGTCTCAACCCGAATGCCTATCCCATGACCGATGAGCGGCGCTTCCCGAGTGCCGTGACGGTTCGCGTGAACGGCGTGATCGCGGGACGCGATCGGCTCGACAACGATCCGGCCGACCACCGCGGCATCCTGTCGTGGCATTTTCAGCGGCGAGACGGACGCCTGCGCGAAGCGGGCTCGTATGGCACGCTGCTCCGCGTGACGCTGCCCCGGGCGGCGCTCGACGAGGCGGCAGCGGCGGGCCAGCTGGTGATCCGCTTCGAGGTCGACTCCGCTCTGTCGGGAGGGGGGGGGCTGGCCATTTACGGTCGGCACTTCGGTCGCTATCCGCTCGATCCGACGGTGGTGCTCGTATCCAAGCCGTGACTCGTCATTGCAGCTCGAGCACCACGATCGACTTAGCCGGCAGCTCGAGCGAGAGCTTCTGCCCCGAGAGTCGCGCCCCCGTGAACGCCTGAGGCCGTACGGCGTCCGGCTGCTCGAACGTGTTGTGCGCGTTCATGGCCTCTGCCGTGAGCACCCGCCCCGACACGCGCGACACTTGCGTCCCCCGCAGCTCTGCGCTTACCGAGCGGGCCCGGATCGGGTCGAGGTTGGTCAGGGTCACGTGGATCCGGCCCTCCTTGTCCAGTGACGCGGAGCCGCTCACGGCGGGAATCGACCGGCCTTCGAGCTCGTAGGGGCCTCCCACGAGCGTCAGCGGGAGCAACCTCGCGTCCTGGTGCACACTATACATCTCGAACACGTGGTACGTAGGCGTGAGGATCATGCGATCGCCTTGCGTCAGGATCATCGCCTGGAGGACGTTGATGGTCTGTGCGATGTTGGCTCCCCGCACGCGGTCGGCGTGGCGGTTGAAGATGTCGAGCGACACCGCGGCAACGAGCGCGTCCCGTAGCGTGTTCTGCTGGTACAGGAACGCCGGATTCGTGGCTGGCTCGACGTCGTGCCACAGGCCCCATTCGCCGACGATCAGCGCTACGCGCTTCTGCGGGTCGTAACGGTCCATTATGCCTGAGTGCCGGGTGATGAGCTCCTCCACGTGCAACGCTTTCTCGAGCGCGAGGAACCACTCCCGCTCCGTGAAATCCGTGGCCGAGCCCTTCTTGGCCCAGGTGCCCACCACCGTGTAGTAGTGCAGATCGAGCCCGTCGATCATCCGGCCCGCGTCGCGCATCACGATTTCCGTCCAGCGGTAGTCCTCCGAGGCGGGCCCCGTGGCGATCCGGAAGGGTCGCGTCTGGCCGTACGCGGGCAGGAAGGTGACGAAGCGCTTATAGACGTCGGCATAGTACTCGGGCGTCATGTTCCCGCCGCAGCCCCAGCTTTCGTTCCCGACGCCCCACAATCGCACGCCCCAGGGGCGCGGCCGCCCGTTGCGGCGCCGCAGATCGGCCATCGGACTCACGCCGTCGAAGTTCACGTACTCCCACCACTGCGCCATTTCCTGGGGCGTGCCGCTCCCGACGTTCCCGACGATGAATGGCGCGGCGCCGATCCGGTCGACCAGCTCGAGGTACTCGTGCGTGCCGAAGCTGTTGTCCTCGGTGACGCCGCCCCACGTCGAGTTGACGATCTTGGGGCGCTGCGGCCGTGGACCGACGCCGTCCTTCCAGTGATACGTGTCGGCAAAGCAGCCGCCCGGCCACCGGAGATTCGGTACCTTGATCCGCCGCAGCGCGGCGATCACGTCGGCACGCAGGTGCCACTGCTTGTCCGCGCCCTTGACCCAAAAGCCGTCGTAGATGTCGCGCCCCAGATGCTCGGCGAACTGACCGTAGATGTGGCGGCTGATCGTGTCGCGCGCCGAGTCGGTGTGGACCACCAGTCTGACCGAGTCCACCGAGTCGCGGCCCGCCACGTGAGTCGTTGGGAGAGCACGTTCCTGCGCGACGAGCGGCACTAGGAGGCACAACACCCACGCCCGGTGCATCGCCTCTCCCTCCCCCTCAGTGAGCGAGCGGGTCGGGACGCAACTGGAACTTCAGCACTTTGCTGGTGGTGCCCTTGCCCCCTTCCATGTGGAACGGCGCTCGTGTACTCACCGTGGCCCAGAGCTCCCGCCCCTTCCAACCGGCTCCCGCGTCGTCGATCCGACCGTCGAGCCATTTCGTGTAGAATCCCAGGGGATACGGCACGCGCAGCACGACCCACTTCCCTTCCACGAGCGCCAGCAGGCCTTCGGCAGCGTTGCCCGTGTTGATCGGCACGTTCTTTCCCAGCCCCAACACGCCGAACTGATCGACCCAGGTGTAGTAGCTCGCCCCGGCGCTCCCAGGGTCAGTCACGCCCTGAAGCTGGGGCAGCGGCTCCGCATAGAACGTCCACCCTTCCGGGCAGTGCTGTCCGGTCGCCGTCGGCCCGTTCAGCGGCCCCTTGCACTTGCGGCGGTCGAAGCTCGCGAGGTGGCCGCTCGCGAGCGCGGTCCAGTAGACGCCGTTGCGATCGACGTCGCCACCGCGTGGCGAAAACCCGGCGACCGGCTTGCCCGACTTGTCGAGCGGCAACGCGTACAGCTCAGCCAGTGCGGTCTGCGGCGGGTTGCGCCCGGGCACCAGGCGGACGACGGCGCCTGGGAAGCCGAGGATCGTCCCCCAAACGGAGCCGTCCGGCGCAGGCGCGACGGCGTACAAACCGCCCGGGATGCGCTTGTCCTTCGAGGGATCGACGGGCTGGTCGGGCTCGACGTAATCGTCGCGCCGCCCGTTCCCGTTCGTGTCGAGGATGAGCGCGGTCCACCCCTGCGACCGCTCCTCGTCTCCGGTCTCGTCGAACAACCTCGTATTGAGCCAGCCAACCACCGGGCCGCCGCCCGACGTCCAGAGGGTGCGGTTCGAGTCCTCGGCGAACATCAGGTGGTGAGTGCTGAAACACGTACTGATGTGAGTGAGCTTCTGCGTCTTGGGATCGTAGACCGCGAGGTGGCGACCGGCCCGCGTGAGAGGAAACAGCTTCGCCGACGGATGCGTCGAGCCCGCCTTGCAGAAGTCCGGATTGTCCGGCGGGCGTACGGTCGCGGTGAGCCACATGCGCCCACGCTCGTCGAACATCGGGTTGTGCACGTTCGCCTTGCTCGCCCAGATCAACTCGTCGCCCCAGTAGGGTGACGGTTGCGGCATCCCCGTTCCCGCGGCGGGCTGCGTGTTGGGATCGCGCACTGTCAACGGTACCCGGCTCGCCATGTTACGCAGGGGGTCGAGCACGGGCAGGTAGTCGGCGGAGAGCTCGAGCGAGCCGTAGATCGCTCCGTTGGCGTTGAGGGTCGGATTGCGTCGGTCGGTCGACACCTCGTCGTGGAGATAGGCTTTCGGGTCGGCCCAGTCCCACTCGGTGATGACCACGTTGCGCTCAATGCCTTGCGGCCGCGGCGGAGCGGGCGGGTTCTCTCCGGCCGCGATGCGGTCGGTCCAGTCGGCGAACATCGCGAGCGCGCGGTCCCGGCCGAGCTGGTTCACGGTGGCGAGCATGGCGCCGCCGGCCTGTCCCGACTGGATGCGCCGATCCCAGGCCGCCACAGAGCTCGCGAACGTGCCGAGCGCGGCGGGAATCTCCCGCGTTCCCCTACTCCCCAGCTGATGACAAGCCCAGCACCCCCCCGATTTGAGGATCCTGAGCCACTCGGCCTGGCTGCTCAGGTTGGGCGCCACTTCGTTCCCGTCGGCGCCGTGCGCCCTGAACTCGCTCGTGTCCGGTACGTGAATCAGTGAGAACCAGTAGCCCGCGGGGTAGTACTCGGCCGCCGCGCGAGGCGTCGGCGCCGCCACCGCGGTCAGGTTCAAGGTCTTCCCCGGCTGTCCCGGCACTTTGGGAGAGTCGATCAGCCCGTAGCCGCGCACCCACACGGCGTAGCTCGCCTTCGGCAGGTCGGGCAGGAGATAGCGCCCGCGATCGTCGGTGACCACGATGCGGACGAACTTCGCGGGCAGGTCGCGCGTCTCCGCGATCACCCAGACGCCCGCTTCGGGGCCGTTCGGGCCCGTCACGACTCCGCCGATATCGTCGGCGTCGATCGGGACCGCCTGGCCCGCGAGCGGGCGGCCGCCGAGACACATCGCCAGGAGACACGCTGTGGTCAGACGCATGTGTGGTATCGCTCCGTTACGAGCGGAAGGAACCTCGGTATAATACCCTCACTTGCGCACGTGCAGGGATCGTGCCTCTCGCGGGAGTGATTCTATGATCAGTTCGGTAGGGCGAGCCGCCCTTGCCATCCTTTTGGCCTGCGTGGCGAGCGGGCGGGCCCAGACCCAGGCAGCAGGCACCGTAGACCCGCCCAACACGTTGACCGACGCCGCGCGGACCGCCGGCTGGCGCCTCCTGTTCGACGGCCACACGTTCAAGGGGTGGCGCGGCCTCGGGCTTGACAGCGTGCCGACGGCGCACTGGAAGGTCGTGGACGGCACCATCATGAAGATCGCGAGCGGCAACGTCCCGAAGCTGGCGGACGGGCAGCCCGCTCAGGGCGGCGACTTGATGACCGTAGACACGTTCGGCGACTTCGAGCTGAGCTGGGAGTGGAAAGTGACGCCCGGCGCGAACAGCGGCGTGAAGTACAACGTGTCCGAGGAGCTCTCCATGTCGCAGGCGCCGAACCGAGCGGCGCTCGGCTTCGAGTATCAGGTACTGGACGACGATCGCCACGTCGACGGCAAGCTGCCGAATCACCGTGCCGGCGGGCTGTATGACCTCATCGCGCCGAACGCGCAGAAGCGTCTCCGGCCGGTGGGTCAGTGGAACGAAGCGCGCGTCGTGTTTCGGGGCAATCACGGTGAGCACTGGCTCAACGGGACGAGGATCGTCGAGTTCGACCTCGGCACGCCGCGCCTCGATTCCCTGCTTGCGCAGAGCAAGTTCCGCTCGATCGCGGGCTTCGCCACCCGCCGCAAGGGGCACATCGTGCTGCAGGACCACGGCGACGAGGTCTACTTCCGCAACATCAAAGTGAAGGAGCCTTAGTCATGAAACGCCGCAAGTTCCTGAGGACGGTATCGGCCACCGGGCTCGGAATCGCGGGTGCACCGCGCCTCCCGTCGTGGCTCCGCTCACCGGCCGAGACGGTCGTGGTCGCGGTGATGGGCCTGAACAACCGCGGCAGCGTCCTCGGGCGCGCCTTCGCCCGCGCGGCGAACGCCACCGTCGCCTACGTCTGCGACGTGGATTCCCAGGTCCTCTCGAAGGGCGTCACGGCCGTCGCGGGTGCGCAGACCAAGCCACCCAAGGGGCTGCGCGATTTTCGCAAGGCGCTCGACGACAAGGATGTCGACGCGCTCGTGATCGCCGCCCCCGATCACTGGCACACGCCCGCGGCGCTCCTGGCGATGCGCGCCGGGAAGCACGTCTACCTGGAGAAGCCGTGCGGGCATAACCCCCGCGAGGGCGAGCTGCTGGTGGATGGGCAGCGCAAGTACCGGCGAGTGGTACAGATGGGGACTCAGCAGCGCTCGGCGCCGAAGTCGATCGAGCTGATGCAGGCGATCGCGGAGGGCATCATTGGACGACCCTACCTGGCGCGTGCCTGGTACGCCAACACGCGCGCCGGCATCGGCCGTGGACAACCGGCGCCCGTCCCCACGTACCTGGACTACGATCTATGGCAGGGGCCGGCGCCGCGCACACCGTACCACGATAACGTCATCCATTACAACTGGCACTGGTTTCACCGCTGGGGAACCGGCGAGATCTGCAACAACGGAACGCACGAGATAGACGTGGCCCGCTGGGCGCTGCGCGTCGATTATCCGACGCGTGTCACGTCCACGGGCGGTCGCTACCACTTTCAGGACGACTGGGAGTTCCCCGACACGCAGGAAGCCTGCTTCGAGTTCGCGGGGGGAAAGACCATTATCTGGCAGGGCCAGAGCTGCAACGGCCTGACCACGTTCGGCCGCGGCCGCGGGACCGCCATTCTCGGGACGGAGGGCAGCGCCGTGGTGGACCGCGACGGCTACACCGTCTACGATCCGAAGGGCAAGGCCGTGAAGCAATCGCTCGCTGCCAAGTCCGGCGACGGGCTCGATACCGGCTCCGACGACGCCATGACGGGCCTGCACATCGACAACTTCGTGGACGCGATCCGCACGGGAAGCGCGCTGCGCCAGCCGATCGAGGAGGGAGCGAAGAGCGTGCTGTTGTGCCACCTCGGCAACATCGCCCAGACTACGGGACGCGCGCTGCGCACGGACCCCTCGTCGGGCCACATTCTCGACGACGCCGAGGCAATGCGGCTGTGGCAACGCGAGTACGAGCCGGGCTGGACGCCAGTCGTGTAAATGGTCCTCCACGAAGACCGGTTCTTCGATCCCGATCCGGCGGTGCGGCGCGTCGCGCGTGAGCTGTACGAGGAAACCCGCCGGCTCCCGATCGTCTCGCCGCACGGCCACGTGGATCCCCGCATCCTGGCCACCAACGAGCCGTTCGCCGAGCCGGCGGCGCTCATCGTCCAGCCGGACCACTACATCCTCCGCATGCTGTACAGCCGGGGCATCCCGCTCGAGCGGCTGCTCCAGGGCGAGCCTCGGGCGGTGTGGCGACTCTTTGCGGAGCAGTATTTCCTGTTCCGCGGCACACCGACCGGCGCTTGGCTCGATCACGAGCTGCACGAGGTCCTCGGCGTCAGCGCCCCGCTCTCCGCGGAGACCGCCGAGCGTAGTTACGACGAGATCATGGAGCGACTGGCGGGGCCGGACTTCCGGCCGCGCGCCCTGTTCGAGCGGTTCGACATCGAGGTGCTGGCCACTACCGATGCCGCGAGCGACCCGCTCCGCCATCACTGTGCGATCAAGGAATCCAGGTGGAAGGGCCGCGTGATACCCTGCTTTCGTCCCGACGCGGTGTTCAAGATCGCGGCGCCCGGGTGGGCGCAGGAGCTCGAGAAGCTCGGGCGGGAGCACGGTGCTCCGCTCGTGGACTACGCCGAGTTCCTGCGCGCCCTCGAGGACCGGCGTACGTTTTTCAAGCAGATGGGTGCCACGGCGACGGACCACGCCGTCCTGGAGCCGTACACGACCTGGCTCTCGCCCGACGAAGCCGACACCCTGTTCCAGCTGGCACGCCAGGGCAAGGCCGGCCCGGCGGACGAGCGCCGGTTCGAGGCCCACCTTCTGATGGAGATGGCGCGGCTGTCATTGCGAGACGGGCTCGTCATGCAGATCCACGCCGGCGCGTTTCGGAACCACAACCAGCCGCTGTTCGAGCGGTTCGGTGCCGACCGGGGTGGCGACATTCCCGTCGCCACGGAGTTCACGCGGAATCTGCGCTCGTTGCTCAACGCGTTTGGCAACGACCCCCGCCTGACACTGGTGCTGTTCACGCTCGACGAGTCCACCTACAGCCGGGAGCTGGCACCCCTCGCGGGGCACTACCCGGCCGTGCGGCTGGGGCCGCCCTGGTGGTTCCATGATTCGATCGAGGGGATGACGCGGTTTCGCGAGCAGACCACCGAGACGGCCGGCATCTACAAGACGGCCGGGTTCAACGACGACACGCGGGCCTTCTGCTCCATCCCGGCGCGACACGACCTGGCGCGCCGGGTGGACGCGAACTACCTGGCTCGCCTCACAGCACGCCACATCGTGTCCAAGGACGATGCCCGCCGCATCGCCCGGGCGCTCGCGTACGAGCTGGCGAAGGAGACGTACAAGCTTTGACCAGACTCGCATGGATCGACTATGTGGTCATGCTACTTTACTTCGCGTTCGTGCTCGGCATCGGGGCGACGTTACGACGCTATGTGCACACCAGCGAGGATTTCTTTCTCTCCGGCCGGTCGATCCCCGCGTGGGTGACCGGGCTGGCATTCATATCGGCCAACCTGGGCGCTCAGGAGGTGATCGGGATGGGAGCGTCGGGCGCGAAGTACGGCATCGCTACGAGCCACTTCTACTGGGTCGGCGCCATCCCGGCCATGATCTTCCTCGGCCTGTTCATGATGCCGTTCTACTACGGGTCCCGGGCCCGTTCGGTCCCCGAGTACCTGCGCCTCCGCTTCGACGAGAAGACCCGTGCGGTCAACGCCGTGTCGTTCGCCGTGATGACCGTATTCTCGTCGGGCATCTCGCTCTACGCCATGGGGAAGCTTCTCAACCTGCTGCTCGGCTGGAGCTTCGACGCGAGCATCCTGGTCGCGGCGTGCGTGGTCCTCGTGTACATCTTCCTGGGCGGCCTCACGAGTGCGATCTACAACGAGGTGCTGCAGTTCTTCCTGATCGTGCTCGGGTTCGCACCCCTGGTGCTCCTGGGCCTTCGGGCCGTCGGCGGCTGGCCCGGGCTGTCGGCCCGGCTCGCGGAGCACGCTACTGCCCGCGGGTTCGCGGCCGGCGCTTACACCCGCAGCTGGGCCTTCATGGGTCACGCCGCGGCCAATCCCGTGGGAGTCGAGTGGTTCGGACTCGTGATGGGCCTGGGCTTCGTCCTGTCGTTCGGATACTGGTGCACGGACTTTCTCGTGGTGCAGCGTGCCATGGCCGCGAACTCCATGACCGCGGCCCGCCGCACGCCGCTCATCGCGGCGGTTCCCAAGATGCTGTTTCCGTTCCTCGTGATCGTGCCGGGCATGCTCGCGCTCGTCGTGAGCCCCACGAGCGGCGTGAGGAACGCAGGACCCGCGGCCGCTGCAACAATCACCTCCACAACCGCCACCAACCTCCCCCAACCTCCCCCGACCTCCGCGCCCGCGTCGGGAGTCGTGCCCCCTAAGCTCGACCGACGCACGGGAGCACCGCTGCATGACGCTGCCGGCCGGGTCGTGCTCGACTACGATCTCGCTACGCCGATGCTGCTCGTGACCTTCTTCCCGGCGGGGCTGCTCGGGCTCGGGCTGACGGCGCTGCTGGCGTCGTTTATGTCGGGGATGGCGGGGAATGTGACGGCGTTCAACACGGTGTGGACTTACGACCTGTACCAGAGCTACCTGCGGCGTGCCGCGCCCGACTCGCACTACCTCGCCATGGGTCGCTATGCGACGATCGTCGGCGTCGTGATTTCCATCGCGGCCGCCTATGTGGCGGCATCGTTCAACAACATCATGGATTTTCTGCAACTCGTGTTCGCGTTCGTAAACGCTCCGCTCTTCGCCACCTTCGCGCTCGGTATGTTCTGGAAGCGTGCCACCGGGCACGGCGCCTTCGCCGGACTGCTCGCCGGTACCCTCGCCGCCGCCGCCCATCACGGCCTGTCCCTGCCCGTCGGTGCGACGGTCGGTGTGAAGGGTGGCTATCTGGGATCGTTGACGACGTACCCGAGCGAGCTGGCGCAGACCTTCTGGACCGCCATCGTCGCCTGGACGGCCTGCTTCGTGGTGACAATCCTGGTCTCGCTCGTGACGCGTCCGCGCGCGCCGGACGACCTGCCCGGGCTCGTGTGGGGACTGACGCCCAAGCCGACTGACCCGACCCTACGCTGGTATCAGCGTCCGGCGGCCCTGGCGGTCCTGGTGCTTGCGTTTACACTCGCCCTCAACCTGGTCTTTTTCTAACGTGACACTCGACATTCGACTGCCGCTCGGCGCGTTCTTTGCCCTGCTGGGCGCGCTGCTCACGGCGTACGGCGCGGCCACGCTCGGCGAGCCCGCGACCGCTCCGACGGGCGTGCCTATCGACCTCGTGTGGGGCGCCGTCTTGCTTGCGTTCGGCTTCGGCTTGTTGGCGCTGGTCCGTCGGGGGCGCTGATCAGTACGTCGGCCAGTTGTCGACCCAGGCGTTCGAGTAGCCCACCAGCTGGGCCATTTTGGCCATTGCCCTGGTGACGTTACACGAGTTGTACTGGAAGACCTTGGTTCCGTTGCCCACCGACGCCGGCGGCAGCGACTGCCCCAACTCCACGTTCAGTCCGCTGACGACGGCGCCTTCGACCGTGTTGTTTCCGTTCGAGGTGAGATTGCCGCCGGCCAGGATGATGCCGTTCCACATGTTGCTGCCGTTTATCGTCAAGCTACCCGTGACGATCAGCGTGCCCTGCCCCGCACCGGGGAGCGTCCAGTCGCCGACCAGCTTGATGACCGGCCAGTAGTTGGGATTGCTGAAGTCGGGCCAGTTGCCCGGGGGAATCGTGATGTCCGGCTGGACGGCGCCCTTGTTGACGACCGCGTCCCAGTCGATCCCGGTGGCCGCCGCCGCCTGCTGTGGCGTGCCCAGATCGAGGATGGGCGGCTTACCCCTGACCGGCCCCGTCTGCCCGCTGTATCCCGGGACGGTCGGCACGGCGACACCGGCCACCGTGTCTGCCTGCCCGCACCCGTCGTCGCCGGTGAGCGTGCCCGCGTTGCCGTTCTTCCGGAGGCCGCTCAGGCTGGTCCAGCCCGCGAGGACCTTCACGCTAGTCGCCTGCCACACCGCAAACTGAGCGACGGTCCGCTCCGCCTGCGGCGTGCCGGTCAGGGCTTTGACGGTGCTCACGCCATGCGACCGGACGACATAGCCGTAGCGCCGGGCTGCGGCGTCCACGCGCATCTGGGTCAACACCACATCGGCGTAGCCGCCTCGCAGCGCGATCCGGGTCGACTCGCTCGGAGCCGGCGGCGCCGCGGCGAATCCGAACGAGTCGCGCTTCGCCAGAAACAGCTCCAGGCCCGTCTCGGCGAGCGTAAAGGCGTCGAGCGCGGCTTCGTCATTGGCGTGAACCCGGCGCTCGCTGCTCAGCCCGGCGAACCCCGCCGCCAGAAGAATCGCCAGCACCACGACCACGAGCAGTACCATCGGGAGCACGACGCCGCGCTCGGAGTGCGTTCCTCTCATGGCGGCATCCGTCACTTGAGCTGGTTATTGAAGAACACCGCCGTGACGGCCTGCGCCCGCCTCGGCGCCGTGGTCGCCTCCGGAGCGCGATCGCTCTCGCTCATGAGATCGAGCTCGAGGCCGCGGATGTTCGTCACGGGGTTGGGGACCGCGTCCTGCGCGGTGTCGCTCCCCACCACGAAGAACCGGAACCGCGCGGTAGAGTCGAAGGGCGCCACCAGCTCGTCGGCCTGCCCCGTCCCCATGACGGTGCGCCACAAGGCCGTCCGCCCGGGCAGCGCCGCCGACGGCTGGAACGCGTACGTCATCCGCTGGATCAAGAACACCGGCGTCCCCACCGCCGTGAGCGGAGGAACGCTCGCGGGCAGCGGGGGCTGCAGGGTCGCGACGCGTCCCCGCGGCAGCACCGTGACATTCGCCGCGGTGCAGAATGCGGGCATCCCAGGCGTGACCAGCGAGGCCCCTGCCTCGACGTACGTCACGGTTCCCACCGAGTCGCGCCACGCGTACCCGGAAAACGAGGCGGTCGCAAAGAGGGTCGAATCCACGGGCCAGAGGGAGAGGGTCATCTGGGTCGGCGTGTTCGCGCACACAGTGCCAATGGCGTACGGTACCCGCAACGTCACTTGCTTCGCCGTCGCAGCGACCACCCCCCCCGTCGCTTCGACCATGCGCAGGTCGGACAGCGCAGCGTTGATCGCCGCGCGCGCCACGAACCGCGCGCGGCGCAGTTGGGCCTCCAGGTCGTAGAACCGGGCCTGGGAGAGGAACAGACGGCTGAGGGCCGCGCCGATGATCCCCAGCACCACCAGCCCGACGAGCAGCTCGACGAGCGTGAACCCGCGGCGCGTGCTCATGGCTTGTTGAACGGGTTGTTCCCGGGCTTGCTCCGCTGCAGGACCATCGTGTCGGGCCTGATGACCGGATTCAGTGGGGTAACGACGATGGTCACACGCCGCAGCTTGGGCGACAGACTGTCGACCGTAACCTTCCGCGAATACGGAAGCGGCGGTTTATTCACGGTGATCGTCCCGGCTTTGGCTTTGAGAGAATCGAATGGGAGGGCGGCGAACTGATTCACCTGCTGGGCGAGCACCCCGTCTCGCGCCGCCCCGGCCGACAGGCCGTAGAATCGTCGCGCCAGCGCGAAGTTCAGCTGCGCCACTCCCGCCAGCACGAGTCCCAACAGCACGATCGCGACCATGATCTCGAGGAGCGTGAACCCCGCGTCGGCGCGTTTCACGGGACTCTCACCCACCCGGCCCGCGACATTGTGACCCGGCGGGAATAGCCCCCCGCCCACAACGTCACGGTCAGCGCACTGGACGCGAAGCCATTGGGAAAGAGATCGACCGGAGAAGCCGACAGGGTGACCGAATCCAGCTGGTAGGCGTCACCGAGTCCGAGCGAGCGCGTCGTCAGGACCGTTCCGCTCGCTCGTTCGCTCACCCTGATCGACTGTCGGTCCAAGCCGACCGCCAGACGCAGCGGCTTGCGCTCCCGCGCCGCGGCACTGAGGGCCTGCGACAAGTCCTGCGCGACGACGGTAGCGGCCTGGTTGACACGGGCATGGGTGCTGATGCGCGATACGGTGGGGAACGTCATGGCCGTGATCAGACCAAAGAGCGCGATCACTATCAGGAGCTCGAGGAGAGTAAAGCCGCCGCTGATGTGCCGCATTGTGCAATCATTGTTGCACAATACAGAGGAAGATGTGACACGTGCCCCGCAGAGCCCGGTCAGTTGCCAAAGCTGGCGTGCAGACCATCCCCGCCCTACACTACTTGCGCATGGCGCTCATCGACTCCAATCACCAGCGCGCCGCGATCCTCCTGCTGCTCCTCGGCGCGGCGCTCGTCATCGCGCTCTCCCCCTACGGCACTGGCCTCATCGGCATCCCGGTCCTCTACGCCGTCTTCGCACCGGTGCACGAGTGGCTCGGCATGCGCATGCGACCCCAGCTGGCGGCGACGCTCGTGGTGGCGCTCGCCCTCTTCCTCATTGTCGTGCCCGGCGTGTCGTTCGCGGGCCTGATCGTGGGCCAGGCGCAGGAGATCGCCGGCGGGGTGATTCGAAACCCGCTCCTCGGTCGCCTGCGGGAGCTGAAGCTCGGCGGTGTCGACCTCGGACCGCGGCTCGCCGATCTCGGGGCCCAAGTGGTCGGGTGGCTCGGCTCGTCCGCATTCGGGTTGGTGGGCACCGCGACGCGGGTGGTCCTCAACCTCACGATTTCCTTATTCGGCCTGTTTTACCTGCTGCTACGGCCGCAGGAGACGTGGGACGCGGTGCGGCCGTACATCCCCTTTTCGGCGAAGAACACGGAAAAGCTGCGGCAGCGGTTCCGCGACGTGACGAGCGCCACGATCATCGGCACCGGCCTGACCGCGGCCGTTCAGGGCTTGTTGGTCGGGCTCGGATTCTGGCTCACGGGTCTGCCGAACGCGGTGTTCTGGGGCGTCGTGACGATGGTGTTCGCCATTCTGCCGGTGGTCGGGAGCGGCCTGGTGTGGGCGCCGGGAGCGCTCGCCCTCATCCTGAGCGGGCGCTCGGGCCCGGGGCTGTTGCTCCTCTTGTGGGGGGCGGTGGTGGTGGGCAACGTGGACTACGTGATTCGGCCCAGGATCTTCAAACGCTGGGCCAATATCCATCCCCTGGTCACGTTACTGGGCGCACTCGCGGGGGTCCCGTACTTCGGCATCCTCGGGTTGCTGATCGGGCCGCTGGCGCTTTCGTACTTCTTCGAGCTCGTCAAGATGTACGGGGAGGAGTACCTCGGCTAGACGCACAGACGCACAGCGTGAACCGGTAAGAGTCGCCAGGATACCCGCTCTCTCCTTCCTGTTTACCGCTGTGCGTCGGTGCGTCCAGTCGTGGCGGGTTCTATCTGGTGCCACGCCAAGCTCTTCTCTAAAGCGATGAGATCCAGCGGATCGACCGTGATCTCACCGTACGCGCCGAACCAGTGCAGATGCGACCGCGTGACCCGTCCGGACGACCCCACGAGACCGATCAGCTGACCCCGTTCGACCGTGTCGCCTGGAACGACCAGCGTGTGGCTCAGATGGAAGTAGCCGGTTACGAGGCCTGCGCCGTGGTCGATGAACACGGTCGTGCCGCTGTAATAGAAATCCGCGACGAAGGCCACGATGCCGCGGTTCGTCGAGCGGACCGGCGCGCCCCGCTCGGCGCCGAAGTCCACGCCGTAGTGACGGCTGCGCACGACACCGTTGAACACCCGCGGCACGCCGAAGCCGCTGGTCACCGCGCCCGTGCTGGGCCGCACGAACGGCGCCTCCCACAGGCGCGGCGTCTCGTGGGCCCGCTGGCGGATTTCCTTTATGATGTCGCTCTCGATCCGGATGCGTTCGGCCAGCGAATCCGGCGGCCTGGCAAACTCCGGCGCGACCCGCAGCCGCTCGCGGCGCGCCACGCGCGGTCGCACGCGGATCGCCGCGAGGACCGTATCGGTCGCGTCCCCGCCTCCCACCCATTCGGACACGACGCGCGCCACGACGACGCTGTCACCCGCGCCGAGTGGCACCGCGCCCAGGGCCCGAAACCCGTCCGCGACGCGCTCGAAGTGGAGTGACTCGCCTGCGAGCTCTCCCCGAATCGCGCTGACGCTGTCCGCGGCGCCGTCAGGGTGGACCGCAAGGACCACGAGCGAGCCCGCGCGAGGCGTCGTGGGGGTCCAGGTGAGCCGGACGGTTCCGGAGTTGGCCGGCGGCGGAGGCGCGCCCGCCGTGAGGATCGCCGTCAGGGCGACGAGACACAGGAACCGAGGTTGCATGGCGCAGCATACCCTGCCCCGCTGTCCGTGATCCCCCCCTCTCCCCGCTCTCCCCCCTCCCGGGAGTCGCGCCTCCATCGCCACGCGATTGTAGTCTGTGACGAGCGCGTCGTTCGCCGCGACGCGCTTGAGCTCCAGTCCCTGGGCAACGGTGCCCACCGCGAGCGCGCGGGTGGCCGCGGCGGCGCCGAACGCCCGGGCGCCTTCTTCCCACCAGAATGAGTGCAGCAGGGCCATCGCGTGCTCGAAGCCGGACTGCGCGGCGGGATTATTGCAGGAGATGGGGAAGACGACGCGACCGAGGGTGCTCCTGCGCCCGTCCGGGAACGACGAAAACCGTCGCCAGCGCGACGGACATTCGGAGCCCGCGTTTCATCACCATGACGTCAATCTGCGTGTAGCGTTCGCGCGACGCCAACCGGGCCCGGGACACCGGAAACCTCCGCCCCTGGGGAAGTGTAGCTACGAACAGCTTCGTACATGAGAAGACCGATGCCGAAGCAGATGCTGCGACAGCCGAAACCGCCGCGCCCCACGAACGCGGAGTTCCAGATCCTCCGTGTGCTGTGGCAGCGCGGGCCGAGCACCGTGCGCGACGTGCACGACGCGCTGGACCGCACGAAGCCCGTCGGCTACACGACCGTGCTCAAGCTGCTGCAGATCATGATCGAGAAGAGCTTGGTGAGGCGAGACGCATCGACACGCTCCCACGTGTACGCAGCGACGGCATCGGAGGCAGCGACCCGACGCCAGATGGTGACGGATCTGGCCAAGCGCGCCTTCGGGGGCTCCACCGTGAGACTCGTGCTCCACGCGCTGGCGGCGACGCCGGCCACCGCGCCGGAGCTCGATCAGATCCGCAAGCTGCTCGACGAGAAAAAGAAGGGAGAACCGTAATGACCATGACACTCGCGCTGGGCTGGGCCCTGGTGGACTCGCTGTGGCAGGACGCCCTCGCCGCGGCGGGGCTCGCGGCCCTGTTCGCTCTCATCCCCGTGCGGGCGGCCCGCATCCGCTACGCGCTCGCCACGGTGACGCTCCTCTTGATGCTCGCCTTTCCCCTCGCGACCGCCGTGCGCTTGACGCACGAGCCTCCGTGGACCTTGGAATACGAGACGGCCACGGCCGTCGCACCTTCACCCGCGGCCACGAACGGCGCCAGCGGCCCTGTTGCCGGCGCCGCCGCCGCACCCGTGGCCGAGCGCATCCGGGCGTCGCTCGAGCCGATGCTGCCCTGGGTCGTGCTCCTCTGGTTCGGCGGCGTGGTGACGCTGTCCCTCCGCCTCGCCTCGGGCTGGCTGGTGACGCGCCGGCTCCGCAGCGTCGGCACGGACCCGGTCCCGGATGCCTGCCTCGAGGCGGTGTCGCGCCTGGCGCAGCGGCTGGAAGTCAGCCGGCCGGTGCGCGCGCTGCAGTCGGCCGTGGTGCAGGTTCCGGCAGTTGTCGGGTGGCTGCGGCCGGTCATTCTCCTGCCGGCGAGCGCGCTGACCGGACTCACCCCGCTCCAGCTCGACGCGCTGCTCGCCCACGAGCTCGCCCACGTTCGGCGGTACGACTACGTCGTCAACCTCGTCCAGTCGGTGATCGAGACCCTGTTGTTCTATCATCCGGCGGTATGGTGGGTTTCGCGCTCGGTCCGTGAGGAGCGCGAGCACTGCTGCGACGACCTGGCGGTGCGCGTGTGCGGCGACGCGCACTTCTACGCCACGGCGCTGCTCGGCATGGAGCGGCTGCGGGTCGCGACGCCGGCGTTCGCCATGGCGGCCGCCGGCGGCTCGCTCATGGCGCGCGTCCGCCGGCTCGTGGCCCCCGCGCAAACGGAATTCCCCCGCTGGACGGCGGGGGTCGTGGCCGTGAGTCTCGCGCTGGGAGGCGGTGCCCACCTCGCCACCGGCGCCGTCGCACAAGGCAACAGCCCCGCACACACGGCACCCTACGCAATCGCGCGCGTCGAGGCCATAGCGGATCCCGAAGCGCGCGAGGAGGTCGTGAAGCGCATCGGGCGCGCGGGCGACGCCCGGGCGCTCGCGACGCTGGTCGCGATCGCGCGCACCGACCCCCAAGAGGACGTCCAACGCAAGGCGGTCGAGGCCATGGGCAAGCTCAACGACGGCGCGGGCATCGAGGCCGTTATGGACATCGCGCGTACGCACCCCAACGGCGAGATCCGTCGCCGGGCGGTCAAGACCATAGGGGAGGTCGTTCCCCCGAGGGCGGCCGTCGGCGTGCTGGACGCGATCGCGAACCGCGACAGCGACCATGCCGTCCAGCAGAAAGCCGCCGAGGAGCTTGGTCGCCTGCGCAGCACGCAGACCCTGCCGTCCCTGGCCCGCTTGGCCCGCACCCACCCCAACGTGGACGTGCGTGAAGAGGCGGTGGAGCAGTACAGCAAACGCGCTGTACCGGAGTCCGCTCTGGTGTTGCTGAAAGAGCGGCTCGCGAACGACCCGGCCGACAATGTCCAGACGGAGGCGATCGAGCGTCTCGCCGAGCTACCGGACGGCCTTGGAATCCCGACGCTCAAGGCAGCGGCCCGTGCCCACCCCAACGCCAAGGTGCGCGCGGAGGCTCAACGCCGCTTACACTAGGAATCTCGGCGGTGGGCTTCATCGAGCAGCTTGCGGATCTGATCCAGCTCCTCCGGCGTGGCCGGCCGGGTGGAGAGAGCACGCAGGATGAGCTCGAGCGCCGCGCCGTTCAACCGAAGGGCCGGCGCCTCGGCGCGCGCGACCGGGTCGGGGCGCGCCGCGAGCGTGGCCAGCCGCGTCGCCTCGGTCAGGAGCGCGTGCGCGCGGTCCAGCCAGTTCTTCTTGCGGCGCTCCACCACGTAGACCTTGCTGGCCAGTCGGAGAAGCGCGGCCGCCCGGTGCCAGTCGAGGACACGCTCGTCGAGCAGGCCCGTCGTGCCGGCCAGGAGCGCCTCCTCCGCCCGCGCCGCCTCCGCGGCCAGAGGCGCATGGTCCAACCCGTACCGCCAGGCGGTGGCCAAAAACATGCCCGCGTCGAGCTCCAGCGGCCCTCGCCCGAAACGCTCCCAGTCGATCACGCCCACTCCATCTCCCTGGTCGAGAATATGACGGGCGTAAAACGTCCCGTGAACGAGGCGCCGCGAGCCGTTCTTGGGCAGCGTCTGCGTCAGTATTCGGGCCAGCCGCTTCGCGGC
>Ga0209375_1001413_pt1 | contig 18152 bp, 20 predicted proteins | sample GraSoiAngelo_131_FD_185888 | JGI IMG/M metagenome (GOLD analysis project Ga0209375, IMG submission 185888) | Grasslands soil microbial communities from the Angelo Coastal Reserve, California, USA - 14_0929_02_30cm (SPAdes) (version 2) | ecosystem: Environmental > Terrestrial > Soil > Grasslands ... | reverse complement strand
GTCGAGGTAAACGCCGATCCGCACCGGCTCGACCTCGACTGGCGCATGGTACGGCGGGGGCGCGAGCTGGGTGTCACATTCTCGATCGGCGCGGATGCCCACTCGACTGGCGGCATGACCAACGTCGCGGTCGGCCTGGGGATCGCCCGCAAAGGCTGGCTCGAGCCCGATCAGGTCTTGAACACGCGCGACGCCGAGGCGTTTCTGACGTTCGCGCGCGCGCGCCTCGTCGCGGCCGGGTGATGCCCACGAAGGCGAGCGCTCCACCGAGAAGGCGCTCGGCCCGTGAGACCGAGGCCGAGCGGCGGGTACGCGTCCGCAAGATCATCGCGCGCCTCGAGAAGGCGTATCCCGCGGCCACCTGCGCGCTGCACCACAACAGCGCACTCGACCTGCTCGTCGCCACGATTCTCTCCGCCCAATCGACCGATGCACGAGTCAACATGGTCACTCCCGCGCTGATCGCGAAATACCAGACGGCACAAGACTTCGCGAACGCCGATCCACAGGTCCTGCAACAGGAGATCCACAGTACGGGATTCTTCCGCAGCAAGACCCGATCGATCATCGGGATGGCACAGGCATTGGTGGAACGACACGGCGGGCAGGTACCCGACACGATGGAAGAGCTGGTGCAGCTGCCCGGCGTGGGGCGCAAGACCGCGAACGTGGTACTGGGGTGCTGGTTCAAGAAGAACGAAGGCGTCGTGGTCGACACCCATGTGCAGCGAATCGCGACCCTACTCGGCCTGACGAAGGAAAAGGACCCGGTGAAGATCGAGCGAGATCTGATGGCACTCGTGCCGCGCGAAAAGTGGACCTGGTTCTCAAACGCCCTGATCCAGCACGGGCGCCGCGTGTGCATCGCCCGGCGGCCGAAATGTGAGATCTGTGTGGTGAATCGGTTGTGCCCGAGCTCAAGAGTGTGAGCGCGCCTCCCGCCATCCCCGGGCTGGCGCCCGGGGTCAGTGGTCACCGGGACCTCTTGACTGACCCCGGGCGCGAGCCCGGGGTGAACGGAACCCGATCATGAGTAGCCTCCCTCCGGTTGACCGAGACCAACTGGTTGCGACCCGCAGAGATCTCCACGAACACCCCGAGCTGGGGTTCGAGGAGCGGCGCACCGGCGCGCTCGTGGCGGAGCGGCTGCAACGGCTCGGCTACACGGTGCGGACCGGTGTCGGCAAGACCGGCGTGGTGGGGCTGCGCGACGGCGCGTCGGGTGGCAAGACGCGCTGCGTGCTGATCCGCGCCGACATGGATGCGCTCCCGATCGATGAAGCGAACGACGTCCCCTACCGCTCCCAGTACGCGGGCAAGATGCACGCGTGCGGCCATGACGGGCATGTCGCGATCGGGCTCGAGGTCGCGCGCCGGCTGCACGCGGCATTTCTGCCGGGCAGCGTGAAGCTCGCGTTCCAGCCCGCCGAGGAGACCTCGTATGGGGCGGAGGCGATGATCCGGGACGGCGTGCTCGACGCGCCCAAGGTGGACGCCGCGTTCGGCATTCATTTATGGAACGACATCCCGGCGGGCACCATCGCGCTGATGCCCGGCCCGGTCATGGCCTCCGTAGACGAGTTCGAGATCGCGATCCTGGGGCGCGGCGGGCACGCCGCCGCGCCGCATCAGGCGATCGACCCCGTGCTGATCGCGGCACACCTCGTGACCGGCCTGCAGAGCCTCGTGTCGCGCCGCCGCAATCCGTTCGAGGAGGGGGTCGTCTCGGTCACCGAGCTGCACGCGGGGCACGCCTTCAACGTCATCCCGGGCCGCGCCGATCTGCGGGGCACCGTACGGACCTTCGGCGGGAAGTTCTACGACGAAGCGCCGCAGCTCGTGGAGGAAACGGCGCACGGGATCGCCCGGGCGTTCGGGGCCGACGCCGAGGTGCGGTACCGGCGATTGTCGAAGCCTCTGGTCAACGAGGAGAAGATGACCTCGTTGATGAAGGGGGTAGCGCAGGACATCGTCGGACGAGAGCGTGTGATCGACGGCGTCCGCACAATGGGTGGAGAAGACATGTCGTTCTTTCTCGCGAAGGTGCCGGGCGCCTTCGCGTTCGTCGGCTCGGCGGCAGTCGACAAGAAGGCCTCGCCGCACCATAGTCCCACGTTCGACATCGACGAGGAAAGCCTGGTGATCGGAACGGAGCTCGTGACCAGGACGGTGGTGCGGTACTTGGAGCAGACTAGCTGACCCCGGACGCATGCCCAACCTCCTCGCCTCCGAGCCCTCCGCTTACCTCAAGTCCGCCGCCCACCAGCCGGTGCACTGGCACCCGTGGGGCGATCCGGCGTTCGCGCGCGCCCGCGCCGAGGATAAGCCCATTCTCCTCGACATCGGCGCCGTGTGGTGCCATTGGTGCCACGTGATGGACGGCGAGTCGTACGAGGACGCGGGCGTCGCCGAGACCCTGAATCGCGATTTCGTGTGCATCAAGGTGGACCGCGACGAGCGGCCCGACGTGGACGCGCGCTATCAGCGCGCCGTACAGGCACTGACCGGTCAGGGAGGTTGGCCCCTCACGGCGTTCCTTACGCCCGAGGGCGAAGTCTTCTTCGGTGGCACGTACTTCCCCCCGGAGGAGAACCACTACGGCAGGCCGGGCTTCCGCTCCGTGCTCACCCAGGTGGCGGGGATGTATCGCCAGCAGCGCGACCAGGTGGCGGAGAACGCGAAGGCGATCCGCCGCCACGTGGTCGAGTCCCTCGACGAAGCCAAGAGCGGCGAGGTCACGCCGGCGACGCTGGAGCGCGCCGCGGGCGAGATGGCCCGCCTGTTCGACATCCGCTACGGCGGGTTCGGCACCGCGCCCAAGTTTCCCCACCCCGCCGCCGTGCAGTTCCTGTTGGCGCGCTGGCACGACACGCGCGAGGACTGGATGCGCGAGGTGGTGGAAAAGACACTCATCGGGATGGCGAAAGGCGGCATCCGCGACCACGTGGGTGGCGGGTTCCACCGCTACGCAGTCGACGAGCGTTGGATCGTACCGCACTTCGAAAAAATGGCGTACGACAACTCGGAGCTGCTCCACGCGTACCTGGACGGCTACGCGGGGCTCGGACACTCGTTGTTCAAGGAGGTGGCGCAGGGGATCGTGGGGTGGGTGCTGGAAGTTCTGTCCGATCAGAAGCAGGGCGCCTTCTACACGTCGCAGGACGCGGACGTACGGTTCGGGGACGACGGCGATTACTGGACGTGGACGCTCGAAGAACTGCGAGAGGCCCTCCCCGATAAGGCGTTCCAAGTTGCACGTCGCACGTTCGACGTGGAAGAAGCCGGAGAGATGCATCACGACCCGCGGAAGAACGTGCTGTGGTGGAAGCTCGACCCCGCTGGTGACGATGAGTGGCCGCTACTCAAGGACGCGCTCGGGAAGCTCAAGGCGGCCCGGGACAACCGCAAAGCGCCTTACGTCGACACCACACCGTACGTCAACTGGAACGCCATGATGGCGTCGGCCTTCCTGCATGCCGGCGCGGTGCTCGATCGGCCGGAATGCAACACGCTCGCCCTCAACGTTCTCAATCGGATATGGAGCGAGGCCTGGGACGAGCTACGCGGGATGGGCCACGTGATCGGGCGCGCCGAGCCGCGGGGGCTGCTGGAAGACAACGTGCACGCGGCGGCGGCATTCCTCGACGCTTACGAGGCCACGGGTGATGACGCCTGGCTCACCCGCGCGATCGCCGTGATGCATTACTGCGGCCGCACCCACTGGGACGCTGAGAAGGGCGGCTTCTTCGACGTGGCGCGCGATCGGTCCGGCGCGGCCTATCTCGCGACGCCAGCCAAGCCGGTACAAGACTCGCCGACGCCCTCGGCCAACGGGGTCGCCGCACTCGTCCTGGCGCGCCTGTGGGCGGTGACCGACGACAAGGAATGGCGCCACCTGCTCGATCGCCAGCTCGCGACCTTCGGCGGCGCGGCGCCCCAGCTTGCACTATATGGGGCGACACTGTTGCGGGCGGTGGATTGGGCGGTGAACTCCGGGACCCGGGTCGAGGTGCTGGGGCCTAGGGGCGAGGGAGCGGCCTGTCACATGCATTTGCTGGCCCTCCAGGCGTACCGGCCCCGCAAGGTGGTGCTTCGCAACACCGCCGAGCGACCGACTGCAACCGTCTGTGTCGGCACGACCTGCTCGCTCCCCGTCGCGACGCCCGAGGCGCTCGGGGACCTGCTGCGGTGAGGCGGCGGGTGCTCGGCCGCACCGGCCTCGCGGTCAGCCCCGTCGGGTTCGGCGCCTGGGCCATCGGCGGCAACCGGTTCGGCAACTCCTACGGTCCCACCGACGACGCCGAGTCGCTGCGCGCCGTGCACCGCGCTTACGAGCTGGGATGCAATTTCTTCGATACGGCGGACGTGTACGGACACGGACACTCGGAAGAGCTCTTGGGCCAGGCGCTCGCGGGGATCCGCCAGCGCGTCCTCCTCGCCACGAAGGTGGGCGGCAATTTCTACAACCGGGCCGTGAACCCGCTGCAGCTGGGCCGGATCGCCGAGGCGGTCGGCCGGCCGGTGGCCGAGCTCGCGCCCGACATTCCGCTGCCGCTGACTCACGACGCCAACTTTTCACCCGACTACATCCGGTTCGCCGTCGAGCAGTCGCTGCGGCGCCTCGCCACCGACTACATCGACCTGTTGCAGCTCCACAACCCCGCGCTCGGCCTGATCGCCGACCCGGACACGTATGGAGTGCTCGAGGACCTGAAGATGGAAGGAAAGATCCGGTTCTACGGCGTGTCGGTACACCCGCCCGAGGAGGGGCTCGCCGCAGTGGAGGTGACGCGACCCGATACGGTCCAAATCGTGTACAACATCGTGCGGCGCGAGGCCGAAGACCGCTTCTTCGCCGTCGCACGCGCCTCCAACCTAGGCGTGATCGCCCGCGAGCCGCTCGCGAACGGCCTGCTTGCCGGGAGGTATGGGCGGGACAGCGCGTGGGAAAAGGGCGACATCCGCGCCCGCATGCCGCACCCCTACGTGGCGCAGCTCCTGGCCGTGGCCGAGCGCGTGAAAGACCTGGCGGGCCAGGCGGGAGTGACGCCGGCGCAACTGGCCCTGCGCTTCGTGCTGGACAACGAGGCAGTGTCGGTTGTGATTGTGGGCATGAAGACCGTGGCGCAGGTGGAAGACAATCTCTCTTTGGAGTCATGATGCCGAACAAACAGGCCGTTTTCGAGACCGCGAAGGGTACGATCAACGTGGAGCTGTTCGCCGATGAAGTGCCTGGCACCGTGGCCAACTTCGAGAAACTCGCGAACTCGGGATTCTACGACGGCACCAAGTTCCACCGCGTGATCGCCAACTTCATGGTTCAGGGAGGCGACCCCTATTCCAAGACCGGGAAGGGGCACGTCGGCAGCGGTGGGCCCGGCTACACCATCAAATGCGAGACCCAGAAGAATGTCCACAAGCACGTGGCGGGGACGCTCTCCATGGCCCACGCCGGGAAGGACACCGGCGGCAGCCAGTTCTTCATTTGTCATTCCCCCCAGCCGCACCTTGACGGAGTCCACACCGTTTTCGGACAGGTCACCAAGGGACTGGACGTGGTCAACAAGATTGCGCAGAACGACGAAGTGAAATCGATTCGAGTGAAATGACCACTCGGAGATCCGCATGCATTTCCTGATGTATCTCGTCGCCCTCGCTTTCCAGGCGCCCGACAGCGGGGCGTTCGTGATCACGCTCGGCAGGGACACGATCGGCATGGAACGCTACACCCGCACCGCCGACCGGCTGGTGGACGACATGGTCATGCGCGACCGGGCGCCCGTGATTTTCCGCCATCTGGTCGCCACCATCGGCGCCGACGGCCTGATCAGCCACGTCGAGCTCGACAACAAGCCGGTCGTGGCATCCGACGTCTCGCCGATCCACGCCGTGGGTCGGTTCACGAATGACGAGGCCTTCATCGATCTCACGCGTAACGGCCAGACGACCACGGCTCACGTGGTCACGGCCGACGGGCGGGGCGCGCTGCCGTTCATCAACTTCTGCTACGCCCTGTACGCTCAGACTGGGGAGCGGGCCCGCAAGCTCGGAGGATCCCCGGTGAAGATCCCCGTGCTCGGTTTCGGCGCCACCAACACCTTCGACCTCACCGTAACGTTTCCGGCGCCCGATTCGATGGGCGTCGCGTTCGAGCGCGACGCCCCTACCCTGTTCCAGGTCGACGCAGCGGGCCGCATCCAGGGAGTGGACGGCCGGCTCACCACGCAGAAGGTGGTCGTCACGCGCGTACCGACGCTCGACCTCGAGGCCTTCGCCCGCGCGTTCGGGAACCGGCCGCTCGGCCAGCTCTCCCCGCCCGACTCCGTGCGGGCGACGATCGCGGGTGCCGCCATCGCGCTGCACTACGGCCGGCCCTCCATCCGGGGACGCACGGTGTTCGGCGGTATCGTCCCGTGGAACCGGGTATGGCGCACCGGCGCGAACCTCGCCACCCGCTTCACCACGTCCGCCGACCTCGTGATGGCCGGCACTACGATCCCCAAGGGCACCTACACCCTCTGGACCCTGCCCGCACCGGCGGGTTGGAAGCTCATCTTCAACAAGCAGACCAAGGCCCCGTGCGAGGGTGAAGCCTGCACGGTGCCGACCCGCGCACCGCTGTGGGGCACCGATTATGCGGCCGACTCGGACTTCGCCCGCGTGGACGCGACGACCGAGCCGCTGCCCCGTCCGGTGGAGCAGTTCACGATCGCCGTGCTCCCACAGGGCAAAGGCGGCGTCATCAGGATGGACTGGGATAAAACGCGCATCTCGATTCCATTCACGAGGAAACAGCCATGAGCGGCAGACTGTGGAGCCTGCTGATCGCGACGCTCGCCACCCCGACCGGGCTGCCCGCCCAGTCGGGCCAGTTTCTCGTCCGCCTGGGACGCGACACGCTCGCTATCGAGCGCTACACCCGTACCGCCGACCGGCTCGAGGGGGAACAGGTCGTGCGCAGCCCGCGCACTGTACACCGCCTCTACACGGCGACGTTCGGCCCCGGCGGCGCCGTCGAGCGCTTCGAGCTTGTCACTCACAATGTCTCGGGCGGACCCGGCCCGCTGGAGCGCAAGGCTACCGCGACGTTCTCAGGCGATACCGCCATGATGACCATCCCCCGCGGCGACTCGACCGTGACCATGCGCGTGAAGACCGGTCCGGGCGCGCTGCCGTACGTCGGCCAGCTGTACTCCCTGGTGGAGGAGGTGGCCCACCGGGCCCGCACCGCCGGGACCGACCGCTACACCCTCACCATGCTGCCGCTCGGGACGGACGAGCCGTGGAACGTCGAGGTGAATCGCCTCGGCGCCGATTCCCTGACCATCCAGCTCGGTCCCATCGGGCCCCTGCGGATGCGCGTGGACGAGCGGGGAACGCTGCTGGGGATCTCCGGGGCCGGCAGCACGATGCAGGTCACCGTGGAGCGGGTACAGGGGCTGGATTTCGCGACGCTCGGGAAGTCGTTTGCGCCACGCTCGCTCGGCACGTTGTCGCCCGCCGACACGGTGCGGGCGAGCGTTGCCGGCGCCGCCGTGGCGGTGCGCTACAGCCGGCCTTCCATGCGCGGCCGCGTGATCTTCGGAAACGTGGTCCCCTGGAACAAGGTGTGGCGTACCGGCGCCAACGAGGCGACAGTGCTCGAGACGAGCGCCGAGCTGAGCGTGGCCGGCACCAAGGTGCCAGCGGGCAAGTACAGTCTCTGGACCATCCCCGGTCCGGCGGGCTGGAAGCTCGTCATCAACAGGAACACCGGGCAGTGGGGCACCGACTACGACGCGCAGTACGACCTCGCCCGGCTCGACATGAAGGTGGAGCCGCTGCGGCAGCCGGTGGAGCAGTTCACGATCGCGATCGAGCCCATCGGCAAAGGAGGCGTGTTGAAGCTGGAATGGGAGAAGACGCGCGCGTCGGTCCCAGTCTCCACGAAGTAGCTTGCATCTCGACTTCGCCGTCGTCGCCGACTACGCCATCGTCGATCAGGCGGGCAAGCTCTCCGTCCTGGGGATTTTCCAGCACATCTGGGTGCAGCAGTTCCCCGCCATGCACCCGCGCCTGCACCTGGTGCTGCGCCTCAAAGGAAAGCGCACCGAGATCGGCGAGCACCAGGTGCAGATCCGGCTCCTGGACGAACAGGATGTGGAGATCCTCGGCGGCAACGGCAACGTCAACTTCGCCGAGCCGCCCGCGGGCGTCACCGATATCGAGGCGGGGGCGATTCTCGTGTTCGACGTGCCGTTTCCGCATCCCGGCGCTTATCGCTTCGAGATCACGATCGACGGAGACAAAAAGGCGTCGGTGCCGCTCACGGTGAGCCAGCTGCCGGCGCCGCCCGCGGGCGTCACCGACATCGAGGCGGGAGCGATTCTCGTGTTCGACGTGCCGTTTCCGCATCCCGGCGCTTATCGCTTCGAGATCACGATCGACGGAGACAAAAAGGCGTCGGTGCCGCTCACGGTGAGCCAGCTGCCGGCGCCGCCCGCGGGCGGGAGCAACTGAGATGCGCGCCGGGCTGGTGCTCGCCGCGCTGGCGCTCGCGACGGCGTGCAGTGACGCACCCACCGCCCCGGTCGCGCCCGCCCGAGTCGACCTGTCGATCGGCTGGCTGCGCGCGAGCCCCGGGGAGGTGGGGATGAGCGCCTCAGCTCTGCTCGGCGCCGCGGGCGCCGCGTCGGGGATTCCCCGCTTCAAGAGCCTACTCGTGGCGCGCCACGGCCGACTCGTGGCGGAGTACTACTTCGGCGGGAGCGACTCGACCACCCTGTTCGACGTGCGCTCCGTCACGAAGAGCGTGGTGTGCGCCCTCACCGGCATCGCCCTGCGCGACGGCATATTGCCGGGGACGGCCGCGCCGATCGCCCCCTATCTCGCCCCGGCGGACACGCTCGACTCGGCCGACAGCGCCGTGACGGTACGCCACCTCCTCACGATGACGTCGGGGTACGCGTGGGACGAGACCACCGGCCCCGACTACAACGCTTGGATCGTCGCGGACAACCACGTGCAGTACCTGCTCGACCGCGCCCACGCGTCTCCAGCCGGCGCGACCTTCACCTACAACTCCGCGGCGGTCCACACGCTCGGCGTCGTGCTCGAGGACGCCGCCGCGACACCGCTGCCCCGATACGCCACCGACCACCTGCTCGGAGCACTCGGCGTAGACACGGTCGTGTGGGAGCCGCTCGATCGAGGCACGGTGAACGGCGGCTCGGGAATCGCGCTGCGTGCGCGGGACCTGTTGAAGTTCGGGCAGCTGTTCCTGCAGCGGGGCTGGTCGGGCGACGCGAGCGTCGTGCCAGAGAGCTGGGTGGACTCGGTAACCCGGCCCCAGTTCGCCTGGCGCACCGTCGTCGGCCCGCTGCACCAGGTCACCTACGGCATGCTCTGGTGGGTGTCCGACGCCAGTCCGGCAGCCTATTTCGCCTGGGGATACGGCGGCCAGTTCGTCTATGTCGTGCCGAGCAGGGATCTCGTAGTGGTGGCCACGACCGACTGGGTGCAGCTCACTGAAATCTCGCCCGCGGAGCTCGCAGGGCAGGCGCTCGGCGTGATCGTGAACGACGTCGTCCCGGCGGCGCGCTAGCCTCGCTGGATGTCGAGCGGCAGCCCCGCGTCCATCAATGACAAGCCGCCGTCCACCGCGATGACCTGGCCCGTGATCCAGCCGGCGTCGGCCGAGCACAGGAGCGAGACGGCGTTCCCGATGTCCGCCGGCGTGCCAAGCCGGCCCATGGGCGTCCATCCCTTCTCGCCCTGATGCCAGTTCCGAATCATGTCCTGCGCGACGTCCGGCAGCGTATTCAACACGCTGTCCTCGATCCACCCGGGACTGACGGCATTCACGGTGATGCCCCTCTTCGCGAGCGCTACCGCGAAGTAGCGGCACAGCGATTCCATAGCGCTCTTGGCCGCGCCCATGCCCACCCACGGCTGCCAGCTGCCCGTGCGCCCGCCCGGCGCGTACGTGATCGCGACGATTCTCCCGCCCTCGCCCATCAGCGGGCACGCCGCGCGCACCGCGAGCAGGAACGCCCTCGCCTGGGAGTTCATGGCGGTGTCCCACTGCTCCAGGGTGATGTTCATGGGGCCCTGGTAGAACTCGGGCACCTCGGGTCGCGCGTTGCTGACGAAGATGTCGAGTTTCCCGAACTCGCTCTTCACGCGGCCGAACATGCGGGTGATGTCGTCGGGGCGGCACACGTCGGCCTGGATGACGAAGCCGTCGGAGCCGCGCTGCTTCACCTTGGCGAGCGTATCCTTCGCGGCCGCTTCATTCTTGCGATAGTTGATTGCAACCTGCACGCCCTGCCCGGCGAGCTTCAGCGCGATACCCCGGCCGATGCCGCGCGAGCTTCCGGTGATGAGTGCGTGCTTCCCGTTCTGTGCCATGGCCCCTCCCGGTCGAGCCGTGGCGGCTAAAGATGCGCGCCGGACGCCCCGCTGCAACTACTCAGGCATCACGTGCGCCGTCGGGATCGCGCACCGGGTAGGCTTTGACGATGCCGCGGCATTGTTGCACGAGATCCGGAAGCGCAGACCGCTCGACTGCGAACCTGAGGCGATGCTCCTGCGTCAGGGGATCGGGCGTGATGTCGACCACCAGCTGCAGCTCGCCGGTGCGGTCGGTCGAGCGGACGACCGCGGTGAGGTTGGGCTCGTCGGAGGTGAGAGTAGCCACACCCTCCGGCCGCTGGTGCAGGTGGTCGAGCGCGGCAGCCCAGCGTGCCAGGTCCGGGACTCGAAGCATCGGTCCCGTCGTCCAGACGGTCGCGCCTTCGGCCGCGCAGCGGACGGTAACGACGAGCCAGTTGCCTTCCCAGTAGTCCTGGGCCTCCGGCGATCGGCGATCGTGCACCCACAGCTCGAGGCCCGCGACCTTCAGGTGGGATGGGCCGAGGGAATCGGGGTCGGGGGAAAAGATCAGTGGGGCCAGAGCCATACGAAGACGCCAGCCGTGAGGAGCGCGTAGATCAGCCCGTCCACCGTGGCTTTGATCGTGGTGATCCAGGAGCGACGGTACCAGATCGACATCGGCCACAGCGCGAAGGTGTACGCGACGAACGTGGTGAGGCCCGCGAAGTGGAAAACGCCGCGGGAGCTCGCGCCCCGGGACAGCGCGCTTCCCGCGACGAGCGCAGCGAAGATCCCGACGACCACCGAGAAGAGGAACCATTGGATGAGGTTCTTCCCCATCGCCATGGAGCCACCCGGCATGACGGTGAACATCATGACCGGGCCCTTCTTGAACTTTTCGACGAACGCCGGCGACCGCATCTGCTCGGTGCTCTCCGGCCGCGGCATCATGTAGTCACCGGGTGGGATGGCGAGCGGACGGAGCGTGTCCATCACGCGGTCCTCGTTCGGGACTTTGAGGTAATCGCTCTTGTGCCAGCCCGTGAACATGTGAAGGACGGAGCTCGCGAGGAAAACACCAACGGCGGACAGCAGGATCGGGGGCCACAGCGAGGCGAGCGGTGTCATGAAACCTCCTTTGGGTGGCGCTTAAGGTGCGGCCTCAGCCGGCCGCGATCAAGGATCCTCGAGCGCTTCTCCGGAGGCGCACAACGGGCATTCGGCCGGCACCCACAGGTCGAATGGGACGCGTGTCACGGCTTCGATCGACACCCCCCGCTCCGCAAAGTAGGGCGACGCCGCGCTGCCCATGACGAGCAGCGCCCCGATGACGACGGGCTCGGCGCCGTGCCCCTGCACGTCGGCGTAGGTAGCGCGGACCGCCGAGCCGGCGCTGATCGCGTCGTCGACGACGGCGAGGCGTTTGTCGCGCACGCGGCTCCGGGCGGCCCGTGGAAGATGATATTGGGCCGGGTACAACCCGTCTCCTTCCCCGGGCATCACGCGCTCCGTGAAGAAGAACTCCGCTTTGAGCGCCGAGGCGAGCATCTGGGCGAGGAACGCGCCGCCCACGAGCGGCCCGCACACGCCCGCGATCTTGTGCGGCCGCAGCGCTCGGGCGAGGTGAGTGACAAACGGACGAACGCGGGCTGGTTGGACGAACAGCCCTTCGAGATCGAGCCAGAGGTTCGAGTGGTGTCCTGATTCGAGGTGGAAGTGGCCGTGCCGCGGCGACGTCAGGGCCAGGAGGTCTCGGCTCACTTCTCCCCACGAGCGCTCCGCGCAGGCAGTCATCACTTTTGATCCGTCTGGAGTCCCCGCTCCTCGAGCAACGGCCCTACCTCGGGATCTCGTCCCCGGAAGGCGCGATACAGCGCACCCATGTCGCCCGTCCCTCCCCGCGACAGGATCATATCGCGGAAGCGCCGGCCGTTGGCGCGCGTCATGCCCCCGTTCTCGGTGAACCAGGCGTAGGCGTCGTCATCCAGCACTTCGCTCCACAGGTACGCGTAATAGCCGGCGGAGTACCCACCGCTCCAGATGTGCGCGAAGTAGCTGCTGCGGTAGCGCGGCGGCACCTCAGGCACGTCCACGGCGAACTGCTTGAGCGCCTGAGCCTCGAAGGCGCCGATGTCCGGCTGCTCCGGCCCAACCGGCAGCGTGTGCCACGCCATGTCGAGCAGGGCGGCAGCGACGTACTCGGTGGTGGCGAATCCCTGGTCGAAGGTGCGGGCCCGCTTGATCTTGTCGACCAGCGTGCGCGGCATCGGGCGTCCCGTTTGGTAATGCTTCGCGTAATGGGAGAGCACGCTGGGCTCGAGCGCCCAATGCTCGTTGAACTGCGACGGGAACTCCACGAAGTCCGTCGGCACGTTGGTGCCGGCGAGCCGCGGATACTCGACGCTGGTGAGCATTGCGTGCAGTGCGTGCCCGAACTCGTGGAACATCGTCTTCACGTCTTCGAAGCGCAGCAGCGCCGGCTGGCCGGGGGCGGGCTTCGAGAAGTTGGCGACGTTGAAGACGACGGGCTTGGTGTGCAACAGGCCGGTACCGTCCACGAACGTATCTTCCCACGCACCGCCGCTCTTGTTGTCACGCTTGAAATAGTCGCAATACCACAGGGCGATGGACGTACCGGCGTCGAACACCTCGAACACCCGGACATCGGGGTGATATACGGGGAGGTCCGTGCGGCGCTTGAACGTCAAGCCGTACAGCCGGTTCGCGGCGAAGAAGACGCCGTCCTCGAGCACGCGATCGAGCTCGAAGTAGGGCTTGAGCTGCGCCTCGTCCAGCGCGTAGTCCGCCTTGCGCACCTGCTCGGCGTAATATTGCCAGTCCCACGGGGCGAGCTTGAAGCCGCCGTGCTGCTTGTTGATCATCGCCTGCAGCTTCTCCGCTTCGCGGCGGACCTGGGCGGTCGCCGCCGGCACGAGGTCGCTCAACAGCTTGATGGCCGCGTCCGGCGTCTTGGCCATCTGGTCGTCGAGGACGTAGGCGGCGAGGCTCGGGAAACCGAGCAGCCGGGCGCGCTGGGCGCGGAGCCGAGCCAGCCGCTTGACGATCTCCCGTGTGTCGTTCGAGTCGCCGCGCTCGGCGCGGGTCGTGGACGCGATGAACAGGCGCTGCCGCAGACCGCGGTTCTTGAGCGAGGCCTGCGCCGGCTGCTGGGTGGTGTTCTGCAGCGGCAGCACCCATTTGCCGTCGAGCTTGCGCTGGCGCGCCGCTTCCGCGGCGGCGGCGATCTCGGCGTCGCTCAGGCCGTCGAGCTCGTTCTTGTCGCCCACGGCGATCGCCCCCGCCTTCGTCGCCGCGAGCAGCCGGTTCTGAAACTCGGTCGCGAGCTTCGACTCCTCCTGGTTCAGGGCGCGCAGCGCTGCCTTGTCCGGCTCCGCGAGCAGCGCGCCGGCGCGCACGAAGTCGCGGTAGTAGCGCTCGACCAGGAATGCCTGCACCGAGTCGAGCCCGAGATCCGCGCGGCGCTCATACACGCTCCTGATCCGGCGGAACAGCGTGTCGTTCAAGTGAATCGCGTCGAGATGTGCGGCCAGCCGGGGCGCTTCCTCGGTCTGCACCCGCTGTAACGTGTCGTCGGTGTTGGCCTGCGTCATGGCGATGAACACCTTGAACGCACGCGTGAGCAGCGCGCCCGAGCGCTCCAGCGCGACGATCGTGTTGTCGAAACTGGGCGCCGCGGTATCGGACGCGATACCCGCGACCTCCGCCAGCTGGCGGCGCATTCCCTCCTCCACCGCCGGCTGGTAGTCGGCGTCATGAATCCGGTCGAACGGCGGCGCCTGGTACAGAAGCGGACTGGCGCTCGCGAACGGGTTCGCGCTGGTGAACGGGGCGGGGCCGGCGGACGCGGGCGTGGAGGCATGATTGCAGCCGAGCAGCGTCGCGCCCAGAGCGAGCGTGACGAGAGGGCTAGGCCGTAGCATCGGCATGCCCCCGAACATGCAGTGCGCGGAACAGCACCCGACCCGCCGCGGCTACATCCCGAACCGCGGTGTCGAACGCGGCCTCATTGGCCTTCGAGGGAGCGTGGAAGCCGCTGATCTTGCGCACGAACTGCAGCGCCGCGTCGTGCAGCTCCGCGTCGGTCGGCGGATGATCCGGGTGCCTCAGGCGCTTGATGTTTCTGCACATGATGTCAGACCTTTCGTGAATTACTGGGGTGTTCGGTCAGGTTTTCCCCCCGAGCCACGCCGCCAGGACGAGACACATGGCCACGGCGCTCGAAAATACCCCGGGCGCGATGAAAAAGTACTGCCAGCTCAGGATCGCGACGCCGACGGAGCAGATCGCCAGCGCCCACCTGAGGACGGGGAGGAGCATCAGGCGATCCCGAGGCAGCCCCCCGAGCTGCCACGCGAGGACCGCCGCGAACAGGAGAAAGACCGTCACAAAGAGCCCGAACCCCGTAAAGAAGTCCCAGTATGTCCGAGAGAACCCTTGAACCTCAAAACGCGTCCCACGCATCGCTGCCACGACGGCGTCCGCGCCCCAGCGGGGATCCACCCGGCGGAACCCGAAGTGGTGTCCGAGCGCGAACAGCACCAGCAGACCGGATGAGACTCGGTACAGCAGAGACACGCCCATGCGTTGCTCCTTATCGCGCCGGCACGCCGTACCCGCGGGCCATCGCCGTCGCCGCCAAGACCATGAGGACCACGAGCACCGCCTGGACGAAGCTGATCCGCGCGAAGCGGGTCGCGGCGCGAGTGTCGGGCACGCTCCCGCGAGCCACCGCCACGCGCCACCGAATCAGGGCAATCATCGGGCCCACCTCGAGAGCTAGAATCGCCGCGAGCAGGCCCATCTTGGCCCAGAAGACGTGGTTGTGGAGGTAATAGAAGCTGCCCTTCTCGAATCCGCCGAACGCCCGGACGAGACCCGTGCCAATCCATACGATCGCGGCGATGCCCCACCAGGCATCGGCGTAGAACACGCGCCGCAATCCGAGAACGTCGAGCTGAGCCTGGAACGCGCGACCACGAGCCCAGACGGCGCCGAGGCCCACCCCGAGCCCGAGCAAATGGAATGCGGCCAGCAGCCATCGGATCGTCATGAATCTCCCAGCCTAGTTTGGATTCGGGGGCTTGACGCCGCTCCGCGACAGGCTTTCGCCCACTTCCCTCCCAATGGCGGCGCCCCACGTCTGGCCGGCCTGCATGCTCTCCTGGAGGATCAGCGGCTGGACTTCGCTCAGGTGCTTACCGAGCGGGCTCTCGTAGAAACGCACCAGCTGCTCCAGCTCCGCCTGACTGAAATGAGACGCGTAAACCGGGACGATGGCGTCAACGAGCTGCGGCAGGCTGCGTCGAGCTCGGGCGAGGAACGCGTCCCAGAAGGCGCCCGGGATTTGCGGGTTGGCGGCCCGTTGTGCCGACACCATCGACTCCATGCCGCTCAGCGCCAGCCGAGCTGCGCCGGTGAGATCCAACAGGCGCCGAATGATGGTCGCCTTTGCGGGATCCACCGGCACCGGCTGCTGCGCGAGTACCGGAGTCGTCAGTGCCGTCGCGGTCAGGATCAGGCCCATCAGCCAACCTCTTCGAGCGGTCATGAATGGGTGCCTCGAGGACGATGTTAGGCTTGATTGTGGCCCCGTGTCGTCCGGATGGCAATCCGACGTCGGTTGCCGGCCACGGTGCGACGGAGTAACCTCACCACATACTGCCGAGGAAGGTCGACATCATGCCCGACGGAGCCTGCGCTCACATCGCCGCGATTACGACCGTCCGACACGCGAAGCGCCGGGAGTGCGAGGAGTGCGTGAAGATCGGTGCGCAGTGGGTCCACTTGCGGACGTGTCAGCAGTGCGGCACGACCCGGTGCTGCGACGACTCTCCCAACCGGCATGCGAACAAGCACGCTAAGGCGAGCGGCCATCCGGTGATCGCCTCGGCGGAACCGGGTGAGCGCTGGCTGTACTGCTATCCGGACGACACGTTCGCAGAGTATTGATCATGGCCGGCGTCCTCGGCATCCATCACGTCACCGCGATCGCGAGCGACCCGCAGCGCAACCTCGACTTCTACGTCGGGCTGCTCGGCCTCCGGCTCGTCAAGCGCACCGTGAACTTCGATGATCCGGAGACATACCATCTCTATTACGGCGATGAGGTGGGCACTCCGGGGAGCATCATGACGTTCTTCCCCTGGCCCGGCGCGAAACCCGGGCGCCAGGGGACGGGACAGGTCGCCGTGACGTCGTTCGCCGTGCTCCCACGCGCACTCGGATTCTGGGTAGAGCGGTTGGTGCGTCACGGCATCAGGCATGAGGGACCGACTAAGCAGGTGATCTCTTTCCGGGACCATGATGGGCTGATGCTGGAGCTCGTCGGCGACGCCGGCGCCGAGGCCAGGGGTGCGTGGGGAGAAGCACCCGGTATTCCGCGCGAGCACGCGATTCACGGTTTTCACGGCGTTACGATTTGGGCGGAGCGGGGCGATGACACCGAGCGCGTCCTCGTGGACACGCTCGGCTTTCGCGCCGTGCATGAGGACGGCAGCACCCGACGCTTCGCCGTCGGCGACGGTGGCCCGGGAACGCTGGTGGACGTGCGCTCGGTCGGGGGCTTCGTGCGCGGCGCCGGCGGCGCCGGAACGGTCCATCATGTGGCGTGGCGGGTCCCGGACGACGCCGCGCAACTCCAGATGCGCGACCGGGTCACCAAGGCGGGGCTCGACCCCACGCCGGTCATCGATCGCAACTACTTCCACTCGGTGTACTTTCGCGAGCCGGGCGGCGTGCTCTTCGAGCTCGCCACCGACCCGCCGGGTTTCACGATCGACGAGCCGGTGGCGCGGCTCGGCGAACGCCTGATGTTGCCGCGGCAGTACGAGGCGCACCGCACGCAGATCGAGGCGCTGCTGCCGCCCATCCATCTTCCCGTGCCGGCGTCCGCGGCCACGCTGCTCACGAGCACCACCGGACCGGAGGACGTGAGTGGCGACGCGCTCGGCTTCGTGCATCGCTACGTTCCCCCGGCCGCCGGGGCCGAGCTCGCGGGCAGCACGACGCTGCTCCTCCTGCACGGAACAGGTGGAGACGAGGAGGACCTCATCCCGCTCGGCCGATCCCTGCTGCCCGGTGCCGGGATGCTGAGCCCGCGCGGCAAGGTGCTCGAGCGCGGCGCGCCGCGCTTCTTCCGCCGCCTGGCCGAGGGGGTGTTCGACCAGGAAGACCTGGCCCACCGCACCGAGGAGCTGGCTGAGTTCATCGTGGCGGCGACCCGGACATACGAGCTCGATCGTGACGGCCTCGTGGCGGTCGGGTTCTCGAACGGGGCGAACATCGCCGCGAGTCTGCTGCTGCGACGCCCGGGGCTCATCCGCAGAGCGGTACTCTTGAGCCCCATGGTGCCGTTCGAGCCCGAGGCGCCTCCCGATCTCACCGGCACGTCCGTATTCATCGGCGCCGGGCGCGCGGACCCGATCGCACCGCCGGCCCAAGTGGAGCACCTCGCCGATCTGCTCCGGCGAGGGGGGGCGGCCGTGACGGTCCACTGGCAACCGGGCGGCCATGCGCTGACCGACGGCGAGATCGACGCGGCTCGGCAGTGGCTGTGGCAATTGGTTGCAGCACGTCAGGTCGAGCGGTCGCGAGCCTGACTCCGGCGCCCGTCGAACAAGCACAATGAAGTCGGGTCGCGGGAGCAGCGCCAAGGTTCACTACGCTTGGTGCGACCGCACTGGCGCAACCGGGCGCGCCACCGGCAGCTTTGACGCTAACGGTCACGCACCCCGGCCCAGGGGGAGTCATGCACACCACCGCGCCAGGCAACCACCCCA
>Ga0209375_1001411_pt1 | contig 18166 bp, 18 predicted proteins | sample GraSoiAngelo_131_FD_185888 | JGI IMG/M metagenome (GOLD analysis project Ga0209375, IMG submission 185888) | Grasslands soil microbial communities from the Angelo Coastal Reserve, California, USA - 14_0929_02_30cm (SPAdes) (version 2) | ecosystem: Environmental > Terrestrial > Soil > Grasslands ... | reverse complement strand
CTGAAGAAGTCCCCGTAGACGACGTCGCCGACCACCCAGCCGGCGGCCACCGAGGGGATCGCGAGCAGCACCAGCGGGATCGTCACCACCGCCGGCGACTCGTGCGGCGGGTGCGCCGCGTCGAAGCGCTCGCTTCCGTGGAAAGCCATGAACAGCATGCGGAAGGTATAGGTCGCCGTGACGAAGACGCAGGCGACCACGCAGACGTAGGCGAACAGGTGGCCGGGGGTGGCGGACTCGCGCACCGCCTCGATGATCGCGTCCTTGGAGAAAAAGCCGGCGAAGCCGGGAATCCCGGCCGAGGAAATCGCGCCGATGAGCAGCGTCCAGTAGGTCCACGGCATGTAGCTCTTCAGGCCGCCCATGCGCCGCATGTCCTGCTCGTGGTGCAGGGCGATGATCACCGAGCCGGCGGCGAGGAACAGCACCGCCTTGAAAAAAGCGTGGGTCATCAGGTGGAAGATCGCCGCCGAGTACGCCGAGGCGCCGAGCGCGGCCGTCATGTAGCCCAGCTGGGAGAGCGTCGAGTAAGCGATGACGCGCTTGATGTCGTACTGGGTGAGCGCGACCAGCGCCATCGAAAGCGCGGTGATCGCGCCGATGACCAGCACCACCGAGCGCGCAGTCTGCGACTGCTCGTAGAGCGGCGACATGCGCGCCACCATGAAGATGCCGGCCGTCACCATCGTCGCGGCATGGATCAGGGCCGAGATCGGCGTCGGGCCCTCCATCGAGTCCGGCAGCCAGACGTGCAGCGGGAACTGCGCGCTCTTGCCCATCGCGCCGACGAACAGCAGGATGCAGATCACGCTGATCAGTATCCACGGCACACCGGGAATGACTTCTATTGTTTTGCTACTAACCGGAGCTGCCTGCCCGAACACCACGGCGTAGTCGAGGCTGCCGAAGTGCGCGAAGATCAGCGCGATGCCCAGGAGAAAGCCGAAGTCGCCGACCCGGTTGACGAGGAAGGCCTTCAGCGCGGCGTAGATGGCGCTCTCACGGGTATACCAGAAGCCGATCAGCAGGTAGGACACCAGGCCGACCGCCTCCCAGCCGAAGAACAGCTGCAGGAAGTTGTTCGCCATCACCAGCATCAGCATCGAGAAGGTGAACAGCGAAATGTACGAGAAGAAGCGCTGGTAGCCCGGGTCGTCGGCCATGTAGCCGATGGTGTAGATGTGCACCATCAGCGAGACGAAGGTCACCACCACCATCATCAGCACCGTCAGGCGGTCGATGAGGAAGCCGATCTCGAAGCGCGTCCCGCCGCTGGTCAGAAATGTGTAGACACTGCCATTAAACGAATTTCCCGCCAGCACATCCGAAAAGATCCAGCAGGAAGCCAGGAAGGAAATCAAGACCGAGAGAATCGTCACTCGGTGAGCGCCGGCGCGGCCTAGCAGACCGGCGATGATCGCGCCCACGAGCGGCGCGAACGGCACCAGCAGATAGACGGTCTTCATCCCTTCAGCGAATCGAGATCTTCGACGTCGATCGTGTTCAGGTTCCTGAACAGGACCACCAGGATCGCCAGGCCGATCGCCGACTCCGCCGCCGCCACCGTGAGGATGAAGAACACGAACACCTGCCCCGCCACGTCGCCGAGGAAATGCGAAAAGGCGATGAAGTTCAGGTTGACGGCGAGCAGCATCAGCTCGATCGCCATCAGCAGGATGATGATGTTGCGCCGGTTCATGAAGATGCCGACCACGCTGATGGCGAAGAGCAGCGCGCCCAGCACCAGGTAGTGGGACAGGGTCGGCGTCATTCTTTCTCGGCGGGCATGGACACCAGCCTCACGCGCTCCTCGCGCCGCACCGCGACCTGCTGCGACGGGTCCTGGTAGCGGCGGTCCTTGCGCCGGCGCAGGGTCAGGGCGATGGCGGCGATGATCGCCACCAGCAGGATCACCGCGGCGATCTCGAAGGCGTAGGCGTAGTCGGTGTACAGGGTGCGGCCCAGCTCCCTGGTGTTGCTGTAGCCCGGCGGCAGCTCGCGCGCCCTCGCGCCGTAAATGCGGTTGGCGAGCACGGCGATCATCTCGAACACCAGGATCCCGCCCACCACGACCGCCAGCGGCAGGTTGCGCCAGAAGCCCTCGCGCAGGCGCTCGATATTGATGTCGAGCATCATCACCACGAACAGGAACAGCACCATCACCGCGCCGACGTAGACCACCACCAGCGCGATGGCCAGGAACTCGGCGCGCAGCAGCAGCCAGGTGCCGGCCGCGGTGAAGAAGGCGAGCACCAGGAACAGCGCGCTGTGCACCGGGTTGCGCGACGTGATCACGAGCGTCCCTGACACCAGCAGCACCGCCGCGAAGGCGTAGAAAACCGCGGATTCGAACATTATTGTTGTGGCTTAGCGGTAGCGTCCCCCACGGCGAGCAGCATGGGCTTGGTGTAGTACAGGTCCCCCCTTGCTTCGCCGTGGTACTCGAGGATGCGCGTCTCCACGATGGCGTCCACCGGGCAAGCCTCCTCGCAGAAGCCGCAGAAGATGCACTTGGTCAGGTCGATGTCGTAGCGCGTGGTGCGGCGCGTGCCGTCGGCGCGCTGCTCCGATTCGATGTGGATGGCGAGCGCCGGGCACACCGCTTCGCACAGCTTGCACGCGATGCAGCGCTCTTCCCCGTTCGGGTAGCGGCGCAGCGCGTGCAGGCCGCGGAAGCGCGGGCTCATCGGCGTCTTCTCCTCGGGGAACTGCACCGTGATCTTGCGCGCGAACAGGTGCCGGCCGGTGAGCGCCATGCCTCGCAGAAGTTCAATCAATAAAAAAGGTCTGAAAAAATCGAGCACGCGGGTCATTGCCAGATGTTCCAGGGAGTCTGCATCCACAGCCCGATCACCGCGATCCAGACCAGGGTGAGCGGGATGAACACCTTCCAGCCCAGGCGCATGATCTGGTCGAAGCGGTAGCGCGGGAAAGTTGCCCGGAACCACAGAAACATGGAGACCACCAGGAAAATTTTGATGAACAGCCAGGCGAAAGGCGGCACCCAGTTGGTAACCACGCTTTCGATGGGCGCCTGCCAGCCGCCGAAGAACATCACCACCGTCAGCGCGCTGATCAGGATCATGTTCATGTACTCGGCGAGAAAGAACAGCGCGAAGCTCATCCCCGAGTACTCGATCATGTGCCCGGCGACGATCTCCGACTCGCCCTCGACCACGTCGAACGGCGCGCGGTTGGTCTCGGCGACGCCGCTCACGAAATACACCACCAGCATCGGCGCGAGCGGCAGCCAGTTCCACGACAGGAAATTGAGCCCCATCGAGGCGAATATGCCGCGGCCCTGGGCGTTGACGATGTCCGACAGGTTGAGGCTGCCCGACACCATCAGCACCACCACCAGCGCAAAGCCCATCGCCAGCTCGTAGGACAGCATCTGCGCCGCCGAGCGCATCGCGCCGAGAAAGGCGTACTTGGAGTTCGACGCCCAGCCGGCGACGATCACGCCGTACACGCCCATCGAGCTCAACGCCAGGATGTAAAGCAGCCCGGCGTTGATGTCCGCGAGCACCACCTCGGGCGCAAAGGGAATCACCGCCCAGGCGGCGAGCGCCGGCGTCAGCATCAGCACCGGCGCGAGCAGGAACAGGCCCTTGTTCGCGTTGGTCGGAAGGATGATCTCCTTCAGCAGCAGCTTCACGCCGTCGGCGACCGGCTGCAGCAGCCCGGCGGGCCCGACGCGGTTGGGGCCGATGCGGATCTGGATCCAGCCGATCAGCTTGCGCTCCCACAGCGTGAGATAGGCGACGCACAGGAGCAGAGGAACGACGATCGCCACGATGAACGCCAGGTTCCAGGCCGTCGAGGCCAGCGCGCCGCGCCAGTCCATCTAGGCAGCCCTCTCCACCGCGGCCTTCTTCAGCGATACCGTGCCGAACATCGGGCCGAGCTGCGCCGTCGACGGATGCGCGGCGGCGATGCGCACGCACTCGTCTGGCAGCCGGTCGTCGAGGGCCGCCGGCAGCCTGGCCGCGCCCTCGACCAGGACCGGCTGCCCCGCGGAAACGCCGAGCCGCGCCATCAGTTTCGCGTTCATCCACGCCCTGGGCGGCTGCGCGTCCGGGGTCTTGCGCAGCGCCGCCGAGCGCCGCACCAGCGGATCGGCGAAGTAGATCGGAACGTCGGCGATGCGCTGGATGCCTGGAGGATCGAACGAAACCGGGCTCACCTCGACCTGCGTCCTGTTCGACAGCAGGCTCGACACGTCGCGGCCGCGCAGGCAATCGGCGCGCACCTCGTCGATGCTGTCGTAGCCGGTGCCGGGCTTGCCAAGCATGGTGCCCAGCACGCGCAGCACTTTCCAGCCGGGCCGCGACTCGCCGAGCGGGTTCACGGCGGCGTAGAAGCTCTGTACCCGGCCTTCGGTGTTCACGAACGTGCCGGCGGTTTCAGTGAACGGCGCGATCGGCAGCAGGACGTCGGCGTACTCTAGGCCGGTCTCGAACGCGTTGAGCTGGACGACGAACTCCGCCTCGTTGACTGCCCGGGTGGCCGAGCGCGGATCCGCGAAGTCGAGCTCGGGCTCGCAGCCGAGCAGCACCAGCGCCTTGCGGGCGAGGATGCTGTTGACGTTGCCTCCCGCCGGCAGGCCGGCGAGGTAGCCGCCGACCGAGTTCGCCGCCTCGCCGAGGAAGCCGAGCGTCACGCCCAGCGCCTGCGCCTCGGCATGGATCTGCGCTGCAAGCGGATGCTGCTGGGCGAAGTTGCCGAGCAGCACTGCCGCGTTCTTTCCGCCTTTCAGCGCTTCCGCAAAGGACGCGATCGAATCCGGAATCTTCGACGGCGGCACGATGCGCTTCCCCGCGATCGGCATCGCCCAGTCGTCGTCCACCGAGTGCAGCATGTGCACCTGCGCGCCGCGCTTGGCGGCCTGACGCAGGCGGTGCGCGAGCAGCGGATGGTCCTTGCGCAGGAACGAGCCGATCACCAGCACGCGCTCGAGCGTGCCGAGGGCGGCGATCGGCATGCCGAGCCACGGGATGCCTTCGCGCCGGCCATCGGCGGAGAAGTCGGCGTGGCGCAGGCGGAAATCGGCCGCGCCGAGCTTGCCGGCGAGGTACAGCTCTTCGAGCGTCGAATGCGGCGAAGCGAGGACCCCGAAGTCCTGCTTCTGCAGGCCCGCGACCGCGAATTCCAGCGCCACTTCCCAGTCCACCGGCTCCCACCGCGCGCCGCGCTTCACCATCGGCTGCTTCAGCCGCCCGGGCGCATTGAGGCCCTCGTAGGAGAAGCGGTCCTTGTCGGAAAGCCAGCACTCGTTGATCGCGTCGTTATCGAGCGGCAGCACGCGCATCACGCGCGACTGCTTCACCTGCACGACGAGGTTCGAGCCAAGGCCGTCGTGCGGCGAAACCGACTTGCGCCGCGACAGCTCCCAGGTCCGCGCCGTGTAGCGGAACGGCCCCGAGGTCAGGGCGCCGACCGGGCACAGGTCGATCATGTTGCCGGAAAGCTCGGACTCCAGCATGTGGTCGACGAAGGAGACGATCTCGGCCTTCTCCCCCCGCCCGGCGAGGCCGAGCTCCATCTTGCCGGCGATCTCCTGTCCGAAGCGCACGCAACGCGTGCACTGGATGCAGCGGCTCATCTCCTCGGCGGCGACCAGCGGTCCGAGCTCCTTGCGCAGCACGACGCGCTTTTCCTCGGTGTAGCGCGAGTTGCTGGGGCCGTAGCCGACCGCGAGGTCCTGCAGCTGGCATTCGCCGCCCTGGTCGCAGATCGGGCAGTCGAGCGGGTGGTTGATCAGCAGGAACTCCATCACCCCGTTCTGCGCCTTCTTGGCGGCAGGCGACTGGGTCCATACCTTCATGCCGTCGGTGACCGGAGTGGCGCAGGCCGGCAGCGGCTTCGGCGCCTTCTCCACCTCGACCAGGCACATGCGGCAGTTGGCGGCGATCGAGAGCTTGCGGTGATAGCAGAAGTGCGGCACGTAGACACCAAGCTTGTTGGTCGCGTCCATCACCGTGGCGCCCTGCGGCACCTCGACCGGCCTGCCGTCGACTTCGATTTTCGGCATCAGGCTGCCTCGGCCATGCTGTTCGCGAGGTGCGGCTCGTGGAGAGCGTCCACCCGGCCCCATCTGGGCTCCACCACGCCCTTGGGCACCAGGCATCTCTTATGCTCGATGTGATGCACGAATTCGGCGCGGAAGTGCTTGATGAAGCTCTTCACCGGCAGCGCGGCGGCGTCTCCGAGCGCGCAGATGGTGCGGCCGGCGATGTTGTCGGAGACGTCGTCGAGCAGCGCGAGGTCCTCCATCCGGCCGAAGCCGTTCTCGATGCGGTGCACCACGCGGTACAGCCAGCCGGTGCCTTCGCGGCAGGGCGTGCACTGGCCGCAGGACTCCTCGAAATAGAAGTAAGACAGGCGCTCCAGGGCGCGCACCATGCACGTGCTGTCGTCCATGACGATCACTGCGCCCGAGCCGAGCATCGACCCCGCCTTGGCGATCGAGTCGTAGTCCATGTCGGTCGCCATCATGATGTCGGCGGGCAGCACCGGCATCGACGATCCGCCCGGGATCACGCCCTTCAGCTTCCTTCCGCTGCGCACGCCGCCCGCCATCTCGAGCAGCCTGGCGAACGGCGTGCCGAGCCTGACCTCGTAGTTGCCGGGGCGGCTGACATGCCCGGTGACCGAGAAAAGCTTGGTGCCGCCGTTGTTCGGCTTGCCGAGCGCGAGGAAGGCATCGGCGCCGTGGCGCATGATCCAGGGGACCGCGGCGAAGGTCTCGGTGTTGTTAATGGTTGTGGGCTTTCCATACAGGCCGTAGCTCGCCGGGAACGGCGGCTTGAAGCGCGGCATGCCCTTCTTGCCCTCGAGCGACTCGAGCAGCGCGGTCTCTTCGCCGCAGATGTAGGCGCCGTAGCCCGGAACCGCGTGCATCTCGTGGCTGAACTCCGAGCCGAGGATGTTGCTTCCGATATAGCCGGCGGCGTAGGCCTCGGCGAGCGCCTCCTCGAACTGCTCGTAGATCTCCCACACCTCGCCGTGGATGTAGTTGTAACCGGCGCTCGCGCTCATGGCGTAGCCGGCGATGAGCATTCCCTCGATCACCGAATGCGGGTTATAGCGCAGCAGGTCGCGATCCTTGCAGGTGCCGGGCTCGCCTTCGTCGGAATTGCACACCACGTACTTGGGGCCGGGGGCCTGGCGCGGCATGAACGACCATTTCAGCCCGGTCGGAAAGCCGGCGCCGCCGCGCCCGCGCAGCGCGGACTTCTTCAGCTCGGCGATGATGTCTTCGGGCTTGATCTTTTCCGAGAGAATCCTTTTCAGGGCCTGGTAGCCGTCGCGCGCCTCGTAGTCCTTCAGGCGCCAATTGCGGCCGTCGAGCCCCTTCATCAGGATCGCGTCGGGCCCGTAATCGAGCAGGGTCATTTGCGGCCGAGCTCGTCGAGCAGCCGGTCGAGCTTCTCGTTGCTCATGTAGTCGTGCATCTTCTTGTTGTTGACCAGCAGCACCGGCGCCATGGCGCAGGCGCCGAAGCATTCGCCTTCCTTGAGCGTGAAGTGGCCGTCGGGCGTGGTCTCGTTGAAGTCGATCCGCAGCTTGCGGCGCAGGTGATCCGCGGCGTCGAGCGCTCCCTGCAGGCCGCACGGCAGGTTGGTGCACAGCGTCAGCTTGTAGGTGCCGACCGGCTCCAGGTCGTACATCGCGTAGAAAGTCGCCACCTCGTACACCGCGACCGGCGGCATGCCGAGGTAGCGGGCGACGAAGTCCATGACCTCGCTCGACAGCCAGCCCTTTTCGTCCTGGGCGACGATGAGCGCGCTCATCACCGCCGATTGCTTCCTGTCGGGCGGGTATTTGGCGATCTCGCGGTCGATCTTCTTCAGCGATTCAGCCGACAGCATAAACCCCCGAAATCAGGGACAGACCACGTTTGGGTCTCTGTTTTTTGACCGAGATCAAACTTCCCCCTTCCAATAATCCACGTTACCGGCCGCCGCCTCGGTCGAATGGCGCCATTTGCCGTCGTAAGCGATGATCTTGCCCGAATCGGGGTACTCGCAGATTTCCGGATCCGTCATCGTGCTGATGGAGAGGTAGCGCAGCTCCTCCGCAGAATCATTGACGATCTGATGCGCCGTTTCGGCCCCGCCGACCGGGCAGCAGATGATGTCGCCGGCGCGAATCGTCCGCGTTTCGCCGCCGTAACGCAGCGTCCCCGTGCCCGAGAGGATGAAGAACATTTCCTCCTGCGAGCGGTGGCTGTGGAACGGACAGGCGCGCTTTCCCGGCGGCACGATGTCGTAGGAATAGCCGAGCTGGCGCGCGCCGAGGAGCGGCCCGATGCGCGCGCCGCGCGAGGCGAATTTGTCGCCTTTGGCGAAATCCTCGAGCTTCACCTCGTCGAGGTTGATGACGTTCTTCATGCGGAGAAAATGGTGACTGTCACCATTTAACGGTCGACCTCGCCGAAGACGATGTCCTGCGTGCCGATGATCGCCACTGCATCGGCGATCATGTGGCCGCGCGCCATCTCGTCGAGCGCGGCGAGATGGGGGAAGCTGGGCGGACGGATCTTCAGCCGGTACGGCTTGTTCGCGCCGTCCGAGACCAGGTAGATGCCGAACTCGCCTTTGGGAGCCTCCACCGCAGCGTAGACCTCCCCTTCGGGAACATGCATGCCCTCGGTGACGAGCTTGAAGTGGTGGATCAGCTGCTCCATGCTCTCCTTCATCTCGAGGCGCGTCGGCGTCGCGATCTTGTGGTCGTCGACCATCACCGGGCCCGGATTCTTGCGCAGCCAGTCGATGCACTGCCGCACGATGCGGTTCGACTGGCGCATCTCTTCGATGCGCACCAGGTAGCGATCGTAGCAGTCGCCGCCCTTGCCGACCGGGATGTCGAACTCCATGCGGTCGTAGACCTCGTAGGGCTGCTTTTTCCTCAGATCCCAGGCCACGCCGGAGCCGCGCAGCATCGGGCCGGTGAAGCCGAGGGCGAGGGCCCGCTCTGCCGAGACCACACCGATGCCCACCGTGCGCTGCTTCCAGATGCGGTTGTCCGTGAGCAGCGTCTCGTAGTCGTCCACGTACTTGGGAAAGCGCTCGGTGAAATCCTCCAGGAAGTCGAGCAGCGAGCCCCGCCGATTTTCATTTAGCTTATTGATTTCCTTTTCATTGTGAATCTTGGAGGCTTGATACTGCGGCATCGTGTCCGGCAGGTCGCGGTATACCCCGCCAGGGCGGTAATACGCCGCGTGCATGCGCGCGCCCGAGACCGCCTCGTAGACGTCCATCAGGTCCTCGCGCTCGCGGAAGCAGTAAAGGAACACGGTCATCGCGCCGATGTCCAGACCGTGCGCGCCCAGCCACAGCAGGTGGTTCAGGACGCGCGTGATCTCGTCGAACATCACGCGGATGTACTTGGCGCGGATCGGCACCTCCACGCCCAGCAGCCGCTCGATCGCCAGCACATACGCGTGCTCGTTGCACATCATCGACACGTAATCGAGCCGGTCCATGTAGGGCACCGACTGCAGGTAGGTCTTGTGCTCGGCGAGCTTCTCGGTCGCGCGGTGCAGCAGGCCGATATGCGGGTCGGCGCGCTGGATCACCTCGCCGTCGAGCTCCAGCACCAGGCGCAGCACGCCGTGCGCCGCCGGATGCTGCGGCCCGAAATTGAGCGTGTAATTGCGTATCTCAGGCATTCTTGTCAGCCATCGCGGCTGTCCGCGTAGTTTTCTTCACGCACGATGCGCGGCGTGACCTCGCGGGGATCGATCGTCACCGGCTGGTAGACCACGCGCTTCTGCTCCGGGTCGTAGCGCATCTCGACGTAGCCGCTGAGCGGGAAGTCCTTGCGGAACGGGTGGCCGACGAAGCCGTAGTCGGTGAGGATGCGGCGCAGGTCGGGGTGACCGTCGAACAGGATGCCGAACAGGTCGAAGGCTTCGCGCTCGAACCAGTTGGCCGCCGGCCACACGTCGACCAGCGAGGCGGCGACCGGGAATTCGTCGTCGGGGCAGAAGCTGCGCACGCGCACGCGATAGTTGTGCTTGACGGACAGCAGATGAACCACCACCGCGAAGCGGGGCCCTTGCCGGGGCCGCTCGCCGTAGCTGGCATAGTCGACGCCGCACAGGTCGATCAGCTGCTCGAAGCCTAGCTCGTCGCGCAGCTTCAGCGCCGCCGGCCGGTGCTCCTTCACCTCGATGCTGAGCTCGCCGAAGCGCTCGGTGGGGGCAAACCCCGCCCGCGCGAGAGAATCGCTCAGCTTCTGCAGCCTGGGAGTCATCGCGCGATCGTGCTGGTGCGCTTGATCTTGTTCTGCAGCTGCACGATGCCGTAGAGCAGCGCCTCGGCCGTCGGCGGGCAGCCCGGCACGTAGATGTCCACCGGGACGATGCGGTCGCAGCCGCGCACCACGGAATACGAATAGTGGTAATAGCCGCCGCCGTTGGCGCACGAGCCCATCGAGATCACCCAGCGCGGCTCGGCCATCTGGTCGTAGACCTTGCGCAGCGCCGGCGCCATCTTGTTGCACAGCGTGCCGGCGACGATCATGACGTCGGACTGGCGCGGGCTCGGCCGGAACACGATGCCGAAGCGGTCGAGGTCGTAGCGCGCCGCGCCGGCGTGCATCATCTCCACCGCGCAGCAGGCGAGGCCGAAGGTCATCGGCCACAGCGATCCGGTGCGCGTCCAGTTGATGAGCGCGTCCGCGGTGGTCGTGACGAATCCCTTCTCGAGGAGGCCCTCTACTCCCATTCCAGGGCTCCTTTCATCCATTCGTAGACGAAGCCGACGGTCAGGATCGCGAGGAACAGCATCATCGACAGGAATCCCGCCAGGCCGATGTCGTTGATCACCGTCGCCCACGGGAAAAGAAACGCGATCTCGAGGTCGAACAGGATGAACAGGATCGCGACCAGGTAGTAGCGCACGTCGAACTTCATGCGCGCGTCCTCGAACGCCTCGAAGCCGCACTCGTAAGGCGAGAGTTTCTCGGGGTCGGGCTTGTTCGGGGCGAGCAGCTTGCCGAGCACCATCGGCGCCACGCCGACGCCCAGGCCGACGAGGATGAACAGCAGCACCGGAAAATATTCTGCGAGCATAAGGTTCTGGTGCCCACGAGCAGACTCGAACTGCTACGGCTTTTTAGGCCACTAGCCCCTCAAGCTAGCGTGTCTACCAATTTCACCACGTGGGCGAATGCGAAATTATCTCCCAAAAATCACCGCGGTACCTCCTTGCCCGACGGCGCTTCCGCCGGCGCCGCGGGCTTCTGCGGCTCGGCGGCAGGCTTCTGTGCTTCGGCGGCGGGTTTTGCTTTCGCCGGCACGCGATCCACCACGCTGCCGTCGTCCCCGGCGCGATGCGTCGCGACGTAAGCGAGCGCGAGGCTCAGCAGGAAAAACAGGGTCGCGAGCACGGCGGTGGTCCGCGACAGGAAGTTCGCCGAGCCCGTCGCGCCGAACAGGCTGCCCGAGGCGCCGCCGCCGAAGCCCGAGCCCATGTCCGCGCCCTTGCCGTGCTGGAGCAGCACCAGGCCGATGATCGCCAGCGCGACCAGCACGTGCAGCACGATCAGTACGTTGGTCCAGCCAATCATGTCGTCATCCTTTCGCCGCCGCCTGAACGATGGCGAGAAATTCCTGCGCGACCAGCGACGCCCCGCCGATCAGGCCGCCGTCGATGTCCGGCATGGCGAACAATGCCGTTGCGTTGCCGGCCTTCACGCTGCCGCCATAGACAATCCTGGCTTCTCTCGAAAGCCTGTTCCTGAGAAACGCGTGCACGGCCTGCGCCTGATGCGGCGTCGCCGTCCGGCCGGTGCCGATCGCCCAGACCGGCTCGTAAGCCAATACCGCATCCGAAAAAGCGCCTTTGCTCAAAACCGCGTCCAGCTGCCGCGCCACGACTTCCTCGGTCAACCCCGCGTCGCGCTCCGCCAGCGTCTCGCCCACGCACAGGATCGGCACCAGGCCCGCGCCCTGCGCCGCGGCGAACTTCGCCGCGACCTGCGCATCGCTCTCGCAGTACAGATGGCGGCGCTCCGAATGCCCCACGATCACGTAGCGGCAGCCGAATTCGGCCAGCATCGCGGCCGACACTTCCCCGGTGTACGCGCCTTGCGCGTGCTCGCTGACGTTTTGAGCGCCCCAGGCCAGCGCGGTTCCCGCGAGCTGCCCGGACACCTGCTGCAAATAAGGAAACGGAACGCACACCGCGCATTCCGCGCTGGCGCCCTTTCCCATCGCCTTGACGATGGCTTCGAGCAAAGCGCGATTCGCCGCCCGGCTGCCATGCATCTTCCAGTTGCCGGCGACCAGCCGGGTGCGTGCCATGCCCATGAATTTTACCGTATTCTCAAGGGCAGCCGGGATCTCCAGTGCGCCGAATCTACTATAGTGCCTGCGCGAACGCGTCACATGAGCGCTCTAGAATCGTCAGCTCGTTCCGACGGAATGCCCGATCGCCGAGCGGGCGCGGATAGCTCGCCGGGGTCGGCATCCCGTTCGGACGGACATGGCTGAGCACCCCCCGCATCATCACCATCACCACGACCAAGGCTCCGGCCCGGCGCTGCGGGGCGCGGCCGCGCTGACTGTCGCATTCGCGGTGGTGGAGGCGCTCGGCGGATGGTGGACCGGTTCCCTTGCCCTGCTGTCCGACGCCGGCCACATGCTGACCGACGGCGCCGCGCTCGCGCTCGGCGCGCTCGCCGCCTGGATGGGGCGCTCGCCGCCCTCGGAGCGCCACTCCTACGGCCTCGGGCGCGCCGAGATCTTCGCCGCCCTGCTGAACGCCGCAGCCATGCTCGCGATCGTGGCCGCTTTGGCCTATGAATCAGTGCTTCGTATTCGGCAGCCTGGCGAAGTGAACGGCGCGGCCGCGGCCGTGATTGCGCTGGCCGGGCTCGCGATCAACCTGGGAGTCATGCGATGGCTCGCGCCGCACGGCCATGACATGAACGCGCGCGCCGCGCGGCTGCACGTCGCGGGCGACGCGCTGGGCTCGGTCGCGGCGCTGGTCTCGGGCGCGGTGATCGCGTTCAGCGGCTGGACGCGCATCGACCCGCTCGCCTCGCTCGCGATCTGCGTCCTGATTGCCGTCTCGAGCGTGCGGCTGCTGCGCGAGAGCCTGCATGCGCTGATGGAAGGCGTGCCGCGCGGCCTTTCGGTGGAGACCATCGGCGGCGAGATGGCCGGGGTCGACGGCGTGCTGTCGGTCCACGACCTGCACGTCTGGGTGTTGTCGGGCAGCCGCACCGCGCTCTCGGCGCACGTGGTGGTGCGCAGCATGACGCAATGGGAGCGGACGCGGCGCGAGCTGCAGACCCGGCTGCACGATAAGTTCGGCATCGATCACGTCACGCTGCAGCCCGAGTCGGGCGTGCAGCCGCTGGTACGCCACTAGGAAGCCGCGCTGCGCACCGCGGCGGCGATGCTCTGCGCCGCCGATTCGATCGCCTCGCGGGGCTCGCCCTCGACCATCACGCGCAAGACCGGCTCGGTTCCCGAGGGACGCAGCAGCACGCGGCCGCGGCCGTTGAGCGCGCGTTCGGCAGCCGCTTGCGCTTTCATGATCGAGTGATGCTTTTGCCAGTCGAAATCGCGCGGCACCGCCACGTTGATCAGCACCTGCGGGTACAAGACCAGATCGGCGGTCAGCTCGGCGAGCGAGCGGCCCAGCTGACGCATTGCGTGCAGCACCTGGAGCGCGGACACGATGCCGTCGCCGGTGGTGTGCTTGTCGAGGCAGATTATGTGTCCCGAGTTCTCGCCGCCCAGCTCCCAGCCCCTGTCGCGCAACAGCTCGAGCACGTAGCGATCGCCGACGCGGGCGCGCGCGAACGGGACGCCGAGCCGGGCCATCGCCTTCTCGAAGGCGTAATTCGTCATCAGGGTGCCGGCGACGCCGGGCAGCGTTTTTTTCGCGGCGCGATGCTTGGCGACGGCGTAAAGCAGCTGGTCGCCGTCGTATGCCCGCCCCGCATCATCGACGATCAGGACGCGGTCGCCGTCGCCGTCCAATGCGACCCCCAGGTCGGCGGCTTGATTTTTCACCTCGCTCAGCAGGCTCTCGGGCGAAGTGGCGCCGGAAGCCTCGTTGATATTGAGGCCGTCGGGCTTGACGCCGATCGGGACTACGTCGGCGCCGAGCTCATGGAAAACGTGCGGCGCGACGTTGTAGGCCGCGCCATGCGCGCAGTCGACGACGACCTTCATGCCCTTCAGGTCGAGCTCCGCCGGGAAGGTGGATTTGCAGAACTCGATATAGCGCCCGCCGGCATCGTCGACGCGGCGCGCGCGTCCCAGCCGGGCGGCCTCATTGCAGCCCATCGGCCGCTCCATCTGTTCCTCGATCGCCGCTTCGGTGCCGTCGGGCAGCTTGAAGCCGTCGCCGGAAAAGAACTTGATGCCGTTATCGGGATACGGGTTGTGCGACGCGCTGATCACCACCCCGGCCGAGAGCCGCAGCGCGCGCGTGAGGTAGGCGACGCCCGGCGTCGGCAGCGGGCCGCAGAGCAGCACGTCGACGCCTGCGGCGGAGAAGCCCGCCTCGAGCGCGGCCTCGATCATGTAGCCCGAGATGCGCGTGTCCTTGCCGATCAGCACGGACGGATGCTCGCCCTGCCCCGACAGCACCTTGCCCGCGGCATAGCCGAGCCGCAGCACGAAGTCGGCGGTCATCGGGCTCGCGCCCACGGTGCCGCGCACGCCGTCGGTGCCGAAATGATTCCTGCTCATGCCCTCTGGTACGCCTCCCAAACGGCGATCACGTCCCGCGTCTCGCGCACGTCATGCACGCGCAGTATTCTCGCCCCGCCCTGCAGCGCGAGCAAAGCCATCGCCAGGCTGCCCGCCAGCCGCTCGTCGGCCGGCCTGCCGGTCAGCTTGCCCAGGGTCGATTTGCGCGACAGGCCGGCAAGGATCGGCAGCTCGGAGAGCTCCCGCAGATGCTTCAGGAGGACGAGGTTGTGAAGCGCGGTCTTGCCAAAGCCGAACCCCGGGTCGACGACGATGCGGTCGGCGGCGACACCGGCCCCTTTCACCCTCTCAACCGATTCTTTCAAAAAGACTTTCACCTCGCGCAGGAGGTCGTCGTAATGCGGGTCGCGTTGCATGGTCGCCGGGTCGCCTTTCTTGTGCATGAGGCACACGGCGCACTGGCTTTCCGCCACCGCCTGCAGCGCCCCGAGAGAAGTGAGCGCCTCGACATCGTTGATCATCGATGCGCCGGCGGCGAGCGCAGCCTTCATCACCCCGGGCCTGCGGGTGTCGACCGAAACAGGAATTTCCAGTGAAATGCCTTCCAAGACCGGGATCACCCTGCGCATTTCCTCTCCCTCGGAAACAGGGGCCGATCCGGGGCGCGTCGATTCGCCACCGATGTCGATCAGGTCGGCGCCGTCGTCTGCCAGCCGCCGGGCGTGAGCGACGGCGGCGCGTGCGTCGAAATACCTGCCGCCGTCGGAAAAGGAATCGGGCGTGACGTTGACCACTCCCATCACCAGTGGCTTATCGAGCGGCATGGAGTACTTCCCACACCGCAGGATCATCGCGGTCTGGTTTTGATCAGGCGCTGGGCGCAGGCGCGGTCGCGCCTTCGGCCGCGCCATCGCCGGCTGGCGGCTTGGCGGCGCTTTGCGAGCCGGAAGGCTTCGGCGGCCGCGGCGGCTTGCCGGCCATGATGTCGGCGATCTGGTCGGCGTCGATGGTCTCGAGCTCGAGCAGCGCCTTCGCCATCGCCTCGACCTTGTCGCGGTTGTCCTCGAGAAGCCGGCGCGCGATGCGGTACTGCTGGTCGATGATGCGGCGGATCTCGGCGTCGACCTTCTGCATCGTCGCCTCGGAGACGTTCTTGTGCGTCGTGACCGTGCGGCCGAGGAATACCTCACCCTCGTTCTCGCCGTACACCATGGGCCCGAGCTCGTCGGACATGCCCCACTCGGTCACCATGCGGCGCGCCATGTCGGTGGCTTTCCTGAAGTCATCGCCCGCGCCGGTGGTCATCTGGTGCATGAACAGCTCTTCCGCGATCCTGCCTCCGAGCATCATGGAGATCTTGTTCAGGCACCATTCGCGGTCGTAGCCGTAGCGGTCGTTCTCGGGCAGCGACAGCGTGACGCCGAGCGCGCGGCCGCGCGGGATGATGGTGACCTTGTGCACCGGGTCGGTCTTCGGCAGCAGCCGCGCGACGATCGCGTGGCCCGATTCATGGTACGCGGTGTTGCGGCGCTCCTCCTCGGGCATCACCATCGAGCGGCGCTCGGCGCCCATGATGATCTTGTCCTTGGCGCGCTCGAAGTCGTCCATGTCGACCAGGCGCTTGTTCCCGCGCGCCGCGAACAGGGCCGCCTCGTTCACGATGTTCGCAAGATCGGCGCCCGAGAAGCCCGGCGTGCCGCGCGCAATGATGTCGGGCTTGACGTCGGGCGCAAGGGGCACCTTGCGCATGTGGACCTTGAGGATCTCCTCGCGGCCGCGGATGTCGGGCAGCGGCACCACGACCTGCCGGTCGAAGCGGCCCGGGCGCAGCAGCGCCGGGTCGAGCACGTCGGGGCGGTTGGTCGCGGCGATGACGATCACGCCCATCGTCGCCTCGAAGCCGTCCATCTCCACGAGCAGCTGGTTCAGCGTCTGCTCGCGCTCGTCGTTGCCGCCGCCGAGGCCGGCGCCGCGCTGGCGGCCGACCGCGTCGATCTCGTCGATGAACACGATGCAGGGCGCGTGCTTCTTCGCCTGCTCGAACATGTCGCGCACGCGCGCCGCGCCGACGCCGACGAACATCTCGACGAAGTCGGAGCCCGAGATCGAGAAGAACGGCACCTTCGCCTCGCCCGCGATGGCGCGCGCGAGCAGCGTCTTGCCGGTGCCTGGAGCGCCCACCATCAGCACGCCGCGCGGGATGCGGCCGCCGAGCTTCTGGAACTTGGACGGATCGCGCAGGAAGTCGACCAGCTCGGCGACTTCCTCCTTGGCCTCCTCGCAGCCCGCGACGTCGGCGAACGTCACGGTGTTGGTCGACTCGTCGAGCATCCGCGCGCGCGACTTGCCGAACGAGAACGCGCCGCCGCGGCCCCCGCCCTGCATCTGGCGCATGAAGAAGATCCACACGCCGATCAGCAGCAGCATCGGGAACCACGACACGAAGATGTTCATGAGGAGCGAGGGCTCCTCCTCGGGCTTGGCCTCGATCTTGACGCCGTACTTGAGCAGGTCGGAAACCAGCCAGATGTCGCCCGGCGAGTAGCTGGTGACGCGCTTGCCTTCGGTGGTCTGCGCCTTGAGCTGCCGCCCCTCGATCGTCACCTTCGCGATGCGCCCGGCCTTCACCTCTTCCAGGAACTGCGAATATTCCATCGGCGCCTGCGCCGCCTGGCGGGTATTGAACTGATTGAACACGGTCATCAGCACCAGCCCGATGACGAGCCAGATGACCAGGTTCTTAAGCATGTTGTTCAAGTACTTGCTCCTTACACTGCGCTGCGCCAAAAGGCATCTTACAAGGCCAGCAAGCCGCGCGCCACCACATAAGTCTCGCTCGATTCACCCCGCGATGCCGAGGGTTTTCTCACCATCACCTTTCTGAATTCGCGTTTCAAACGCCCCAGGACCTCGCCGAAAGCTTCGCCATGAAATGTCTTGACCACGAAAACGCCGTCGGGCTTCAGCGTCTTGCGGCAAAAATCGATCGCCGCGAATGCCAGGCCTGCGGCCCTGGCCTGGTCGACACTCGCGACTCCCGAGAGGTTCGGCGCGAGGTCCGAGAGCACGATGTCCGCCCTCACACCTTCCAGCCTCGCGGCGCGGAAATCTCCCGCCACCACCTCTACCCCAGTGATGGGGGCAATCTTCAGCAAATCAATGGCGATGACGCGCCCGCCGGGCTTGACCCTGGCGGCGGCCACCTGCGACCAGCCGCCCGGCGCGGCGCCCAGGTCCACTACGATTACCCCAGGCCGCAGAAGCTTCTCCTTGTCGTCTAACTCGAGAAGCTTGAACGCCGAGCGGGAGCGATAGCCCTGCTCCCGCGCCTTGCGCACGTACGGATCGGTGACATGGCGGCGCAGCCACTGTTTGTTCGACTTCGCCATGCGCCTCTACCGGCGAGTCTGGCTCCACGGCTGGCTCATGACGCGGTCGCGGATCCTTTCCAGGGTGCCCGGCCGCGGCGGGCTGGCAGAACGC
>Ga0209375_1001406_pt1 | contig 18206 bp, 16 predicted proteins | sample GraSoiAngelo_131_FD_185888 | JGI IMG/M metagenome (GOLD analysis project Ga0209375, IMG submission 185888) | Grasslands soil microbial communities from the Angelo Coastal Reserve, California, USA - 14_0929_02_30cm (SPAdes) (version 2) | ecosystem: Environmental > Terrestrial > Soil > Grasslands ... | reverse complement strand
ACATCCTGGGGCTGGAGAAGGTCCCAAGGGTCCGGCTGTTCGCCGGTTAAAGTGGCACATGAGCTGGGTTCAGAACGTCGTGAGACAGTTCGGTCTGTATCCGGTGTGGGCGTTGGAGTGTTGAGGGGCGTCGTCCGTAGTACGAGAGGACCCGGACGAAGCGACCGCTCGTGTCCCGGCTGTGCCGCCAGGCGCAACGCCGGTTAGCGATGTCGCGCGGGGATAACCGCTGAATGCATCTAAGTGGGAAACCCTCCCCAAGATGAACACTCCCGAGCCGTAAGGCTCCTCAAGGGCCCTGGGAGACTACCAGGTTGATAGGCGGCAGGTGTAAGGCGCGCGAGCGCTTCAGCCGAGCCGTACTAATTGCCCGTGAGGCTTGATCTCTCCGCTGTTCACAGCGTGTGCTTCCCAAACACCTTCCCCCCATGCGTCGATCTTCGCTCTGCTGGCGACTAGCGCGACGGGGCCACACCCGTTCCCATCCCGAACACGGTCGTTAAGCCCGTCAGCGCCGATGGTACTGCCCCTGCGAGGGGGTGGGAGAGTAGGCCGCCGCCAGCTTCTCCGTCAGAAGCCCGCTGAGGTTCGCCTTGGCGGGCTTCATGTTTTCGAGGATGGGGGTAGCTTGCGGTCATGCCCCGCTGCGGCACCGTCGCCCTCGCCGGCCGACCCAACGTCGGCAAGTCCACCCTGCTCAACGCCCTCGTCGGAGAGCACCTGGCCATCGTAGCGGCGAAGCCGCAGTCCACTCGCGTCCCCGTCGTGGGTCTCCTCACTCGCGATGACGCGCAGTTCATCCTCACCGACAGCCCCGGGCTGCTCGAGCCCGAGTACCCGCTGCACGAGACGATGCGCGACGCCGCCGTGCGCGCCATCGCGGACGCGGACGTCGTCGCCTATCTGCATCCGCTCGCGGAATTCCCGGCTCCGCCCTTCGTGGAGGTCGCGCGCTTAGCCCACGCTCCGCGCGGGTCGGTGATTCCCGTGTACACGAAAGCCGATCTCGTTGCACCGTCCGCCCGTCCGGCCGTCCGCCCGAGCGACGGAGTGGTGGTGTCGGCGGTGGCGGGGGAAGGCCTCGCCGCGCTGCTCGGCGCGCTCGGGGCCCGGCTGCCCGAGAGCCCGTTCCACTACGACCCGGACGAGATCGCCACCCAGCCGCTGCGCTTTTTCGCGGCGGAGTTCGTGCGCGAGGCGGCGTTCGAACTGCTGCGCCAGGAGCTTCCGTACAGCGTCGCCTGCGCCATCGAAGAATTCCGCGAGTCCGCCAGCCCGGTTTATATTCGAGCCACCCTCTACGTGGAGCGCGACAGCCAGAAGGGCATCGTCATCGGCGAGAGCGGCCGGACGATCAAGGCGCTGGGACAGGCGGCGCGCGCCAAAATCGAAACGCTCGTCGGCCAACCGGTGTATCTCGATCTCCACGTGAAAGTGCTGCCGCGCTGGCGGCGCGACGCGCCGTCGCTCCAACGCCTGGGATACGCGCCCTCATGAGCCTCCCTCCCGATCTGCTCGACATCCTCGTCTGCCCCAAGTGCAAAGGCCCCCTGGAGCACCGCACTGCCCCTCCCGATCCCGCGGAGCAGCTGGTCTGCCATGCGTGCCGCCTGATCTACGCGGTCGAGGACGACATCCCGATCATGCTGATCGATGAGGCGAAACCGTTCTGACGGCCCGTTGAACGGTCGGACGGCTGGACGGATCGTCGCGATCCTGCTCCTCTGGTCCGGCGGTGCGACGGTCCGCCTGATCGCCCAGACCGTTCCGGCGGACGCTGCCCAGAACGCCGGCGGGCTGTTCCTGCTGTTTCCCGTCGGGGCGCGGGCCGTCGGCATGGGGCAGAGCGCCGCAGCCCTGGACGGCAGCGGTGAAGCGGCGTTCTGGAATCCCAGCGGGCTTGCCACGATGACCAACGACGAATTCGCCCTGCACAGCGCGAGTCTCGTCTCCGGCGCGACCAATGCGCTGACCGCGTTCTTTCCGCGTCGCGGGATCGGCGTGCTCGGCGGCGCCGTCTACCTCGTGGACTACGGCGATCAGGACGTGGTGGACTCGAGCGGGACCACCGTCGCCCGGCTCGCCCCGCGCAACATCGAGCTGCTCGCCTCCTTCGCGACCGACCTGGGCGGCAGCTTCGTCTTCGGCGTGAGCTACAAGCTGGTCGAGTTCCGCGTCGACTGCAGCGGCGACTGCCACACCGTCCCGGCCGGCGTCGGCGTCACCCACGCGCTCGACGTCGGCGGGCAGTTCACCGTCGGGGAAACCGAGGCGCTGCGGATTGGGTTCGTCGTGCGCAACATCGGGTTCCCGCTCCAGGTGAACAACCGCGACCAGGCGGATCCGCTTCCGGCGCGCCTCGTCGTCGGCGCCCTGTACCGCATCGACTTCCGCCCGTTCCCGGGCGGCGACGGCAAGCAGCGGCTCGACCTGAAGGTCGCGGCCGACGTCGAAAGCCCCTGGGGGGAGGTCGGCACGCCGCAGGCCCGCGTCGGGCTCGACGTCGGCTACCAGCGGCTGCTGCGCCTGCGCGGCGGCTACGCGTTCGTTCACGACGGGCTCGGCGGACCTACCGTGGGGCTGGGGGTGGCGAGCGGCTCGATCGGCGTGGACCTCGCTCACCCCTTCCTGACGGGCTCGAGCCTGGTGACCGCGAACCCGACCTATCTCTCGTTCCGCGTGACGTTCTGATGAGCCGCGCGACGCGCGTGGCTGTCGCTCTCCTCGCCACCGCCGCCGGGTCGGCCGCCGGGCAGGCGGGGGCGGCGGGGGCGGCGGGGGCGGGACTCGCGCCGGACTCCGCGCAGCTGGCGGCGCGGGCGCGACTGTGGATCCGCCCCGTCGCCTCGCTCGCAGTGCCGGGGACGGGGCAGCTGCTCGCGCACGAGGACCGCGGCGCTCTGTACCTCGTCACCGAGCTGTACCTCGTGACCCGTTACTTCCAGCTGCGGCACGATGCTCAGGTGCAGGCGGATCGCTTCCGCGAGCTCGCCTTCGAGGTGGCCCGACGCCCGTTCGCGCCCAGCCGGCGCGACACGATCTTCGAGTACTTCGAGACCATGGAGCGGTTCGTGGCGAGCGGGCAGTTCGACTACGATCCGGGTCCCGGCATCTCGCCCGAGACGGATCCCGCGACGTACAACGGGTCGGTGTGGCTGCTCGCCCGCCGCACCAATTGGAGCGATCCTGACACGCCCCCGCCCCCGACGTCGCTCGAATACATCCGCGCGATAGATTTCTACATCGCGCGGGCCGTGGGACCGGGCTTCCAATGGTCGTGGCGCGACGCGCCCCTGGCCCGCGACGAGTTCCGCGCCACGATCCGCAACAGCGATGACGGCTTCCGCCGGGCGCAGAATCAGCTGGGGCTGCTTCTGGCGAACCATCTCGTGAGTGCGGTCGACGCCCTCGCCTCGAGCCGGCTGAGTGGGGTGGCGCGGCGGCCCGCGCAGCTCGAGACCGTTATCCTGGGACCCCATCACGGGCGCGTCGCCTTGCGGGTGGCGTTGTGACTTCCTCGCGGCGCGTCGTCCGGGTTTAATTGACACGGGAGGTCGAGCGGCCTAAGTTTAGGCGGGCTCGACCCTTACGCGAGGAGCCAGGTGCGGACGCGCCCGACGATCCTGTTCTTTTCGCCGGCTGGTCGTCCAGTCCCTGACTTCGTCACCCGCTGGGTCAACGGCAAGGGGCTGACGGTCCATCTCCTGCGGGATCCGGCGGAGGTGGAGCAGCGTGTGCTCCGCTCCCTCCCGCGGCTGGTGGTGGTGGACGCCGACGGGCACGAGGACCAGGGGATGCAGCTCTGCGCCCGGCTCAAGGCGGACCCCTACACGGCCATCGTGCCCCTGGCGGCGGTCGCCGCGCGGCACGTTACCGATCGCGTGCAAGCCTGGTTCGCAGCGGGTGCGGACGAAGTGCTGACCCCGCTGTTTGAGCCGGTGGAGCAGGCGGGACGGCTGGACGGGCTCGTGGCCCGCGCCGAGCGGGACGTGGCGGTGAACCCCTCCACGCGGCTGCCGGGGACCACCGAGATCGAGCGCGAAATCCGCCGACGCATGGAGGGCGGCGAACAGTTTGCCGTCTGCTACGCGGACTTGGATCACTTCAAGGAGTTCAACGATCGCTACAGCTATTACGACGGCGACCGAGTCATCTACCTCCTGTCGCGGATCCTGCACGATGTCGTGAAGGGGATGCTGGGGCCCGAGGGGTTCATCGGCCACATCGGTGGGGACGATTTCATCTTCATCGTTGCCGTGCCGAAGATCCCGCTGGTGTGCGACGAGATCTTGTTCGTTTTCGATACGTTGATCCCGTACCAGTACAATGAGCAGGACCGCCGGGCGGGGTATTATTTCGGCAAGGACCGCCGGGGGCAGCTGCACCGCGTGCCGCTGATGACGCTGTCGATCGGCATCGTGACCAACCAGAACCGTCGGTTCACTCACCCGGCCCAGGTGAGCGAGTTGGCCACCGAGATGAAGAGTTACGCCAAGACCCAGCCGGGTTCCGTGTACGTCGTCGACCGCCGTCACGACCCCGAGCCGGGGACGGAGACGGAGGCGGGCGAGGCGCGATAACGGGGGTGCGAAGTGAACGTAGCTTGTCCGTCGTGTGAGACTGTGTACCGGGTGGACCCCGCCAAGGTCCCCGCCGGGGGCGTGCGCGCGCGCTGCGCCGTGTGCGGCAACGTGTTCGGAGTCGGGGCCGCCGAGATGGCAGTCCCCTCCCCGGTAGCACGGTCGGCGGCGGCGCCGAACCCGGGGGCGGTCCCCGCGGCCAGCGTCGCTGCGGCGGCGCCGGTCTTCACGCCGGCGGGTCCCGCGCCGCGCACGCCGCCGGCGCCGCCGCCGCCGCCCCCGATGCCGCCGGTGGCTGCTCCGTCGGTGCGTCGGCCGACGCAACCGGCGCCGCCCGCGACCCCGCCGCGGCCGGCGCCTCCGGTGGGCGCCCCGGTCCGGCCCGTCGCGGCCCCGCCGGTTGCCGTGCCGGCGCCGCGTGCGGCTCCGGCCGCGCCGCCGCGAGCGGTGCCGCCGGCGTCCCGCCCCCCGGCTCCGGCGGCACCAGCCGCCTCGACTCCGGTCGCGCCGTCCGCCGTCCCGCCGGCGGCGCCGGCAGCCGGCGGGATGCCGTTGCAGCGCAAGACCGGCCCGTTGCGGGCGGTGAATCCGTTCCTGGTGCAGGACCCCAAGCAGAAGGCTCGCCGGCTCGCGCGCGCGCTGATCTCGGACATGATCGTCTATCATCCCGAGAAGCGACAAAACGGGATGCGCGACGGCACGCTGCCGCAGCTGTTTAAGGATGAGATCGAGAAGAGTTGGCTGGAATACGTCGAGCAGGTGGGCCGCGACCTGGCCGAGAGCACGCCGTTCTGGAACGAGGCGTTGAACGAGATCCTCGCCGGGGGCAAGAAGGTTTTCTAAGAGGGTGACCTGTGGCGCTGAAAGACCGTTTCGAGACATTCGATCGCCGGCTCCAGGAACTGCGGAGCTTCCTTTGACGTGGACGGCAAGGCGCGCCGCCTCGCCGAGCTGGAGCACGCCATGGCCGACGGCGGGTTGTGGGCGGACCCGCAGCGCGCGCGTGCCGTGGTCGAGGAGGCCAAGGGGCTGAAGCGCTCGCTTGACGCCTACCACGCCATGCGCAAGCGCGTGGACGAGGGGCGCGAGCTGGCCGAGCTGGTCGAGGCAGAGACGCACGTGGATCTCGAGATGCAGCGTGGGCTGGAAGCGGAAGCCGCCGGGATCCAGGCCCAGCTCGAGGCGCTCGAGCTGCAACACCTCCTGCAGGGCCCCGATGACGGGCGCGACGCGCTGCTCACGATCCACCCGGGCGCGGGCGGCACCGAATCGCAGGACTGGGCCGAGATGTTGATGCGGATGTACGTGCGGTGGGCGGAGCGGCACGGCTTTGCCGTTCAGATGCTGGATGCGCCGCCCGGCGAAGAAGCGGGCATCAAGTCCGCCGAGATCGAGATCCGCGGTCAGTACGCGTACGGACTGCTCAGGGCGGAGAAGGGCGTGCACCGGTTGGTGCGGATCTCCCCGTTCGACTCCCAGTCCCGCCGCCACACCTCCTTCGCCTCGGTGTTCGTCTATCCCATGGTCGATGAGGACATCGAAATCGAGATCCGGGACGATGACCTGCGCATCGACGTGTTCCGCGCCTCCGGCAAAGGCGGCCAGCACGTCAACAAGACCTCGTCGGCCGTGCGCATCACGCATCTGCCGACCGGCATCGTCACGCAGTGCCAGAACGAGCGCAGCCAGTTCAAGAACAAGGCGACCGCGCTCAAGATGCTGAAGGCGCGGCTCTACGAGCGCGCGGTGGCCGAACGCGAGGCGAAGAAGGCCGAGCAGGACAAGCAGAAGACCGACAACGCGTGGGGCAACCAGATCCGCTCCTACGTGTTCCAGCCGTACACGATGGTGAACGATCATCGCACCGAGCTGAAAGTGACCGACGTGCAGAAGGTGATGGACGGCGACCTCGACCCGTTCATCGAGGCGTTCCTCAAGCGCTCGGCGGGGAAGGCCGCGTAGGGTGACCAGCTTCGTCGAGGCGGCGCGCCGCGAGAAGCTCAAGGAGCTGGTGCGTCGGGGGATCGCCCCGTACGCGTACCACTTCGACCGCACCACGCTGGCCCGCGACGCCGTCGCCGCCTACCGCGCCGGGGACGAGACGCGCCACGCGCTGGCGGGCCGCCTGGTCGCGATGCGACCGCACGGCAAGACCACGTTCGCCCACCTCGCGGACGCGTCCGGGAAGCTGCAGCTGTATTTCAAGCTGGACGAGCTGGGCGCGGAGGCCTACGGCGCCCTCGAGCTGCTCGACCTGGGCGACTGCGTCGGCGTCGAGGGCCCGCTGTTCACGACCAAGACGGGCGAGATCACGGTGCGCGTCCAGCGGGTGACCCTTCTGGCCAAGGCTTTGCGCCCGCTGCCGCTCGGCAAGGAGGACGCGAGCGGCGTGAAGCACGGCGAGCTGTCCGATCCCGAGCTCCGCGCCCGCCAGCGGTACGCCGACCTCGCCGTGCATGCGGAGGTGCGGGAGCTGTTCCGCCTGCGCGCGCGCGTGATCGCCTACCTGCGGCGGTTTCTCGACGGCCGCGGCTACCTGGAGGTGGAGACGCCGGTGCTGCAACCGGTCTACGGCGGCGCCGCGGCGCGGCCGTTCAGCACGCACTATGAAGCGCTCGACGCGACGTTCTATCTCCGCATCGCCGACGAGCTGTACCTGAAGCGCTGCATCGTCGGCGGGCTGGAGCGCGTCTACGAGATCGCGCACGACTTCCGCAACGAAGGGATGTCGCGGTTCCACAACCCCGAATTCACGATGGCGGAGTGGTACGAGGCCTATGCCGACTACCACGACATGGCGGAGCTGACCGAGGCGATGGTGGCGGGGATGGTCGAGGAGCTGTTCGGCACGACGTTGCTGGAGCGGCACGGGGCCACGCTGTCGTTCGCGCGCCCGTTCGCCCGCCAGGACTACTTTACCCTCGTCCGGGAGCATGCGGGACTCGACCTCACCCGGGCGACCGACGCCGACCTGCGTGCGGTGCTGAAGCGACACAACGCCACCGATGCCGAGCAGCTCGCCGGCGCGAAGCTCGTCGACGAGGTATTCAAGACCTGCGTCGAGCCGAAGCTGGTGCAGCCGACGTTCGTCTTCGATTATCCCATCGCGCTGTCGCCGCTCGCCAAGCCCAAGCGCGACGATCCGGCCAAAGTCGAGCGTTGGGAACTGTTCGTCCTGCACCGCGAGCTCGCCAATGCGTTCAGCGAGCTCAACGACCCCGATGAGCAGCGCCGCCGCTTCGAGCAGCAGTCGGCCCTGCGGGCGGCCGGCGACGCCGAGGCGCACCAGGTGGATGAGGATTACCTGCGCGCGCTCGAGTACGGGATGCCGCCCGCCGGCGGCGTCGGGCTGGGCGTCGACCGGCTGTTGATGGTGCTGGCGGACCAGTCGAACATCCGCGAGGTGATCCTCTTTCCCATGCTGCGGCCCCAATGAGCGACCTGCTCGAGCGGCTCCCTGCGATTCTCGCCGGGGTGGGCGCCGTCGCCCTCGCTGCCTTTGCCTGGTGGCAGTGGCCAACACGCCTCGAAGCCACGGTGGCGGTGCGGTACCTCAAGAGCCGCCGCTCGTCGCGGCTGCTGTCGCTCATCACCGTCATCGCCGTCGGCGGCGTGACCGTGGGGGTGACGGCGTTGGTGCTGGTGCTCGGGGCGATGAACGGCCTCCAGGCCGACCTGCGCGACAAGATTCTCGTAGCGAACCCGCACCTGCGCGTCCTCACCTACGGTGAAGGCCTGCGGCTCGACGACTGGCGGCGGGCGCTCGATTCGGTGCGCCACACGCCTGGTGTCGAGGCGGCCGCGCCGTTCGTGCTCACCCAGGGGCTGCTGTCGGCGGGCCACGACTACGCCGAGGGCGTGGTGGTGCTGGGGATGGATCCCGACACCGGCAGTCGCTCGGTCACGACCCTGGCGACGCACTTCACCAAGGGCGACCTGCGGTTCCGCGCCACCCGGCCCGATGTGGAGGGTGGGATCGCCCTCGGCACCCGGCTGGCGGCGAAGCTGTCGGCGTTCCCGGGCGACGTGGTCACGCTGATCTCCCCCGCCGGCTCCAAGTTCAACGCCAGCCTCGGCGCGTTCGTCCCCAAGTTCCACCGCTACGAAGTCACGGGGATCTTCGACACCGGGATGTACATCTACGACGACAGCTACATCGCGATGGCGCGCCGCTCCGCCCAGGAGTTCGCGGGGCTCGACACCGCTGTCACCGGGATCGAAGTGCGGCTCACCGACCCGTGGGCCGCGAAGCAGCTCGGCCAGCGGCTCGAGGCGCGCCTCGGCTACCCGTACCGGGCGATGGACTGGCAGTCCCAAAACGCCTCGCTGTTCTCGGCGCTCAAGCTCGAGAAGCTCGTGATGGGCGTCATCGTGTTCCTGATCTGCGTCGTGGCGGCCTTCAACGTCGTCGGCACGCTCACGATGGTCGTGCGCGACAAGACCCGGGAGATCGGCATCCTCCTGGCGATGGGGATGCGCCGGGACTCGATCCGCCGCATCTTCCTCTCCCAGGGGATGCTCATCGGCCTCACCGGGACGGCGATCGGGACCGTGCTTGCCCTGGTGGGCGGCGGCATGGTGAGCCGCGGACACTGGATTCACATCGACCCGTCCGTGTATTTCGTCGACCATCTGCCCATGCACTCGCAGTCGACGGACGTGCTCATCGTGGTAGTGGCGAGCCTGCTCATCTCCGCCCTCGCGCCCTTGTACCCTTCGCTCCGGGCCGCCCGGCTCGACCCCGTGCCGGCGATCCGCTACGAATGAACGCGCTGATCGAAGCGCGCGGGCTTTGGAAGGTGTTCCGCGGCGGCGACGAACGGCCGCTCGAGGTGCTCCGCGGGGTGGACGTGGACGTGCACCGCGGCGAGGTGCTCGCGGTGGTGGGGGCGTCGGGCGCGGGGAAAAGCACCCTGCTGCACCTGCTCGGCGCCCTCGATCGCGCCAGCAGCGGGGATGTCTGGCTGGACGGCAGCCGCTACGCCGATCTGGACGCGATCGCGCTGGCCGAGCTCCGCAACCGCAAGCTGGGGTTCGTCTTTCAGTTCCACCACCTGTTGCGGGAGTTCTCGGCCCTGGAGAACGTGATGATGCCGCTGCGGATCGCCGGAGCGGGGGAGCGGGAAGCCCGCTCCCGGGCCGAGGAGGTGCTGTCGGTGGTGGGACTGGCGGGTCGCATGACGCACTGGCCGGCGGAGCTGTCGGGCGGCGAGCAGCAGCGCTGCGCCGTGGCGCGGGCGCTGGTGCACGATCCCAGTCTGGTGCTGGCCGACGAGCCGTCCGGGAACCTCGACCACGCCAACGCCGATCGGCTGCACGAGTTGTTTTTCCGGCTGGCGCGCGAGTACGAGACAGCGGTCGTGGTCGTCACCCACAACCGGCAGCTCGCGGGGCGCGCCGACCGCATCCAATGGCTGGAGGACGGCCGGCTCACCGCCGTGAGCTCCGTGGACGCGATTCCCTGATGCTGTGCGATAACTGCAAAGAGCGCGAGGCGATCATCAACCTGACCCAGGTGGAGCACGACTCCAAGGTCACGCTCCACCTCTGTGAGTCGTGCGCCCAGCAGAAGGGCGTCGAGACCGGCGGCTCCGTGCTCAAGTCACCGCTCGGCGGCTTCATCACCGCGTTGAACAAGGGCGGGACCGGGCTGCTCCCGTCTCCCGCCGATGGGTTGCGCTGCCCGTCGTGCGGCGCGACGCTCAAGGACTTCCGGGAATCGGGCCGGCTGGGCTGCGCCCAGTGCTACGACGCGTTCACCCCCCACCTGCGGGACCTGCTGCGCCGCTTGCACGGCTCCAGCCAGCACGTCGGCGAGCGCTACGAGTCGCCCGGAGAGCAGGCGGACCCGCGCCATCAGTTACTCGATCTCAAGGATCAATTGCGCCGCGCGGTGGAGTCGGAGAACTTCGAGCTGGCCGCGGAGCTGCGCGACCGCATCCGGGTGCTGGAATGATGGACCTTTCGCTGCTGCCCGACGGCGGCATGAGCTGGCTCGACGCCTCGGGACCGGCCGCTCCGGTCGTCCTGTCCACGCGCATCCGCCTCGCCCGCAACCTCCAGGGCTCCCCGTTCGGCCAGCGGGCGCGCGACGGAGACCGCGCGGCGGTCCTGGCCCGGGTGACCGAAGCCGCGCAGGCCAGCGACCACCTGCGCAGCGCGACCTTCTTCCATGTGGATCAGCTGGAGCGGCTCGATCGCCAGCTCCTGCACGAACGCCACCTCGTCAGCAAGGAGTTGGCGGCGCTGGACCGCGAGTCGCGCCCCCGGCCCGGCTCGGCGCTGGTGATCCAGAGCCCGGTGGGGGTGATGGTAAATGAAGAGGATCATCTGCGGCTGCAGGGGATGTGGTCGGGCTTCGCGCTGGAAGAGGCGTATGCCGCGCTGGAGGCGATAGATAGCGAACTAGGCCGGCTGCTGCCGTTCGCGTTCCACCCAGAGTTTGGCTATCTTACTTCGTGCCCGACCAATGCTGGGACGGGACTCCGGGCGAGTGTGCTTATCCACTTGCCCGGCTTGGTCTTGACGAAGGAAATCGGGAAAGTCTTGCAGGGGCTCACCCAGGTGGGGCTGACCTTTCGGGGGCTGTACGGGGAGGGCAGCGAAGTCGTCGGGAACTTCTTTCAGTTATCTAATCAGACGACCCTGGGGAAGTCCGAGGAGGAGCTGCTCGACCATCTCGGCAAGATCGTGCGGCAGGTGTTGGAATACGAGCAGCAGGCGCGGGACGTGATTCTCAAGAGCGCGCGCACGGAGGTGCAGGACAAGGTGTGGCGCGCCTACGGGTTACTGCGGCACGCGCGCCGGCTGTCGTTCGAGGAGACGATGAATCTGCTGTCCGGTGTTCGCTTGGGCGTCGGGTTGAATCTGATCACCGGGCTGAGTGTATATACCCTCAACAAGCTGCTGATTCACACGCAGCCCGCGCATCTGGCGGTGCTCGAAGGACGGCAACCCAGCGATCCGGAGCTGCCCGCGGTGCGTGCAAGTTACGTGCGGAAGCTGCTGGACGCGGAGTCGAACTGAGGCGGGCGGGGAGATGAACGGCTACAACTTCACGGATCGGGTGCGGAAAGTCCTGCAGATGGCGCGGGAAGAAGCCGCCCGTCTGCACCACGAGTACGTCGGCACTGAGCACATCCTGCTCGGGTTGATCCGCGAAGGCGAGGGCGTCGCCGCCGCGGTCCTCACGAATCTCAACGTCGACCTCGAAGACATCCAGCAGAAGATCGAGGAGACCGTGAAAAAGGGGAAAGCGGCCGCGGCCGCCGGCCCCGACCTGCCGTACACCTCCCGCGCGAAGAAGGTGCTGGAGCTCGCCATGAGCGAGGCCCGCGAGCTCAACCACTCGTACGTCGGCACCGAGCACCTGCTGCTGGGGCTGCTGCGCGAGGAGAAGGGCATCGCGGCCCAGGTGCTGACCGACGCCGGCGTGAACCTCGAGCAGGCGCGTGCCGAGACGTTGCGGCTCTTGGGCAGCGAGATGCCCTCGACCGCGCCGGCGGGCGGGGCGGCCGCGCAGCCCGCGGCCCCCAAGAGCGAGAAGAAATCCAAGACGCCCGCGCTCGACCACTTCTGCCGCGATCTGACGCAGCTGGCGGCTGAAGGGTCGCTCGATCCCACCATCGGGCGCCAGAAGGAGATCGAGCGGGTGATGGAGATCCTCTCCCGCCGCAAGAAGAACAACCCGGTGCTGATCGGGACGGCGATCGTCGAGGGGCTGGCGCAGCTGATCGCGACGGGGCAGTGCCCCGACGCGCTCAAGGATCACCGCGTGCTCGCGCTGGATATGGCGGCGGTGATCGCGGGCACCAAGTATCGCGGCCAGTTCGAGGAGCGGCTCAAGGCGGTCATCAACGAGATCGCGCAGAACCGCAACATCATCCTGTTCATCGACGAGCTGCACACGCTGGTGGGCGCGGGGGCGGCCGAGGGCGCGGTGGACGCGTCCAACATGCTGAAGCCGGCCCTGGCCCGCGGCGAGCTGCAGTGCGTGGGCGCGTCGACCCTCAACGAGTATCGCAAGTACATCGAGAAGGACGGCGCGCTGGAGCGGCGCTTCCAGACGGTGATCGTCGATCCGCCGACGGTGGACGAAACGATCGAGATCCTCAAGGGGCTGCGCAAGCGCTACGAGGACCACCATCGGGTGGTCATCCCCGACGCGACGCTCGAAGCGGCCGCGAAGCTCTCCGAGCGCTACATCACCGACCGGTTCCTCCCCGACAAGGCGATCGACGTGATCGACGAAGCAGGCGCGCGCGCGCGGCTGGCGACGCAGGTGCCGCCGCCCGAAGTCGCCGAGCTGAAGGGGCGGCTGGAAAAGATCAACGGCGACAAGGAAGCCGCCGTGCGCGATCAGAACTTCGAGCGCGCCGCGTCGTTGCGCGACGCCGAGCGGGAGCTGCAGAGCGACATCCGCCGCAAGCAGGAAGACTGGGAGCGCGAGCGCCAGACCCGCCGGCCGACGATCGACGAGGAGAACGTCGCGTTCATCGTGTCCCGCTGGACCGGGATCCCGGTGACGCGGCTCCAGGAGGCGGAGACGGCGCGCCTGCTGCGCATGGAAGAGGAGATCCACCAGTTCGTCGTCGGCCAGGAGGAGGCGATCGCGGTGATCTCGCGGGCGATCCGGCGCAGCCGCGCGGGGCTCAAGGATCCCAAGCGGCCGATCGGCTCGTTCGTGTTCTCCGGGCCCACGGGCGTCGGGAAGACCGAGCTGGCGCGCGCGCTGGCCCGGTTCCTGTTCGCCGACGCCAACGCCCTGATTCGCGTCGACATGTCGGAGTACATGGAGAAGTTCTCCGTGAGTCGGCTGATCGGGGCGCCGCCGGGCTACGTCGGCTACGAGGACTCCGGCACGCTCACCAAAGCGGTGCGGCGCAAGCCGTACTCGGTGGTGCTGCTCGACGAGATCGAGAAGGCGCACCCGGACGTCTTCAACATCCTGCTGCAGGTGCTCGATGAGGGCCACCTGACGGACAACTACGGGCGCATGATCGATTTCAAGAACACCGTCGTGATCATGACGTCGAACGTGGGCGCCCGCGACATGGTCAAGGGCAAGAGCCTCGGCTTCGCGCAGCCCGACAGCCGGGCCTCGTTCGAGCGCATGGCCGAGAAGGTCAAGGACGAGATCAACAAGACCTTCAACCCCGAGTTCCTGAACCGGTTGGACGACACGATTGTCTTCCACCCGCTCACGCGCGAGCACATCGGGCAGATCGTGGCGATCATCCTGCGCGATGTGCAGAAACGCCTGGGCGACGAGGAGCTCACGCTCCGCCTCACCCCCGCGGCCACGGACTTCCTCGTGGACCACGGGTACGACGAGCACTTCGGCGCCCGGCCGCTGAAGCGGGCGATCCAGAAGTACGTTGAGGACCCGCTCTCGGAGAAGATCCTGGTCGGCGAGTTCGCGCGCGGCGACGAAGTCGAGGTAGACGTGGCGCCGGACAAGGAGCGCCTCGCCTTCCGCGCCCTCTCCGGCTCGAAGGCGTGACCCGCCGGCCGCTCGCTTCCGTCCTCCTGTTGTGCGCCGTCGCCCTCGCCCCGCGCCCCGCCCGGGCGCAAGGCGAAGGCGGCGGTCGGTTGCCCGATTCCATCGCCGTCGTCGGCGTCCGCCGCGTCTCCCGCCAGACGGTGCTGCTCACCGCCGGTCTCGTGCCGGGCCGCACCGCCAACTACCGCGACATCCAGCACGCCATCCAGGCGCTGTACGCCTCAGGGCAGTTCGACGACATCCGCATCGACCAGGACACGGCCGGCCCCGGCATCTTGATCATTCAGGTCAAGGAGCGGCCGGTCGTCGCGCATTGGACGGTGCGCGGGGTGAACCGGCTGAGCGAGCACACGGTCCGCGACCGGGCGCAGGTGATCACGGGCCGCCCGATCGATCCCGCGCAGGTGGAGCGCGCGCGGGGCCGCATCGACTCGCTGTACAAGGCCGAGGGCTACTACCTCGCGCGCGTGCGCGCGCTGCGCGTGTACGACGCCGATTCCGGGAGCGTCCGCGTGATCTTCGACGTGGACGAGGGCCGGCGCGTGGCGATCGCGCGGATCGACTTCCAGGGCAATACGCGGTTCCCGGACAAGGTGCTCGCCAAACAGATGAAGACGCGCCCCGAAGGGTTCTGGTGGTGGCGCGACGGCGAGTACGACGAAGAGCAGTTGCGCGCCGATCTGCAGGAGCGGCTCCCCAAGTTCTACGGCGAGCGCGGGTACGTCGACTTCCAGGTCCTCAACGACTCGCTCGTCGTCACCGACTCGACGGGGAAGGCGACGCTGCTGGTGCAGGTGAGCGAGGGCGATCCGTACCGCATCGGCACGGTCGAAATCGTGGGCAACCGGCGCTTCTCCACCGAGCAACTGGAGCTGTTCAATCCGTTCCAGGCCGATTCGGGGAAGCGGCGCGTCCCGCCGTTCAACCAGGAGAAGTGGGACGACGCCACGACCAAGCTCAAGACGCTGTACTACAACAACGGCTATATCTACGCGCAGGTGAGCAACGACGTCATCCGCCGCACCGGCCCCGACGGCAAGCCGATCGTGGACCTGCGCTGGGTGATCACCGAGGGCCAGCCCGCCATCGTCAACCTGGTGGAGATCCGTGGCAACGACGTGACCCACGAGCGCGTGATCCGCGACGCCATCGTGGTGATTCCCGGGGACGTCTTCCGCCAGGATGCGTTGATCCGCTCGTACCAGAACGTCTCCAACCTCGGCTTCTTCCAGCAGCCGCTGCCGCCGCCGGACACACGCCCCGCCAACGACCAGGGCGACGTGGACGTGATCTTCCGCGTCACCGAGAAGCGCACCGGCAACGTCAACTTCGGCGCCTCGGTGGGGCAGGGGGTCGGCGTGGGCGGCTTCTTGGGGCTGGACGAGCCCAACCTCTTCGGGCAGGGCAAGCGCGGCCACTTCCAGTGGCAGTTCGGCAAGAACATCAACGACTTCGATCTGTCCTATACCGATCCCGCGATCCGCGAGTCCCGGATCTCGGGGACCGTCGGCGTGCACAACACGCGGTTGCGCTATCAGATCGCGGACCTGGGGCGGCTGCGGCGGCGTGGCGCCAGCGTGCAACTCGGCTTCCCGGTGTTCAACGATCGTTACTCGCGGCTGTTCCTGTCGTATTCGATCGACGAGCAGACGTTCGAGGGGTCGGCGTCGAACACGGCGTTCCAGGCGCGGTTCGGGTGCACCAACTGCCTCCGGTCCACCATCGGCGTGTCGGCGATGCGCGATACCCGCGTCGACCTCCCCTTCCCCACGGGCGGCACGATGACGACGGTGGGGCTGTCGCAGAGCGGCGGGCCGCTGGGCGGTCGCGGCGACTTCCAGCGCATCGACCTCGAGGGGCACTGGTACGCGCCGCTGGGGCAGCTGGGCGGGAGCCGGCCCGGCGCGAGCGGGGTCAAGTTCGTGCTGGGCCTCTCGACCCGCTCCGGCTTCGTCTTCGGCGACTCGCCGTTCTTCGATCAGCTGTTCTTCATGGGCGGTACGCAGTTCGGGATCCCGCTGCGCGGCTACGACGAGTTCGCCATCACCCCCAACGGCTTCGACCCCAACGCCAGCACGTCGGGGGCATCAACGGCCAACTCGTTCGGCAAGGCGTTCTTCAGCATGACGGGGGAGCTGGGCATGCGGATCTCCCAGATGCTGTACGTGAACGCCTTCTTCGACGCCGGCAACCTCTGGGCCCGGGCGAGCCAGTACAACCCCACGCGCCTGTTCCGTGGGGCGGGGTTCGGGGCGGCGATCATCTCGCCGCTGGGTCCCATGGGCGTCGACCTCGGCTACGGCTTCGATCGCACCGACATTCTCGGCCGGCCGGCCCCGGGCTGGAAACTGCACTTCAAACTCGGCAACTTCTTCTGATGCCCATCTCTCTGGAGCATGGTATGACGCGCGCCCTCGTGACTTGCCTGACCCTCGCTGCCGCCGTGTCGCTCGGCGCCCAGACACCCACGCCGACGCGGCCGGCCACGGCGCCGCCGCCGGTCAAGATCGCGTTCGTAAGCTCGCGGACGATCATGCAGCAGACGCCGGGCTACGCCGCGGCCGATTCGGCCCTCAATCGGGACATCCAGGCCGGCCGGGACGAGATCGCGCGACTGCAGCAGCAGATGGACTCGGCGGTGCGAGCCTTCGACCAGCAATCGATCGCCCTCTCCCCGGCGGCCAAGACGGCCAAGCAGCGCGAGCTGCAGGTGCTGCAGGACCGGTACACGCAGCGTGGGACCGAGTTGAACGACCGCATCCAACAGCGGCAGCAGGAGCTGTTCGGTCCGCTCAACGCCCGCATCCGCGCCGTCATCGACGGCATCCGGGCCGAGGGCAACTACGCGATGATCTTCGACGCGGACGCGCAGGGCGGCGGCCTCATCTCCGCCGATCCGTCGCTCGATATCACCGCGAAAGTGTTGCAGCGCCTCCAGCAGGCGCAGTAGGGCAGCGGCCGGCGCCGTGGCCGCTCCGGCCGCCCACGCCCTGTCCGCGAGCGAGATCGCGGCCCTGACGGGCGGCCGGCTGGTCGGGTCGCCGCTCGAGCGCGCCGAGCCGGGCGACCTCGCGTTTCTTGCCAGCCCCCGGTATCTCTCCTACCTTCAGCGCTCCGCGGCGTCGGTCGTGCTGGTGCGGGAGGAATTCCTCGCGGAGGCCGCCGGGCCCGCGGTGCGCGTCGTGGTGCCGGACCCCCACGCGGCGCTGCTCGCCATCCTGCCGGTGCTCTACCCCCAGGCCGTCTGGGAGCCTGGGGTGCATCCTACCGCCGTCGTCGGCCGGGGCGCCACGTGGGAAGACCCGGTCGCGATCGGACCGCATGTGGTGCTGGGACGCGGGGTGCGGTTGGGCCGCAACGTGCGACTGGGCGGCGGGTGTGTGCTCGGCGACGGCGTCGTGGTCGGCGATGAGGTCGAGATGTATCCGAACGTCGTGTGCTATCCCGGGACCGAGATCGGCCACCGTGTGATCCTGCACGCCGGCGTGCGGCTGGGGAGCGACGGATTCGGCTACATCCCCGGCCGGGGCGGAAGCGGACATCGCAAGATCCCGCATGTCGGCCGCTGTCTCGTGGGCGACGACGTGGAGATCGGTGCGAACAGCTGCGTGGACCGCGGCAGTGTGGACGACACGGTGATCGGCCCGGGCACCAAGATCGACAATCTGGTCCACATCGCGCACAACGTCCGCATCGGCGCGCGCTGCCTGATCATGGCCCTCGTCGGCGTCGCCGGCAGCTCGCGCATCGAGGACGAAGTGATCCTCGCGGGACAGGCGGGCGTGTCCGATCATCTGACGGTGGGCCGCGGAGCGCGCGTGCTCGTGCAGGCGGGCCTGATCGGGGACGTCCCGGCCGGCGCGACGGTGTCGGGCTACCCCGCCCGCAACCACCGCGAGTTGCTGCGGGCCCAGGCGACGCTGTACCGCCTGGCGGATATCATCCACGACCTCGAGGCGCTCGTCGCCAAGCAGCCCGATGCCGCCCAACGGTAGACGTTCCATCCAGAAGACGGCGTCCGTGTCGGGGACCGGCCTGCACACGGGGGCCGAGACCGTCGCCACGTTCCTCCCCGCCACCGCCGGCCAGGGGATCCGCTTCCGCCGCGTCGACCTCACCGGCAA
>Ga0209375_1001397_pt1 | contig 18269 bp, 18 predicted proteins | sample GraSoiAngelo_131_FD_185888 | JGI IMG/M metagenome (GOLD analysis project Ga0209375, IMG submission 185888) | Grasslands soil microbial communities from the Angelo Coastal Reserve, California, USA - 14_0929_02_30cm (SPAdes) (version 2) | ecosystem: Environmental > Terrestrial > Soil > Grasslands ... | reverse complement strand
TTCGATATTGGATATGGAACGTGTGGGCAAGCACGCCGATTACGGGGTAGTCGTGCAGCTCTCTTCGGACAGCCTGAACAATTTGTACAAGACGGATAGACCCACCCACCAAATGATAATGGAAAATATGGAATTCTTTGAAGAGATAGAGCGCGGCCAAGGAATCTACATTGTTGTGTACAAGGATGATAGCCCATCTGAAATTCTCTTTGCCGGAATCTCCTACGACTAACTGAGAAAACACTCAAAATTAGGCAGCATAGACCCGTCAATTGGGCGGGCGGATGGCGGTGTGAAGGGCGACGGTGCCGAGGGTCCAGACGCGATAATCCACTGACTGGTAGCCCACAGCGCGCATCAGCTCGGCGAGTTCGGGCGGGCGGAAGAAGCGAGCAACGGAGTTCGGCAGATATTTGTAAGCAGCTTGTTCACCGGAGATGAGCCCGCCGATCCTCGGCAGTACCTTGCAAAAATACCAGCGATAGAAATCGCCCAAGAATCCATCGGGCGGCTCGGTGAATTCCAGGATGGCGATGGTGCCGCCGGGCTCGAGCACGCGCTGCATCTCGCGCAGGCCGGCTTCGTAATTGGCCAGGTTGCGAAAGCCGAACGCGCTGGTCACCAAGTCGAAGGAAGCGCTGGCGAAAGGCAGGCGGAGCGCGTCGGCTTCGAAAAAAGGCATCGGTGTGGCAATGGCTTGGTTCGCGGTATGCCCCTGGGCGCCTTTATCCCTCGCGCGGACGAGCATGGTATGAGCAAAATCCGCGCCCACGACGCGGGCTCTTCCGGCTCGTGCGAGAGCGAACGCTAGATCGCCGGTTCCACAGCAAAGATCGAGCACGATGGCATCGGGGCGATCAAGAATAGGTTTCAATCGCCTGGCGGTACGGGCGCGCCAAAGCCGATCGAGCTGCAGCGAAAGAAGATGATTGAGCAGATCGTAGCGCGGGGCGATCTGCGTGAACATTTCGCGGACCTTGCTTGAAGCGTCAGCTTCGGAAACCGCGCCCTCAGGACGCGTTCCCTTGACCGGCGCGGCGGCTTCAGCCATGGCGCCCTCGCGACAGCTTGCTGCTCGCAGTAATGAGGCGCGGGGTGAAATGAAGGACGCGCTCGACGGCATGAAGAGGCACGGCGTCGTACGAGCGAGCTTCCCCGATGCGGGGCGAGAGGACAAAGCGAAGGATTCCGGCACGCGTTTTTTTGTCGGAGCGCATGGCCCCAAGCAATGCCGCTGGCGAAACGCGAGGCCAAGATGGCAAAGGTCCCAGCAGGCGAACCAACGCCACGATGCGGGAAACATCGTCAGCGCGCGTCAAACCGAGCTCGTGGCCAAGAAAAGCAGCCGCGATCATCCCCCAGGCCACCGCTTCGCCGTGCTGGTATCGCCGGTATTTCGTTACGCTTTCGAGGGCATGCGCAAAAGTGTGGCCGTAGTTTAGAATTTCGCGCAAGCCGGATTCTCGTTCATCACGGCTCACCACGCGAGCTTTGATTTGGACGTTACGGGGAATTAGAAACCCGAGCGCCGAGCGATCCCGCCGCAGGACCTTCTCAAAATCTTTTTCGAGAATCGCGAACATCTTGGCGTCCGCGATGATGGAGTGTTTGATGACCTCCGCAAGGCCACCGCGAAATTCACGATCGGAGAGCGTGCGCAACAGCTCCGGATCCGTGAGTACCAACGCTGGCGGATAAAAGGCTCCGACAAGATTCTTCCCTTCGGGAAGATTAACGCCGGTCTTGCCGCCGATTGAACTGTCCACCTGAGAGACGAGCGTCGTTGGGATGTGCACAAGTTTCACCCCGCGCAGGAAGGAAGCCGCGGCGAAGCCAGCCACATCACCAACCACCCCGCCACCAACCGCGACGAGCAGAGACTTGCGATCGGCTCCGGCACGGCAGAGCGAACGAGTAATCTCTTCCACGCTACGAAGATTCTTTGCGGACTCCGCATCGTCGAAGAGATGGATGGTACTGCCTTTGGAAAGCCGCAGTCCTCGCCGAACAGACTCTCCCACGGCGCGCCAGACTTTGGGAGAGGAAACAACGTGGAGGCTTGAGAACTGCCCCAGACCCTTAATTTCTTGCGCGGCGCGGCGAATCACGCCGGCACCGGAGAGAATTGAGTAGGGACCAACGGACGATTTGACGAGAATCCGTTTCATTTTCATGGATGAGACATTTTCAATGTAACACACGCCTCCCTTGCGTCGTATGCGGGCCAGCCGGTCAGCGGCGCAATTTCTTCGTGCTACCATACGAAGGCGGCAAAATTCCAACTCCCATGAGCGACTCCCACAAAAACTATCGTGCCGATTACGCGGTCGTTGGCAGCGGGATCGCCGGATTGCGCGCGGCGATCGAGCTAAGCAAAGCGGGAAGCGTGCTGGTTCTGGCGAAATCCAATCTGAGCGATTCCGCGACGGCCTGGGCGCAGGGAGGGATCGCCGTGGCCCTCTCCGACGAAGACGAGATCGGGCTTCATGAACAGGACACCATCAACGCCGGCGACGGCTTATGCCGCGCTGATGCGGTAGCTCTTGTAGTGGAAGAAGGCCCGAAGTACATCACACAGCTCATCGAATGGGGCACGGAATTCGACCGCGCGGGAACGAAGCTGGCCTTTACACGCGAAGCCGCGCACAGCCGTTCCCGGATATTGCACGCGCACGGCGACTCGACGGGCCGAGAGATCAGCCGGGCGCTTCTCGCGCGGGCACATAAGATTCCACACTTGCACCTGCGGGCGCACGCTTCCACCACGGAATTGATCGTGGAGCGCGGGCGCGTCGTGGGGCTTTGCTTTATCGATGAAACTGACGGGTCGGAGCATGAGGTGCGAGCCGGAGCCGTACTGTTGGCAACGGGCGGGCTCGGGCAAATTTATCGCGAGACGACCAATCCCGAAGTGGCCACAGGCGACGGCATGGCCATCGCGTACGACGCGGGCGCGGTGCTTTCTGACATGGAGTTCGTACAATTTCACCCGACGGCGCTGGCCGTCCAGGGTGCGCCGCGTTTTTTATTGTCGGAAGCGCTGCGCGGAGAAGGCGGGGTGCTGCGCAATATCGGCCTCGAGCGATTCATGAAACGCTACAACGAAGCGCAGGAACTGGCTTCGCGGGACATTGTGGCGCGCGCCATTGTCAGCGAAATGCACCGCACGCAAAGCACGCATGTATTTCTGGACATGACCAAGAAAAGCGAAGAGTTTCTGAAAAAACGTTTCCCGCGAATCTATGAGACGTGTTCGAGCTTCGGGCTTGATCTGGCCAGCGATATGGCCCCAGTTTGTCCTGCGGCGCATTACATGATGGGCGGAGTGAAGACCGATCTGTGGGGCCGGACTTCGCTGCCCGGCCTGTATGCCGCAGGCGAAACGGCCGCGACCGGCGTGCACGGCGCCAACCGATTGGCGAGCAATTCCCTGCTCGAAGGATTGGTGTTTGGAGCGCGCGCGGGGCAGGCCATGATGAAGGACGCGCCGGTCGGAAAGCGGAGCGGCGCCGCGCTCCCGGGAAGTCCCGCGCCGTTGCCGGGAAACTCTGCCACTGCGCAAAAGGAATCGGCGAAGGCGGCATCAAAATCAGCGTCAAATCCGTCGCATGCATGCGCCGCGCTGGCGAAGATTCGAGAGGTGATGTGGGGCGAAGTGGGGATTCTTCGCAGCGGAAAGGAATTGGCGGAAGCGATCAAGCAGCTGCAGGCGTTGGAACTGCCGAAATCCGAGAAGCCCGGGCGCGAAGGGCATGAGGTGCGAAACTTGCATGCGCTGGCGTTGTTGATTGCACGTTCAGCGCTGGCGCGTGAAGAAAGCAGGGGGAGCCACTACCGCTCGGATTTTCCATACCGGAATGACGAGGTTTTCGGGAAGCACTCGGTGGTGCAAAAAGGCAGGGATATAAAGTTCGAGGCGTAAGGAAAGTGCGCCGCCTCGGCCTCCCGCTGCGGTCGGAGCAAAAAGACGGCTCTTCTCACTTGGATTGGAGCTCTTTAACGCTTTCCAAGAAAACGTGTCCGACCGTAGCCAGGGTTTTGGGGCTGATTTTGTCCAGAGAATCCTGAGGCGTGTGCCAGTAACCGTTATTCGAGAAATCCCCGATCACGTCCACCGAGGGAACGCCGCGCTTCAGGAAAGAATCGTGGTCGTCTTGGGCGGATGTAGCGTCGTTTAGAAAAATGCCCGAGTAGCCCAGCTTCGCAGCGGTGTTCCAAACGAGGTCGACCAAAGCTGGTGTGGAACTGGATTCGCGCAGGAACCGGGCCTTGCGTCCGCCAACAATGTCTGCCAGCAGGAATGCCCTGATCTTCTTGAGGTCGCCATTGGTGGACAGGCGCGCGGCCATCTGGCGGCTGCCGTAGCGGCTGTCGGTGTCACTCCAGTCGTGCATGGCCTCCTCGCCGTCGAAGAAGGCGATCCACACAGCATACTTGCCGTGCTGGGCACAGAGGAGGCGCACGACTTCCAACATCAGGGCAGTGGAAGAGCCGGCGTCATCAGCGCCTACAAAAGTCGGCATTGGGTGCACTTCTCCTGTACGCGGATCGCGCGCCGACCGGGCCGTATCGTAGTGCGTGCCTAGAAGAATCACGCCGGGCTTCTCGCCGGGAATTTTGACCACGATGTTTTTCATGGCCAGGCGGCCGATGGGCGTGTCTGAAGTGAACGCGTCCGTTTCAACCGTGCAGCCGTAGCTTTTCAATTCCGATAACAGATATTCCTGCACTTGTGCGATAGCCGGTGAGCCCGAAGGACGCGGGCCGAAGCCGACTTGCTTGGCGACGTGCGCGAAAGCGCGTTTGCCGTCAAAGCCGCCAGTCTTTTCCGGAGGTGGAGCGTCATCGGCGGTTTGCGATGGATTGGAAGTATCGGCGCTCACGACAGCTGGCTGGTTCGCGGCCCGCGATGATTCGTTGCTGCTGGCTTTGCAACCGGTAAGGCCGAGGGGAAGAATCCAAATGACCAGGGCCACTCGCAGGATTAGTTTCGAAAACGAAGTCATTTAGCGCGCCTCCGCAGGAGTAGCCAGCCGCCGCTCACGCCGCCGCGTCACAACCGCGGAGACGGCAATCCCGACAAAATAAAGCCCGACCATCGGCGCCATGAAGATAAGCATGGTCATGGCATCGGGAGTGGGCGTAACGATGGCGGCAACGATGGCAATGACGAGAATGGCGTAACGGAAATTCTTCCACAGGAATTTTGGCGTGACGATGCCGAAGAGTGACAAAAAGAAAATCAAAATTGGCAATTCAAACACCAATCCAAGCCCGAGCAAGATCAATAGGACCAGGTCGAAGTACTCGTTGACGGTGATCATGGGCTTGATCGAACTTATGGGGCCCTGGAAACTGACCAGGAATCGCAGGATGTACGGCAAGGTGATGAAGTAGCCGAAGGCGATCCCCGCGACAAACAGAAACACAGTGGAAAAAATAAATCCGGTAACGGCGCTGCGCTCGTGTTTGTAAAGCGCCGGCGCGACGAAAAGCCAAACTTGATAAAGAACGACAGGCGAAGCAAGAACGATTCCGATATACACGCCAAGCGTGATGTAGGTGTTCAAGTACCCGGCAGGATGGGTGTAAACCAGCTCCGCGTTCAGATGCGCTTCCGTGAGCGCCTTGATGATGGGACGAATGATGAAATTGATGACGTACTTCGAAATATAGACGCCGATGAAAGCGCCAATTCCTATTGCGTAGAGCGAGTAGATAATTCGTTTGCGAAGCTCGCTGAGGTGTTCGAAAAAGGTCATTGCGCCGGCAGGCTCTTCTGCCGGTGCGGTAGTCTGCGTGTTGGATTCGGATTCGGGCACGGATTCAGGCCGGGGACTGGTGGTCATTGAGAGCTTCTTGGGAATTCGTAATGGCGGCACTTTCCGTGTTGCTTTCGGCTGCTTCTCCCGAGGAACGCGGAACTGATTCGGGAACGGGCGAGATCACGGGGTCTTCCGTGACGTAGGATTCGACCGGAGGCTCCCTTGGCGGCGCATCCGCGTCAGTAGAACCTGCAGTAGCGAGGGGCAAACTAGTCTCGCTGGCCACGGCCGAAGCAGCAGCCGCTTCGGCAGCCTTCTTGCGCTCGGCCTGAAGGGCTTGCCGCTCCATCTCGCGCATTTCCTCTTCAAACGCGCTCTTAAAGTCCGTCGAAGCCTTGCGGAACTCCGCCATGAGCTTGCCAAGGCTGCGGGCAAGCTCCGGCAGCTTCTGTGGCCCGAACACCACCAGCACCACGATAAACACCACAATCATGTGAGGAATGCTTAACATTGCGTTTGAGGGCCGTCTAAAGGGTCCATGGGCATCATAGAAAGGGTGTCAGCCGCTGTCAAACCGGACTTTACGACGGATGCGGTGTGCTATAATTTTAGCCTGAGCTGTCACGCGAGGTAGAGATGAATTCAGAGCGTCGCGGACTTGTAATTGTAGTGGCCGTACTGCTGGTATCCGCCGTCTTGGGTGGCATTTACGGCCCTAACGTGCGAGCCACGACCGCCTCGGCGGACGATTACCAGACGGCGGTTCGGGACTTCACGAAGGTCCTGAACGTGGTCCAGAACAATTATGCCGATACGGTCGACATAGATAAGGCTGTCTACCAAGGCGCCATTCCGGGCATGCTGCGCATGCTCGATCCCCATTCGAGTTTCTTCGATGCCAAGCAGTTCTCCCTCCTTCGTGAAGACCAGCGTGGCAAGTACTACGGCGTAGGCATGATCGTCGCGCCGCGCGACAACCACACCGTGGTTATGGCGCCGTATGCTGGCGCGCCGGCGTACAACGCGGGAATCCGCCCAGGTGACGTGATTGTCAAAGTCGACGACAAGTCCACCGATGGACTGACCACCACCGAAGTGGCGGACATGTTGAAGGGCCCGAAGGGAACCGTCGTAAAGATCACCATTTCGCGTGAGGGCTATGCCGAGCAGCTCGTTTTCACCGTGACCCGCGACGAGATACCGCGGCATTCCGTGGATATTGCGTTCATGCTGAAGCCGGGCGTCGGTTACATCCGGCTATCGGGATTTAACGAGACGACAGACCGCGAGATTGCCGACGCGTTGCGACAGCTCAATGCCCCCGCGCTGGACGGCCTGATTCTGGATATGCGCGGGAACCCCGGCGGTCTGCTGAACGAAGCGGTCGCGGTCGGAGATATGTTCCTGGATAAGAACCAACTGATCGTTTCGCATCACGGGCGCTCATCACCGGAGCGGCGGTATTACGCGGTGCGCGGAAATCAGGGCGTTACCGTTCCTCTGGTGATTCTCGTAAATAACAATTCGGCTTCAGCGACGGAAATTGTTTCCGGCGCGGTGCAGGACCATGACCGCGGGTTGATCGTGGGAGAGACGACCTTTGGCAAGGGTCTCGTGCAGACGGTCACGCCGCTCAGCGAGAATACCGGACTGGCGCTAACGACCGCGCGCTATTACACCCCAAGTGGGCGGCTGATTCAGCGGGACTACAAATCCGTTTCGCTCTATGAATATCACTATGAACGCAAAGTGCCCGATCATCCGACGGAAGTGAAACTGACGGACAGCGGGCGCCAGGTGACGGGCGGCGGCGGCATCACGCCGGACATCATCGTGCCCGCACCCAAGTTGACGAAGTTCGAACAGTTGCTCTATCGCGACGATGTGTTCTGGCCCGCCGAAACCGGCGTAGGTGGATTTACGCGCTACTATCTCGGCACCAAGCCCACCATTACGAAAGAGTTTGAGGCTGACGATAACGTGATGCGCGTCTTCCGCGAGTATCTGAGCAAGCACAGTGTCCGGTACACGGAGCCAGAAATGGCCGAAAGCCTCGACTGGATCAAGCGGAAGATCAAGCAGGAAGTGTTCATGTCGGCGTTCAACCAGCAGGAAGGCTTCAAGGTTCTGTTGGAAGCCGATCCGCAGGTGCAGAAAGCCGTGGAAGCGATTCCCCAGGCGCGCGCACTGTATCAGAACGCCAAGAAGATCGTGGCGCAGCGCGCAGGCAATTCGATCGAGCGGCCGTAAGGACAACGCACAGATTTACGCTTTGATGTTAGGGTCACGGCATCCTGCCCGGTCGGGAAACGTGATGCGTCCTTATGTGTTTGCAAGCAGCGGAACGCGTGTTGGCAAGCACCGGACCGTTTGCTAGAATTACCTCGCTGCTCGTGGGCGAGTAGCTCAGCTGGGAGAGCGCCTCGTTCGCAACGAGGAGGCCGAGGGTTCGAATCCCTTCTCGTCCACCAGATTCTAAACAACTTAACCGACTTTTCGGAATTCCAAAATCTTGCCAGACTTGCCATTTGGAACCTCCGCCGCTGCCTCCTGGTGGCCTGGCAGCGTGAACCCCGTTCCTGCTTTTTCTGTCCATCGCAAGCGCCATTCGCGCCGCTTCAGGAGTTTTTTGTACACCTCGGACACGTGTGACTTCGCGTGTCCCGACCAGAAGTGTTGCAGTGCCTTCGGGCACTCCGCCGTCTCGAGCTGCGTGATGCGGAACCGCCGAAAGATGTTAAACCCACGGGAATCGCCTGGCATCTTTCGTGGCGACCTATTAGTCTTCGTTGCCATCCGAACTGAGTGAGCTGGGCCATATCCTTCCAAAGCGAAAAGGACGCCTGCCCCCGTTTTTTCCAAGGGTCTTTTGCTGATTTGCCTTGGTGTGTTCTGTGTCATCCGTTGGGCCATGCACAGCACGGTTGCTGTGATCATCGCCCGTTCCCGCTGCCATTCGAGCGTTGCTTCGTTCGGCGTATCGTTGGGATATGCTGATGGACAGCTGTATTCTCGTTCGGGCTACGTCATTGTCAGGTTGGAGGTACCGTGATTGAGATTCACCCGAAAGAAATTAAAGGGTCTTGGGACCAAGGATATGTGCTCGACGTACACACGATTTCAAGTACCATGATTGGGTACAACGAATTCGGACATCCCGAATTCGACACTGTTCGATCACCCTTGGGTGAACTCGTGTACCGCTTGAAATATAGAGGAGACAGAGGTGCGATACCTTCCATTGTGGAGGCGATCACCGGATTCATGAAGACTTCCGGTATCAATCCTGATGTGGTCGTTCCGATGCCACCTTCAAAGTTGCAACGTACTTTCCAACCGGTCATTGAGGTTGGCACCGAGTTGGCCAAGGCTCTTGGAATCACCTTTAACGCGACGTCGCTTAAGAAATCAAAGTCCACGCCACAGATGAAGGACGTGGGCGATTTTTCGGCGCGAGTCGCCACTTTGGAAGCTACCTTCTTGAGTGACCGAGATCTCGAAGGCAGATCTGTACTGCTACTGGACGATCTTTTTCAATCTGGCGCAACTATGAACGTCGCAGCTCGGACTTTGAAACGCCAAGGGTTGGTCAAGTCAGTTTGTGCCCTTGCACTCACTCGTACGAGGAACTGAAACATGCATTCCGTCTTTGTGGCCGGTTCACGTGCATTGTCGAAGCTAAATGCACAGGTGAAAGAGCGCCTCGACAACATCCTGAGAAAAGAGTTCACCGTGTTAGTCGGCGACGCAAACGGCGCTGATAAGGCTGTGCAACGCTACCTCGCCGAACGCGAGTACGGACACGTAGTTGTTTATTGCATGGAAGTCTGTCGCAACAATGTGGGCAATTGGCCTATCCGGTCGCATTCCGCCGATCCGGCCGTCAAGCGAGATCGACATTATTACGGAATCAAAGATCGGGCTATGGCGAAAGATGCTAGTTGCGGATTCATGCTCTGGGACGGAATCAGCAAGGGAACTCTCACGAACGTGATAAATCTCCTTGGTTACAACAAAAAAGTATTGCTTTTCAGTGCTCCCAAGAAGCAATTCTTTACCTTGCGTACGGCAGGAGACCTTGACCACACCTTAAGAGCGAGCGGAATTAGGGATGTGGCGGCAGTCTTGGCTTCTCTGGAAAGCAAACATGTGACGACAGAGCATTTACGTTTTACTGGACTCAACCCATAAAGCCGCACGAACTTATAAGGTCCTTAAAGCAGTAGCGGCCACGAACTCCCCTTCTTCGCCGGCACTTTCCCAGGTTTGTCTTACACTATAGAACCAACATCGGAAGATAGGGGCACAGGCAGGGTTGAAAAACGGAACGAGAGGGACATCAGCCGTGCGAAGCACTGTGTCGAACCACTCGTGGTGAGCTTCTCAAACAGCACGGACATGTGCAAACGCGCTAAACGCACCACACTAGATTCCTGGTCTCGATTTGTGCGGCTCTGGATCGTCAAAGAGTGCTTCTCGGAACAACTTGTCTCCGGCGACCACGAATGCATGGGCTCGGGGGAGCCGAAGCGTCAGTGCACAAGCGGGGAGCGCCCGCCTCACCAAGGCCATGAGTGAGGTCGTCGCCCGCTGCTTCGGGCTCTTGTCTAATAACCACCACAGAATAATTGCCAGGTGCACTAGATAGAGGAGTCGACCCAATGCTGCCGCAACCTCTGGCCGAGGCGCGTCTGTCGCGCCGGCCACGGCATCGTGGAAGACCTCGTGAACTCGCTGTCGCGAGAACGCTGTGGTCGACGTAAACAGCCCTTCATTCGCGTCACCGACCAGGACCGAAACCAGCGCGGCGAGGGTGCTCCGATGAGGACTCAGGACCTGCAAACTCGTGGTGAGCGCGAACATGAACCGGTCACGCCACTTGGCGGACTTCATTTCCGCTGCACGAGCGGCGTATTTGGCGGAGAGCTCATCGTATAGCGCAAGGACCACCGCACGCTTGCTCGGAAAATAGCGGTAGAGAAGACCGACGCTGACGCGCGCCCGGTCCGCCACGTCTCGTAGTGTAGTCGCCTGGTAGCCGCGCTCCGCAATCAGTTCGATCGCCGTGTTGTAAAGACTGAGCCTTGCCGCAGCGCCCTGCGCTGTTCGCCCTCGCGGTCGGCCACGCCTACGCCGGTTCGGGGCGGTTCCTCGGCTATCAGGCTCCTTGCTATTTTCAGTGAACATGTTTATTATATTAAAGCATGCCTGACTCAGCTTTGCAAACGTCGATCTCGGTGGGAAGAAAATCGTTCCCGCTTTGCAAACGTGGGACTTAATTAGTTTGTTCAACAATTCGATCCCCACCGCCCCAAACAAAAGTGCAACGCCCACGTCCACTACTAATTTTCCGAAGGTCTCTCTGCACTGTCGATGACGAGCATGTCAAGCGGTTTCAACTCAAGCCCTAACTGTTCTGGTAAAACCGTTAAAACAGACTCGCCGTGCTCCATAGAAGCGGTATGGCAGTCCAAGGTAAAATCGTAAACTCCCCTGAGACTGGTCTGATCCACAACGGTCTGCCCGCCCAGGTAATTCATTGATAGCGTCTTCGCCAAGTCCGCCATATGAACCCCTTGACCTACTAACTTGCACGGTCCCGGCTGCAATAAGGCTCCCGCGCCAAGGGGCCGGCCCTCAGGGTCTTTGAATCCATCAGGATAAGTATCACCTGGTTTCGCCTCCTGAAGTTTGAGGCCATCTTTCGCGATGGCAAGCACATATGCTGGAGGTTCTCTCCTTTCACGGTGCAGTGCAAGTCTAAAGCGGTCTCCCAAAAACGCCTGAAGGATGCGCTTCTGCTCAAGGAGGCGGTGATCTGGGCCAAGCTTACTCAGCTCGTCAATTCCAGGCGTGTCCAGTTTCGCTTCGACATCGTAGTTTTCAGAGCGGACCCAGTCTGGCCCTCCCAAGATCTCCGAACCCGCAACTTCATAAGCCGCCGCAATGAGCGCATGCAGCGGGACGTTTGTGGCCATGAATCGGTCGGGCTTGAACCCAATTGCGCGCGCACGTCTGCCTTGAATTGAAAAACCGGCCATAGGCCCGCCGGTCTTATTTGGTTTGATCGTTACGGCCTCGAAGCTAGGCACGATGGCGCGTGTGCTTTGTGCCTGTGACTGAGCTCGAATTGACACCGGATTTAAGGCTCGGAAGACAACCGGGCCGAGGACGAGGCCCATCCCCACTGCTCCCAGTAACACTTTCTTGGGCAACTCTAGTTTGCTTGCAATACGGTGAACCATAATGGCCTCGATTCTTTTCTTGGTTTGTGTTCGACCATTGCTCGCCTCTCAACTCACACAGCAAATGTACAGCCTGATAATCGAAACCTGCAAGCGCGCGTTTCAAGTGCCTGTGTAGTGGGGAAATCGGAAAAGTTCCCATTTCCCCGGTAACCCGTCTATCGCCGTTGTCACGCCGCCTCGCAATTTGCCCCTGAACCGTGATAGCTCTGGCAAGTTGCACCGAACATGCACAATCACGTGCTCGAAAATCCAATTGTTGTGTAAACATGGGGACTGGAGTGGGGTTGATCTGTGCAAGCCGTAGGCATTTCACTCCCAAGTATCCAGAATGGAGTTTTGCGATGAGGCCAGCCAATACGCTTTTGACTAGACGTGAGTTCCTACAAGCTTCCGCTGTGGCCACAATTTCAGCGCCTGTCCCTGCCTCCGATGGCCTGACTCAAGTTGCTCCGCAGCAACCCAACGACGACGTCCTTCCGGCTTGGCAAAAGGAACGACGAAAAGAGTTATGGGGGCTCCTAGGGGATTTGCCGTGGGGGCATAAACCGGGGCCAGCGAAGCTCGTCAGCAAGGAAGAGCACGAAGACTACGTACTTGAGCGGCTAGTGCTCGATTTGAACGGCGTGGAGCCGGTACCAGCCCTTCTGCTGATTCCGCGTAAAAGGCAAACGCCCGCACCGGGACTGCTGTACATCCACTGGCATGGCGGTATGTACGACCTGGGCAAAGAGATGCTGCTCAAGGGTGTGCAGGTCGCGCCAGCGTATGCGCCCGTGTGCGCGGAGAAGGGGCTGGTGACGCTGGCGATCGATAGCTGGTGCTTTGGCGAGCGCAAGCACGAGAAAGACGGTCACGAGGGCGAAGAAAATGCCTTCAAACTGATGTTGTGGAAGGGGCAAGTGCTATACGGGATGATGATGTTCGACGAATTTCGTGCGATGGACTATCTGGCGAGCCGTCCCGAAGTGGACGACCAGCGGCTGGGCGCGCTGGGTATGTCTATGGGCTCGACGAAAGCGTGGTGGCTGGCGGCGCTCGATCCGCGCGTAAAACTCTGCATGGATGTATGCTGCCTGACGGATTACGAAGAGCTGATCAAAGCGCATGGCTTGCAGGGGCACGGGATCTACTATTACGTACCGGCGCTGCTAAAGCATTTTCAGACCTCGGAGATCAATGAGCTGATTGTCCCGCGGGCGCATCTCAGCGTGAACGGGAAGCGCGATGAACTAACGCCACCAGTAGGAGTAAACAAGGTACGTAATTATTTACTACCACTATATCGGAAGTACGGGAAGGAAGCCGAACTCCGCGTAGAGTTGTTCGATTGTGCCCACGTGGAGCTACCCGAGATGCGAAAACTCATTCAGGAGTGGATGGATCGGTGTTTGGCCGGCGCGCCGCGAAACTGACCCATTGCCGAATACGTGTAGTGGGTCACTCCTGGAGAGTCAGAAAATCGGAAGGTTCCGGCTAGTACCCACTTCGGCGGTTTCGCTGTCAGGCGCTGTACGATTCACACAACCAACATGCACAGGATTGCCGAACAATCCGATGTAGAATCGAGGCCGAAACTACCCTTCAAATGCAAATGACTACGCCACTTCCATTTGATGTTTTTTCATCCGAACTGTTGCCCGGAGAAACGGTCCAGTGGACGGGCCGCCCGAATGCCGCAGTGATTCTTCACAAAGAAGACTGGGGCACGATTCCATTCAGCTTGTTATGGGGAGGATTTGCGATTTTTTGGCTTCTCGGCGCTTCTGGTATAGGGAATTTTTGGACCAACCGACCTGATAAAACCTTTCAATGGTTTGGCGTGATCTGGGGTACTCCGTTCGTTCTGGTGGGTCAATATATGATTTGGGGCCGCTTTGTTTACGGCTACTGGAAGAAACAGCGAACTTATTACGGGCTCACCACGCGGCGGGCGCTCATAGTTGTAAATGGTTTCAGGGGTCGCACAGCATCAAGTGCCTACTTCGAGAACATGACGATCATCGACAAGTCGGTTCGCCACGATGGCATTGGTAGCATCAGTTTCGGCGGCCCTGTAACAGGCGAATGGAGATGGGGCAGAAATAACCCGCCGCGGCCGCCAACTTTTGATGACATCGACAGTGCTGATTCGGTGTATCAGATTGCTGCCCGGCTGCGAGAGCAGGCTCAAAAGCCGACTTCGTCACGTGGCCCAAGCGCCTGGTAAGTGGTGTACTCGGACATGTGCCCGTCACAGGCCCCAGAAGGACTGGCTCTCCGGCTTAGGGATTGTTTTCCTTCTGGCGAAAAATGACGCGGGTTGGAAGGTTGAAACAAGCCGTATTATTTGGTTGTCCTGAATTTCCGTTTCTTGCCGTCAACGGGCTGTGAGTTACATTGCAATGCCCGTGGTAATTTCAGTCCTTCAGTCCAAGTCCCGTCGGATTCGAACCCAATGGAAATGCTGGGTCTCCCTTCCCAAGAAGGTGGAGGTATTGGAGATGAGCTGACGGCTAGTGAAGAAGCTCTACGATTCGGTTGGGCGAGTTGGGCAGTTCACGGCCTTTTCAAAAAGCTAACTGATTGTGGCGACGCGTCTTAGCTTTAGTGATTCCCCGTTCGCAATGAGGAGGCCGGGGGTTCGAATCCCCTCTCGTCCACCATCTTTCAAAAAACGACCTCGACTTCATCGGTAAACACTAGCCGAACTTCTCAGGACTGATCCGTCGCCGCTCACCTGGATTACTTCCGAATCGCGCCGACCATCCGGGAGTTATCGCCTGTTGGCTTCAAATCGAATGCCGGGGGCGAACACTCCCACGGTTCGCGGGTCATGCATCCAAATAAATTGCCCCCTAAATCTCCTTGTGCCCAAGTATCGCAGTTTTGACGACGTGCATCTCGTTTGACAAAGATTGGATATAGGTGGCTATGTCGCGGCCTGATTCTGTACTTCACGCAGCTGACCTAAGGCAAATTGGAAGCCAACAGCGCGAAAAGCTGACCGATTTCGTCGTGAAGCTCCCTGGCGATTCCGGTATGTTCACGACTCCATGGCACGGATTTTCCGACGCAACTAGTATTGTTACCAGTATGAGCCGAAGTTCCCTCGTTCTAGCATCGAGTATGACTCAAGCCGACTCCGCTAGCAGGCAAACCATCTCGCGCTACCGTGTCCTAGAGGAGCTGGGGAGCGGTGGGATGGGTGTTGTCTACAAAGCCCAGGACAATGAGCTCGGCCGATTTGTAGCTTTAAAGTTCCTGCCTGAGAACCCAGCCCCGGACCCGCATACCCTGGAACGTTTTCGCCGCGAAGCACGAGGTGCATCTGCGCTCAATCACCCCAATATCTGCACCATCTACGAAATTGGGACTCACGAAGGCCGCGCGTTCATCGCCATGGAGTACCTGGATGGTGTGACGCTGAAATACCTGATAGCCGCAGGCACCCTAGATACGGAGCGTATAGTGGAGATTGCCATCGAAGTCACCGATGCGCTCGATGCTGCTCACAGCGAAGGCATCATTCATCGTGACATCAAACCCGCCAACATTTTCGTCACGAAGCGAGGGCGCGTCAAGATTCTCGACTTTGGCCTGGCGAAAAGTATTCTTCCGGAGAGCCTCGCAACGCAGATCGCGGCGCAGGCAAAGCTTTCTCTGTCCGATGTCGCCGAAGAAGATCTCACCATCCCGGGGACGGCTCTGGGAACCTTGAACTACATGTCTCCCGAGCAAGTACGGGCCAAGGAGTTAGACAGTCGCACGGATCTGTTCTCTTTCGGTATCGTTCTCTACGAGATGGCGACGGGGAGGGTGCCCTTTCGAGGAGGCAGTTCGGGCCTCATCATGGACGCCATCCTCAATCGCACTCCGGTGGCTCCCATACTAGTCAATCCCGACATTCCCCCTGCGCTCCAAGAGGTGATCCGCAGAGCTTTGGAGAAGGACATCAACCTGCGTTATCAGCACGCAGCAGACATGCGGGTTGAGCTGCAACGGCTAAAGCGAGACATCGATTCGGGCCAGAGGCCTGCGGAAGAAGAAACAGGATCGGTCCTGATACCAACTCCAAGTTATTTATACTCGACCGACAAGCGGAGGGCACGGACTTCCTCTGTGGGAACAGCTGCTCTCCGCCAACGGCGAGTCTCCAAGATCATTGACTCGCTTGCAGTTTTGCCCTTCGAAAATGCTAGTGGCGATCCTGAGCGCGAATACCTCAGTGATGGGATCACGGGGAGCCTCATCAATATCCTGGCGACAGTACCGAAACTGCGCGTAATTGCGCAGAGCACGGCATTTCGTTATAAGGGCCGGGAAATTGACCTTCAAGCTATCGGTCGCGAGCTTAATGTGCGCGCCGTGCTCACGGGAAGAATAGTGCAAGGCGGTGGCTCTTTGCGCATTTGGACCGAACTAGTCGATGTAGCCACTGGTTGTCAACTATGGGGCGCGCAATACAATCGAAAGCCTAGCGACATCTTTGTGGTCCAAGACGAGATTTCCAACGAGATATCGGGAAAATTGCGGTTAAAGTTAAGCCGCGCCGAAAGGAAGCGACTAACAAGACACCACACGCAGAATGCCGAGGCGTACGGGCTTTACCTTATGGGCCGTCATCACTGGAACAGCTGGAGCGAAGAAGGCTTCTACAAGGCGATCGAATACTTTCAGCAGGCAGTCGAGAAAGACCCCAGTTACGCTCTCGCCTACACCGGGTTGGCCGATTCCTACGTGCTCCTGGGATGGAACAGAGCTATCTGCCGCCAAAGGAAGCGTTCCCTAAAGGCAAAGCTGCGGCGATGACCGCCCTGCAGCTCGACCCGGATCTCGCCGAAGCCCACACGTCTTTGGCGGCCCTGTTGTGGCTTCACGATTGGCAGTGGGAAGAGGCTGAAACAAGATTCAAGCGCAGCCTAGAACTTAGTCCCACATACCCAACTGCCAACCACTGGTACGCCGAATATGTGATGACCATGGGAAGACAGGGAGAGGCTATAGCCACGGTGAAGAACGGCCATGAGCTCGATCCGTTGTCGCTAATTATCAACGTCGCAGTCGGATGGGCCTTCTATTTGGCCCGCCGATACGGCGAAGCCATCGAACAGCTCCGGCGAACTATTGAATTGGACCCAAACTACCCCGTCACGTACTGGATTCTCGGCCTAGTGCTCAGGAAAACGAGTTCCTACGAACTGGCCATCACCGAGGGTGAGAGAGGAGTTAAGCTGTCAGGCGGCAGTCCTCTGATGCGCGCGGCACTAGCGCACACTCTTGGCGCTGCTGGTAGAACAAAGGAAGCATTTCAGATGCTCGATGATCTGACGAAACTAGCAAAGCAAAAGTATGTCGCACCCTACTTCTTCGCCGGGGTACACATCGGCTTGGGAGAAAACGACCGCGCTATGGAATACTTGGAGAAATCCTACGAAGAGCACTCCCACTGGCTTATCTATCTTCAAATAGATCCGAGCATGGACGGCTTGCGGGATAACCCACGCTTCCAAGACCTGTCGCGGCGTGTCAGCCTTCCCGCACTGATGGCCGCGATCCCCACCTGAGGGAAGCCAAGGCGGAGTATGCGAAGCTGCTGTAGCCGCCGGTGGCAGAAAACACTCGTTCCACCTCTGCCGCTGTTCACCAATGATTGGCGCAACGGCGGTTTCATGAGTGCTTGCCGACGATTCTCGGTGGATGACGGGCTACTCTGAAGTTATCTGCCAGGTCTCCCACGACTGCCTCTTTGCCGACTTCATTGACAACGGAGAGCTTTACACCGCCATCTTGAATGTACATCACACTCGTAGCAGGATCACCTTGAGCGTAAATCTTCTGTGATCTTCGATACGGCACAATTTTTCTCGCCACCCCGGCCGAATCGAGAAAAGCTTGGGCATCGAAAGCGTGCTTTCCCTTGAGTTTTGTTTGGGATTTGATCCTGCTTGAATTCGCGATTGCTTGCATAACATCACCGCTTAACTCATGTTTTAGCGAGGTCATGCGAATCGAAGCAAGACTTATAAGCGGTTCGTCGTTGACTGATACGGCACATTTCCGGCCTTACTTCGATCCGAACCTAGTATTGCGCTAGTACTTAGTGTTCCATAACGAACAGAAATAAATCACCTTCAAAGATACTCTTTCTACGAGTCAAGTACGACGATGTGCGGGCAGTGTTTGACCCGGAGAGAAATGGCTCTGAGGCTAAATGAGAGGCGTAGTGACCACAAACATACTGTCCCCCAAAATACTTCTGATTGAAAACGATCCGACC
>Ga0209375_1001388_pt1 | contig 18347 bp, 17 predicted proteins | sample GraSoiAngelo_131_FD_185888 | JGI IMG/M metagenome (GOLD analysis project Ga0209375, IMG submission 185888) | Grasslands soil microbial communities from the Angelo Coastal Reserve, California, USA - 14_0929_02_30cm (SPAdes) (version 2) | ecosystem: Environmental > Terrestrial > Soil > Grasslands ... | reverse complement strand
GTGACCTTTTGCGGTAGAAGAAAAAACACGAGCCAAAGGGCAAAGAAAAACCCCTTATTTCTCACGGGCTTAAAAGTGGAGCGGGTGAGGAGGGTCGAACTCCCGACCTTATGCTTGGCAAGCATGGTCGGAAGAAAAAGGCCCATGGCTGGGCTCGCTGGGCTCTGACCTACCGCGAACCCACCGACACTTTGTGTTGCTGTGGCTTGCACCGTGTCGTGGTAATTGGACTTGAACCAATGAATGACTGTCCACCAGCAGTTCGTCCGGTAAGGACTGCTGAGGTATCACCGCACCTGATTCCAGTATCCGGGATTGCAAATCGGAGAATGGTATCACGGTCTCCGTCTTTTTCGACATCGCGCCGGGCTACGTGGATCGGAGCTGCCTCGGTGCCTGTTGCACCAAAGTGGACTGTGTTGGGATCAACCGTAGTGGGATCAAAGCCGTTGTCGCTTAAAATCGCCACATTGATGTTTTGGGTGCTGTTGGGATTTATCCTGTTACCATCACTCTGCGGTCTGATGTCGATGGAAACCAGCATTCTTGCTCCCTGGAACTCGACCGACCCGATATCGCATATTCCTAACCGCAAAAGACCGAGCTGGTCGGTCACTGGACAGGCATCAGGGTTACCCGAATCGATGGCGCGAGAATCAGGTAGAAGCGGGTAATAAGTCTGAGCAAAATCGTCTAAGCCCGGATCACCTACAAAGTCGGTTCCCTGAAGGTCGATCGTGCAGCCAGAAAGTGTGCCAATGATGTTGTTTCCTAATGAAGTAATTGGCCCCCCATCGCAGTCAAAGCCATTAATAGACTCAAAAAAAACGCTTATATTTAGTGCCACAATTGTGTTAACAATTTCTACCGTGCCACCTTCATTATGAATCCCGGCCCCACCCCGATCGGCCCTGTTTTCGGCAACCGTTGAATTGATGATCCTAAGAAAACCACGAAATACGGTGATGCCTCCGCCAAAGGTAGAGCCGGCAAACCTCCCACTGTTCCTGGCTATGGTTGTGTTCATGATCGTCGCTGTTCCACTCAAGAAGAGTCCGCCGCTAAAAAAACCGCCCTCATTCTCTACAACCACGCTGTCGGCCATGGTAAGGTGCCCAAAACTTGCGATGCCACCTTGGCTGAAACCATTGTTGCCGCGAATAACGCCCCGAGTAATTATAAGTTCTCCCCGGTTGCCGATTGCTCCTCCCCCTGCGGCTTCATGAAATTCTCCAAAATTGGAGTACAGTTCAGTGTCAACGAGAACAGCCCGGCCGTCGTTGCGGATTGCGCCGCCGAAGTTGTCGCGGCCAAAACTAGTGTTTTCATAGATAGCCAACTGCTCTAAAGAAAGACTTCCCCGGTTGTATATTGCGCCTCCGCCCCGAGACGATTCGTCAGTACCGCTCAGAAAGTTATCTCCATTCCTGAGCCCCAAGCCGTAGAGCTTGAGATCCCCAGAGGGCGCAACGTGAAAGAGCCTAAACGGTGGCGCACCAGGATCTCTTTCGATAGTAGCGAGCTGGTCATTTTGGCGAATCGCAATCGTTCCCGTTATGGACGGAAGCCCGTTGGGGTCGTCAGTATCGTTATCGACGTTTGTCAGGGTGTAAGTTCCTGGCTCAAGAAAGATGGTGTGGGGCCGGGCGCTCAAGTTCGCCTCGTTGATCGCAGCGATGAGACAGGTCACATTGCCAGACGGACAGAAGAACTCCGCCGCGTGGAGAGATTGGAGTGTGACCAGCATGAGTAAGGCCGATAATGACGCCCTAAGGACCATCATTGCTATGTTTTTCATGGTTCATCCATTCTTCTGCAAAAAGAAAAAGCCAGCACGCCCCGGCGATAGATTGCCTAACGGGCGAGGGTTGTTGCACGATGGTGTGGCCGGCGCGACCTTCATCTACACTGACTCGCGAGGGATTGCTGTCTAATAGTGAACAACTTTTAAAAAAAACGCTAAACTTCCTTTAAAGCAGATTTGATTCAAGATTGGTCGCTAAAGGAAGTTGGCAGGCTGCTCAAATACTGGCGACCCTGAGGGCGAATTAATCCCCGGTGAAACCATCGTCAAGCTTTACTATTGCAAGCGGATCGATGGCTATGTGACGGTCCCGGGGGCGGTTCCACAGATCGCTCCCTTTAGCGGCTTTTGGCATTCGGCAGGTTCATAACGCAACCGTGATGCCACAGCCATCGGGTAGGGCTCGGGCGACTGAGCTATTGAATTTACTGGAAAATCTTGCTGTACAGAGTTTCTGTTACGTTATGAAGATGAAGCTCTGTGTAGTCGATTTGATGCAGCACCGACGCAAAAATGCGTCAGCGGGTTGCGATCGGGGCTCAAGGCTTCGGCTGTACTAAGTCTCGCTTTTAGGCGGTAATGTTTTAAAGTCCCGAATGGAATTAAGTTAGGTCGTAGGAGCAGGGACTTAACCAACCATCCGTGTTGTTATCCATGCCTAGGCGCGGTTTCGGATTAGGTTGAAATCGACAGGAGCCGTCCATCCAACCGGCACCAGAAAGACTTGATTGTCGTCTTGTTGCGTGAAGTGCTTCCCCGTCTTGAGGCACAGGCATGGATGGCTCGCTACCGCCGAAACCTGCGGCGGCAAGGCTCCTCCATGGTAAACATCTCTAATGCTCTGCTTATACTCCGGCCCGTGGTCAAGATGTATGCCGACGCCCATGGGATGTTCGCCACTACATTGGTTACACGAAACGTAAATCGAATATTGAGGCATGGCAATTCCTTTACGTCACTAATTTACCATCGTGTTGGCTGAATGCCAATGAAAATTTCGAGGTGGAAGAAACGTGAATCGGAAAGAGCCTCCGGATCTTGGACTCCGCTTTACCTTAAATCATTAGGGGCTTATCCCGCTTCATTGCCGGCTACGGCCAAAGCTTCTTTAAGAAACCTTCTTTTTCGAGCGCCTCGACATATTGATTATCGAAGTAGGCCGTTGTCGGAGTCTTTGCCGCCGCGGCCCACTCATAACTGTCCTCAAGCAGTTTCGGATCGGTGATCTTGGTGTGTTGCCCCAGGATCTTCGTGGTAAAGTTTTTGTCTCCAAGGACCCTCTTCAGCCCCTCAAGCGAAGCCTTCAGAAATCTCTTGACCACGTCCGGATTCTTGTTGGCGAAAGAGCGGCGCACGGCCAGGCCGTTTTCGACAAACGGGATATTCAGCTCCTTCAATTCCTTCAGCCCGACCAATTCGCGAAACCCCTTCTCCTTGAGCATGAGACTTTGCGGGGGCAGCACGGTCGCTGCGGCGATCGCCCCGGAACTGAGCGCGGCGGCGGATTCCGAGATGCCGCCGGTCTGAACGATCGTCACGTCTTTGGCAATGCCTGCCTTCTGCAACACGGACAGAGCGGTAATATGCGTCACCGCCCCAAACCGGCTCACGCCCACTTTCTGACCCTTGAGGTTGGCCAGCGTCTTGATCGACGGCTGCGAATATAAAGGAATCGTAAAGGTCTTGACCAGCGCGGCCACTTGAATCACATCTCCCCCGCCGATGACGTTGGAGATAATCGCCGGACCTGCGCTCCCCGCGAAGTTGGCGTCGCCAGCAAGCATCGCCTGAATGATCTCCGACGAGGCGCCCTGAAAAAACATCTCAACGTCCAAGCCGTACTTTTCGTAATATCCGCCCTCCTTGCCGACAAACCATGGCAAGCTTTCCCATCCGATAGGCGAGTAAGGGAATTTGATCTTGTCCGCAGAATGAACGAGAGGAGCCGGGATAAAAACCGACGCAACTAAGGCTCAAAGGCCAAAGCCAGCGATACTAAGTCGTTTCATAATCTTCCCCCGGTTGAGTTTGCGCGATCAGAAGCTAAAGATGCACTCGTTTCTAACTGCTTTAGGCTGTGTCTCCCTAATCATATCTTGTCGCCTTTGGATGAATTACAACTCCTGCATGCGATCCTCAAGTTAGTTATATTCATGGCGAGTTCCGGAAACTTAGATCGTGGTTTAATATGGTCAATTGTTATATTAAACTGCCACCAAATTGGTTTTTCGCACAACTTACAAAGGTAACGACCTTTGACCCTTTTCCGGCTACGAAGAAACTTTTCTCTCAGTATCCTCCACTCAGGTGATCTGTAAAACTCTTCATACGCGATACGTTCTCGCAAAGCTGCTAGGAAGAGAGGCTGCCGTATGAATCTGTATTGACTTGTGATCTGAGTATCTACGGCTCTGTTTTGTTTATAGTAGTAAATGGATATAGCCACAGCGACAAGGTCCGCCAGCTAGTCGATCTCTTTGACCGCGCTTTCTTCAAGCCGCTATCGATCACGGACACCAAGCCGAGCATCGATTCGTACACTCCGGAGGAGCGGGAAACCATTCTGGAGGCTTTCCGAACTAAGCGACCGCACTACTACGAATTCGTTTTCTTTCATTTCTGGCAAGGTCCACGGCCGAGCGAATCAACGGCGCTACGGCGTGAAGATGTTGATCTGAGATATGCCCGCGCGCGGATCCACCGAAGCCGCGTGCAGGGACACGAGGCCGGCACCAAGAATATGAGGAGCAATCGGGAGATCCATCTACACGAAAACGTGGTCGACGTGCTGAGTCACGAAAATCCTTCGCCTTTGAGCGGGAACCCGGATGATTACTTCTTCACCACACCGGACGGTACGCCGATCGACGAGAGCAATTTTCAGAAGCGCGAATGGTTGCCGATCCTTAAGGCCAAGAAGATCAGGCCGCGGCCGTTTTACAATACGCGGCATAGCTACGTGAGCTTTCTTTACTCGATCGGAGCGCGTTCGGGCTTCATCTCCAGTCAGACCGGCGACAGCATCAAGACCTTGGAAACGGACTACGCCAAGTACATTAAAGAGGCCGATGACAAGCGCGATTTTGTCGAGTCTCAGATCCAAAAAAGTGCAACCTTAGTGAAACCTGCTGACGATGTCAGCAACTCCCCTACTCCACCAGAAAAGAAAAAGCCCCCGAGAAATCGGAGGCTTAAAAGTGGAGCGGGTGAGGAGGGTCGAACTCCCGACCTTATGCTTGGCAAGCATACGCTCTAGCCAACTGAGCTACACCCGCTTGATTACGATTACTATATAAATCGATTGTCTTTGTCAATTTCGAGTGATCAACTCTCGCCGATTCTCGCCTGCCGAAGCCGAAAAAACTGACCATAGTAACTAACCCCGGACCACAACGCGAGTATGGTCGACAGTGCCAAGAAGTACATTCCAGCCGCGAAGAAATCAACGCCCCAGTAGTTATAGTGAATCAGCAGCGCTACCACGGCAAATGCTTGAAGGATAAATTTATACTTCCCGAGCGTTTCGGCCTGCATGACAATACCTTCGGTCAGAGCAATCCCGCGTATGACGGTTACCGCAATCTCGCGCGCGATGATCACTACAACCAACCATGCCGGCACGCCCGGCTCATCCGGTCGATCAAGAGCCGCCAACATGATCAGCGCCGACGCAATCATGAGCTTGTCTGCCAGTGGATCGAGGATCTTGCCCACGTCGGAAACACTCCGGTTCCGCCGGGCTAAATATCCATCAAAATAATCCGTTATCGACGCCAATAGGAACAAGAGAGCCGCCAGCAGGCCGGACAGGCGATCCGGGTAGCTAAGCAAATAGACAAGGACGGGAATGATCAGGATGCGAATTAAACTTAAAAGATTTGGAAGTGTCCAAACCACGGAAAATAGGGATAGATACGCGTCGGTTATCGATCGGTGTATCGCTGAACTTGCTGAATGACTTGGAAGCCGTTTCCTCGATACGTATCGTAGTAACGCAGCACTCGCCGGATATAATCTTTTGTCTCACCAAACGGCGGGATTCCTCCATACTTTTCGACGGCATTGACGCCCGCGTTGTAAGCGGCAAGGCTCAGTTCCACATCACCTTGGTATCGGCCCAGTAACAATTTCAGATGGCGGACTCCACCATCGATATTATCGCTTGGATCCATGACATCGCCGACATTGTGAAGCCGTGCGGTCTCGGGCATGAGTTGCATTAACCCCATCGCGCCTTTGTTGGATCGCGCGATCGAATTGAAATTTGACTCGGCCTTGATCACGGCGCGAATCAGATCGGGATCGATGCGGTAACGGTCGGACGCGGACTGAATCAGCCCCTCGTACGAATTCGCCGAGACAAGCGAACTCGGACTTTGTCCATTGTTATCCTTGATGACTCGTCGATATCCCGTGTGAGTCGGAACGTTAGTGAAGTTGAGCACGCCCTGCCTATCTTTGTAAACGTAAACGTCCGCCATGACGCCGAAGGGAAGCGCAGCTACTCCGATAACGAGGAGGCAAACAAACAGCCGACGGCGTATTATCATATGTTTGCGTGAATAAAGTCGCCACAGAATAGCCTCACGGCAATTTTATGTCAAACGAGCCAATTCTATACAAACCATGGAGCTTCCACCGAGATCTTCTCAGGATAGGAGTTCTATTCCTTCGCTATTCTGCAGTCTCCGAATTAGAAGAAGATCTCCCTCCAGAAAATCAAGCTGGGTGAGCTGCTTAAGTCCAACCCAGGATATTTGGTAAAAGACGACATTTTTAATTTGTCCGCCATATTCGTGGATTTGAAAGAATCTTAGGCTGACCTCTGAAACACCTGAGTAGACATGAGTATGATTGAAGATCTCGCTCGATTGCTGGACTTCGATATCTAATTCTTCCCTTAATTCTCTTTTTAAGGCGTCGACGCTCGATTCGCCCTGCTCCACTTTTCCGCCCGGGAACTCCCACTTCAAAGGAAACGGCTGGTTGGGACGACGCTGGCACACGAGTAATCGTTGCTGCTGCCATATGAGTCCCGCCACGACGTCAATGCATTTCAAGCTAGATTCACTCATGAAACGCCGTAGCTTTCGTGATCAGTGCTCGCGTGCACACGAGCTTCCCGTCCGTTAGGCACCCTATGAATGCGTCCCATAGCGGGGTTGCCCCGAGAGGGAATTCCTGCGCCGACGTAACCGCTACTCCAAGACTTGCCGCTTTTAACGTGCGGTATATTTTTCAATCGTCGCTTTCAGCACCTCGGGCAGAGCAGGTTTAACTAAATATTCTACCATTCCTGCTTCGAGAGCTGGCTGCCTCCATCGGGTATGGTCCCAGGCCGTATAAGCGACGACAGGTATATGCGCAGTGGCGGGGTTCTCTTTGAGCATCCTCGCTGCGTCAATCCCCGTCACTCCAGGCATGGCAAGGTCCATCATAATAAGATCAGGCTTTTCTGCTAGTGCTCGTTCCAGCGACTGGGCGGCTGTCTCTGCCTCAACTACCTCATAACCGATGAACCGCAGCTGGCAAACTAGAACGAAACGGGAGTCCTTTTCGTCTTCAACTACAAGAATTTTCTTCGCCACGTAACGCCCTTCCGTAAATTATTTGAACGCCTCGCTGAGCAACCACGCCAACCGCACTTAGATGACGAGACTCATCCACCGCTGCAACGGATAGCAGAGCATAGAAGAATTTAGATGCTCAGCGCTCACAAGCTTACCCTCAATGTCAGCATTTGAGTTATCCACATAGACAAACTCAGCCATCATTCCCTCCAACTGCATTCACCAAATAGCTGTTGGCGCTCCCGAAGGGATTTGAACCCCCAACCCTCCGATGCGTCTTACAGCCCCGCTTTGGGCTGGGGGATTTCTGCGGGCCAATTCTCGATGTAAACCGGCTCGGGAGGAAAGCCGAGCACATTGAGATAGAGATATTCCCTCCACTCGGGGAATTTCCGGACATTCTCTAGGGGAACGTTAAAATACTTACGCAGGAACTCTCTGCGCGGCGGATCGAAGATCGTGCGGGGGCGGCTGTTTAGAGCCTTGGCGTCGATCTCGGCGATCTTGCGCCGGATAGGCCCTTCACCGTATTCCTCGATCAGCGCCCAGACATGGTCGTGAATCTTCTGTAAAATCGCATCGTGATGGCTGCGCTCCTCCGCATGAACCACGCGCTCTTCGAAGTCGAGCACCTTCGGCGTCGTGATTTGAATGCTCTGGATGGTAACCGCCGTGCAATGGCCGTACGGCCACAGGTTGCCGGAGAAAATATAGCTGAGAAAATCCCGCTGCATTAATTGGTGGTGCTCGACACGTGGGAGGAGGCCATATTGGCGCTCGAAGTCGGGGTCGGGTCGAGCATGGTCGCGGCGTGAATCGATGGCGTTGGCCTGCCGGATATAGCCCCAGCCGTGGCCAGCCTCGGTGCCGATATGGTCCGCAAGAAAATAACGCCACTCGGAATCCATTTCGAAGTGAGAACAGGCGTAGCAAGCGGACCCGACGGTGCTTTCCAGTTCATCGCGGCCGCGATGACCGAGCCAGCGGGCTAAACGCTCCCGCTCCGCGTCGTCTTTGGGCTCGCGCTTCACTGCGTCGCGCTGCTTACGGAACTCCTCCAGCGATGCGGTGACAGGATTATCTTCGCTGTAGGTGATTTGTTTTCCAACCCCTCTGATATCTGCCATGGCAACCTCCTGACGGTTTCTTACTTCGCCGAATAAAGAGCCCTAACAAACCCTTCCTTATCGAGCCGCTCGACAATGCTCATATCCAACACACCGAACGGGTTGCGACCAGGGGGTTCGGTCGAAAGCTTGATCACCGTGTCGATCGCGTCTTTAGGGACAATGGGTAGACGCTCGTAGACGGCGACGGCCCGCTGATAGGTTTCCTCGAGCGCTTCCGGGTCGGTCAGTCGCATGTTTCGGCCCAGTGTCTTTTTTGCCATATCTGGGTTGGTCAAAGCAAGTTTGATCCCGTGAAGAATCCCTCTTAGAAATCGATCCAGTGATGCTGGGGACTTTTCCAACACCGCCCTGGTGGTAACCACCGAAGTGAAAGGGCAAGCGATGCGCTGAGTGGCCAGGTCCATTAACATGTGCAGTCCGGATCTTCTTGCTTCGATGGTATCGGGCGATGATAGGAGCGCGGCATCCACCACGCCGCCGAGCAGCGCTCGCGAAACGAGTTGTATACGACCAAACGCTATCAGCTTCACGTCCTTCACCGGATCGAGTCCGGCTCGCATGAGCAAAATGCTGGTGGCTAAGTTCAGAGACGTGCCTGCCGGAGTGTTTGCGATCAGCTTTCCTTTGAGATCCTTTAGCTGAGAAAGCTCCGGCCGGGCCCAAAGTTGAAAAGGAACGGTATTGACCAGCCCGCTAATGATCCGAACCTCCACGCCCCTCAAGTATGCACTCAGCGCCTGCCCGCCACCCACGATCGCCACGTGCAAGCTTCCCGAATCCAAAGCCCGAATCATGGTTGTTCCTGCTGATTGGGTTAATTCCACGTTCACACCGTAAATATCGAACAACTTCTGCTCCACGGCCAGGTAACCCGCCAACTGGGTTGCGCTCGCTCCCGAAAATCCCAACCTGAGAGTTTCCGCGGCCCCAGCGATCACGCAGTTGTGAGCGACAACGAAAGCTGTTAGAGCGAGGAACCCGAGCGACTTCATAAAGAAGGAGAGAATATCCTTAGACAACATTTGTCCTACCGTGCCTAATTTTGGACTTTCCGCTCCCGCTCCGGCGCAGGGCTTATGGCTGTCATCTCCCCCGACTTCATCTCATTCCAGCTCATTCATGCTACCAAGTTGCTACACGGGACTCCGTCAGAAAAGCAGACGAATCAGAACTTGGCAGCCTCCCTCTCCGTCTGCTTTATGAGAGATCGTCGGACAGCATGTCGGAGACGTATCGCGCCAAAACCGACTGAACACGGCCGATGTGAAATACCGCAAGGCTAGACGGATAGAGAATTCAGTCCAACCCTGGCATCCTCTATGTTCCAAAGGAGTGATCTAAAAATTCTTCTTGCTATCGGGTTAACGTCGCGTGATTTGAGGTTGCGAAAAGCAGCACGACTGCTCGACATTTTAGTTTGTGCCAGCCTCTTTGTCCTCATCCACTTCCATTCCTATGAGAAAAATCGTCCTCGAGCCCGTGTAAAGAAGACCCTCAATTGTGAGAACCTTATCCAAGACCTTTGGGCTCTTCAAACGACGCATCAGGTCATCGGGACCAACGAAATGTACTAAAGGAGGAAAGAGGCGTTGAAGGGTAGCTCTATTGAGGCCAACGCTTCCGACAATCTCCATTTTGTCGAGCAGGAAGGTCAACCTTTCTTTTCCAATAATGACATCAAGATTTTCCAGCAAGCCCTTCCGACTTTGGTCTTTCATCGGGAGAAGCACTCCAGTGAAACGAACTCGTGGGGGAATTGTCAGAAAGGCGTAGAGCTGAGGAGATATAGCGCAAAGGCAAAAAGCTACCAACAGGATTGAGGTTCCTTTCAGTCCCAAAACTCTGTGTCTCCACGTAATGAAACCCAGTCTGCTCACTATTTTAGCCTTTCCTGAAGCTAGAATTGGAGGGCTATTCCTTCAAGCAACACCTCGCGCTGTGCGCAAACTTAGCGGGTCATCAACTATAGGTAACGACCAAGAGTCATTATTCCATTCTACTCTATTCGTTCATTATTAGGAAGTTTCATTTCCTGCTTTTTGTCCGAGTCGATACACTTGAATTCATAACGTCAAAAAACCGTTGACAACGTTTCTTGCTCGTAGTATTTGCCAATTCAAATGGTACAACAACCGATTTACAATGAGAAACCCGGAACCGCAGAAAGTCGAAAGACATGTATGGCGATGCGTCTTGACGCGAAGATCCTTCGATGCCCGGAATGCAGATAAAAGTTCTCGACAAGGCGGTCCGCGTTGTCGAATTGCTGGCAAAATCCAACCGAGGAGTGAGGCTTAAGGACGTCATAGAAGCGGCAGCGTTAAACAAGACAACCGCCCTAAGAATCCTTCGTGTCCTCGAGTCCCACGATTTAGCAGCTAGGGACGGGGCTGGCGCTTTTATCTTAGGGAGTCGTGTGCTGTGGTGGGAGAACTGTTACCGACGGAACTTTGAGCTCTTAGCGGTGGTACGACCCGTGCTCGAAAGACTGCGTGATGTTACGGGTGAGACCGTTACATTTTCGATTTTGATGGGTGACCAGACGGTCGTCATAGATCAAGTCGTCAGCGCTAACGTTACCAGCACGAGATTTGAGCTTGGAGCCTCGGCCCCTTTACATGCAGGCGCCAGCGGGAGGGTGATCTTAGCGTACTTAGACCCTGAGAGATACAAGAAGTTGCTGAGGTTTCCTCGTTTACAACGTCTCACGGAGCGAACTATAACCAATCGGATTTTGTTAGAGAGGGAGTTAAATAAGTGTCGGCGCAACGGGTTCACCGTAAGCCGGGGTGAAAGATTTCCAAATACCTGCTCGATAGCGGCTCCTGTTTTTGACTCAAATAGGAAAGTTCTTGGGGTCATATCAGTGCTTGGCCCCGCCGACCGCCTGACACCCACTGCGAGTAAATCCATCGCGCCGGTTTTGTTAAAGGAGACGCGACTTTTAGCGGAACAAGTTAGTAGAGCCAATTCTGGACCGGGAAAAGCCTTCCGCCGCAATTACAAAGCGTCGCGGGGTTAGGAACCAAGAGATTGGCAATCAAAAGAGCCTTGAATAATTGACTGGGTTTTCGGATGGGAGAACGGAAACGCGTGCTGACCGGGGTGGTGTTGTTGGCAACCTTTGTAGGGTTGCTGGGTTGGTATTTTCTGGCGAGCTATATAGGTCATCGGGAATCCCTGCATATTCAGGAAAAGTTCTTGACGGTCCATGATGATTTACTTGCCATCGACGGTCGCCATGAGGGTAATAAAGTGCCCGTGGGAAAATTCGGAATCATTCTACTCACCAAGGACGGCGGCAAAACTTGGCAACGTCGCCCGAGTGGAACCACTGAGACTCTATCCGCGGTATCCTTTGCGGATCATGAGCATGGATTTATCGCCGGAAGCGGCGGCACCTTGCTCGCCACCCTCGACGGCGGCGTTACTTGGCAGACGCAGAATTCCGGTACTAAGGACCAGCTGTTGGGTGTCTATGCTCTAAGTCCGACGCAGGTGTTTGTTGTGGGGGCATTCGGGACATTGCTTTCCACTTCCGATGGGGGTCGGAGTTGGCGCAAGCATGACCTCAAATGGGATAAGCTGATTGAACGGATTGTAAAAGAAGGCGGCTATGTGGAACCGAATCTAAACGCCGTCTATTTCAGCTCTCCCGAAGTCGGCTGGGTAGTCGGTGAGTTCGGATTGGTCCTGAACACCAAGGATGGAGGAAAGACGTGGACTGCTCAGCGATATGGTAGTGACCTGCCGCAGCTTTACGCGGTTAAATTCCTGGATTCCCTTCGTGGTTGGACATTGGGCCAGGCGGGGAAACTGATCGTAACGAGAGACGGGGGGCAGCATTGGGTTTCGGCAGAGCTTAAAACAAATCATGATCTTTACGATGTGGCGCTTGACGGTGACCGCGGTGTCATCGTCGGCGACGGAGTGATCTTCGTGAGTCACGATGGAGGATTTAATTGGAAGCCGGTGGATCTAAAGGCACGAGATCAATGGCTAAGCGGAGTAGCTCTCAAAAGCAGCGAGGCAATCGTTGTGGGGCAGGCAGGGGCGACTCAACTATTGGCGCTAGACAGCGTTGAGGAGAGAAAAGCGCCATGAACCGCTGGGCGGACTGGCTTTACGATTATCGGCTGGGTGCAACGATTGTTGTTACCCTTCTAACGGTCTTTTTCGCTTGGGAAGTGAAACATCTTGAGATTTCCACCCATTTCTCTGATCTGCTTCCCAGGAATCATCCATACGTTAAGATATTTGAGAAGTATCCCACCTTTGGTTCTCCTTTTACAGTGTCCCTCGTCATCGAAGTCAAGAGAGGAACGATCTACAACCCGCGCACGCTGCAAAAAATTCAGGAGGCAACGAGACTAGTCGACTTGATCCCAGGCGTTGACCACGATCAAATTCTCTCCATCGCTTCTCGTAAAGCCAAGCACGTCGAAGCCACCGTCGGGGGAATTCAAGCTACCAATCTTTTGGTAGGGCCCGTGCCAAACACAACGGAAGAAGTCGTAAAGCTACGCGACAAGGTGCGCTCCACAGGCGGCGTGGCGGGAACTCTAGTTTCATTTCGAGAGGACGCGGCCCTGGTTCAGGCCACTTTTATCGAACGGCTGACGGATTACAACGTTATCTTTAATGGGGTCAATGATATCGTCAAAAAATTGCAGGATCAGAACCACGAGATCCATGCCGCGGGCCACCCGATGCTTACCGGCTGGGTCTATCATTACCAACAAGAGATGTATTTTATCTTCGGTCTTGGACTAGTCGCCATGGGGTGTTTTCTCGTGCTCCATTTTCGCAACATCGTAGGAGTAGTCACTCCTCTGATAGTTGCCGTTGTCAGTGCCATTTGGGGTTTCGGGTTCGCGGGCCTATTGGGTTATAACCTCGATCCTTTGATTATCGTGGTGCCGGTTCTATTGGTCGCACGAGCCCTGAGCCATTCGGTGCAAATGTGCGAGCGCTATTTTGAAATCTACAACGAGGTGGGCGACGTAAGGAAAGCCAGCGTGGATTCTTTGATCTCTCTCTTCCCTCCTGGTGTCGTCGGAATCATTTGCGATGCCGCAGGTTTATTTATTATTGCCATTGCTCCCATCCGACTCATCGAGAAGCTTGCCTATGTCTGCGGTCTTTGGTCTCTGTCCTTGGTCATTACGGCAGTCGTGCTCACTTTTCTCTTACTATCGTATCTGCCGCCGCCGAAAAATGTTGGAAAAGTTGTCCTGACTTCTGAGCGAAAGGGCGGGCTACTTTATCGGATTTTCAGCTTTATCTCTGTCTTCTCTTCCACGCCTCAGTGGTCGATTGCGACCTGCGGTGTTTTTCTTGTCGTGACTGGCGTATCCGGCTGGTGGGCCTTCAATCGGGGCATCGGCGACGTGAATCCAGGCACACCGCTTTTGTGGCCCGATTCTCCTTACAACACGGCAATACGTAAGATCAATGAGCGCTTTGCAGGGTTTGACGTTCTTCAAGTTGTGGTGGAAGGCAAGCCCGAAAGTATCAAGACAAGTAACGGACTTAACCTAATGCAGCGCTTTCAGCGTTACATGGAACTTGATCCTGAAGTCGGCGCGACCTTTTCTTTCTCGGACCAGGTGTCACAGGTCAACCGTCTTTTCCACGGAGGTTTTCCGAAATGGGGTGTCATACCCGACAATGATGTGGATTCTGCCATGATCTTTCAATTGTCCATGACAGGAGCCAGTCCAGGAGACTTCGACAGGTTGTTTACCAGGGATTATGCCGCCGGAAATGTGACGGTGTGGTACAAAGATCACCGTGGTCCCACCGTGGAGCGCGCGCTACGAAGAGCCTCCAGCTTCGCGGACGGTAGTCAAAATGGCGGAGTGGAAAATTTCACAGTCCGCCTAGCCTCAGGAACGATCGGACTTCTCGGCGCCCTCAACGACACCATTGGACGGCTGGAGACTCTCACGGTCATTCTGATTTCCCTCGTGATTTTTGCCGTAACAACCTTCATCTATCGTTCCTTTACCGCAGGATTGCTTCTTGCCGTGATATCGAACACAGCGTATCTCATTACGTCTGCCATCATGTATCACTTGGAGATCGGTCTGGACGTGAACACCCTCCCGATCGGCGCAGTGGGCATGGGGATCGGCATCGACTACAACATCTACCTCATGAGCCGTATGTGCGAAGAGTACCGAATTAATCCGGACTACTCCAAGCTTATTCCTGCCTCGATCTTTACGACCGGTAAGGCGATATTTTTCACAGCGACTACGATGGTGGTGGGTATCATCCTATGGTATTTCATGTCGAGTCTTCGCTTCCAAGCCGAGATGGGACTGCTGCTTTCAGCGGTCATGATGGCACATGTCATCTTGGCCCTGTTTTTCCAGTCAGCGTTCATGCTGATTTTGCAACCGAAGTTTATTCAGAAGGGATTGTTTTTCGAGCGCCGCCGCTAAGCATTGCAAACGAGGAAATCAGCGCCGGCAACGGCGCAATGGAGAGTTTACCGACTAACGGGAGGTGGACTATGCGACGAGGAAAGTTTTTAAGTTCGATGCTGTTGATCTTTTTTGCGGTGGCAATCCGATCGACGGCCTGGGGTCAGTTCAATGTTGGACCTTTCGAGATCACTGGGTTCTATCAGTATACGGTCGACACCCCGACGGAACACGCAAACCCCAATAACTTTGCTTGTCTTAGTTTCATTGTGGGTCCGTTTAAATGTTCGCCGGGATTGCAGAAGAGGGGTGGAAAACCCGATTTTCTCCTCATGCGTCAGCTGCTCGATGTCAATATCTTCGGGAAATTCAACGAGAACTGGAGCGCTACCTTCGAGCCTCGCCTGTTCTTCGATATGACTAAGATCGCCGATAATCACTTTCGGCAGTATGAATCTTTGCCGACGCCGTTTGCCGGTAGCGGCTGGATGCTTCGCGGCGGCGGAAACGATTTCAAGGCGGAAATGTGGCAGGCGTACACCGACTACCGGAGCGGGAATTGGTGGGTTCGACTCGGTAAACAACAAATCGCCTGGGGAGAAGCGCTAGGTCTCCGGGTTCTGGATACTATCAATCCATTGGAGCTAAGTCAGAATTTGTCTACCGACCGGATCTTTGAGGAGTTCGACAGGGTTCGTATCCCCCAGTGGTTTGCCCGCGCCGACTATACCATACCGAACGAAACGATTCCGGATCTTACCGCTGAGTTTATCTTGAATCCCGGACTCGTGGTGCCGACCCTACTGCCACCGCAAGGATCCCCGTTTAACGTTGTGCCGGCATTTCTAAAGGTTCGCAATAGGGTAAATCAAGGCGAGCCGACTGTTGGCGGGCGAATCACGGGCAGCCTAGAACCAGTGCAGTTTTCTTTGAATTTTGTCACCAAGCCGAACGACGATGCGCTTGGGCTCTCGCAAGGAGTCAACCTACCCGGATGTTTATTTCCAGTCTTGCCGCCTGCTACGCCTTGTATAATTCTTAAGGGCGAGCATCCCCGGATCTACATTGTGGGCGGATCCGCGAACTACAATTGGACCTGGGCAGGAGCCGTCCTGCGGGCCGAGACTACAATTACGCCGAACGGTCCGTTTGCGAGCAATACCGCTGGGACTCCGGTGAAGATCGTCGACCGATCTGTGTGGAAGACCGTTTTGGCAGTGGACCGCCCGACCTATTTAATCCCAGGATTGGATTCTATGACCATCGGCTTTCAGTTCTTTGAAACTTATACGGGGGGCAAAAAAGCCGGTTTGACGGATGCCACGGGGGCAAAGGTGGACAGCAACGTTCATATTTTTACAGTTTTCTTTCAACAGCCTCTTCTTGAGAAGCGGGTTTCTCTTGAATTCTTTGGTCTCTTCGACACCGACGATGCTCACTGGTTGCAGCCTGGGGTGCACTGGGAAGTTGGGAACAATGTCCGGCTGGATCTCTTTTATAATAAGTTTGGCGGAGCAGAAAAAAGGGGTTCTCGCTTCGGCAGTAACTTGAACTTTGTCAACGGGCCGTTTTTCCGTTTTACGTATGGGTTCTGAGTCGCTGCACGGAATTTAGGGTAGAAGGAGATAAATATGAAAGAACGGAACTATAAAGAACTAAGTTATTTTGATTATTGGACAAGACGAGATTTTTTAAAGAAAACCGGCGTGTTTATGGGAGCAGGCCTCCTACAGCCAGTGCTTTCGTTAATAGACGCCGGTAAAACGGTTGAGGCTGCCTATCCCGAGGAAGTTCAGTCTATCGAGAAATACACGAAAGGCAAAGTTAAACCGGGAATGATCATAACGAAAGAAAACGTGGAGCTGATCAAAGACATCGCCACTGAAGGTTTGGTCGTAGAGCTGCAGCGGGGAGCTCAAATCAAGATAGCGGAGACAACAACAAGACCCGAGGCTAAGCAGCCCAAGTTTTGGTTAGATGCTACCTTGCGCCATAACGGTCAGGCGGTCCTGGACAAGAGCGGGCAGCTCTGGCACAAGAGCGGCGGACCGTGGATCGGCGGCGCCCCGTTCCCTGAACCAAAGAGTGCCCTTGAAGCCATCTGGAGTTATAAATTTAGCCCGCGCCGCTATGACAATGTAAGAGTGATTTCAACCACCAGCCATATAGACACCAACGGCGTTCTAGTCCGAAAAGACGAAGCCATTTTCATGCAGATTCAAACTGTGGGACGCTTAGTGGTCGATCCCAAACCAGTTGTGTCCCAATATAAAGACGAGCTTCATCGGGTTCTGTTATCCTTGCACAAACCCTTTGATAGTTACGGTCTAGCAGTGTTAACCACTGTTCATTACGACGCCTCAAGGCTTCCCGACACAGACCTCTACATCCCGACCCTCAGGCGAACTCGGCGCGTTCCTTCCAGCCAGAGATTCGAGCCTACAGGGCCCTATGCTGTCCATTACACATCGGACTTTGACATCCAGAATGATCCGGTGCTCACCTGGTCATGGAATCTCGCGGGCCGCAAACCCATGCTCGGCCCCTCGCCGAGCAACGTAGGGACAAGGGCGAAGGGAGCCAAAAGGGAAGACTTTGTCTTTCCTCCGTTTCCCGACAAATTTCCCCGTACCACCTGGGAGCTGCGGCCTGAAATGTTGCTCCTAGATGGAGTTCCTCACCTTCCAGGGGCCAATTATAGCAAGAAGCGGGTATACTTTGATCCCATCTATCTCATAACTGAACAGGCCGATATTTGGGATATGGGAGGAAAGCTGTGGAAGTATCTTCTTTTTATCTGGGGGGACACAGGAGTCTCCGACAATGCTGGCGGCACAGCTCCTGATCTGACGGGAATTGTCTTTGCGGACTTACAACGGGACTTCCATTCCAATGTCGATTTTTACAACAGGATCGGGGATTATACCTTTCTGGTCAACTCGCCAGAACTCAATACCGAAGACTGGGCCACACCAAGTGCGATGCTTCGCCGGGCACGGAAGTAGAGCTTGATTCGAGGAGGCTGAGAGAGCTTAACTTCCCAAAATAAGTTTAACCGCAAGGAGGTGTCTTATGGATCACAATAGGTTCGACTACTCTCCGATTATAAAAAGACCACCCATCAAATGGCCAAACGATGCGAGGGTGGCAGTGTGGGTCATCCCTAACATCGAACACTATGAGTTTGAAATTCCTTCGACGTCGATGTACCCGTCGAATCTTGTTCCCGATATTCTTGACTACGCCTGGCGAGACTACGGCCCGCGGGTGGGGATCTGGAGGCTCATGGAAGCGCTGGATAAATATGGGATGCGTGGAAGCGTGACTCTGAATTCGTCAGTATGCGAGCACTACCCGATTATTGTAGAAGAAGGGAAGAAGCGGAACTGGGAATTTCTGGGGCACGGCATAA
>Ga0209375_1001384_pt1 | contig 18389 bp, 17 predicted proteins | sample GraSoiAngelo_131_FD_185888 | JGI IMG/M metagenome (GOLD analysis project Ga0209375, IMG submission 185888) | Grasslands soil microbial communities from the Angelo Coastal Reserve, California, USA - 14_0929_02_30cm (SPAdes) (version 2) | ecosystem: Environmental > Terrestrial > Soil > Grasslands ... | reverse complement strand
GGCGAGCCGGGCATGACCCGGCGGCAGAAAGTAGCCGAGCAGGTGCAGCTCGCCCCAGGGCGCCTTCACGCTGAACTCGCAACCGGACACGACGCGCACCGCGAGCGCCTCACCCGCGCGGGTCGCTTCGGGAACGCCGCTGGTCGTGTCATGGTCGGTCAGGGCGATCGCGGCCAGGCCGGCCGCGTGCGCCCGGCGCGCGACTTCGGCCGGAGGGTATTCCCCGTCCGACGCGGTCGAATGGCAATGCAGGTCAACGCGCGCCGTAGGCACCCTCCGGCGCGGTCCAGGCCGGCTGCGACTGCCGGAACAGCTCCACCAGCTCCCGCTCGGAGAGCTCGGCGAGCGCGGCGTCGGGACTGCGGCTGCCCACGGGCGCGTAGCGCGTGAAGCGACGGCGGCGTTCGGGGCCGGTCCCCTGCTCGAACACCACGCCGAACTGGTCGCGGTCGTACACTGTCACGCGCCCCGTCGGGGCCACCTCCCAGGTCTCCCCGTCCACGACGATCGTTCGCCCCGCCATCGCGCTCCCTTACGCCTCGGCGGGCGTGGCGAGGGAAACCTCGGTCCACAGCTCCCACGCGTCCGGTGCGTAGGTCCCGAGGCTCTGCAGCCGTTTCTCGAGCTTGATCTCTTCGGGCAGCCGCGACGCCTGGGCCCGGTGTGACATTTCGGTCTGGCTTTCGGAGAACTCCGTGAAGAGCTGCGGGTCCTTGGCGTTGCGGAACAGCCAGATCCGCTGGCCACGTGCGTCGGCGAACTGACACAATTCCCGCAGGGTGGCGAGGTAGTCGGCCTCGTTGGTCGGGGGCACGCGCACCCGCGCCGCGGTGAGCACCTTGGGCATGGCTAGATCGCTCCCTCGGGGAAGTCCTCGAGCGCGCGTTTCACGTCGGCGAGGAATCGGTCCGCGTCGGCGCCGTCCACGACGCGGTGATCGTAGGACATCGACAGCAGGCCCATGGTGCGGATCGCGATCGTGTCGGTGCCGTCCGGCAGCGTCACCACCTTGGGACGCTTCTCGATCGCGCCCACGCCGAGGATCGCCACTTGCGGCTGGTTGATGATCGGTGCTCCCGCGTACGACCCGAACACGCCCGGGTTCGTGATGGTGAAGGTGCCGCGCTGGATCTCGTCGGGTAACAGCTTCTTGGTCCGCGCGCGCTCGCCCAGGTCATTGATCGCGCGGGCCAGGCCGCCGAGCGACAGCTCGTCGGCGCGCTTCACGACCGGCACGATGAGCCCCCAGTCGAGCGCCACCGCGATCCCGATGTTCACATCGCGACGGTAGATGATGTTGTCGCCCGAGACTGCGGCGTTGACCACGGGGTGTGTCCGCAGATTCTCGGCGCAGGTCTGCACGATGAACGCGAGGTACGTGAGATTCACGCCGCGCTCCGCGTACGCGGCCTTGTGCTTGCGGCGAAGCTCGGCCACGCGGCTGTAGTCGACCTCGAAGAAGCTCGTCACGTGCGCCGAGGTGCGGCGCGACATGATCATATGATCCGCGGTGATCTTGCGGATCTTCGAGAACGGCTCGACCCGATCTCCGGGCCAGGGCTCGACGACCGGATGCTGGACGGGCCCGGTAGGCGCGGGAGCCGGGAGCCGGGAGCCGGGAGCAGTGGGCGCCGGCGCACCACGCTCGATGAAGCCGAGAATGTCCTGCTTCGTCACGCGACCCGCGAAGCCCGTGCCCGGAATAGTCGAGATGTCGACCTGATGCTCGGCGGCGATCTTGCGGACCAGGGGAGTGGACTTGCGGCGCAGTCGCTCCTCGGCGGTCCCACCGCCCCCGTCCCCCTTCGGGGGAACGGGGGAGGACGGAGAAGGACGGGGGAGGATGGGGGAGGTTGACGGCGGCGAGACCGCGGTGCCCCCGGGAGCAGCGGGTGCCCGCTGGGCTGCTGCGACCGGGGGCGCCGCGGGCGAAGCCGCCGTCGCTGCGGCGCCCTTTTCGGTCTCAATCACCGCCACGAGGGTCTGCACCGGCACCGTCTGACCTTCCTGCACTTTGATCTCCGCCAGGACTCCCGCCGACGGGGCCGGGATCTCGGCGTCCACTTTGTCGGTCGAGATCTCGAACAGCGGCTCGTCCCGCTTGACCTCGTCGCCCAGCTTCTTGAGCCACTTACTCAAGGTTCCCTCGGCGATGGACTCGCCCATCTGCGGCATCAACACGTCAACGCGCGCCATGACCTCTCCTCAATACGCCGCGAGCCATCTCGCAGCCTTCACGATATCGTCCGTCTGCGGCAGCACGAAATCTTCCAGCGTCGGCGCATAGGGCAGCGGTACGTCGTGCGCGGTCACTCGCATGATGGGGCCGTCGAGCCATGCGAACGCCTGCTCGTTGATGCGCGCGGCGATCTCGCCGGCCAGGCCACCAGTCCGCGTGTCCTCGTGCACGATGAGCACCTTGTTGGTCTTCTGCACCGTCCGCATGATCGCGGCGTCGTCCATCGGCAACAGCGTCCGCAGGTCGAGCACCTCGACCGAGAGGCCGTCGTCCTTCGCCAGCTGCTCGGCCGCCTCGAGCGACTTCCACACCGTGGCCCCGTAGGTGACGATGGACAGATCCTTCCCCTCGCGGGCGAGCCGCGCCTCGCCGATCGGGGTGAGGATCTCCTCCTTCTCCGGAAGCGCTTCCTTAATGCGGCGGTACAGCCACTTGTGCTCGAGGTAGATCACCGGGTCCTCGTCCCGGATGGAGGCCTTGATCAGGCCCTTCGCGTCCCGCGCGGTGGCGGGATACACGATCTTCAGGCCCGGAGTGTGAAAGAAGGCCGCTTCCGGGTTCTGCGAATGGAACGGGCCACCGCGCACGTAGCCGCCGCAGGGGCCTCGCACCACGATCGGGGTGGCGAGACCGGCGCGGTAGCGCGCGGTGGCGACGTAGTTGGTGAGCATGTCGTAGGCGCAGGAGATGAAGTCGATGAACTGCATCTCCGCCACGGGGCGCATGCCCATGTGGGCCGCCCCGGCCGCCGCGCCGACGATCGCCGCCTCCGAGATCGGCGTGTCGATGACGCGCGCCTCGCCGAATTTCTTGGCGAAGCCCTCGGTGACCTTGAACGCGCCGCCGTACGCCCCCACGTCCTCGCCCAAGATGAAAACGCTGGGATCGCGCTCCATCTCTTCCCACAACCCCTGGCGCAGGGCTTCGAGATAGGTGACGTCGGCCATCAGAGGCTCCGGTACCAGTGTCGCGGTACCGCCGGCGGGTCGGCGTACACACCGCCCAGCGCAGATTCCCCCGGCGGCAGCGGCTCGTCGATGCAGGCATCGGTCGCCTGATCGATCTCCACCTTCACCCGGTCGTCGATCGCCTTCAGCTCGCGCTCCTCGACCCACTCGTGCTGCACCAGCTGTTTCACATAGCGGTCGACCGGGTCGTTCTCCTTGGCCCACCAGTCGAGCTCATCCTTGGGCACGTAGTGCTGGTCGTCATGCTCGGCGTGACCCTTGCGGCGGTACGTCTTGACCTCGACGAACTGCACCCCATGACCGCGCCGGGCCCGCTCGACCGCGAGTTTGGTCGCTTCGTATACCGCGAGCACGTCGTTCCCGTCCACGGTGACGGCGGGGATACCGTAGCCCTTCGCCTTCTCCACCAGGTCCTTGACCGCGAACTGCTTCTCGGGAGGCGTCGAGTAGGCCCAGCGGTTGTATTCCGCGATCACGACGAGCGGAACCTTCTGCACGGCGGCGAAGTTGAGGCCCTCGTGGAACGTGCCGGTCGAGGTCGCGCCGTCGCCGACATAGACCAGCCCCACCCGCGGCTCGCCCCGTAGCTTGAAACTCAGCGCGATCCCGGCCATCACCGGGACCATGTCGCCGAGATGCGAGATTTGGCCCAGGTAACCCTTCTCGAGATCGTTGAAGTGGACGTTCAGCTCGCGCCCGCGCGTGGGGCCCTCCGCCTTGGCCATGTACTGGCGCAGGATCGCGATCGGCTCGGCGCCCATGACGAGCATCGAGCCCAAGTTGCGGATCAGGGGCGACAGGATGTCCGGGTCGGGCCCCCGGGCGAGGGCGTACGCTGACCCGACCGACTCCCCCTCCTGACCGAGGGAGCGGAACAAGCCGCCGATCACCTTGCTCTGGCGATAGAGGGCGGTGAGCCGCTCCTCCAGGGTCCGGGTGAGCCGCAGGTACCGATAGATTTCGAGCAGCTGGGCGCGGGTGAGGCCCGCCGGGATGGGCGGCGACTGCGTGCTCGATGCGGCGCGCGATGGCATGACGTAAATTGTAGTGGGCGTCTAACGCCGGGGCCATGCCCCTGGGTCATGCAGGAGGCCGTATGGCGACGTTGAAGCTGCGGGTGACGGGGATGACGTGCGGGCACTGCCAGATGAAAGTCGAGAAGGCGCTGCTGGGAGCGAGCGGGGTGTACTCCGCCGTCGTCGACCTCTCGGCCGGCGAAGCGGAAGTGGATTTCAACGACGACGCCGCGACGACGGACCAGCTCATTGCGGCGGTCGCGAAGGCGGGGTACGGCGCGAAGGTGGCGGGCTAGTACGCCCCCCGGAGCTCGTGGCCCGGCTCCACTTGTTTGTGCACCTCCGCCAGGAAGCGCTTGGCGAGGCGGTCGAGCTCCGACTCGCCGACCTGATCGGTCGTGACCTCCACCAACGTGTAGTGCCCACCCTCGGCGCGGGCGGTGATCGTGACCTTGCCGAGCGCGCCCGCGTAGGTGCGCCGCCGCGCCGCCTCGTCCGCCGGCGCGAGGCGCGTCCCGAAGAACGCCCTCGCCTGCGCGAGCACGTCGTCGGGGCTCAGGGTGGTCCGATGGAAATACCTCACAGGGTCCCCTCCCAGGCCGGCTTGAAGCGCCGCAGCGTCAGGCTGTTCAGCACCACACTCAGGCTCGACCACGCCATCGCCGCGCTCGCGAGCACCGGCGAGAGCAGCACGTGGAGCCACGGGTACAACGCCCCGGCGGCGACGGGGATGCCGATCACGTTGTAGACGAAGGCCCAGAAGAGATTCAGCTTGATCGTCCCCATGGTGCGCCGCGACAGCTGAATCGCGGTCACCACGCCGCGCAGATCGCCACGGATCAGCGTCACGTCGGACGCTTCCATGGCGATGTCGGCGCCCGTCCCGATGGCGATCCCCACGTCAGCCTGCGCGAGGGCCGGCGCGTCGTTGATCCCGTCGCCCACCATGGCGACGTGCTTGCCCTGCCGCTGCAGCTTCTTCACGATGTCGGCCTTCTGCGACGGCAGCACTTCGGCCACGATCTCGTCGATCCCGACGTCTTTCGCCACGGCTTGCGCCCCCCGCTTCGAGTCCCCCGACACCATCATCACCGCGAGCCCCAGGCGCTTCAGGGCGGCGACGGCCTGGGGCGCCGTCGGCTTGATCGGGTCGGAGATCGCGATCACCGCGTACACCGTGTTGTTCACCACCACGATCACCGGCGTGCGCCCCTGGGCCGCGAGGCGGTCGGCATCCGGGCCGAGCGTCCCGAGGTCGAGGCTGCGCTCGCGGGCGTGACGCAAGGAGAGGACCTCGATGACGCGGCGGTCTACGATGCCCCGCACTCCCCGCCCTTCCATTGCCGCGAACTTCTCGACGGGCAGGACGTCGATCTGCCGCTCTTTGGCCGCCTGGGTCACGGCGAGCGCGAGCGGGTGCTCCGAGCGCTGCTCCACCGAGGCGGCCCACTTGAGCACTTCCCCTGGCGACAACGGCGTGCTGTCCGGCCGCTTGGCGGTGACGATGTGCGTGACGGTCGGCCGGCCTTCGGTGATGGTGCCGGTCTTGTCGAGCAACATGGTGCGCACCCCGGCGAGTCGATCGAGCGCTTCGCCGCTCCGGATCAGGATGCCGTACTCGGCGGCCTTGCCCGTTCCCACGAGGATCGCCGTGGGCGTGGCGAGCCCGAGCGCGCAGGGGCAGGCGATGATGAGCACGGTCACGAGCGCGATGGTCGCGAACACGAGGGCGGGCGCGGGCCCCAGGTCGTACCAGATCACGAACGCCAGGATCGCCAGCGCGATGACGATCGGCACGAACACACCCGCTACCCGATCGGCGAGCTTCTGGATCGGCGCCTTGGTGGCCTGCGCGTCCTCGACCAGCTGGACGATCTGACCCAGCGCGGCGTCCTTGCCGACCCGCGTGGCGCGGAACGTCACGCTGCCCGTGGTATTCAGCGTCGCGCCGATCACCTCGTCGCCGATCTTCTTCGCCACCGGCATCGGCTCTCCGGTCAGCATCGATTCATTCACCGCGGAGGCGCCTTCCGTAACGATGCCATCCACCGGGATCTTTTCGCCGGGCTTCACGATCACGAGGTCCCCCGGTACGACCGCCTCGACCGCGATGTCGGTCTCCTTGCCGTCGCGCACCACGTGCGCCGCGCGCGGGCGGAGCCCGGCGAGGCGCCGGATCGCTTCCGAGGTACGACCCTTGGCACGCGCCTCGAGCAGCCGCCCCAGGAGGATCAGCGCGATGATGGCCGACACCGCCTCGTAGTAGACGTCGGGCGGACGCCCCGCGGCGGCAAGGGCCCCGGGGGCGAACGTGGCGACGAGCGAATACAGGTAGGCGGCGCCCGTGCCCACGGCGATGAGCGTGTTCATGTCGGCCGTGCGGTGCTTGAACCCGCTCCACGCGCCCCGGTAGAACTGGCCGCCCGACCAGATCACCACCGGCAGCGTGAGGACGGCGAGTCCGACCTTGATCCACTGCGCGTGGAGCGCACCACGCCCGGCGAGCGCCTGCTGGAGGCGCTCGGCGACCGGCATGAGCAGTCGCCCGAGCAAATCGACCTGCTGCAGCGTTGCATCGGCATCGTGCGCCATCAGGAGCATCGAGCCGAGCATGCTCACGACCGTCACGGCGGCCGCGAGAGCGAACTGCCACGTGAGCGCACGGACCTCGCGCTCACGCGCGAGCCGCTCCCGCTCGAGCGGATCCTCCGCGGCAATCGGCGCCGCGACCCGGAGGCCCGCCCGTTCGACGGCCTGCTCGAGAGCCTCCGCGGTCGCGGTGCCGGGGATGTAGTCCACGGTGACGGTCTCCGTCGCCTGGTTGGCGGCGACGCGGATCACGCCCGGCACGCCGCGCAATGCCTGCTCGAGCGGCGCGACGCTCGGCGCGTAGTGGAGCTGCTCGACGGTGAAGGTCACGCCCGCTTGACCGCAGTCGTAGCCCGCAGCCCGGACCGTCTTGATCAGCTCGGCGACGTTCGTCTGGGCGTCGTCATAGTCGACCGCGCCCTTGCCGGTGGCGTAATTGACGGCGGCGGTGACGACGCCGGCGGCGCTCGCCAGCGCTCCCTGCACTGTGGCGGCGCACGAGGCGCAGCTCATCCCCTCGATCGGCAGGACGATGCGGCTCTTACTCATGAAGCTTGTGCGGGGAGGTCGAGGGCCGCCGCTCGGCGGTGGCGGGCTCCACCACGAGGAGGCCTTTCAGCATGTTCATGCCGCAGCGGAAGCGGAATTCGCCTGCCTCCTCGGGTGTGAACTCGACCGGCGTGGTCTGAAACGCCGGAAGCGCGGCGTCGATGCCGAAGTCCTCGAACACGACGCGCTCCGAGCAATCCGCGGTCTCGTCGCGGTAGAACTGGAGCCGCACCGGCTCGCCGGCCCGCACCACGACCGTATCGGGGGTGTAGCCGCCCTTCACAACCACCCGCACCTCCTGCACGCCGGCGACCGTCGGCGCCCCCGTGGCGGACCCCTTCGAGAGCAGGAAATACCACAGCACCCAGACGATGGCGGCGAGGCCGACGGCCGTGACAACGTACTGCGAGACGCTCACGCCTTCTCGTAGTACTCGATACCGAGGTGGGTGATCTGCTCCTCGCCCATCAGCCACCGCAGGGTGTTCTTGAGCTTGGTCTGCTGGATGAACAGATCGTGCTCAGGATACAGCCCCGGGGCCGTCTGGGGGCTCTTGAAGTAGAACGACAGCCACTCCTGGATCCCCGAGAGCCGGGCCCGTTGCGCCAGGTCGAAGAACAGGGCGAGGTCGAGGACGATCGGCGCCGCGAGGATGGAGTCGCGGCACAGGAAGTCGACCTTGATCTGCATCGGATAGCCGAGCCAGCCGAAGATGTCGATGTTGTCCCACCCTTCCTTGTTGTCGCCGCGGGGCGGGTAGTAATTGATCCGCACCTTGTGGAACACGTTGCCGTACAGCTCGGGATACTGGTCCGGTTGCAGGATGTACTCGAGCACGCCGAGCTTGGACTCCTCCTTGGTCTTGAACGATTCGGGATCGTCGAGGACCTCGCCGTCCCGGTTGCCCAGAATATTCGTCGAGTACCAGCCCGCGAGCCCGAGCATGCGCGCCTTGAAGGCTGGCGCGAGCACGGTCTTCATCATGGTCTGGCCGGTCTTGAAGTCCTTCCCGCCGATCGGGAGCTTGCGCTCCTCGGCCAGGTGCTGGAGCGCGGGAACGTCGACGGTGAGGTTGGGAGCGCCGTTCGCGAACGGCACGTTTTCCATGAGGGCGGCGTAGGCGTACAGCATCGACGGCGCGACGGCGGGATCGTTCTGCTCCATCGCCTTCTCGAACGCAGCGAGCGACTGGTGCACCGGGCCGGGCGTGATGAACACCTCGGTCGACGCGCACCACACGATCACCACCCGGCTCACCCCCGCCGTCTTCCTGAAGCCGCGGATATCCTCACGCAGTTGCTCCGCGAGCTCGCGTTTGCTCTTGCCACGCTTCACATTCGTGCCCTGCAGCCGCTTGACGTAGTACTGGTCGAACGCGGCGGGGAGCGGTTTGATGCCCTGGAGGAAATCCTTGATCGGCTCCAGGTGCTCGTGCCGGTCCAGCACGCCGGCCTTCACCGCGGCGGTGTAGGCATCATCGGGAATGGGGTCCCAGGCGGTGAACACCAGGTCTTCCAGCTCGGCGAGGGGCACGAATTCCTTGATCTTCGGGCTGCGCTTGTCGGTGCGCTTCCCGAGACGGATGGTCCCCATCTGCGACAGCGACCCGATGGGCAGCCCGGTGCCCCGGCGCACGTTTTCGACCCCCGCAATGAACGTCGTGGATACCGCACCCAATCCCACGAGCATCACGCCCAGTTTTCCTTTGGCGGGCGCGATGTCCCGACCGGCCTCAAGCCCCACGATTACGGTCCTTTCCGAGATTGTAGCGCGGGCGCGTGGCCCGGGAGCGTTTCCCGTTGGCGCGGCGGCCGCCTGCCAGACGGCTCCCCGGCCGCACGCGCGACGTAGAGCACGCGCTGCACCACCGTCACCGAGGTGGCGAGCGCCAGCACGACGACGATCCAGAACAACAACATTCCGTGGTTCCCGGCGCCGAAAAACAGCGTCGGGGCGCCCAGCAGCAGCACTCGCTCGGCGCGCTGCGCAATCCCCACTTTGGCGGTGAGGCCCAGCCCTTCGGCACGCGCCCGCGTGTACGACACGATGAGCGACGCCGCGAGCGCGACGAGGCACGCGACCACCGCGAGCGTCAGCCGCTCGGGGGGCACGCCACCCCGCAGGAAATACACCGCGATCCCGCTGAACAGCGCCGATTCGCCCACCCGGTCGAGCGTCGAATCGTAGAACGCCCCGAAGGTCGTGGTCATGTCCGCCCGGCGCGCCACCCGGCCGTCCAACAGGTCGAACACGCCGGACACGAGCAGCAATAAGCCACCCGAGTGGACCCACCCCAGGCCGAACGCCGTCGCCGACGCGATGACCACCAGCGTACCAACGGTGGTGATGAGATTGGGCCGAACGTGCAGGCGGATGAACACGACGGCGAGCGGATCGATCAGTTTCCCGAAGCCATCGCGCACGTTCTGGGGGATTACATTCATGGCCGGGGGAAAGTAGCGGAGCGCGACAAAAGTCTCAATAGAGCAAGTACTTGGCGCGCAAGCGCCGAAACTGCGCGAGCGGCCCATCCCACGCCCGCCAAATCGCGTCGGCGGTGCGGTCCGCGAGAATCGCGCGCCGGAACTCCGCTCCCTGCGCCAGGCGGTCGAAGCGTGCCGCATCGAAACGCAGGGAATCGGGCTGGGCCGCCCGGATCGCCGTCAGCACGAGAGCGGCGGCGCGCGTCGGATCGTAACGTCGCCGATCCGTCACGCGCAGCCGGATGCCGCGGACCTCGACGCCATCGTATTTCCCGTCGGTCGGCCCGCGCGGAGTGAACGTCACGCCCGAGAGGTCCACCCCGTTCAATCCCTCCTGCGCCCACCGTCCCCCACCCCGCAGCCGCGGCAACACGGCCCCGGTGTCGAGCCACGGCGCACCGATCACCTGATACGCGAACGTCGTGCCGCGCCCGACCGAGAGATTCGTGCCCTCGAACAGGCACGTGCCCGGATAGTGGAGCGCGCTCTCCAGGTCCGGCATGTTGGGCGACGGTCGAACCCAGGGCAGCCCCGTGTCGTCGTAGAACATCGCGCGTCGCCACCCCAGCGCCGGGACGACGCTGAGACGGGCGTGGACCCCGAGCACGTCATTGGCGAACCGCGCCAACTCGCCCATCGTCATGCCGTGACGCATCGGCACGCCGAGGAAGTCGACGACGCGCTCCAGCGGACGGGGGGCGGCGGGCACATTCCCTTGGGCCGCGACACCGCCGATCGGGTTCGGCCGGTCGAGCACGACCACGGCCTTGCCGCGGCGCGCCGCCTCTTGCATCAGCAGCACGGCCGTCGGAGGATAGCTGTAGTAGCGGGCGCCGATGTCCTGCAAATCCACGAGCATGACGTCCACCGTATCCAGGGCGGCGATCCCCGACAGCGGCGTTCCACCGTAGAGGCTATAGATTGGTATGCCCGAGGCCGAGTCGTTGGCGTCGGGGAGCCCCGGGCGGTCTTCCGTACCGCGGAGCCCATGCTCCGGACTGATGATCACCACCAGGCGGACGCCTGGCGTGCCGCGCAACAGGTCGATGTCGCGGCGACCCAGCCGGTCCACGCCGGTCTGATTCGTGAGCAGCGCGACGCGCTTGCCGGCGACGACATGGATCGAGTCCGTCAGCAGCACCTCGATCCCGGGTCGTACCTGCGCACCCACGCGGGCCGACGGACAGATGGCGCAGGCGATCACCACGAACAGCGAGAAAGAATGCGAGCGCATAGGCTCCTGGTCGTTGTCGCCGTGCTGGGATGTGCCGGCGGTCAAACAGTCGGACGGACAGCCAGACCCGTCCCCCGTTCCTCGTCCCCCGTCCCCACGGTTTCCGTCGACTCGCTGCTCGCCAGCCTCTCGGTCCGCCAACAGGTTGGGCAGCTCGTCATCCCGTGGCTCTCGGGAAGCTACACCGCGCTGGACGATTCGCTCTTTCAGGTGGCCGCCCGGTGGGTGGACTCGCTCGAAGTCGGCGGGCTGATCATCTCGGTCGGCTCCCCGTTCGACATCGCCACCAAGCTCAACGCCCTGCAGCAACGATCCCGGTTGCCCCTCCTCGTATCGGCCGACCTCGAGTGGGGCGCCGGCATGCGCGTCGTGGGGGCGACCGCATTCCCGCAGATCATGGCGGTCGGCGCCACCGGCGATCCCCATGATGCCTACACGATCGGCGCGGCCGCGGGCGTCGAGGGCCGGGCCGTCGGCATCCACGTCAATTTCGCCCCTGATGCCGACGTCAACAACAACCCCGCGAACCCGATCATCAATATCCGGTCTTTCGGCGAGGACCCGCACACGGTGTCCCGCCTGGTAGCGGAGTACGTGCGGGGCCTGCACGAGCACGGTATGCTCGCCACGCTCAAGCACTTCCCCGGCCATGGGGATACGCAGACCGATTCGCACATCGGCCTCCCCGTCATCACGGCCGGGTACGCCCGCCTGGACTCGCTCGAGCTCGTCCCGTTCCGCGCTGGCATCGCCGCCGGGGCGGACGTGGTGATGAGCGCCCACATCGCATTCCCCGCACTCACGGGGTCGAACGACCCAGGGACGTTGTCGGCGGCGGTGCTCACCGGGCTGCTGCGCGACTCGCTGCGCTTCACGGGCCTGGTCGCGACCGACGCCCTGACGATGGGCGCGATCGTGGCGAAGTACGGCGCCGGCGAAGCGACGGTGCGGGCGTTCCTCGCGGGCTCGGACCTGCTGCTCATGCCGGCGGATCCCGACTCCGCGGTCCTCGCGATGACGGCGGCGGTGGCGGCGGGACGGGTCACGCCGGAGCGGCTCGCGCAGTCGGTGCGCCGCGTGCTCGAGATCAAGCGTCGGCTCGGCCTGCTCGAGCGCCGCACCGTCCCGCTCGACTCCATCCTGCGTGTGGTCGGCAGCAAACGGTTCCAGGACGCCGCCAATGACGTCGCGGTACGCTCCCTCACGCTGGTGCGCGACGTGGGCGGACGGCTGCACGCCTTGCGCGCGCGTGCCCGCCGGCTCGCCCTGATCGCGTACGCCGACGAGGCGAACTCGAGCGTCGGCCTGTTCCTCACCGATCTGTTGCGACAGGGCGGCGACACCGTGGAGTACTTCCGGCTGTGGCCCATGTCGGGGACCCTGTCGTACGATTCGGCGCGGGCCACTATCGCGCGGGCGCCTGCCACCGTGTTCGTCGCCAACGTGCGGCCCATCTCGTGGAAGGGGAACATCGCCCTCCCGGACTCGCTCGCCCAGCTCATCACGGTGACGGACACAGCCCGCCCCACCGTGTTGGTGTCGCTCGGCAGCCCCTACCTCCTCAACCAGACGCCCACAGTGCGGTCCTACGTCATCGCTTGGAGCGGCGTGCGGGCCTCGGAGCGCGCCGTGGCGCTCGCGCTGCTCGGCCGCGTGCCGATCGGCGGCCACCTCCCGACTCGCATCCCGCCGGACTACCCCCTCGGCTGGGGTGTGATTGTCCCGGCGGCACAGCCGTGAGGCAGCGGGTCCCCCTCACGCTCGTTGCACTCATCACGGCGTGTAGCAGCACGGGGACCAGGGAGGGCACGCCGGTCCCGGCGAGCGCGGGCATCCCGCGGGCCGCGCCGTCATCCCTGGGTTTCGACAGCACGCGCCTGGCCGACGTGGTCGCGTATCTCCGGGCCGAAGTGGATAGCGGCGCATTCCCGGGTGCCGTGCTCGCCGTGGGACGGCACGGCCGGCTCGCCCTGCTCGCGCCGGTCGGCCACTACGGCGTCGATGACCCGCGCCCGGTGGACGCCGGCACGCTGTACGACATCGCCTCGCTCACGAAGGTGGTCGGCCTCACCACCGCCTGCATGCTGCTCGTGGACTCAGGACACCTCGCGCTCGATGCGCCGATCGACCGCTATGTGCCCGCGTTCGCCGGGGGAGCCATGAAGGATCGCGTGACGGTTCGCCAGCTCCTGACCCACTCGGCAGGCCTGGTGGCGGACCTCCCGCTGTACGACTCCACGTCGACGCGCGCCGCGGCGCTCGCCGCCGTGGACACGACGACGCTCGTCGCGCCGCCGGGAACGAGCTACCGCTACTCCGACCTGAGCGCCATTGTGCTCATGCAGGCCGTGGAGCGCGTGACGGGCGAGCCGTTCGACCGCTTTCTCGCAGAGCGCGTGTTCGGACCGCTCGGCATGCCCGCGACGCGGTTCCTGCCGCCCGCCGCGTCGCGCGAGCGGATCGCGCCCACGGAGCACGATACCGTGTTCCGGCACCGCTGGCTCCGGGGAGAAGTGCACGACGAGAGCGCGGCACGACTGGGCGGCGTCTCGGGGAACGCCGGGCTCTTCTCCAACGCGCTCGACCTCTCCCGCTTCGCCGCGATGCTCTTGAACGGAGGGGCCTGGGACACGCTGCAGTTGATTCGCGCCGAGACCGTCGCGGCGTTCACCACGCGTCAGAACCTCCCGGTGGGCTCGACTCGCGCACTCGGCTGGGATACACCGGCGGACTCCGGGTACTCGAGCGCGGGCGCGAAGCTGTCCCGGCGCTCGTTCGGCCACACCGGTTTCACCGGGACGTCGATGTGGATGGACCCAGACCGGGATCTCTTCATCGTCCTCTTGACGAACCGTGTACACCCCACGCGGGCGAGCACGGCGATCCTCCGGGTGCGGGCGCACGTCGCCGACCTCGTGGCCGACGCGCTCACTCATCCGGAGCTGTAGCGCCGTCGCTATTCCACCACCGTCTGCCAGCCGCGCCGCGACAAGTCGCGATAGATGATCGCGCCCGCGACGGCGGCGACCCCCAGCAGCACGAGGCCGGCGAGCGTCTCCTGCAGCAGGAGCTTCCCCACGCCGAACAACACTCCGTACACCAGGACGCAGCCCGCCACCCAGTCGATCAGATTGCCGAGCCCGCCGGCGGACGGGCGCACGTCGGGGGCAAGGGTGGCCACCGGTCCCCAGCCCGCCCGCGAGGGCCGGGTGCGGCGGTAGAACGCCACGAGCGTCGAGTCCGACTCGGGGCGCGTCAGGAACGTGACCGCGAGCCATACGACCGTGGTCACGGCCACCGTGACGAGCACGATGTGTGCGAAGTCCAACGGCCGGTCGCTGTCGAGCCCCCCGATCGTTTGCAACGCCACCGACACCACGAAGGCGGTGATCATCGCCGCGACCTCGCTCCAGGCGTTGATGCGCCACCAGTACCAGCGCAACAGCAGCACGGCACCGGTCCCGGCGCCCGTGATGATCAGCAGCTTCCACGCTCCCCCGATGGACTCGATGCGGAAGGCCACGGCGGCGGAGATCACCGTGAGCAGCGCCGTGGCGACGCGCGACGCCCTGACGTAGTGCGGCTCGCTCGCATCGCGGCGCACGAAGCGGCGATAGAAGTCGTTCACGAGATAGCTGGCGCCCCAGTTGAGCTGGGTGGCGATCGTGGACATGAAGGCCGCCGCGAACGCGGCGACCATGAGCCCACGGAGCGATGAGGGGAGATAGTCGATCATCACCCGGATGTAGCCGGTCTCCGGGTCGGCAAGCCCGGGATACAGGATGAGCGACGCCAACGCCACCAGGATCCAGGGCCACGGCCGCACGGCATAGTGCGCGATGTTGAACCACAGCGTCGCGAGCAAAGAGTGCTTCTCGTCCTTCGCGCTCAGCATCCGTTGTGCCACGTAGCCGCCGCCGCCGGGCTCGGCCCCCGGGTACCACGTGGCCCACCAGTTCACCGCGATATAGACGAAGAAGGTGAGCATCGGCATCCACGCGGAGCCGACGTCGGGAACGAAGCTCAAGACCGACGCCTGACCCCCGCTCACGAGCTTCGCCTTCATCGCCTCGATCCCCCCTACCGCCTGCACCGCTACCACCGCCAGCACGATCACCATCCCCATCTTGATCACGAACTGGAACAGATCGGTCACCAGCACGCCCCACAGCCCCGAGAGCGTCGAGATGGCGGACGTCAGAACGATCAACCCGACCACGATCCACAGCGCCTCGCCCTTCGAGATGCCGAAGACCAGCTGGAGGATCTTCGCCATCGCGAGGTTGACCCAGCCGAGGATGATGCAGTTGATGAGCAGGCCCAAGTAGAGGGCCCGGAAGCCCCGGAGGAACGCGGCCGGCGGGCCGGCGTAGCGGATCTCCGAGAACTCGATGTCGGTCATGACGCCGGCGCGCCGCCACAAGCGGGCGTAGAAAAACACCGTCAGCATCCCGCTCATCAGCAGGTTCCACCACAGCCAGTTCCCCGCGATCCCGTTGCGCGCCACCAAGCCGGTGACGACGAGCGGCGTATCCGCGGCGAACGTGGTCGCCACCATCGACGTGCCGGCCAGCCACCAGGGCACGTTTCTTCCGGAGAGGAAGAACTCCGCTGTGTCCCGGCTGGCGCGGCTCTTGTAATACAGGCCGACGGCAATGTTGAACAGGAAGTACAGGGCCACGACCGACCAGTCGGCGAGCGTTAGTCGCATAGCGGCGGCAGCCTCGCGGCGGAGAGTTGACTTGCCCGAAGGAACCGTCTAAGTTCGCACGTGACTGGAGGATCGCAATGGCCACGACGCAACACACAAGCCCCATTACCCTCACGGTGACCGAGCAGGCGGCGGTCGAGGTGAGGAAGTTCATGGCGGAAGAGAAGGTGTCGCCCGAGACCGCCGGGCTCCGAATCGCGGTGCTCCCGGGCGGGTGCTCGGGCTTCAAGTACAGCTTGAACATCGAAGACAAGCCGGCCGAGGACGACGTCGTCATCGAGACGGGCGGCGTGCGGTGCTTCGTCGACGCCTTCAGCGCCCAATACTTGAACGGTGTCACCCTGAACTACAAGAGCAACTTCCAGGAGTCGGGGTTCACCTTCGAGAACCCGAACGCCACGGGCGGCTGCGGCTGCGGATCATCCTTCACGGTGTGAGGCCGTTGGCCACGTTCTGGTCGGCATTCCAAGCCCGCGCGCGTCGCGGGCTTTTTGTTGACTCCCCCTCTCAATGAGACCGCTCGACGTCACCGTCATCGCGCTATACTGCGCCGCGGTCGTCGTGTTCGGGCTGGTGCTCGCGGGACGCCAACGCGACGCGAGCGACTACTTCCTCGGGCACCGCGGCCTGCCGTGGTGGGCCATCATGCTGTCGATCGTCGCGACCGAGACGTCGGCGCTCACGATCATCTCGGTCCCCGGCCTCGCGGCCCGCGGCGACCTCACCTTCCTGCAGCTGTCGTTCGGGTATCTCGTCGGGCGGATCGGCGTCGCGGCATTCCTGCTCCCCGGGTATTTCGAGGGAACCCAGGACACGGCCTATCAACGGCTGGAGCGGCGCTTCGGGACGGGCGCGCGGCGGACCGCCTCGGGCGTGTTCCTGCTGACGCGCGCCCTCGCCGACTGCGTCCGGATCTTCGCCACGGCGATTCCCCTCGCGATCATCACGCGGTGGAGCCTCGCCGCCGGTATTCTCGCGATCGGCATCGTCACCGTGATCTATACCTGGGTCGGGGGCCTGCGCGCCGTCGTGTGGGTGGACGTCATTCAGCTCGGGGTATATCTCCTGGGCGGGTTGGCGACGCTCATCGTCGCGACGCATCTGGCGGGGGGCGTGGGCGCGTTCGCGCGGGCCTGGGACGCCGGGAAGCTCGTCACGCTCGACTTCACACCATCGTTCAAGGTGCTGTACACGTTCTGGGGCGGGGTCCTGGGCGGAGCGCTGCTCGCCGGCGCCTCGCACGGCACGGATCACCTGATCGTGCAGCGACTCCTCGCCGCCCGGGGCCTCCGGGACGCGCAGCGGGCACTCATCGGATCCGGGGTGTTCATCATCCTGCAATTCGTGCTCTTTCTGCTCGTGGGGACGAGCCTGTGGCTCGCGGGCGCGGATCTGGGGCCCACGATGCGGGGCGATGCGATCTATCCCACGTTCGCGATCAACCAGCTCCCGGCCGGGCTCGCCGGGCTCGTGATCGCGGGCATCCTCGCCGCCGCCATGAGCAGTCACGCCTCGGCCGTCAACTCCCTCGCCTCCGCCTCGACACAGGACTTCTATGCGCCGCTCAGCGGGCGCCACGACCCGACGCACCTCCTGTGGGTGGGCCGGTGGCTCACCCTGGTGTGGACCGCGGTGCTGGTCGCCGGTGCCATGGCGTTCCGAAACCAGAACACCCCCGTCGTGCAGCTCGCACTCAGCATCGCGTCGATCACGTACGGCGGCCTGCTGGGCACGTATCTGCTGGGCGGGTTGTGGCCGCGCGCCCGCGAGCGCGACGTGATCGTGGCGATCATCGTGAGCGTCGTCGCCATGACGCCGATCGTGCTGGGGGTGCCGCGGCGCTTGCTGCCAGGTCTCGCGTGGCCGTGGTACGTGCCGCTGGGGACGGCGGTGACGGTGGCAGTGGGGATGCTGTCCTCACTGGTGGGACGGGCGGACAGCCGGACGGGCGGACAGGACGCCCAGGCACCATGACTTCACGGTCCGCCCGTCCGCCCGACCGCCCGACCGTCGTGTTTCTCGGTGCCGACGCCGGCGGCTCCCACTCCACCGTGGTGATCGGCTCGCGGAGGAAGATTCTCGGTCGGGCCGACGGGCCAGGCGCCGCCATGCGGCCCGGCGGCGCGGCCAAGTCCGCGGCCGTGCTGGCCGAAACCGCGCGGCGCGCCGCCGCGCAGGCGGGACGGGATCTGCCGGTCGAGCGCGCGGTGGTGGGCGCCGCCGGAGCGGGGCGCGCCCAGGAGCAGGCGGAGCTCGAGGCGGCGCTGCGCGAGGCGGGGGTGGCGCGGCGGGTGCGGGTGCTCGCGGACGGCGAGGTCGCCCTCGCCACGGCGTTCGGCACCGGCCCCGGAATCCTCGTCAACGCGGGTACCGGCTCGATCGCCTACGCGCGGGACCCCGCTGGCGAGCTGCACCGCGCCGGCGGGTACGGTTGGCAGTTGGGCGACGAAGGCGGCGGCTATTGGCTCGGCCGCCGCGCGCTCGACGCCGCCGCGCGAGCCCAGGACGGACGGGGCGAAGGGTCCACCCTGCTGGCGCGCCTGCTGGGAGCGCTCGGCCTCCAGCACTTCGACGACCTGGTGCGCTGGACCGCAACCGCG
>Ga0209375_1001381_pt1 | contig 18469 bp, 16 predicted proteins | sample GraSoiAngelo_131_FD_185888 | JGI IMG/M metagenome (GOLD analysis project Ga0209375, IMG submission 185888) | Grasslands soil microbial communities from the Angelo Coastal Reserve, California, USA - 14_0929_02_30cm (SPAdes) (version 2) | ecosystem: Environmental > Terrestrial > Soil > Grasslands ... | reverse complement strand
CGCTTTCAGTGGCCGTGCATAACCATTTTAAGCGTGTTCTGCAGACGTCCGCGATGCCCGATTCGTCCGCCGCATTTCAACCCGATCCATTAGCCGACGTTGAAATTGAAAAGAGCAATATCTTGCTGATCGGTCCAACCGGTTCGGGAAAAACGTTGCTGGCCAAGACGCTGGCGAAAATTCTGGATGTGCCATTCTGCATCGCCGATGCGACCACGCTTACCGAAGCGGGTTATGTCGGTGAAGATGTCGAGAATATTATTTTGCGCCTCTTGCAAAATGCCGATTACGATGTGAAGCGCGCGGAGATCGGTATCGTTTACATCGACGAGATCGACAAGATCGGTCGCAAGACTGATAATGTGAGCATAACGCGTGATGTCTCTGGCGAAGGCGTTCAGCAGGCTCTTTTGAAGATTTTGGAAGGCAGCACGTGCAACGTTCCGCCGCAAGGCGGCCGTAAACACCCGCACCAGGAATACATTCAGGTTAACACCGAGAAGATCCTCTTCATTTGCGGCGGCGCTTTCATCGGCCTCGAAAAAATTGTTCAGAAACGGATCGGTCAAAAAGTAATGGGTTTTGGCAGCCCGACGCTGGAGGTTGAGGAAGCGTTACGAAAGGAAGCCATCCGCCATGTCGAGCCAGAAGATTTGCTCGCTTTCGGAATGATTCCGGAATTCATCGGTCGGTTGCCGGTTGTGAGCTGTCTCGACGCGCTGACCGAGGAAGAGATGGTTGCGATTTTGACCGAGACGAAAAACGCGATGGTTAGGCAGTACACGAAACTCTTTTCAATGGAAGGCGTGCGGCTGACGGTGACAAAGGACGCGTTGCGCGCTCTTGCGGCCCAAGCGGTCACAAAAGGAACGGGCGCGCGCGCGTTGCGTTCAATGCTCGAACGGACAATGCTAGACATCATGTACGACGTCCCGAGCCGCGAAGACATTGCCGAAGTGACGATCAATCGTGCCGTCGTCGAGGGCAGAAAGCTACCACTGATTCGCAAGAAACAGGACAAGACGGCGGCCTAAAAATTGCGTCCCGGTGGCGGAAACTGAGCCGAGTAGCAATAGCTCGGTACGCCAATCCTAATTCCTCTCACGACGCATTTTGGATCGATATGCCCGACGTCAGCCACGTGCTGAGGAACCACGCGCGTTTGGCGATTTCAAAATTGTGTAATACAAACTTTCGCCTTCGGAAGTCCTGCCCGTCCCATATCCCACAGGGCCGAAGGTACACGTTTTACGTGCAGTATTTGGTGTGCGGAAAAGCTGGCTCCGCCAGCCGAGGAGACGCAGCTGTAAATCATCGCCGTTGCAACTATGCCTATATAACGAGCTAACCTCGCATTCATTCAGCTTATTGCTATAGCTAAACGCAGATCGTTACGCATGCGCACTGCTATTCTCAACACCGGCACAGAACTCTTGCTCGGCGATGTGCAGGACGCGCACCTTGCATTCATTGCCCGCGAGATTTTTCCCTTAGGTCTGCGCATCGAAGAACGACGTACGGTTCCCGATGGCCAGGCGATTCGAGATGCACTGGCGGAGTTGTTTTTACGCGCCGAAATCCTCTTTGTGACCGGTGGCTTAGGTCCAACCAGCGATGATATAACGCGGGAGATGATTGCCGGTTTGCTTGGATTAGAGTTGCATCAGCATCCACAACTGCTGGCTTCGCTTCGGCAAAGACTTCAAACGCGTGGAATCAAATGGACTTCGGGTATTGCCCGTCAGGCTGATGTGCCGGCTGGCGCGCAGATTCTTCCAAACGAAAACGGGAGTGCGTCGGGATTATATTTAAAGGCGAATATCAATTCGCACATTGCTTCACCGCATCTCTTTGCTCTGCCGGGTCCACCGCGTGAGCTTCAGCCAATGTTTGGGCGGTCGGTGATGCCGATCTTGCATTCGATTGTTCGACCTTCGAAGCCGTTTGAGTGCCGCATTTACCATGTCACGGGGATCGGTGAATCGCTGGTTGAAGAGGCGATCGGCCAGAGGATTTCAGCAATCTCCGGAGTGGAACTTGGTTATTGCTCACGCCCCGGAGACGTCGATGTCCGAATCATCGGCGAGTCCAACGCGCTTGAGCGAGCGGATAAAATCATTAGAACTACGCTGGGAGACTCGATTTACTCCACAAGCGAAGCTGCTCTGGAAAAGGTAATTATAAAACTTCTTACGAAAAGAAAAGAGACACTTGCCCTGGCAGAGTCTTGCACTGGCGGTTTGCTCGCGAATCGAATTACGAATATGCCAGGCGCTTCCACAGTTCTTCTCGCCGGCTACATTGTCTATTCAAACGAGGCGAAGATTAACGCGCTCGGTGTTGATCTCAAATTGATCGAGCGTTACGGCGCAGTCAGTGAGCCAGTCGCGCGTGCGCTGGCAGAAGGCGCGCGAATGCGCGCACGATCGACATTTGCTCTTTCAACCACCGGAATAGCAGGACCAACCGGAGGATCACCAGGGAAACCAGTCGGCACTGTTTACGTCGCGCTCGCGTCGTTGGATCAGACAATCGCGAGGAAGTTTTTCTTCCCGAGCGATCGTGAAACCTTCAAGGAACTCGCGGCGCAAGCCGCCTTCGATCTTCTGCGCAAGAAATTAATATCAAGATCGAATCAGTAGTCACCCACGTCGACAGGCGTACCAACCTTTACTCGATCGTAAAATAACTTCGCTCCATCAAATGGCATTCGAATGCAACCGTGCGAGGCAGGATATCCCGGCAGAATCCCGACGTGCATGCCCACACCATCGCCGGTAAGTCGCATGAACCATTTCATTGTTGCGCCTACGAAATGGGTTCCGCTTGGAGCCGAATCAATTCGCGCACTCACACCGGCGCGAACGATACGCCCGGAGCCGTCCACGAAGTCACCGTAAAGACTGGAGTGATGATTCGGGTCCTTTTCGAGCACGGGTAAATGTCCCGTGGGTGAAGTGTGCCCGCGCTTGCCAGACGATATAGGGCTGTCGATGACGATTTGCTCGCCAATCATGAGATAGGCGCGCTGTTTTGGAAGAGAAATCACAACGTGCACGGAATCAGGCGTGGCTTGTGTCATTAAGGAGTGATTGATCTTGATCGGCTCTTGCCTCTGAATGAGTTGGGAAGCTTTGCGCAAAGGTTGTGGCTGCGTTGGTCCGGAACGTATCTGAGCGCTGGCGGCGTATGTCAGCGCACCCGCCAGCAGTGCAGAGAAATATCTGAGGAGGGTTGCCGGCATAAATTAGTCGCGACTGTAACTCTTTACGCGCTGAAGCCAACCAGATAACCATCGTGATTCATGCCGCTGAGCCGGGGCGTTTTGGACGCGCCGAATCAAAACCTCTCTTGCCGATCGGGAGAATTCTTCGACCGCCGTCGCGCCACGCCCTGTCTGATGCATGCCTTCGAGAACCTGAAGCAAGCCCCAGCCTTGATCTCGATAACGCTCCGTGTGCAAGACTCCTTCACCTTTGAAGTTCACATAATCGGCAAGTGCATAACAGCCTTGTGGCGTGTCCGCGACACGCTCGAATTGGCCCTGTACATGCGCGCGTTCGGAAGGCACCGCTTCCACTAGCATCTTCGGAAGCGCATTCTGTAGCCGCGCAATGAGAAATTCGGTCTGAACATCGACGGTGTCAGCAAGAAATCGGCGCAATTGGTTCATCTCCGGCGTGTGCTGAGCGTGCAAAAACTCGGCCCGAGAATTCCACGGACACGGAGTCTCGTCGATTTTTAAAAGTAACGTTGGCAATTTCGCGCCGCGACTCGAGATAAAGATTACAAGCTTCGGAAAGCTTTCTTCGAACGGACCGCGCTGGCCTTTTGGATACCAGATGAAATGACCAATGCCGAGCGAAGCGAAGTTTTCACCCTCATTCCACGAGGTGAGACCAGCGACGCTTCCATTGCATTCGTTTTGCCAGATCTTTTTCCCAATCCTGAGAGCATCACTCTGCGAGAGCGTGATCGCGTGAACGGGCTGCGGGCCACCGGCAAGGCAGGCGAGGAAGGCAATGGCAGCGAGAAAGCGAGCTTGGATGTCCTTTTGGCCGCGCTGTTTTCTTGACGAGTAAAGTTTATCCATTAGCGTGCCCCTTCTTGCGGCGCTCGATTTAAAGCAAGCCCGCTGGAAAATTCCATTTTATGAAACGTTTCATTCTTATTCTGGCCGTATTTTCGCTCGTGTTGCCGCTATTCGGGCAAGAGAAATCATCACCGTTTAAAGATCAAAAGGACAAGGTCAGTTACAGCCTGGGTCTTAATATCGGATTTAATCTCGGCAGACAAAACGTACCGATCAATCCCGACGCGCTCGTCGCCGGAATAAAGGACGCGATCGCAGGTAAACCTCAACTTACTCCCGATCAGATCAAGGAGACCATGACGGCGTTTGAAAAAGATATGGAACAAAAACAGAAGGCAGCGGCAGACAAGAACGCGTCGGAAGGCACGAAGTTCCTCGAGGAAAACAAAAAGAAAGAAGGTGTAAAAACGACCGCCAGCGGTCTCCAATACAAGGTCGTCAAGGAGGGAACAGGTGCCCAGCCAAAAGCGAATGATACCGTGACAGTCAATTATCGCGGAACACTCATTAATGGCACAGAGTTCGACAGCTCATACAAACGCGGAGAACCTGCAACATTTCCGGTCAACGGCGTGATCAAAGGATGGACCGAAGCGCTCCAATTGATGAAGGCAGGATCAAAATACCAGTTATTCATTCCGCCGAATCTCGCCTACGGGGAGCGCGCCGTTGGTCCCGACATCTCACCTAATTCGACTTTGATTTTCGACGTCGAACTGATGGACGTTAAACCCCCGGCAAGCGGCGCAAGCCCCGCGCCTTCTGCATCGCCTCGATAATGTAGTGGCGCTGGCCCGCGACGAGCGCTGAGCCAAAAGGAATAAGGGCTTGGCGCAAGTGTCTGCGTTGACGTCAACGTGCGGTCACGGCGGCTTCCCAATCCAGCCGCAGCGCGTCACCCCAGAGATCCTCCAGGCTATAAAAGGAGCGTTTGTCTCGGTGAAATACATGCACGACTACTTGCAGGTAATCGAGCACAATCCATTGGCTGCCGGGAAATCCATCGATTGTTGATGGCCGAATCCCGTGATCCTCTTTTAAGCGCGTTTCAATTTCATTTGCGATCGCTTTGAGCTGCGGCTCGGATGTGGCTGAGCAAATCACAAAGAAATCGGTAAACGTCGAGATCAAACGCAAATCCAGGACGACGATTTCTTCCGCCTTTTTGTTTGAGGCGAGTTCCGCACAAGTTTTCGCTAGCTTTTCTGCGGTTATTTCACTTGCTCCTGGTAAAGTTTTTGGCGGTCAATAATTTCTTCGACTGATCTCGGTACGAAATAGCGAATCGATCGGCCGGCGGCAACTCTCTTTCTGATCTCCGTGGCAGAGATGTCGATCCTGCGATGCACCGGCGGGTAATCATGTTTCGTTCCCGCCTGCGTGCGGTCAAAAACAACAAAACGGACGATTTTTTCCAATTCGGTAAAGCGATGCCATTTCCCGAGTGTGGACACGTTGTCTTCGCCGATGAGATAATAGATTTCCGCGTCAGCTTCACGCCTTCGGATTTCTTCAACAGTATCAATCGTGTAAGAAGGAGGTGGGCGCCGTAGTTCGCAATCGTCCAACACGAATTCATTTTCGCCTTCGATTGCAGCTTGCAACATCAACAATCGCATCTTTGGGCTCGCGGCCGGTGACTGCTTAAACGGCGAAACTGCTGCTGGAACGAAGATTATTTTTTCTAGCCCGAAGGTCTCACGCGCTTCGCGAGCGAGAATCAAATGCCCGTGGTGAACCGGATCGAATGCTCCGCCGTAGATGCCGATTTTCATTACCAACGAAGCGTGACGAGAGCGTGTTTTTTGTTTTCTCCGTGCAAGATCGACATCTAAGTTCCGAAAGTATGAAGAGTGATTCGCTTGGTCAATTGATTCTAACCGGTGTTCCCGGGACACACCTTGATGCAGCAGCGGAGAAATTGTTTCGGCGAATCGAGCCCGGTGGCTTCATTCTTTTCGCTCGCAACATCGAGAACGCGCCGCAACTGCGCAAACTGATAGATGACTTGCGCAGCCTCAGCGAAGTCGAGCCGATTATCACTATCGACCAGGAAGGTGGCCGCGTGTCGCGATTGCGCTTAATCGGAAACGAACCACCGAACGCGCAGCAATTGCGCGACAAGGACGATGTCCATCTTATCCAAAGACATGGCGATATCACCGGAAGATTGCTCCGGCTTTTCGGCTTCAATCTCGATCTTTGTCCAGTGCTCGACATTTCGTTCGATGACAACGCGGATAATTCACTGCGTGGCCGATGTTATGGGAAAACGGTCGAGCAAGTTGTTCGAAACGCCGGTGCGTTCAACCAAGCTATGGAAGGGCAGGGGATCGCAAGCTGCGGCAAACATTTTCCCGGTTATTCAGCGGCAACCGTGGATGCGCATCATGAATTGCCGACGATTACTCGCACACGCGAGCAATTGGATGGCGAAGAGCTCGCTGTCTTTCGGCAATTTGTAGGTAGGGACGGTTCACTAAGCCGACCGAGGGCGATTGACCTCAATCGCCCCTACTTCGGCGACGACAAGATCGACAGCATGATGACTTGCCACGGCTGGTATCCATGTTTCGAGCCGAAAAGGATGCCCGCGACATTATCGCATCGAGTTGTGACAGGCTTGCTGCGCGATGAGATGGGCTTCGACGGCTTGATTATGACTGATGATCTCGACATGGGCGCGATCCTGAATGAGTACGGCCTTGAAGAAACAATTCGCCTCGCGCTCGCGGCGGGAAATGATCTGGCCATGATCTGCCATCGCATTCCAGAAATCGAGAATGTGCATCGAATTCTCAGCACGTTGCCGCGCGATCAAATCGATCGCGCACTGCATAATGTCTCGCGCTTCAAGAAAAAGCTAAGGCCACCCGATGAATTTTCAGAAGCAGCCTTTCGCAAGATCGACAGTGAAATCTGGGAGCTGCGCATCGCTGTCCTTGGCGAAGAGCGCGCGAAGCAACGCAGTCCCGACGATGCCAAACGCTCGCCGGTGGAAATGTATTAAGTTGCTGAACCCTGTCTGACCGGCGCGAGACTGAAGTAACCAGCTTGACCCCTCTCGCGAATCCGACATATCCTGCGCTCTCGTTGGTCGGCCGAAAGAATTCGGCGGCCTGCGTTTAGAGAACGACCGAATTTGCGAAGAATCATTGCGTGAGTGCGGGCCAACAAACACGGAAAGAACTCACCGTTCGTGGCCTGATTGTCGGTATCATCATCACGTTAGTGTTCACAGCGGCCAACGTGTACTTCGGCCTCAAAGCCGGTCTCACCTTTTCCACATCGATTCCCGCGGCGGTGATTTCGATGGCGATCCTGCGAGCCTTCCGGGACGCAACAGTTCAGGAAAACAACATCGTGCAGACGGTCGCCTCGGCAGCGGGCACGCTGTCGTCGATTATCTTCGTGCTGCCGGGTTTGATCATGATCGGTTGGTGGACTGGATTTCCATTCTGGATCTCATTCGCGATCTGTGCATTGGGCGGGATTCTGGGCGTGATGTACTCAATTCCGCTGCGCCGCGCGCTGGTAACCACTTCCGATCTGCCCTACCCCGAAGGTGTCGCATGCGCCGAGGTGCTGAAGGTCGGCAGTAGCGGCGATTCGGAGCACGCCTCCGACATCGAACACGGCCGGGCAGGTCTTCTCGCGGTGTTGTGGGGATCGATCGTGTCAGCGGTGTTTGCGGTGATCGTTGCGACGCAAATGTTCGCCTCCGATGTAGCGCAGACTTTCCGAATCGGCCGCAAGGGCGCCGTGAGCGGTTATGACTTCGCGTTGTCGTTTGCCTTGCTGGCGATTGGGCACTTGGTTGGTCTCTCAGTTGGTATTGCGATGCTCATAGGCACATTGATTGGCTGGGGCTGGGGCGTACCGCACTATTCCTCGCTCGTGCCCGATCTCACCAGCAGCGCCGCCGCTCTCGCGCAAAATACTTGGAGCCATAAGGTACGTTTCATCGGCGCGGGCGCGATCGGTGTATCAGCTGTCTGGACCTTGCTCAAATTGGTAAAGCCCGTCGCCCGGGGCCTCGCCGGCGCGATGGCGGCATCGCGCGCGCGCAAAGCGGGCAAGGCCGACACGCTGGCGATTACCGAACGCGATATTCCTATTGGTATTGTCGGGCTTTCGACGTTGGCGTGCATGCTCCCGATTGGATGGCTGCTCGGCTATTTCGGCAATGCGAGCGGTCTCGGCGCACATGTGACAATGCTCATCATCGGCGGCGTCGCCTATGTCGTGTTGATGAGCTTCTTTGTCTCGGCCGTCTGCGGTTACATGGCGGGATTGATCGGTTCGTCCAATAGCCCGCTATCGGGCATTGGCATTCTGGTGGTGATTGGCGCTGCGTTGCTGCTCGTACTCGGCATAAAACCGTATGTGTCGCCGGACGCGGGCAAAGGACTAATGGCGTTTGCGCTTTTTACCACCGCGGTGATCTTCAACGTTGCCGCGATCGCCAACAATAACCTGCAGGATCTCAAGACCGGCCAGTTGGTTGATGCCACGCCGTGGAAGCAGCAAGTGGCGCTCGTGATCGGCGTAATCGCGGGTGCGTTCGTGATTCCGCCCGTGCTCGATCTCGTGAATCATGCTTATGGTTTCGTGGGCGCGCCTGGCGCTGAGCTGCGTCCGAATCCGTTGCCGGCGCCGCAGGCAGGACTGATCTCCTCGCTAGCGCAAGGCGTGATCGCGGGTGACATCGACTGGAGCCTGATCCGCACGGGTGGCTTGATCGGGGGCTGTATCATTTTGCTGGACGAGATCCTCGCGCGCAGCACGCGACACATGCGCGTTCCTCCGCTGGCCGTCGGTCTTGGAATTTATCTCCCGACGCAGAGCACCCTGATGATCGTGGTCGGCGCGGTCGCAGGCTGGTTCTTCGACAAACGTGCTGACCTCAGCTCCAGACCGGACGCGACGAAGCAGCTCGGGGTGCTACTGGCGTCAGGATTGATCGTCGGCGAGAGTGTGATCGGCGTGGTGATCTCCGCAATCGTCGTGTTCTCCGGCGTATCTGCACCGCTCGCGCTCGTCGGGCCAGGCTTTGGAACCGCCGCGATCATCATCGGTGGCGTTGCATTCGCCGCTACCGCAATTTTACTTTACCGGTGGATCCTCCGGATGGGGTCGGCAAGATCGAGATGAAACGAAGCTGGAATTGGTCGCTCTGGATCGGATTCCTTTTCGCGCTAGCTGGTTTTCTCAGCTACACATTCTTTGACGGCGCTCTGCAGAATCAATAACTTCAGCGCGCGTGCATCCCGACCTGGAACAACTGCTCGTTCTTCAAGATCGACAACAAAAGATCAAGCAGATCCAGACTGAAGTACACACTCTGCCGCTACAAAGGAAAAACCTCGAAGAACAATTGGCGGCGAGTGTGGCTGGGGTCGAAGCGCTCAAACAGAAAGCGCGACAGGTCGAAATGGATCGTAAGAAACTCGAACTCGACGTCGGGACGCGGACCGAAACCATCTCGCGGCTTAAAACCCAACAGTACCAAACGCGCAAGAACGACGAATTTCAGGCAATTGGACATGAGATCGAGCGTTACGAAAATGAAATTCGCAAGATCGAAGATGAAGAGCTCGAACTAATGGTGGAGGCCGACAAGCTGAAAGCTGATCTTGGCGTCGAGGAAAAAAAATCTGCAACCGTCAGGGAATCAGTCGCGCGCCAGACAGGCGATCTCGAATCCAAATCAAAAACCTTACAGTCGCGGCTGGAAGAACTGACGAAAGAACGGGCCGAGATCGCTGGTAAGATCGACGAAGATTTGCTGGGCCGGTTCGAACGTCTTTTCAAAAGCAAAGGTGATGCCGTCGTCGTCGCCTTGGAACACGAAGTTTGCACTGGCTGCCACATGAAGGTGACCACGCAAACCGCGCATCGTGCAAAAGCCGGAAAGGAAATCGTCAGTTGCGAGAACTGCGGGCGGATATTGTACGACGTAGCGTAACCTAGGAGGAATCCAAGTGTCCCGCCGCGAAGGCCGCTCTCACGTTATTCAGAATCAAACGTTGAAGCGAAAGAAAATGACGTCGCCATCTCGCACGACGTAATCTTTTCCTTCCATCCGCAGTTTGCCCGCTTCGCGTGCTTTCGCGAAAGAACCGAGCCCGACTAGATCGTCGTAGTGAATTGTTTCAGCGGCGATGAAACCGCGCTCGAAATCGGAATGGATTACCCCCGCGGCCGCTGGCGCTTTCTCACCCGCATGAATCGTCCAAGCGCGCGTTTGCTTTTCGCCTGTGGTGAGAAACGTACGCAAACCGAGCAAATGATAGACGGCGCGAATAAGCGCATGAACTCCGCTGTCCTCCACGCCTAAGTCGCGCAAGTATTCCATCGCCTCATTTTCGCGAAGATCGACAAGTTCACTTTCAATCTGGGCGCTGATGACGACCGCTTCCGTTGCAAAATGATGTTGCGCATAATCCTTTACCGCGCTTATGCGATTCGCCGCGCCATTGCCGATCTCGCCAGAGGAAATCGCCGCGAGATCCGATTCCGCCACATTGCAAGCGAAAATCGTTGGCTTCGATGTGAGCAGAAAAAATCCATGCGCGAACGTTTTTTCCTCGGGGCTCAATTTTGCGGTGACGGCGGGTTTTCCCGCGTCGAGATGCAACAAAAGCTTTTCGATGATCTCGTCTTCGATTTTTGCGGTTTTAGATCCGGCGCGCACCTCCTTTTGTAAGCGGTCTTTGCGTTTCTGCAGCGACGCCAAATCGGCCAGCACAAGCTCGGTGTTGACAACTTCGATGTCTTCAACCGGAGCGATCGTTCCACTGATATGATGAACGTCAGTATTCTCGAAGCAGCGAACCACCTGCACGATCGCATCGACTTCGCGAATGTGACTAAGGAATTGATTGCCGAGACCTTCGCCCGTACTCGCCCCTTTAACGAGCCCAGCGATATCAACGAACTCAATCGCGGTCGGTACAATTTTTTGCGAATGCGAGATCTCAGCAAGTCTCGACAAACGGGGATCTGGCACAGTGACGACGCCGATGTTCGGATCAATCGTGCAAAAGGGATAATTCTCGGCTGGCGCTTTATGTGTGCGCGTAACGGCGTTAAAAAGCGTCGATTTGCCGACGTTCGGCAATCCGACGATACCAGCGCTTAGCATAAGCGCGGACGGTACTGCGATAGCCCAACCGCTGCAATTACTGGAGGACGACCTCTGCATCGTCCAGAAATTAGTAGGACGCGACGGAGCGCATCTCTCGATCACAAATGTAGGAAACATCGGGCCGGCGGGATTTGAACCCGCGACCTCTTGAACCCCATTCAAGCGCACTACCAAGCTGTGCTACGGCCCGATTTGTAGCAAACTATTCACCAACGTCGGGCAAATCGCCATTGTCACAATGAAACTGGAGGCTGGAACAAGAGCAACGATGTTTTGGGGGTTCGCATTTTTCTCGGCGATTTGGCTAACGCTCGGTACGTTAGCTGTAAATATTAAACAGCGGACAAGGAACGGCGGAGCGACTGCCCGCAACTCCAAAAATTTACGCACTCCAACTTAACCAAAGTGCGCTCAGTTACGCAAAAGAACTCATCAAGGAGGGACACGTTGTAGCGGACGGCCGAGGTGCATGGCGCCGACACCAGCTTTCACCCGAGGAAGAGAACGAGTTCATTCGTCTGCGCGGCTTTAGCGAATACGCAAAATGGCACCTCGGAATCGACGACGCACACGCCCAAGATACGAAGGCACGGTACAAATTTCCTTACGGCGATTTCAAAAATGTTCATCGTTGCGCTTTAATTGCTGCCAAAAGCAGGGCTGGCCAATACAAACATTACAACATTGAAAATGCTGCGCTCGAGCTAGATGAAATGATCAGTATGACTAGAGGGCGGTTAAAAAACCTTGATCAAGATCGAGCTGATGGTCTCTGCGTCACCCCAGTCGTGGCTAGAACTTATCAATGACCGCTCCACCCGCTCAAGAAAGCATCAACTAATTCCGGCAGTTCGTCGCTATAACCACCTTCGAGAACCGCAGCGGTGGAGATGTCAATTCTGCGCAACCACTCACCGAACGTTGCGAAGTCTTCGCATTCCAGTGTCATCTGCGTAATCGGATCGCCCGAGTAAGCGTCGAATCCGGCCGAGATGAGCAAAACATCCGGTTTGAACGCGAGAAGTTTTTCCAGTGCGCGTTCGGCCACATCGGCATGCTGGGCGCGTGGCGTGTACGGTGCCACGGGATAATTGTCGATGTTCGCGAAAGATTTTGCACCGGTTCCGGGGTAAGCCGGAAATTGATGAATGGACGCAAACGCGATTCTCGGATTATGCGCGACGATTGCTTCCGTGCCGTTGCCATGGTGCGCGTCAAAATCCCAGATCGCGACGCGTTCGGCGCCATTTTCCAAAATGTCTAAAGCTGCGATTGCAATGTTGTTAAAATAGCAAAAACCCATCGCGCGATCTCGTGTCGCATGATGGCCGGGCGGGCGCATCAAACTAAAAGCACGCTCTCGGCGCATTGCCGTGCGTGCAGCATTAATCGCAGCGCCTGCGGATCGCACCGCGTGCTGGTAAATATCGCGATGCGCGGGGGTATCGGCATCGAAGTCGTTAAGGGCATTTCCTATTCGCCCGAGGTGTTCAGGGGAATGTGCGCGCAATAATGCGATTTCATCGGCAGCGAATGACTCGCGCCATTCCCATTCAGGATGCCGATCTTTCAATACCGCGCCTGAACCTGTGATTCGCGCTGGTCGTTCTGGATGTCCGGGGCTGGAATACTCCACGCAACGCGGATCGTGAAAAATGATCATCGAGGTTGCAAGGTGGCGCTCGAACGCATATTCGACTACGACAATGTTAAACGGCGAGAAAATTGTTGTCGTGATGCCGGCCTATAACGCGGCGCGCACGCTGCGGCAGACTTATCAAGAAGTGATGGCGCACGGGATTGTCGATCTTGTCATCGTCGTGGACGACGCCAGTCACGATGACACGGTCGCGATCGCGCGTACACTCGATCGCGTGCAAGTGGAGGTGCATCCGGTCAATCTGGGCTATGGCGCGAATCAAAAGACTTGTTACCGCCTCGCGCTTGCTGCCGGAGCAGGCATTATCATCATGATTCATCCGGACTATCAGTACACGCCCCAACTCATCCCGGCGATGGCCGCGCTGGTGGCGAGCGGCCTTTATCCATGTGTGCTTGCGTCGCGGATTCTCGGCGGCGGCGCGCTGCGAGGCGGAATGCCGTGGTGGAAATACGTTGCGAATCGGTTCCTTACGTTCGTCGAGAATCTTCTCCTGGGCGCCAAGCTTTCCGAGTACCACACCGGCTACCGTGCATTTACACGGAAGCTGCTGGAACGGCTACCCTTGGACACCAACTCCGATGACTTCGTTTTTGACAACCAGGTTCTGGCACAAGTTATCGCATTAGGTTGCGCGATCGGGGAAGTGACTTGTCCGGCGCGGTATTTGCCCGAAGCCTCCTCGATCAATTTCCGGAGAAGCGTGCGCTATGGACTGGGATGTCTCTTCACCGCTTTGCATTTCCGTTTTGCGCGTTGGGGGCTGGCTCGCCCTATTGCTTAAGAGACCGCCAATGCGAAATCCCTGCAACTACACAAGAAACCAGCTGGCCCGCAGATCGATTACCTCACAACGTAGTGGCCGTGTATCCAGACTCTCCGGCCATTGACCAATCTCCAATGTCCTGGCCTCCAGACGTAATAGGAGCGGCCCACGTAATAACCAGCGCCGCGAGTGTAATACGGCCGATCGCCAATCTCGACCGTGACGCCGCCTGGGCCGGCGACATAGCCAGGGGAACCGGCATAACCGGCTCCGTATGGGCCATAACCCGCATAACCGCGCCCGTACGGACCACCTCCGTAATACGGACCGGGCCCGTATCCAGCTCCGTAATAACCGCCATAATAATCAGTGCATCCGCCTGCACCCATTACGACTGAAAGGAGAAGGAGCAGGAGAGCCGATCGTTTCGATTTGGTTTTCGTTTTCATATATAGTTGTATACGGATGAGATAGAGCGTTCACGCGCCTGAGTTCAAGAACTTCTGGATTCGGCTGAAAACCGCCTGCCAGCTAAACACAGCTGATTGATTATCGAAACAAATCTAGACAACGCCTTGGTCGAGCATGGCGTCTGCGACTTTTACAAAGCCAGCAATGTTCGCGCCGATTAAGAGGTTGCCGGGCTGACCATATTCGGCGGCAGTGTTCCACGCATTTTTGTGAATGGTAGTCATGATGTGACGGAGACGTGAATCGACTTCCTCGCGTGGCCAGGGCAACCGCATGGAATTCTGGGCCATCTCAAGGCCGGAAACGGCGACGCCGCCCGCATTTGCAGCCTTGCCAGGGCCGTAGAGAATTTTCTTTTCCAGAAACAAGTCAACGGCGGCGGGAACACTCGGCATATTGGCCGCTTCCGACACGAGGTAGCAGCCGTTGTCAAGTAGCTTTCCGGCGTCGTCTTTAGTGATTTCATTTTGAGTTGCACACGGAAACGCGCAATCGCATTTGACTCCCCACGGTCGCTGACCATCCACATAAGTTACTCCGGAGCGCTCGGCATACTCCTTGATGCGGCGACGGCGCACGTTCTTAAGATGCATTATAAAACCCAATTTTTCTTCCGTGATGCCGTTCTTGTCATGAATGAAGCCGCTGGAATCAGACATCGTCACCACCTTAGCGCCCACTCGGTTCAATTTCTGGGCGGTGTACTGCGCAGCGTTGCCGGATCCAGACACGGTGCAAACCTTGCCTTCGAGGCTTTCACCGCGGGTCTTAAGCATTTCCTCGGCGAAATAGACGGCGCCATAACCGGTGGCTTGTGGGCGAATGAGCGACCCGCCCCAGTTCAGTGATTTGCCAGTCAGGACACCGGTGAATTCATTTGCCAGGCGCTTGTACTGACCAAATAGGTAACCAATTTCGCGGCCGCCAACGCCAATATCGCCAGCTGGAATGTCGGTGTCCGATCCAACGTGACGGAACAGTTCGGTCATAAACGACTGGCAGAATCGCATCACTTCATTGTCAGACTTCCCCTTTGGATCGAAGTCGGCGCCGCCCTTGCCGCCGCCCATCGGTAGCGTCGTCAGCGAATTCTTAAAGACCTGTTCGAACGCGAGGAACTTCAGGATGCTGCCATTAACTGTCGGATGGAAGCGCAGACCACCCTTGTAGGGTCCAAGGGCACTGTTCATCTGGACGCGATAGCCGCGGTTCACATGGATTTGTCCTTTGTCATCAATCCAAGGAACGCGGAACTGAATCATCCTCTCAGGCTCGACGATGCGTTCGAGAATTTTGCCGTCTCGATACTTCTTGTGCCGCTGAACGGCTGGTTCAATGGACACGAGCACTTCCGTGACCGCCTGAAGGAACTCAGGCTCATTCGGATTGCGTTTTTTAACAATTTCTAGAACTTCCTGGACTAGACCCGTAGCGATTTTCATTTCTATAGGTTGTTTCTTTCGCGGGGATCAAACAGAATCGTGCGCGATGCAGGGTTCGAACCTGCGACTTCTTGCGTGTGAAGCAAGCGCTCTACCACTGAGCTAATCGCGCAATATCCTGGCACCGACAAAAATAGAGCGTGCACAGCCGGTTTCCTACAAAAAAGGAAGATTTGTAACAGGGGCGTTCCGAATGCCAAGACTTAGCGGGTTGATCGGGAAGCGAGGCGCTTGCTCTGTGAGCTACCTCATTCTATCTAAAAACATGTCCGAACACAAAATTACTCTCACCTGGAAACGCGGCGATACGCCGTTCGAGTATCAGAAATATTCGCGCGATCACACCTGGAAGTTTGAGGGTGGTCACGAGATGCCGGCGTCCGCCGCGCCGGCTTATCTTGGCAATCCAAAGCTTGCCGATCCGGAGGAAGCATTTGTGGCGTCGCTCTCGAGCTGCCAGATGCTCACGTTTCTTGCCATCGCGGCCAAAAAGAAGTTCGTGCTCGATGAATATGTCGATGAAGCGGTCGGTCACATGGAAAAAAATGCGGAAGACAGATTGGCGATTACGCGTGTGACGTTAAGGCCGCGGCTCAAATTCTCTGGTGATAAACAGCCAACCGCGCAAGAAATCGAAGAGATGAATCATATGGCTCACGAGCAGTGTTTCATCGCCAATTCCGTGAAGACCGAAATCACAATCGAAGCGCAGACATAGCCCCGGATGGCGGATGACGCAGATGCTGTAGAGGCAGGCGTGCCGCCTGCGGTTTTAGAAAAAGCGGTGGACATGGCCGCCACTGCAGAATTCTCTGCGGGGAATCTGTGCAATCCCTGTAAATCTGTGGCTGAATAGAGCCGATTTATGGATCTCAAGGCAGACACCCAGCGCATGGAAAAGATCGTCAGCTTGTGTAAGCGGCGCGGATTCATTTTCCAATCGAGCGAAATTTACGGCGGGCTCAACGGCTGCTGGGATTACGGACCACTTGGCGTCGAATTGAAACGCAATCTCAAGAATTACTGGTGGCGCGTGACGGTGCACGAGCGTGACGACGTGGTCGGCATGGACGGGTCGATCCTGATGAATCGCGCCGTTTGGAAGGCGAGCGGCCACGAAGACACATTCAGCGATCCGATGGTCGATTGTCGATCTTGCAAGGCGCGCTTACGTGCGGACCAAGTGATTGAGAGAAAAGACGTGCAACAATGCCCGAACTGTGGAGGCAAAGATTTAACTGAACCGCGCCCATTCAACTTAATGTTCAAAACTTACGTAGGTGCGACTGAAGACGAATCCAGCGTCACCTACCTTCGCCCAGAGACGGCCCAGTCGATCTTCGTGCAGTTCAAAAACATCCTCGAAGTTTCGCGCAAGAAATTGCCATTCGGCATTGCGCAGATCGGCAAAGCATTCCGCAACGAGATTAATCCTCGCAATTTCACGTTTCGGTCCCGTGAGTTTGAGCAGATGGAGCTCGAATATTTTTGTCGCGCGGAGGAGGGGATGAAGTTACTCGATTACTGGCTGGAAGAGCGGCTTAAGTTCTACGAGAACATCGGCATTTCGCGTGATCGATTACACGTCAAGACAGTTTCCGACGAAGAACGCGCTTTCTATTCAAAAGGGACCTACGACGTCGAATACGATTTCCCATTCGGCCGACAGGAGCTCGAAGGCGTTGCTTATCGCACCGATTACGATTTACTCCAACATCAAAAAGCCAGCGGAAAGTCGCTTGAGTATTTCGATGAGGAAACGAAACAGCGATTTGTTCCTCATGTCGTTGAGCCAAGTGCTGGCGTCGACCGCACAGTCTTGGCGCTAATCTGCGAAGCATATTCGACAGACGAAGCGCCGGATGAAAAAGGAAAGATGGAAACGCGACTTGTTCTGCGCTTCCATCCGCGGATGGCGCCGATCAAGTGCGGTATATTTCCGCTGCTCAAAAACAACGATCAGCTAGTCGCGAAGGCCCAAGAGATTGTCGGTCTTTTACGGGCGGACATGAACGTCTTCTATGACGAGAGCGGGGCGATTGGGCGTCGCTATCGGCGTCAGGATGAAATCGGAACTCCCTTCGGCGTGACAGTCGATTTCGAAACGCTTGGCGAGAAAAACGATGCGTTAACGGATACAGTTACGTTGCGTGAGCGGGATTCGATGAAACAAGAGCGTGTGAAAATCAACGATTTGGCGGATATGCTGATTTCGCGAGTTTCTTGAGGAATGGACCTCGAAGAATTCCGCGAGTATTGCCTCGCGAAAGGTGGGGTCACCGAGGGCACACCGTTTGGTGAGACTGTGCTCGTCTTCAAAGTCGCCGGCAAGATCTTCGCGCTAGCCGCGCTCGATGAGATTCCAGCAACAGTCAATTTAAAGTGCGATCCTGATGTGGCGCTCGAGTTGCGCGATCGATACGAGCAAATCCAGCCCGGCTATCACATGAACAAGAAGCATTGGAACACTGTCGAGATCAGCAGCGGAGTTCCGGAGGCAGAGTTGCGCAAAATGATCGATCACTCTTACGATCTAATCGTGAAGAGTCTGCCAAAAGCGGCGAAGGCAAAACTTCCACGCCATCGCTAATCGAAGGGACATGCGCTGTCGTCTCCCAAATATCGGCGCGCTCCACTGCAAGCGAGGCTCACGCTAGATTGCCGGCACCGTGTATAACTTCGCGTAATTGGACTTCGCCGATTTCCAATTGCAGGGCATCGCGCGCGACACGCAAAAAATTATCAGGCGCGTCAGTGAGCGCGACTTCGAGGCTTCCGGAATTTTTCGTCGTCGCGCGCAACGATTGTCGATCTAATAATTGCTGCACCGCGATTGCGCAATTTTTTGCCGAATCAACGAGTTCGACTTTGGCTCCAACAAAACGAG
>Ga0209375_1001378_pt1 | contig 18484 bp, 18 predicted proteins | sample GraSoiAngelo_131_FD_185888 | JGI IMG/M metagenome (GOLD analysis project Ga0209375, IMG submission 185888) | Grasslands soil microbial communities from the Angelo Coastal Reserve, California, USA - 14_0929_02_30cm (SPAdes) (version 2) | ecosystem: Environmental > Terrestrial > Soil > Grasslands ... | reverse complement strand
CGGCCGACGCACCTCGTGGCGATCGAGCGGCCGGGCCGCGCTCGCGACGGCACGTACCGCAACATGCGAGGCGCCGACGTGTCCGAGTGGAATGCGGGAATCGACGAGCTGTTCGTTCGCGCCGGACGCGTGACGACCGTCGGCGTGGGAGACGGGGGCAACGAGATCGGTATGGGCAACGTGCGCGCGCGGCTCGCGAAGGGGGGCGGCCTCGCGGCGCGCATCGCTTCGGTCGTGAGCGTGGACCACCTCGTGGTCGCCGGCGTCTCGAACTGGGGCGCCTACGGCATCGTCGCCCACCTGGGCCGTCTCGCCGGCCGGCCGCTGCTCCACACCCCGGACGACGAGCGCCGGCTCGTCACCGCGTGCGTGGCGGCGGGCGCGTGCGACGGCGTCACGCGGCGGCGCGAGCCGACCGTGGACGGGCTGGCCCTCGACACGCACGCGGCGCTGGTGACGCTGCTCGGCGTCGCGGCGAAGGCGCGAGCATAGCGTTATCATGGAGCCCATGACGATCCAGGAGGAGTACCGCGCCAAACACCCGCGCTCGGCCGCGCTCGCGGAGCGCGCGCGGGCCGCGATTCCCGGAGGCATCACCCACGACATCCGCCACCTCGCCCCGTTCCCGACGTACATCGATCGCGCGAGCGGCACGCGCAAATGGGACGTGGACGGCCACGAGTACGTCGACTACTGGATGGGGCACGGCGCGCTCTTCCTCGGCCACTGCCACCCGGCCGTCGTGACGGCGGTGCAGGAGCAGGTCGCGCGCGGCACGCACGTGGGCGCGAGCCACGAGCTGGAGGTCCGCTGGGCCGAGCTCGTCAACCGCCTGGTTCCGTGCGCGGAGCTGACGCGCTTCACGATGTCGGGCACGGAGGCCACGCACCTCGCGATGCGCGTGGCGCGCGCCGCCACCGGCCGCACGAAGATCCTGAAATTCACGGGCCACTTTCACGGCTGGCACGACGGCGCGGTGGCCGCCGTGAACCCGCCGTACGAAGTTCCGATGTCGGCCGGCATCCCCGGCGCCACGCTCGACCAGGTCGTCATCTGCCCGCCGAACGACATCAAGTCGGTGGAGGTCGCGCTGCAGCGCGGCGACGTGGCCGCGGTCATTCTCGAGCCCGCCGGCGGGCAGTCGGGAACGACGCCGACGATCCCCGGCTATCTCCAAGAATTGCGCTCGCTGACGACGAAGCACGGCGTGGTGCTGATCTTCGACGAGGTCATCACCGGCTTCCGCTACGCGCCGGGCGGCGCGCAGGCGTACTTCGGCGTCACGCCCGACCTCACCACGCTCGCCAAGATCGTCGCGGGCGGCCTGCCGGGCGGCGCGCTCTGCGGGCGGCGCGAGCTGATGTCGATGCTGACCTTCCGCGGCGACCCCGACTGGGACCGCAGCCAGCGGGTCGCCCACGCGGGGACGTTCAACGCCAACCCGCTCTCGGCGGCCGCCGCCATCGCGACGCTCGAGCTCGTCGCCGACGCCTCGCTGCAGGCGAAGGCCAACAAGTACGGCGAGGAGCTGCGGCGCGAGCTGGCCGACGCCATGAAGCGCGCCGGAGCGCCGGGCACGTGCTACGGCGAGGCGTCGATCTTCCACGTCTCGTTCGAGGGCAAGCCCGGTCTCGCCGGCTTCGACCGGCCGCGCAAGGGCACCGTGTACCACCTGCTGCGCTGCGCGCTGCTGAACAACGGCGTCGACTGCTCGATGAATCACGGCTGGATCTCCGCGCTCCACTCCCCGGAGGATCTCGAGCGCACGCGGCGCGGCTACGACGCCGCGTTCCGCGCGCTCGCCGCCGAGGGCGCCTTCCGCTCGTGACGCCGCGCGCGCTCGCCGTCGCCGCACTGGCCGGCGCCCTCGCGTGCGGCGGCTGCGTGCACTACCCGACGGTGATGGAGGCGGGCGGCACCATGGTCCGGCCCGACAAGGGGCGCGCCGTGCGCGAGGGCGCCGGCGCCCTCGTCTACTTCGATCTCAAGAGCACCGGCAAGTACGGCGACGTCATCACCGGCGTGCACACGCCGGTGGCGCGCCAGGCGCAGCTCGTCAGCGGCAAGGGTAAGCCGCTCACGCGCCTCGAGGTGCCCGGAGCCGCCGTGCTGAGCTTCACGCCGACCGGCCCGCACGTGGTGCTCAGCGAGCTCACGCGCCCGCTCGTGCTCGGCGATACCATCATCGTCACCCTCGTCCTGGAAAAGATGGGCGGCCTCGGCGTCATCGCGACAGTGGAGTAGAGTCCAGCGCCTCCCTGGCCCGCGGGTCGCCCGCATCCGCCGCGCGCTGCATCCAGCGGTCGGCCTCGTCACGGCTCCTCGGCACGCCCTCGCCGCGCAGGTACATGCCGGCGAGCGCCATCTGTGACGGCGTGAATCCTTGCTCGGCCGCCTGCCGGTACAGCCGTGCGGCCTCCACATAGTCCTGCTTCACGCCCACGCCGAGCGCGTACGCCTCCGCGAGGCTGTGCTGCCCCGGCGGGTAGCCTTGCGCGGCCGCGACGCGGTACCACCGGATCGCCTCCGCCAGGTCCTCCGGCTTCCGGCGCTTGCGATAGAGATTGCCGAGGTTGACCTGGGCGCGCGCGAAGCCTTGCTCGGCGGCCGCGAGATACCAGCCCATCGCGTCCGCGTCGCTCCGCCCGACACCGGTGCCGTGCTCGTACGCGAATCCAAGACGGTCCTGCGCCGGCGGGAATCCCTGTCGGGCCGCGTGGCGCCACCACTGCACCGCGAGGGCTTCGTCCTTCGGCACACCCGCGCCCTCGGCGTACGCGCTCCCAAGCTTCACCTGCGCCGCGGTGACTCCACGCTCGGCGGCGCGCTCCCACCAGACAACGGCCTCCGCCTCGTCGCGCGCCACGCCCCGGCCCTCGCTCAGCATGCTTCCGAGGTTGTCCTGGGCGATCGGGTCACCGCCCTCGGCCCCCTTGCGGTACCAGCGCGCGGCCTCCACGACATCCGGCTCGACGCCGGCGCCGCGCTCGAGGAGTCCCGCGAGCCGCGACTGCGCCGTCGCGTCACCCTTCTCGGCGAGTGGCCGGATGATGTCCATCGCCGTCGCGTAGTCGCCGCGGCGGTAGGCCTCGAGCGCGCGCGCGAGCTCGGCGGGATCCGCGGTCACGCGCGGTGCCGGACGCGTCTCTGCGGGCGGCGTCCGCTCGGTGGCGGACGGAGCGGCGGGTTCCGCGGTCTCGGGCTCCGGCGCTGACGGCGGAGCGACGGGCGCGGGCGGGGGCGGCGCGCGGAGCGCGTTGGGGGGCGGCGGCTGCTGCGTGTAGTGAACGTTCCCGTCCCTGTCGTACCAGCGATAAACTTCCTGAGCGCCGGCGCGCCCAGGAGGACCGACGAGCGCGATGCCGGCCAGGACGGCGGCGAGCGTCGCGGTGATGCGCATGACGAGCCCCCCCACGCCGAGATTCTAGCGCGCTGCGTGGTAGTCTTGAGAGCCTTGGTGGGCAGGTAGCTCAGTTGGTAGAGCACAGGACTGAAAATCCTGGTGTCGGCGGTTCAATCCCGTCCCTGCCCACCATTTTTTCCAGCCGTTTAGACGTCGCGCTTTTCGCGCTGCCACCGAATTGTCACCGGAATTGAGCGGACCTGATTCCGGCGTCGTTCCCAGCACCGCGGTGAGCTTGCTGCCCGCATCGCGTAGATCGCTCTCAACGACGATCGCGTAGCGCCGGTACACGGCCTCGGTCTTGTGGCCGGTGAGCTTCATCGCGACCGATCGCGAGATGCCGGCGCGCTCGAGATTCCTCACCGCCGAGCGTCTTAAGTCGTGGAGCAGGAGCCCGGGCCAACGGGGCCTTTATACCACCTATGCTCCGCCATCGCCCACACGCGGTGATCGACACGGTCCTTCCGTCGGCGGAGATGCGCTTCATGCGGAGGTTGCAACCCCGCCCGTCAGTTCCATGCCTCGGGAGCAACTTCGGCGTAACCTCAGCACGCAGTGCAGAACGGGAGTGCCGGCTGCGACCACGCGCCCCAGCCAATCGAACCACTCCACGCCGGCTGGCCGCCGTAGCCTCTGGCCCAGGGGCTGGTCCACGACTTTTGCCAAACCTTGTCGTCCGTGCCGCGCACGAACACGTCGATGTGCCCGTCACGAGCGGTCGCGGCAGGCGCGGAGGTGAGAATCCCGCCGAGCGAGCCCCATCCCCCCCATCCCGAACCGTTGTCCACGATGACCCAGAGCGCGTTGTCCGTACCTCGAGCAAAGACGGCGATGTGCGCGGTCCCATACGCGGTCCCATAGACAACCGCGGCCGGGTCCGACGTGAGGATGCCGCCCAGCGAGGACCAACCAGTCCACGCGCTCCCGGTCCATGAGTTCATCCAGAGGGCGTTGTCCATGCCACGTCCGAACACGTCCAAGCGATCGGTGCCGCTTGACACGATCGCAGGCGCCGACGTGAATGCCCCTCCGAGAGGCTGCCAGTCGTGCCCCTGAAGGTGCCCCTCAGATAGGTGCCAGAAGGCAAAGTCTTCTCCTCGCGCGACGACATCGTAGCGATGCGACCCCCACGCGACTGCCGCGGGCGATGAAGTCAAACCTCCGCCATGAGAGGCGCACGTCTGCCTGGGATCCTGGTGGACGTGCCAATACCAGCCCGACGTTCCAACAGGCCCGTTAACGTGGAACAGCCTGTTGCAATCGTCCCTCACAAACACATCGATGTCGTTGACTCCGCGGTAAGCCGCGGCGGGGCCAGCGCTGAGCGGCCGAGCAGCATCCGAAAAGCTAGAGTTCCATGTCCAGCCGATGTTCTCGTCGCTCCACGAGCCATCCCACCAAGAATGGTTGAGCGAGCCGATTCGCTGGTGGAGAGGACTAGAAGCATCGTGCAGCGAGGTTACCGTCTCGAAGAGATCGATCCGATTGTATGTCCCCCCAAAGCCGGAGACAGCGGCGAGATTTCGGTCAAACGGAATCATGAAGGGCGACAGATACTTGGGTGGATACTGAGGATCCGTATGGGGATCACCGTAGTTGTCCTCCAACCACCTGAACGTGACGATTGTCCCGCCCAACGTGCTCCAGAAATGATCGATGTCGAGGTGATACATGTCGCGCGTGAACAACCCGAGAGCGTCTATCTTCCAAAATACGATCGTGTTCGTACCACGCGAGGATCCACATTCAGCCCGCGTGAGACGCATAGACACCGGGCCCGGGCTTCCGACGTCGGTACGGATGATTGGGGCTGCCAGGTCTAAGCCGGTAAAGCTATTGAAACTCCAGATCTCTTTTCTCCACATCCACGAACCAGCCGATTCGAGGATGACGATCATCTCATCCGGGCCGACATTTTGCAGGGTGCCCGCTTCAATGGTGACTGCGAACGCGTCTTCCTTCATGCCGTACGTAAACGTCTGAGGCAGCGCGCCGCCGTTGACGGAGCGCCAATCGATCAGCGGGTAGCGCAGTCCCGGTGCTTGGCTGCAACTAAAAGCTAAGGCGCCGCTTGGCAGAGCGAAGAGGATCATGACGCACGCGATGAGGCTGAGTTTCATCACAGCGTTCCGGAAAGAATTGGCCGCCATCGTTCTATCCTCCAGTCGTCCGTTCCTTTGGATCGAATCGGCCATCTGGAACGCATCAATCGTGCCGCGCGTAAACGTCTGACATTGGGACATTTCACGCGAGGCGCGTGCCAGAGTGTTCGGGCAGCGCTCGGGCTTCCCGCCCGAACCAGGTACGCATATAAGAAGGCTGGCGTTGTGGCGCCGAGCGGCGCCAGGGGCGGGCGACTAGATGTACACCGCCTTCATCTGCGGCTCGGGATAGCGCAGCCCCGCGGCGGCGCCCGGCGGCACGGCGTCCGAGATGCGCTTGACCTCGTCCGCGCTCAGGCGCACGGCGGCGGCGCCGACGTTCTCCTCGACGCGGTCGCGGCGCTTGGTGCCGGGGATCGGCACGATGTCAGACCCCTGTGCGAGCAGCCACGCCAGCACGAGCTGGCCCGGCGTGCAGCCCTTCTCGCGCGCGAACTGCTCCACGCGCTTCACGAACTCGACGTTGCGCTCGAGGTTCTTCTGTGCCGGGGGAGGGGGGCGGGGGTGGGGGTGCCGAGAACGGCGGTTCCGTCAGCGGGGCCTTTATACCACCTATGCTCCCATCAGCGCGAGCACAGCATCGAGGTGCAACTGCCCTTGCTCGCGCGCCTGGCGCCGCACGCCCGTGTGGTCGGGATCGCGCTGGGCTCGGGAGACCTGGACCGCTGCCGCGAGTTCGCCGCCGGCCTGGCCGACGTCCTCCGCGCACGGCAGGAGAAGCCGCTGCTCGCCATCTCCACCGACCTGAATCACTACGCGAGCGAGGCGGAGAATCGTCGTCTCGATGCGATCGCCCTGAGTGCGCTCGAACGCCTCGATCCTGCCGAGGTGTATCGGACGACGCTGAAGCACAAGATCAGCATGTGCGGTCTGCTGCCGACGCTCGTCGTGCTGGACACGCTGCGCCGGCTCGATCTGCTGCACACGTGCCAGCCCGTCGGCTACGGCACCAGCGCGGACGCCGGCGGCGACACCAACAGCGTCGTCGGCTACGCCGGCATGCTCTTCGGGTAGACTGGGCGAGCCGAACACCCTCGCAAGAACGAAATGCGCTAGGAGGGGACGATGCCTCGTAGACCGCTCGTCTCGGCGATCATTGGCTTCGCGCTGACGCTCGGGCTGACCGCCCAGGCTCGAGTCGCCGCCGCTCCCACCGTCTACCGGCTGGAACCGGGTACTACCTTTCAGCAGGGATGTTTCCCTCCATGCCTGTGCCCGCTCCTGCAAGAGGTGAGCGTGCGCGGGACGTTCAATCTCACGCCGGCGGGCTTCGACGGTTTGTTCAACACGTACGCCATCACCGACGTGAGCTGGATCGTTTCGATCGGCAGTGCCGACTTGCGCATCACGGGCTCGGGGACGTACCGCGTCGGCGGTGAGGTCGCCCTGCTTCACCGAATGGAGCTGGATTTGAAAGTTGGGGAGCAGCCCTCGCAGCACTTTGACAGCGGCCTGATTCCCGGGGGCTCCGGGTTCCCCAAGATTCAGACTACGATTTCGATGAATCGCCAGTACTGCTACGACCGGGTGATCGTGGTCAACGCCGCTCCAGAGGGGAGGATCGCGCAGTTCGAGATCATCCCGCCCCATCCGACCCCAGCGGATGACATCTCCATCAGGCTCTTCGGTACCTGGCCGGACTCATGCGTCCCCCAAGATGCCAAGGTCTCGATCGCAGGTCGCGAGATCCGCATCGACACGTTCAATCCGGGCAGGGTCTGCTTGTTGGTCCTGACGCCTTGGAGCCTGAAGGTCTCGATCGGCCAGCTTGCCGCAGACACCTATCAAGCGGTCGCCACGCACTCGCAGGCGGGAGGGCCGCCTCAAGAGATCGGGCGAGAAGGCTTCACGGTCGCCGCGCCGCTTTTCACGGGGAGGGATGAGACGGGCAACTTCCAAAGAGCCTTGGAAGACGCCATCAGACAGGCCCAGAGTGCAGTCCCGTGTTGTGACCGGCTGCTCACCTACCAGGTGGTCGACATCCGAGGCCAGCTAGGCGGCTTTGCCGGATTGAACAGCATCGAGGTCACGATCCAGGCGAGCTGGGAGTGAGCCTGCTCGCGTTGGTCGCGCGCGAGGCTCAGGTGCGCAGCCCGGCCAGCGCGGCGGAGGTGCCACGTCCCCAGCGAGGCCTCAGCACGCGCCCGCCGGCGGTGGCGGGGTCGTTCTATCCCGCTGAAGCCGGCGACCTGACGCGCATCGTCGATGGGCTATTGCCCGCCGCGATCGCGACGCCGACCAAACCGGCGCTGCCGTGACCGGCTCGGGCTATGAGACAAGCGACGGTCGGGTGGCTCGCGTTCGCGCCGTCGGCTGGAACCTGAGCCCGTCCCTCGCGTGCCGGTGCCTACATCCCGAGCCGGGAGTCGTCATCTTGCTCCGGGCAATGGCTGGCACGCGATGGCTGTCACCGAGATTGTCACTCACACTCTGCTCCAGGCTGCAACCGACCGCAACATGACGCGACGACGCCCCGCGTGCGGTGAAGCACAGCTCAATGAAATGACGAACGATGCGGGGGTTGACGGCGAGAACTGAAAATCCTGGTGTCGGCGGTTCAATCCCGTCCCTGCCCACCATTTTTTCGCCCACTTCTGAATAGCCGGGTGCGCGAGTCGAACTGGGTTTTACGCCGGTCAGGGAGTTCGTCGCTAACGGAGCGTAATCACGCCGCCCTGTTCCTGCACGTGCGCGCGGAGGAGCCGTGACGGCGGGGTACTGGGAACGGGAGGGCCTGGAGAGCGCGATCCTCGGCGCGCTCGCGGGGGCGGGACGCGACGTCGACGCGCTCACCATCGACGACCTCGCGCCCGCGGATCACTTCCACGGCGGTGGCAAGGCGGCGACCGATCGTCTCGCGCGGCTGGCCGGCATCCGTCCCGGCATGCGCGTCCTCGACGTCGGCGGCGGACTCGGCGGCCCGGCGCGAACGTTGGCCGCGACGTGCGGCGCGCACGTCACCGTGGTGGACGTGACGGAGTCGTTTGTCCGCACCGGGGCCGCGCTCACGGCGCGTCTTGGCCTCGCCGATCGCGTCGAGCATCGCGTGGGCGACGCGCTCGAGCTCGACGTCCCGGCCGCGAGCTTCGATCTGGTGTGGACACAGAACAGCGGGATGAACATCGCGGACAAGGAGCGTCTCTACCGCGGCTTCGCGCGCGCGCTGCGCCCGGGCGGGGTGCTCGCGACGCAGGAGCCGATGGCGGGTCCCGTCCAGCCCGTGATCTTCCCGGTGATGTGGGCGCGCGACGCGTCGTCGAGCTTCCTCCGCACGCCGGCGGCGATGCGCGCCGTGATGGAGGCCGCCGGATTCCGCGTGCGTGCCTGGGACGACGTCACCGCGGAGACGGCCGGTCCCGGGACCGCGGACGCAATCCCGCCCTACTTCGCGCCGCGCATCATCATGGGCGACGCGCTCGACCTGATCGTGCGCGCGGGCCACCGGAATCGCGAGGAAGCCCGGATCGTGTCGATTCAGGCGATCCTCGACCGTCTCTGACGGTACGCACTTCCCACTTCGCGGCAAGTTCCTGTGCCGTCTACGGTAGCGCGGGAGCGCCCACGGGCCGCTCACGTCATCAGCGCGCCCAGTTGAGGGCGTCGATCAGGCCATTGGCGTCCGCGACGAGTCGGTTGTACTCCTGTGCGAGCGCGCCGCGCCGCCCGGCGAGGGCGTTGTGCTGCGCGACGAGGTCCGCGCGCCCGGCATCGACCTGACGCCGGAGGTCGGCGAGGTCGGCGTTGAGGCGGCGGATCTCCGCGTCCACGGGCTCGAGCTGCGCGCGGGTGCCGTCGAGCCGGGCCTGCAGCGCCTCGCGCTCGCTCCGGGCCCTGGTCTCGTCCTCGGCGTGGAACTCCGCCTGCGCGCGCTCGATGTCCGCCTGCTGGGCCCGCCACGCGGCGTCGATCGCCTTCTCGACGTCCGCGCAGGACACGGCCGTCCGCGTCGCCTCCAGGGGCGCCTTCATCGCCTTCGCGCCCTCCAGGTAGATGTCGACGTGACGCTGCTCGTGGGCGGCAACCCGCGCGACGAAGCGCTCCCAGCGGTCCCGGAGGTCGGCCGGCAGGTCGTCCGGCGTTTCGTGGCGCGGCAGCATGACCACGAGGTGGAGCGTGACCGTCAGCGACGGAAAGACGCAGGGGACCGCGCGGACGTCCACGTCGCCCGAGTTCAGCTTCCATTCCGCGGACGTCAGGCCCAGGGCGCGCTGGCCGCTCGTCTCGACGGGACCGTTGGCGTCGATGGCCGCGAAGACCGCCGGCGTCGTCGTCCCGCGCACCGGATAGTAGCGGGTCGAGACGCTCGTCTCGACCACGACCGGCTGCCGCGGCGGCGCGGGCGGCGGGCTCGAGCAGGCGGTGAGGCCGGGGCCAGCGAGCAGTGCGAGCACGGCGACCGCGCTCCGCGCGCTCACACGCGGCGCTGCAGGAAGTCGGTCACGAGCGGCCAGGCGAGGTCGGCGGAGTGCGGCTGCTGCCGGCGGTGTTGTCTGCGAGTGCCTCAGCGCCGTTCAGTCATCCGAATGATCACGATAACCGCTCCTTTTCATCCAGCTCGGCATGGCACCCGCCGCCCGGTCGCCTTGCACAGCCGGTGATTTGGACGCTGGCGGCGTCCGCTGGGCCGGAGTCGACGCGGGAATCGAGGTAGGGAACTTAAAGCTCGCCAGATTTTGGAGAACGCTATCGAGATTGCTGACCTTCATCGGACGCCGCTGCACCATGGCCGCCACGGCAGCGGCGAGTTGATCGATTTGCGCCGATCCGATACGACCCAATTGTTGCCAGATCGCCGATCGACCCAACTGGAGGAAGTCTTCGCGCACGAAGATCAGATTGTCGCCGGTATGAAAACGTTCCCAGAGGGTGGCATCCCTCTCCAGCGCCGCCAGCGATAGATAAATGACGAGAGCTGAAAAACGATCGATCTCTTGGCCGTAGTCTTGCCCGCCACGTTCGGGATGTTGGTAGGCGCGGTGGCCGGTTTCCGTGGCGTTGCGGCCCCTCAAGGCCGGCACCCACATACCGTCGTAGTCCACCAACTGGATCGATCCGCCGCGCACCAGGATATTACCGTGCTGTAAGTCGCCGTGCGCCACCTGAGCGGCTTCGAGGTGGCGAACGAGTGTCACCCATTTTTCCCGCAATGCCGCGAGGGAGGCCGGATAGCGTAGATGCTTCTCGATATGAATGTGCATAAGGTCGCCATCCGCCCATTGCATTTTGACGATGGGGAACCAGGTGGAGCGAATTTGAATGCCCTGCTTGAGGAACTGAAAATTGACATCGTAAGGCAGGCGGACCTTGCGAAGATGTTTGGAGATCGCGTCATAGCGTTCGGCGTGGTCGCTGATCGGGCGCAGGAAGCAGCGAATCGCCCAGGTCTTCTTGAATGATAAAAACCCGCCCGGTTCTTTGGCCTTGTAGACCACCGCGTTGCCGCCGGTGGCCGGTTTGGGCATACCGAACCGATCGAGCTCGAGCGTGACCGCTTTCAATCCGGGGTCCGCAAACGCCTTTTGCGGGTGCTGAACCGCCTCATGGTATTCGGTCAGGTCTGGCCATGCCCCCATCGCTAGCCCTCCTTCGCTTCAACCCCTGAATCGTGATGAATAACGCGGACAAGGGTGCAGTCGTCGTTGCGCAATCCATGTTGGCGGCCGTAGGCGACCATTGCGGCAAAGCTCTCTGGCGTACCCAGCTTGCGGTACAGCCACTTCCACAATGGTCGCCCGTCTTCGTGCTGTTTGAGCAGCCAGGCGGCCACCGCGTCAGTGGCGAGCAGGAGCATGTCTCCATCGCGGAGGTTGCCGTTGCTGATTTGTATCCGTTCGTTCAGTGATTCGTCGTTCGACTTGGAACCGATCAGATAAGGGCTCATCGTGAATTGCGAAGATTTCTGTAAGGGGAACGTTTCGACGACCCGCATCCGCTTACCGACGTTATCGACCTGCATGAAACAACAGTCACCAACGGCCAACGCCGTCCACCGGTTCTTGTGAGCGTCGATCTGGACACCGAGGAACGCCGCAAAGGCACCCTGCTCGGCCTTTTCGCTCGCGAACCAGGGGAGAGGAGGTCGGCCCGATAATTTTCGCCGCCAGAGGCGGCGGGCCGGCGTCAACCGGTCAAAAAACTCCGCCCCAGTGAGCTCACTTCGCACATAGGTTTCGGCCAAAAGCACTGCCCATAACTTGGCAAAACTGCTTTCGGTAGCGCCGTCAGCCACCGCCACGCGGATGCCGACTTGGGTACGAGTGTGCCGATGCGCCGAGGCATCCTCGTACTCCTCGAGACTATTGCCCAACTTTGGGCAGGAGAAGACCTTGATGTCGCGCTCTCTGCCCGCCTTGGCATGCTTCACCGCCGCAGGTGCCCGCGGCAGTGGTACTCAGCGCAGATGGACATTAGCCGGCCGCGTGCCGATATCGAGAAAATGGATGACATGCAACGGTTGCGCGTTGAAGATGAATCCTCGCGAGTTTTCCGCGGCCGACATACCCAGCTCGTTCGCGCGTGCAACCATGAATGGTGTGAGCGTCGATGAGGCTTCAAAGAGCTGCTTGGCATGTTGATCCGGGAGTTTGCTGCCGCTGCTCGGTAGTTCGATCGATGGTCCGGCCGTCGACGAAAGATGGATGTTGAAGAGCAGCACCGAACCGTCATCGCAGCCGACCGCCGTCAATTTACGGGCCTCGGCAACGAGATCTCCATCCGTTGCCTCGCCGTCGGTGATGTTGATGACGATCGGCGGAAATCCCTTGGGATGCTCCTGACACCATGTCTCGACAATCCGGGTTGCCTCCTTGAGCGCGGCGCACATCGGAGTGCCCCCTTTCCAATATGGATCGAACCAGACTGGGAATTTCACGGTCTGGTCCATCACTCCGCCGGCGCCATCATCCGATTTCTTTACTCGCTCTTCGATCCGCAACGGCTTAGTGGCCAATTCACTGATTGGTACCAAAGAGCGCCCGCTCAGTTCACCGTCGAGCGCCGGTTTACAGCTGTCTGCGCTGTAGCCCAGCACACCGACATGAAAGTAGTCGTAAATAGAATCCGATTTGGCGCAACGGATGCACAGATTATGAATAAGCTTGTTGAGTATCGTCGCCAGCTCCTCGGCCTTTCTTCTGCCGTCCTCTCCGCCGCCAAAAGGGTCTTCCATCGATTCTGACTGGTCGATCAAAAACACGAAACAACCCGGGTTCTTACGACTGATTTCGGCCTGGTATGGCATGGTGTCCCTCCACTCTTCGCGTCATGATCTCGCTCTTCGATCATGACCTAGCGCCTTGTGTGTTTACCAAAAAAAACACGGACGAAGTTTCCGCCAGAGAACACGCTGGGATAGAGAGCATTGCCGTGCCGGGTTCCTGCAATGCAGGGAGATGGCCTCACAGCCGAGGTGTTGGTCCCTTCAGATCGAGCGCGCGATCTCCTGGGGTCAGATCAAGACCACGAAGACCGAGGAGGCGCGCACCGTGAGGCTCACTGCTCGCCTCGCCGAAGCGCTCGGCGCATGGCGAACCGGCCGGCCCTTGTAGAGCGAAGCCGATCGGCCGTCGATTGCGAGGTCGGTTATGCCCCGGCTGTGCGGAGCCAACGGAGACGATGACGGCACTTCTGAGCTGGTGTGACGTACCAGTGGCAGTGGCCACCACGGTGCCGCCCAAGGGCTAGAGATCCACCCTCCTGAAGCCGTAAACGGTTCTAGAACGAGCGAACGCCAGCTGCCCCTGAGGGCCCCACGGATGCAGGAGCGGCGGGTGGCGCCACGACCGCCGTAGCGCGCTGAGGAACGACGATCGCGCGCATGCGGCATGGACGATACTGCTCAGCATCACCAACTACTACGCGCGGCCGCGCCAGCACGGGCAGCGGCGCAATGTCAGGGCCTTCGCAGCCGCAGAGACGTGGTGCGCGCCAGGTCGATGCCGAATACCGCGAAGCCGAAAGAATGCGTTGTGGTGTGCCCGTTCTGTGCCCGCGAGTGCCCGTGATGGACCAATGAGAACCAATGTGGACCAACGACCGACGGCACGCTGACTGGGCGAGGTACAACACTTCGGCATACTTGCGCGTCGGCGCTGGTCGGTCTGAAAATCCTGGTGTCGGCGGTTCGATCCCGTCCCTGCCCACCATTTTTTTAGGTAGTTAGGCTGGCCTGCGGTCCTCGCTCCGGTCGGCTGGCCCGTGTGACTGGCCGTGTTTTTTTGGCCTGTCCGGTCTTCCGGAGCGGGACCACAGTCGTCAGCGGCGACTGTCCGCGGTAGAACGCGGTGAGTCGCTCGGCCCCTTCCCGGAGCATCGTCTCATCGACGATCGCGTATCGCCGGTAGATCGACTTAGTGCGGTGCCCGACCATGGCCATCGCGGTAGACGCGGGACGCCGGCGCGCTCGAGATTGCGGCCGCCGTGCGGCGGAAGTCGTGCGGGATAGACGATCGTTCGACCATCCCGCTCGACGACGCGCGCGAGGCCCGCGCGCCGGCACGCTGTGATCCACGCTCGGCGAAAGGATCGGATCGCTCCTCTCCCGGTGGCAGAGCCACGGCACCACGCGTCGTCCTCATAAGGTCTGGGGTCCTCAGACCAACGACCTCGTGCTGAAGCTGCGGAAGCGCCGCACCAGTAAGTGCGGGTCCAATTTCGCCAGGACGTCTCGGGGACCGTGTTGCATTCAGCATATCCAGCCCTCGCACCCGATTTAACAACGGTAAGTCCGCGTCTAGCAAAGGCCCTGCCAGACGTCTGGACTTCGCGTGGATACGCGCGCGTGAGCCGGACCCATCGCGTCAGCGACGTGACGTATGGTATCGGAGCACAGACAGAAGGAAAGGATAAGTGATGGCGCGATGGCATGGGGTCAGATAGAGCGAGTAAAGATACTCCGGAATCGATCACACTGTCTGCGTCAGAACAGTTGGACTGTCACGCGTAGCGCGAACCGCTCGACACGACGCTTGCCGCCTGTCGAGATGCGGAGAATCGGGCTCGCGCCGCTCGGATCGGCACGGGGTTTGCTGACACGACACGCGAACTAAATTTGTACGGCACTCGCACGCGAAGTAAAATTCTCGACGATGAACGCCATGAGACCGATGACCCGGCTGACGCTCGTGCTGATCGCCATGCTCCTTGTCGTTTCGGAACGTGATCACGTCGTGGCCGCTCCGCGCGCCGACCTGCGCGAACCACCGCTCGCGAGCGGCGTGGCGCGCGACCGTGAGGAGTACACCGAGAAAATCCTCGCGGTCCTCGAGCACCGGGTCGCGGACTCCGCATCGAGGGTGAAGGCGGCGGAGAAACTCGCGACGCTGAACGACCGCCAACTTCGGCTGATGGCCGCCCTCTCGGACCGCGTCGCGCTCGTCGGGAACGGGCCAGCCGACGGGCTCGCCCTCTTCTTGATCACGGCACTGCTCATCCTGTCATGAGCCCTGGCGGGCGTTCCTTCCCCACGCGGCCGGCCCGAGCCGTGCGTACGTGGAGCGTGGTGGCCGCGCGGCGCCTCGCCGGCGTGGCTGCGGGCGCCGTCCGAGTCGTCACCGGGCGCCTCTCGCTCTTCTACCACGTCGCCGTCATCATCCTGGCCGCCGCGATCGCCGCGACCCTTCCCTTCACGTTCGCCTTCCTCGCCCGGCGTCTGCTCGCCTCCTGGTCCGCGATCGAAGACGAGAAGGTCTTCCTCGTCTCGACGGAGCTCGCCGTGGCACTGGTGCTCGTGCTCGTCCTGAGCCGCGCGCGGACGAACTGGCGGAACCGGCGGTTGTCCAAGATCGCGCGGGCGGCGGGGTTGGTGCATCTCGGTGCGGCGAACGGCATTCTGTCCCGGCGGGTGGCTCGGCGGCTGAAGGAGCGACACGCTTTCGCGCGGGACATCATGATCATCGGGTCCACGGGGTTTCGCACACTCGTCGAGCCGAAGGGCGACCTGCGCGCGGTGATCGAGAACTGCCGGAGCGCGAAGATCATGCTGCTTGACCCAGAGAGCCGCGGGGCGATCGAGCGTGTGCGGACGATCGGCGATCCCGAGATCACCTGTGAAAGCCTGCGGACGCAGGTCGAGCAGACGATCGCGTTCCTCCGCGCGCTCCCGGCCGCGCACCAGCGGATCCACCTGAAGCTCTACTCCGAGCCACCGCTCTGGAAGCTGGCCATTCTCGGCGACCACGCCTGGGTGCGGCACTATCCTCCGGCGCTCGACGTCCGCGTCTTGCCCGAGTACGTATTCGTGCACGGCCAGGATCCAGCGGGCCTCTACACGGCCTTCTACCAGTACTTCGTCATGCGCTGGAACGATTCCGCGATTCCCGAATACGACCTGCTGGCGGGCGCACTGGTGTACGCAGGTGGAGCGCGACGGGCGGTCGGCGGAGCCTCATCGAGGTCGTGAGCGCGGCACGCCGACGACGCGCCTCACGCCAGGATGGCGACCTTCCTCAGGAGCGGCAGGTCGTCGAGCGCCCTCCCGACGGCGAGCGCCGCGCAGGTGAGCGGATCCTGGGCTACGCGCACGGGCAGCTGCGTCCGGTTCTGCAACCGTCGATCCAGCCCGCGCAGGAGGGCGCCCCGCGCGTGAGCACCACCCCGTCTCGACGATCTTGTCGCGGGGACGAAAGAGCCGGCCAGCGAGCATCACTCTTCGTCATCGTCAACCTGCTCGCCCGGGTGATGTCCTTCGGTTCAAGGACTGTCAGCTCGGACAACTGCCACGCCATGTGAGGGACCTCATCGCGGCGGAGGCCGAGCAGCTGCGAGACGACTTCGTTAGCCTCCAGGATTTTGCCGCGGAGGTCGGAAACGAACACCGGGTCGGGAGCGGCGGCGACGATTACGTCAGCCGCGAGCGTGCGGCGGGCGTCACCCGCCGCGGAGGCAGTGAAGTCATTGATCGTCCTTGGGGTCGCGGCGGGAGCCGCGACGACCGGTGACGAAGCCGATACCCCCGACGCCCGCGCTGAGCCGAAGTCCCAGCCCCCCGATAATGACGCTGAGAACATATTCGGTGTTCGGGATCCGCGGTCTCCGCTTTGGGGAGGCTGCCGCGCGCTGGCGACGGCCGCGGGTTGCACGGTCGTACAGCCGTCGGCGAGTGGGGTTCGAGAGGGCCTCGTATGCCTCCTGGATCTCGATGAACCGCTTGGCGGTGTCCCGACCCGGCGCGACATCGGGGTGGAATCTTCGGGCCAGTCGCCGGTAGGCCGCCTTGATCGCCTTCTTGTCAGCGTCCTGGCCGACCCCCAGGATCTTGTAGTAATCCCTCACTGTTGCGAGCATGCTCGCAGAGGGCGGGTTGGTGCGGTGCGCCCGCCGACGCCCCGAACCTCAGGTACCCTGCGCCTCCTCACGGGCTTGGCGCCACGGTTGTCGATCGCTTCATTCGCTTTCTCCTTAGCCGCGTCGTAGGTCGTCGAACCCGTCATCGAGATTCATCCTGATGACCGCCTAAAATCATCTTCTCACTGACGCCATAGACTTGCGCGGCCTGCGTCAGTTGAAGGGACGGGCTGGCGTCAATGACTTGGCCCAGGCCTTCATTTCTCGAGCTCATCCAGCAGTTTCCTGAGCCACTCTTCATCCGAGTGCTGGAGGTAGGTTGCGATGGAGGCCGCTGTGATGCACGCCTCGACCGTGATCAGGTCAGGTCGATGCCGACCAGCGAGACCCGGGCCGACGCGTCGATGACGATGCCCTTATCGAGGACCCGGTCAAGCACCTCAATCTCAGCTGCACGGAAAATGCCAAGGGTTTTCCGCCACTCGGTCCGAAATAATTACAAGCGCGTTGACCGTAACATGTGGCTCCGAATTTGTAGAAATTACGCTCGTGGCGCACATTGTCAGCATTACCACCAGCTGGTACGGGCGCCGAAGGCTCGTCTCCGCCAAAACACAAAGTGGCGGAGGAGCCGCTGGCCGCGACCGATGTTTCTTCCCGCCTCGCCAGTCAGGATGGTGCTTCCGCCCCCGCTGCTCCTGCGGCGGGGACAACACAGCGCACACGATCAATCTGCGTTCGCTTCGTGCGCGCCAGCTCGTGTTCTAGCTTCGAACGCTTACCGATCTTCACTTCGAGAGCCCGCTCAACTCCATCGCCGTGGACTGCGCGATGCCTGCGCCGCGGCGAGTGTCGGCCGACGCGTTCATGAGCACGGAGTGACTTCGTCGCAGGCGCCGGCCGGAATGACCAGGTCAGAACCGAAATGTGAATCCCGCGGAGACCCCCCAGTCGGCCGATCCGTTCGACAATCCTCGGGTCACCGCTCCGGTGAACTTCAGCGCCCTCGTGAGCCTGTACTCCGCTCCCACGCGGAGCTCGAGAGGATCCGACTGCCCCGGCGAGATGGCGGTCGAACCGTCGAGGAACGTGAACAGGGACAGAGGTCCGATCGAGTACGCCGGACCGACGCTCCAACCGAAGGAGTCGCGGAAGTTTGTGCCCGGAGGGTCGCCGACGAACGTATATGACAGGGTCACAAATCCGAACAGGCCGTCGATGAGACGCTTGCTCAGATCCACGCCGATCGTCTCGTCGAACTCACCCGTGCCGAGACCGCGGTCACTATCGGCGGTCGGAAACTTGATCTTCACGTAGGGCGCGATCTCGGGGACGAAGTCCCGTTCCTCGAGGACGGTATAGGACACCTTCAAGAGCAGGTCGCCGACGCCGCTCTCGCTGGTGGAGCGCTCCGGCCGCGCGAACTTCCCGCTGCCGCCCTTCTTTCGCACCGCCACGCCGCCGGCGGTGACGACGACGTTCTCCGAAGACTGGTAGATCCACGGCAGCGTGAGGCTGATCCAAAGCTGATCGACGGGCCTCACGCCGAAGGTGACGGGCACGGAGACGATCGTGGTGTCCTTGTTTGTCCCGTAGTCGCCGACCGAGTAGTTGACGGAGGTCGACAACAACCACC
>Ga0209375_1001374_pt1 | contig 18536 bp, 16 predicted proteins | sample GraSoiAngelo_131_FD_185888 | JGI IMG/M metagenome (GOLD analysis project Ga0209375, IMG submission 185888) | Grasslands soil microbial communities from the Angelo Coastal Reserve, California, USA - 14_0929_02_30cm (SPAdes) (version 2) | ecosystem: Environmental > Terrestrial > Soil > Grasslands ... | reverse complement strand
GCCCGGTGTGGGTGCCAAATTATTAGACGCAATCCGACCGTTCGTCGTCCAGCCTTGACCCAGTTGGGGCGGAAACACATGTTAGTCCCCTCAAATTCAACGAGTTGCATACGGCGAGCGTTGCGATCACCCAGGACAAGCTCGGCGAGATTCTTGTCCGTGAAGGCTTGATCACCCAGGAACAGCTTAGAAAAGCCCTTCTGGAGCAGAAAAACTCCGGGATGCGCCTGGGCTATACCCTGGTCAAGCTGGGGTTTATAGAGGAAACCGAGGTCAGCAAGATGCTGGCCCGGCAGTACCGGATGCCGGCCGTCGACCTGTCCCGCTTTGAGGTCGACCCCAAGATCCTGAAGCTCCTCCCCCCCGACATCGCGACCAAGCACACGGTTCTCCCCCTGAAACGGGAGGGCAGGACCCTGACCGTGGCTATCGCCGACCCGAACAACGTCACGGCGATCGAGGACATCAAGTTCATCACGCGCTGCGACGTCTTCCCGGTCATCGCGGGGGAGTACACCCTCCGGAACGCCATCGAGCGCTACTACCAGCACTCGGACGCCCAGCTGCAGACCCTGCTCAAGTCGGTCGAGGCGGCCGAGGATCTCGAGGTTGTCGAGGATGAGCAGGACGAAGACGTCAAGGCGCAGGACCTGGCCGACGACGCTCCCGTGGTCAAGCTCATCAACGGCTTGCTCACGGACGCGGTGAAGCGCGGCGCCTCGGACATCCACATCGAGCCGTTCGAGCACGAGATGCGGGTGCGGTATCGCGTCGACGGCGCGCTGCACGAAGTGATGAAGCCGCCGGTGAAAATGCGCGCCGCGCTCACATCGCGCGTGAAGATCATGGCGCAGCTCAACATCGCCGAGCGCCGGGTGCCGCAGGACGGGCGCATCAAGCTCAAGATGGGGTCGCGCGTGATCGACTTCCGCGTCTCGACGCTGCCCGTACTCTTCGGCGAGAAGATCGTGCTGCGTATTCTCGACAAGGGCAACCTGACGCTCGATCTGAAGACGTTCGGTTTCGAGCCCAAGTCGGAAGAGAACCTGCTCAGGGCGATCGAGAACCCGTACGGCATGGTGCTGGTGACGGGGCCCACAGGATCGGGGAAGACGACGACGCTATACTCGGCGCTGTCGCGGATCAATCAGATCGACGTGAACATCATGACCGCCGAGGACCCGGTCGAGTACAACCTGCTGGGCATCAACCAGGTGCTCGTGCGGAACGAGGTCGGGATGACGTTCGCGGCGGCGCTGAAGGCGTTCCTGCGCCAGGATCCGAACATCATCATGGTCGGCGAGATCCGCGATCTCGAGACGGGCTCGATCGCCATCAAGGCGGCGCTCACGGGCCACCTCGTGCTCTCGACTCTGCACACGAACGACGCGCCGTCGACCATCACACGCATGGTGGACATGGGGATCGAGCCGTTCAACGTGGCGAGCGCGGTGAACCTGATCGTGGCGCAGCGGCTGGTGCGCCGCGTCTGCAAGGACTGCAAGACCGAGCACGAGTACACGCCCGAGGAGATGCACGCCTTCGCGATCGACAAGAAGGTGGGCCCGTTCTTCAAAGGCGCGGGATGTGATACGTGCGCCGGCACCGGCTACCGTGGCCGCCAGGGACTCTACGAAGTCATGGCCCTGACGAGCCCGCTGCGCCGCGAGATCTTGAAGGGCGCCTCGACCGAAGAGCTGCGCGACCTCGCCGTGAAAGAAGGAATGTTGACGCTGCGCATGGACGGCATGCTGAAGGTCAAGAAGGGCGTGACCACGCTCGAAGAAGTCGTGAAAGAAACCGCTGCCGGATAAGGAGAGGAAGCAATGCCCATCAACCTCCGCGCGCTCCTCGAGGAGATGATCGAGAGGGACGCTTCCGACCTCCACCTGGTCGCGGGCGAGCGGCCGAAGATGCGGGTGGACGGCGACATCGTGAACTCCTCGAGCGAAGAAGTCATGACGCCCAAGGACACGCTGTCGCTCGCCTACTCCGTGCTGACCGAGAACCAGAAGAAGCGCTTCGAAACGGAGAGCGAGCTCGACTTCTCCTTCGGCATCCAGAATCTGGCGCGCTTCCGCGGCAACGTCTTCAAGCAGCGCGGCTGCGTCTCCGTGGTGATCCGGCAGATTCCGTTCAGCGTGAAGACGTTCACCGAGCTGGGCCTGCCGAACGTGGTGGCGCAGCTCGCCGACCGGCCGCGCGGCCTCGTACTCGTCACCGGTCCCACCGGCTCCGGCAAGAGCACGACGCTCGCCGCGATGATCGACAAGATCAACAAGGAGCTGAAAGGCCACATCATCACGGTGGAGGACCCGATCGAGTTCATCCACCGCCACCAGGCGTGCATCGTCAACCAGCGCGAAGTGGGGACGGATACCAACAGCTTCCAGGCCGCGCTCAAGTACGCGCTGCGCCAGGACCCCGACGTCGTGCTGATCGGCGAAATGCGCGATCTCGACACGATTCAGGCGGCGCTCACCATCGCGGAGACGGGCCACCTGGCGTTCGCCACGCTCCACACCAACTCCGCCGCCGAGTCGATCAACCGTATCATCGACGTGTTCCCGGCGCACCAGCAGTCCCAGGTCCGGGCGCAGCTCGCGTTCGTACTCGAGGGGGTGCTGACGCAGACGCTGCTGCAGCGGGCCAAGGGTCGCGGCCGCGTCATGGCGGCCGAAATCATGATCTGCACGCCCGCGATTCGCGCCCTGATCCGCGACGACAAGGTCCACCAGATCGAGTCGTCGATGCAGGCGGGGAAGAAGTACGGCATGCAGACGCTGAACGACGCGCTGTACCAACTCTATATGGGGCGAGAGGTCACCCGGGACGAGTGCTTGCGCGTGACGTCCAAGCCCAACGATTTCCTGAGGTCCATCGGTGAAACGCCCCCGGACGAGAAGGACGGTCCACCGGTCACGAGCGCGACGAGGCGCGGCGCGGAGGAATAAAGTATGCCGGTCTACGAGTATACCGCACGCAACATGAAGGGCGATCTCGTTCGCGATAAGATCGACCTCGCGACGCGTGATGACGTCATTGCCCATCTGCGGAAGAACCGCATGATCGTGGTGCAGGTCCGCGAAGCCAAGGGAAAGGGCGGCGGGCTGGCCGATTTCTTCAAGGCGGGCGTGAAGACGCGCGATGTCGTGATCTTCACCCGCCAGTTCGCCACCATGATCAACTCCGGTCTGCCGCTGGTGCAGGCGCTCGACATCCTGTCGCAGCAGACCGAGAACAAGGTCCTGGCGGACGTCACCCGCCAGGTCGTCTATGACGTCGAAAGCGGCCACACGCTCGCCGACGCGCTGCGCAAGCACCCCAAAGCGTTCACCGATCTGTACGTGAACATGGTGGCGGCCGGTGAAGCGGGCGGTATTCTCGACACGATTTTGCTGCGCCTCGCGGTCTTCCTCGAAAAGAACGACTCCATCATCCGCAAGGTGAAGGGCGCGATGATCTACCCGGCGGTGATTTTCTCAGTCGCCGGCATTGCGATCGCCGTGCTGCTCATCTTCGTGATCCCGACATTCCAAAACATGTTCGCGTCGGTGAACCTCGCGTTGCCGCTGCCGACCCGCATCGTGATCGGCGCGAGCAACGTCCTCAAGAATTTCTGGTGGGCAATCATCGGCATCGCGATCTTTGCGTTCGTCGGTGTGAACCGCTACTACAAGACGACGCCCGGGAAGCTGCAGATCGACAAGCTGTTGCTCAGCCTGCCCGTGCTCGGTGACCTGCTACGCAAGTCCGCCGTCTCCCGGTTTACGCGCACGCTGGGCACGCTGATCTCCTCGGGCGTGTCGATTCTCGACGGTCTCGAGATTACGGCGCGCACCGCGGGCAACATGGTGATCCACAACGCCGTCATGGAGTCGCGCGCGTCGATCGCGGGCGGCGAAACGATCGCGGCCCCGCTGCAGAAGTCCAAAGTCTTTCCCCCGATGGTGATCTCGATGATCGCCGTCGGTGAACAGACGGGCGGGTTGGACGAGATGCTCACCAAGATCGCCGACTTCTACGACGACGAGGTCGACGCCGCCGTCAGCGCGCTCCTCTCGCTGCTCGAGCCGATCATGATCGTCGTGCTGGGCGTGATCGTCGGCGGCATGGTGGTCGCGATGTATCTGCCGATCTTCGACATGGTGAACGCGGTGCAGTAAGCGGTTGGAAAGTTGGAATGTTGGACGGAAACGGCCCCAAAAAGCGGGGCCGTTTTCATTCCAACCGTCCAACTGTCCAACGCGTGTGTGATGACCACTCTTGCATTTTGCCAGAGCCCAGCCAATAATGCCCCCCCATGCGCTGGCTCGGCGTCAAGTCGTCCGTCATCCCGACCGCCCGCGAGCTCCTCCGCCTGGTCTATGCGGGGCGGATGTGCTTGGCGATCGCCATCTATGTCACGACCGCCCTGAAGCTCCGGGTGGCGGCGCCACTCGACATCCTGGTCACGTCCTTGGTCTTGGTTACGGCCACCGCCGTGACGATCGCGTCTTACTGGCACACGCATGTCCGCCAGAAGCTCCCCGGCCCGACGTTCCTATACCTGCAGGCGTTGTTCGATGTCCTGTTGATCACCGCTGTCGTCCACATGACCGGCGGCGCCGACAGCGATCTCGCCAGCCTGTACGTCATTCTCGTCGCAGTGACCGCCCTGCTGATGCCCCCGGCCAACGCCGGGCTGGTCACGCTGTTCGCCGGGCTCGCCTACGTCGCGGACGTGTTCTGGGGGCACCCCGGCACAGTCTCCGCCGGAGTCTGGATCCAGCTTGGGGTCTTTGTGTTGGTCGCGCTGGTGATGGCGTACGTCGCCGGCCGAGTCAACGTGATGGGCGCCGAGCGCGAAGCCCTCGCGGCGGAGGTGCGCCAGGTCCAGCTCGAGGCGGATGACGTGCTGCGCAATATTCGGACGGGCGTGATCACCGTCGATGCCGACGGCCGCCTGCTCTACGCCAATCCCGCGTCTGAAGACATCCTCGGGTTCAAGGCTCGCGAATGGCTGGGGCGGTCGGTCATGCCGGAGTTTGCCCGGCTGACGCCCGAGTTCTGGGCCGCGGTCACGTCGACCGCGCGCCGCGGCGTGCGTTTGATGCGGGTCGAGGCAACGGTCCATCGACCGGATCGCAGCTTCCCCATCGGCGTCACGACCACGACCCTCGACGGGCCGGTCGGCGCTCGGCCCCGTGTGTCGGCGATCTTCACCGATATCTCTGACTCCAAGCGGCTGGAGGAGCTGCACCTGCGCGCGGAGCGGCTCGAAGCGGTTGCCGAGCTGTCGTCGAGCCTCGCGCACGAGATCAAGAACCCGCTGGCGTCCATCCGGAGCTCGGTGGAGCAGCTGGGCCGCTCGTCGCGCGCCAATCCGGATGAAAAGTTCCTCGCCAATCTGATCGTGCGCGAAAGCGACCGGCTGTCGCGTCTCCTGTCGGAGTTTCTCGATTTCTCGCGCGTGCGCGTCACCGAATGCCAGCCTATGGATCTGCACGTGGTCGCCGAGGCGGCCATTCGGCTGGTGCGCCAGCATCCCGATTGCGGCTCCGGCGTGAAGATCACGCTGGAAGGCGGGCCCACGCCGATGGAGGGGGATGAGGATCTGCTCCACCGCATCGTCTCGAATCTCGTACTCAACGCGGTGCAGGCCGCCGGACCAAAGGCGGCAGTGAAGGTCCGCACGGGACATGCGGCGGGGAATGAGCTGCCCGGCGGCGCCGGCATCGAGAATCCCGTGGCGCTCCGCGTGAGCGACAACGGTCCCGGCATCCCGGCCGATCTCCAGGAACGTCTGTTCGAGCCATTCGCCACCGGACGCGTCGGCGGCACTGGCCTCGGACTCGCCATCGTGCAGCGCGCGGTGGAAGCACACCGCGGCCTCGTGCTGGTGGATACGAAAGCCGGTGGTGGAACGACGTTCACCGTCTACTTCCCGGCTGCCCGTCGGAAGGAGGAAGCCGCGTAATGCCAGCCGCTCCGTCTATCCTCGTCATCGACGACGAACAGGGCATCCTCGAAACCCTCCGCATCCTGCTCAAGAACGAGGGCTTCGATGTCACGATCGCGCAGGGCGGCAAGGCCGGGCTCGAGCAGCTCAAGAACTCGGCCCCGGACATCGTCCTCACCGACCTCAAGATGCCGGGCGTCACCGGCATCGAGATCCTGTCAGCCGTGCGCAGCCAAGACCCTGAGACCCCCGTCATTCTCATGACCGCGCAGGCATCGCTCCAGACCGCCATTCAGGCCGTGAACGAGGGCGCTTTCTACTATATACAGAAGCCCTTCTCGAACGACGACATGGTGGCGATCTGCCGCCGCGCCGCCGAGCACCGGCGCCTGCGCGCCGAGAACAAGCAGCTCAAACAGGAAATCCGCCGCCGCGAGCGCTCCGGTCAGGTCAAACCACTCGGCAAATCCCGGTTGTTCAGCGACGTGCTCCGGCTCGCCGAGCAGGTGGCGCCCACGGAAAGCACCGTGCTCATCCAGGGCGAATCGGGCACCGGCAAAGAGGTGATCGCGCGCTACCTCCATGAGCTCTCGGTCCGTGTCGAGGGTCCATTCCTCTCGCTCAACTGCGGCGCGCTCCCGGAAAGCCTGCTCGAGTCGGAGCTGTTCGGGCACGTGAAGGGATCGTTTACCGGTGCGGTGCGCGACAAGCAGGGGCTGTTCGCCGCCGCGCGGGGCGGCACGTTCTTCCTCGACGAGATCGGCGAGATGTCGCCCGCCACGCAGGTGAAGCTGCTCCGCGTGCTCCAGGAACGGGAAGCGATTCCCGTCGGCGGCACCGAAGCGATTCCGGTGGACGTGCGGGTCGTCGCGGCCACCAACCGCGATCTCGAGGACGACATCAAGCGCGGTCGCTTCCGGACCGACCTCTACTACCGCCTCAACGTCATCAACATCCATCTCCCGCCCCTGCGCGATCGGCGCGAGGACATTCCGATCTTCGTGAAGGAATTCCTGAGCCACGTCGCGGCAGAGCGCACCGAAGGAACGAAAGCGCTGTCTCCCGAGGCCGAAGAGGTCATCATGGCGTACGACTGGCCCGGCAACGTGCGGGAGCTCGAGAATGCGCTGGAGCGCGCCGTCACCCTGACGAAGGGCGACGTCATCCCGCGCTCGGCGATCCCCGACCGAATCAGCGAGCGCAAGGCGGAGCCGCTCGTCGCCGAGCGGCCGCACAAGAATCCGTCGCTTGATGTGATCGAGCAGGCCTACATCACCTGGGTGCTGCAGAGCGAAGGGGGCAACAAGACCCGCGCCGCCGAGGTGCTGGGCATCGATCCGTCCACCTTGTACCGGAAACTGAGTCGCTACGACGGCAGCGAGAAAAAGTCCGATTCCGAACCAACGTCGCCTGCCCCCCAGGCCCCAGGCCCCGGCCCCCGTTCCCCAGGCCAGTGATCCGGTCGGAGTGGGGACGCTGGAGCAACTCTCCGGTGCCGCCCGCTACAACCGCTGGATGTTCGATCGCCTGCGTCGCTGGGTGGGAGGGCGGGTGCTCGAGATCGGGTCCGGCATTGGCAACCTGTCGGCGTTCTTCGCCGACCGCGAACGGCTGGTGCTCACCGACACGCGGCCGGAGTATCTCGAGCGGCTGCGCGCGCGCTTCGCGGGCCACGCCAACGTCGGCGTCGAACGGCTCTACTTGCCCGACGATCATGGGTCGCTCGCCGGAGAGCGCTTCGACACAATCATCTGCCTGAATGTCCTCGAGCACGTGCACGACGACATCGGCTCGCTCGTGGCGATGCGTGGACTGCTCGCGCGCGGTGGGCGGCTCGTCCTCCTGGTGCCCGCGCTGCCCGCGCTCTATGGCACGATGGACCGGGCGCTGGGCCATCACCGCCGCTACCAGCGTCACGCCCTTGTGGAGCTGCTCCGCACCACGGGCTACACGGTGGCACATGTCGAGTACTTCAACCTCGCGGGCGTGGCCGGGTGGTGGTTCGCCGGGCGAGTCCTGCGCCGCGGCATGATTCCGGCCGGTTCGATCAAGCTGTACGACGCCCTGGTGCCGCTGTTTCGCCTCGAGCGGCTGCTCCCGTGGCGCGTGGGCCAATCGCTCATCGCCATCGGACAAGCGCCGTGATGCGGGAAGAACGCCGGTCACCCAATCTGTTGCTGTCGGTGATCATGCCGGCGTACAACGAAGCCGCCACGGTGGAAGCCGCGCTGCGGCGCGTCCGCACCGTCCCCCTCCGGCTCGAGATCATCGCCGTAAACGACGCCTCGACGGACGGCACGCGCCAAATCCTCGACGCGGCGGCCGAGCAAGGCATCGTCGACCGTGTGATCCACCATGAGAAGAACCGGGGAAAGGGAGCCGCGATCCGCAGCGGCATCGCCGTCGCGAAAGGCGACGTGGTCGTGGTGCAGGACGCCGACCTCGAGTACAACCCGGCGGATCTGCCCGACCTGCTGCTTCCCATCCGGGCCCGCGAGGCTGACGCCGTGTACGGGTCACGCTTTCAGGGGGGCCCGCGTCGCGTGCTCTATTTCTGGCACTTCGTCGGCAACTCCATCCTCACGCTGCTGTCGAACATGTTCACCAATCTCAACCTCACCGACCTCGAGACCTGCTACAAGCTCGTGCGGACCGATCTGATGAAAAAGCTGCCATTGTCGGCCGATCGCTTCGGATTTGAAGTCGAGATCACGGCGCGACTGTCACAGGCACGCGCGCGGATCTGGGAGATGCCCATCTCGTACAGCGGACGCACGTACGCGGAGGGAAAGAAGATCACGTGGCGTGATGGTCTCGCGGCCTTGTTCCACATCCTGCGCTACAACCTCTTCGTCCCGGGCAACGCCCACACTTGGCGCTTACCGGCGCAGTAAAAGCGGGGCTCGTCACCGCGGCGGCAACGCTGGCGGTCGGCATTCTCGCATTGAATCAGGCGCTCGTCGGCGTGTTTTACGACGACGGGCTGTACGCCAGCCTGGCGGCGGCGGTCGCGAGCGGATACGGCTATGTGCATCCCAATCTTCCCGGGATGCCGGGCGGCGTGCATTTCCCGCCCTTCTATCCCGTGGTGCTCGCCCCGTTCTTCGGACTCCTGTCTGTTCCGGCTGCGGCGCTGACGGCGAAAATCCTGAATGCGCTGCTGGCCGCCGCAGCTGCAGGACTCATCTCATGGCATGCCAGCCGATCTGAGTTGCTTGGACCCGGCCTGCCGCGGTGGGTAGCGCCGGCAATTGTTACGGCTGCCGCGATTGGCATCCCGGTCCTCGCCACGCAGACCGTGCTGTTCGCTGAACCGTTGTTCGGCGTCTTGCTCGCCATCGTGGTAGTGCTGGTTGATTCGTTTCCGACAGAGCACAACAGGCGGTGGCGGTGGATGGCGGGAGGTGGGGCTGCGCTGGCTCTGCTCACGCGCTCCATCGGCATTGCCGTCGTGATCGGTGCCGTCAGTTTCCTGCTCGCCCGCCGCTTACCCCTGCGAGTGTGGGCAAGCGCGCTGTTGCTCCCTCCGCTTATCGCCTTCCTGGCCTGGGGCATCTGGGTGGCGACGCACGCCGGCCGGATTGACCCGGCATTGGCGCTCGTGTACGGCACCTACGGTGCGCCGCTCAAGGAAGCAGGCTTCTCCGCGATCAGCGGCAATGTTCGCGACCTCTCGCGCCCGCTGGAGATACTCGCGTTTGGCTGGATCACATTCCGACCGTTATACGTCCTCCTCGCCACAGCCGCGCTGGCCGTAGGGCTGTACGGCCTGTTTCTGGTCTCGCGACGTTCGGCGATCGGTTGGTCCCTGATCTTCTATCTCCTCATCCTGGCCGTTTGGCCGTACCCACCGGATCGATTCATCTGGGTGATCCTGCCCTGGCTCGCGCTGACCTGGACGGCAGGAGCGGCCGAGCTCTGGCGGCGTTGGCCGCCCCGCCGCGCCCGAATACCGGTCGGGCTGCTGGCCACGCTCGTTGCGGGCGGTTACCTCCGCTACGAGTTTCAAGGGTTCAAGGGTCGGTGGTGGGACAGTCAGGCGCGCGTGATATCAGCGAACTTCGCCGAGCTGCTGCCTGTCGTTCAGAACCTTCCTGACACGGCCGTTGTCGCGACCGACGATGAGGCGCTCGTCTGGCTCTATACGCGGCGTCGCGCCGTCCCAATTTACCTCGAGCGCTATCGCGGTCGCGAATTGATCCGTCCGACGCCGGCCGAGCATCGCGCCTATTTCGAGCGTATGGGTGTCACACATGTTTTGCTCGCCAGCGCGACGTCCCCCTCCGCTATCGAGCTGCGAAGCTTGTTCGGCGCCTATCCCTCGTGGCTCACGGCCATCTATCGCTGGTCCGATGGACGCTGGCTCTTTGCCGTCAACCGTGGACAGTAAGGATCGCCGGCTCTACTTCGCCGTCATGGCATGTGCGCTCGTGCCATATGTGCCCGCGCTGTGGAACGGGTTCGCGTTGGACGATCTCTACATCATCGTATGGAATCCACTCGTGCATTCGGGGCAGGGGGCGTGGCGCGCGTTCGCCGCGCCATACTGGCCGCCGGACCTTGGTGGCCAGATGTACCGCCCCCTCCCACTGGCGACGTTCGCGGTGGACTGGACTCTCACCCATGGTCACCCGGTCTGGTTTCACGCGACGAACCTGCTCTGGCATGCGGGGGTGGCGTTAATCGTGACCGCGCTCGCTTTTGGTTCCCCCTCTCCCGAAGGGAGAGGGGGCCAGGGGGTGAGGACAGCGCTCGCCGCCGGGCTGATCTTTGCGGTCCACCCGGTCCACGTGGAGGCGGTCGCCAACGTCATCGGGCTCGGCGAATTGATGGCTGCGGCCGGTGTGTGCCTCGCCGTGTACGCCGCCGTCGTCCGGCAAAACCTGTGGTGGAGCGGCGCGGCTCTGCTACTGGGATTGCTGAGCAAGGAAAACGCGGTCGTGGCGCCCGCATTGATCGTCGCGGCTTGGATGATCCAACCTGCTCCACGCCCGCCGCGGCAACGGATGGTCGCATTTGTTCTGAGCTGGTTGGTGATCGCCGGCGCGTACCTCGCCGTACGCGGCGTTGTTCTTCATCCGTACGCTCGCTTGCACGCGACGGCGCCCGTCTTCCTCGGCGAGAGCGCCATCGCCGGACGATTGACGGCAGTGGCGGTCTTGAGTGATGTCCTACGCCTGCTCGTCGTTCCGCTGAAGCTGCGCGCGGACTACTCCCCCGCCGAGCGCACCATTGTGCGATCAATACTGGACGGCCGGCTCCTCATCGGCCTGGCCTGCCTCGGCTTATGGGCGTGGTTGCTCGTGATGGCCTGGCGGAAGCAAAGGAAGGTGGAGGCGTACGGATTGGTGTGGATCGCGATCGCGTTTCTTCCCGTTTCCAACCTGCTGTTTTCGACGGGGGTCCTCCTCGCCGAGCGGACGCTGTATCTCCCCTCGGCCGGCCTGGCGCTCGCCGCGGGTGCCGCGCTCGCGCGCCTGCCCGCACGGCGGTTCGGCGTCGCGCTCGGGCTGCTCGTACTGGCTGGTGGAATTCGATCGGCGTTGCGCACGCCGGTATGGCGTGACGATTTCGCCGTGACGGCAAGCATCCTCGACGACTCGCCCAATTCGTATCGGGGGTACGCGCGCATGGCCGCGGTTTACCAAAACCACCGGCAGCCGGCACGTGCACTGGCGACGCTGCGCGAAGCCACGCGGATCTATGACAAGGATCCCACCCTGTTCGTCGCGGGCGCCGACGCGGCGTTGACGCTGGGCAATTCGCATCTCGCCGATTCGCTGCTGGCGCGCGCCGAACAGCTGTGCTATCGCTGCGCGGGTTCCTATCGGACGCAGGCGCTCGCAGCGCGCTCGCGTGGAGATTCGGCGGTTGCGGACTCCCTGCTCGCGCGGATCCCATGAAACGCGAGCTGCTGGTCGTCTTCGTCGCCACGGTCGCCCTGTACCTGCCGACCGCCCGCTACGGTTTTGTGCAGGACGATCGCGGCATCATCGTAGCGAACCCCGCCGCGCATTCGGTCGGCGCCGCGCTCGCGGCGTTCGACGAGCCCTATTGGCCGAGCGGAAGTGGCGCGGGGCTGTACCGTCCGGTCACGATACTCAGTTACGCGCTCGACTGGACGATCTCCGGCGGCCGGCCGGGCTGGTTCCACTTCATGAATGCGCTGTGGCACGGCCTCGCCGCTGCGCTGGTCGTGGTGGTGATCGCGCGGTGGCTGCCGCCCGTCGCTGCTGCCGGCGCGGGCCTCATTTTCGCGTGGCATCCCGTGCACGTGGAGGCCGTCGCCAATGTGGTCGGCCGCGCGGAGCTGCTCGCGGCAGTGGGGATTCTCGGCGCCGTCGCCCTAGCGCGACGAGGTCGCTGGGTGGTTGCGGTGGCTTGCGCGGCATTCGCCATGTTGAGCAAGGAGCATGGTGTCATCGCCGGTGTCGTCATACTGCTGGATAAGTGGCTCCAAGCGTCTGACGACCGACCCTATCCTGTCCCGTTTTGGATGGCGCTGGCGGTGGTCACGCTCGGATATCTGGCCGCCTGGTTCGCCGTCGGTTGGGTGGGAGAGAATGATGAAGCCGTGGCGTTCTACGGAACGGGGTTATGGGGACGGCTCGCGATCGCGTTGCCGGCTGTGCTGCACGCAGCCGGGCTGCTGCTCTGGCCGGCGTCGCTCTCCAGTGACTACGGACCGCAGGTGTTGCCCATGCGGTCCGCGATGTCATTGGCCGCGCTGTGGGGGCTGTGGGTCGCGGTCCTAGTTCCCGCGCTGGTCTTCTGGTGCCGGCGTCGCGCGCCTGCGATTGCATTTGCCGCAGGACTGGCCGCGCTGTCGTACCTCCCGACGGCGAACATCTTCTTTGCCGCCGGTATCGTTCTCGCGGAGCGCAATCTCTACTTGCCCGCCGCGCTGCCGGCGGCGCTCGTGGGCTGGATCATGACGACGCTTGCCGCCCGGCGGGGCGTCCGGCCCGCTGCCGCCGCTGCCGGCCTCCTCGCCATGGCCTGTGGCGCCCGCTCGTTCGTGCGTCTGCCCGCCTGGCGGGACAATCGATCACAGGTGCTCACCCTGTTGCGCGATCATCCGGAATCGTATCGCGGGCATGCCTCCGCCGCCGCGGTCCTCGCCGGAATCGGTGATACGGCCGGAGCGCGCCGCCAATACCGGATCGCGGACTCGCTGTTTTCGAACGATCCGTACGTCTACGACGCGAACGCGATCTTTCTGATTGGCATCGGGGATACGGCGGCTGCCGTGCCGCTCATCGAGCGAGGAAAACAGTCGCGCACCGGGGAGCGAATGACATTGCGCGCGCAGTTTCTCCTCGAGCTCACGCGCCGTCATCACACGCAAGCCGCCGCCCTGGCGGACTCAGCCGCCAAGCGGTTCCCAGGCGAGCAGAACTGGTATCGCATGTTTCGACAATGACTTACGCATTCCTTGCGTCCGGCGTCGCGAGTTGCAAAAAGCCGGAGTTTATCAGTAGTTTTGAGGCGTCAGGAAAGCCCCACGGTCAGGTCTAAGTTCTGGCGACATTTGTAGTTCCGGCGGATTAGCTCGTTAAGGGCACGATTCGTGCTTGATGGCCTTTCCGAATAACTGTGTCGCCCATGTCTTAGATCCTTACATGTTGATCCTTACAGGGGAGGTTAGTCCAGATGAACCGCAAGGGTTTCACACTGATCGAGCTTCTGATCGTCGTCGTGATCATTGGTATTTTGGCCGCGATCGCGATTCCGAAGTTCGCGAACACGAAGGAGAAGGCGTATCTCGCCTCGATGAAGTCGGATCTGCGGAACCTGATTACGGCCGAAGAGGCGTTCTTCGCCGACTCGGTGAAGTACACGACGGCGATCGGCGTGGGTGGTATTCAGTACGCGACGACCAGCGGCGTGGTTGGCCCCACCATTCAGGTGACGGCTGACGGCTTCACCGCCACGGTGTCTCACACCACGACGACCAAGACGTGCTCGATCTACGTGGGTTCGACTCCGCTGGCGCCTGCCAACAAGGAAGGCGAGCCGAAGTGCCAATAAGGCTTCTAGCCTGAGGCATCACGAGCGGCGAGGGCAACCTCGCCGCTCTTTTTTTTGGGTGACGAAATCGCCTCTCGCCGGGTCCTAAGGCTGCGTCCTCTATCCGTGTCCCCAGCGGGAGGTTGTGCAGTGAAGAACCAGAAAGGTTTCACACTGATCGAGCTTCTGATCGTGGTCGTGATCATCGGCATTTTGGCCGCGATCGCGATTCCGAAGTTCGCGAATACGAAGGAGAAGGCGTATCTCGCCTCGATGAAGTCGGACCTGCGGAACCTGATCACGGCCGAAGAGGCGTTCTTCGCCGACTCGGTGAAGTACACGACGGCGATCGGCGTGGGTGGTCTGCAGTACGCGACGACCAGCGGCGTGGTTGGCCCCACCATTCAGGTGACGGCTGACGGCTTCACCGCCACGGTGTCCCACACCACGACGACCAAGACGTGTTCGATTTACGTGGGTTCGACTCCGCTGGCGCCTGCCAACAAGGAAGGCGAGCCCAAGTGCCAGTAGCTCAGTAGCACCCTGTAAGGATTAGGGGCGGCGGGATAACATCCCGCCGCTCGCTTTTTTCGTCTTATCTTGGGGTCCCATGAATCGCCCCAAGGCGCGGCTCAGCACGGAGCTGTTATTCTATCTCACCTTCCTCGCCGCCTTCGCCCTCCTCGTCGGTGTGGCCACCTCGCAGCTTGCGCTCGCGATCGCGCCCGAGCGGGGCATCGTGCTGGTGGTCATTTTCATTGCCGCCGAAGTCGGCATCTTCGTGCTGTACGGGCGATCGCTGGTCACCCGGCTGGTCCTGCGCCCTTTGAGCCGCGTCATGGAGGCGGCCGATGCGGTCGCGGACGGTGACCTCGAGGCGCGCGCGCCCGACGCCGACACCCGCGACTTCGCCATGCTCGCCGAGCGCTTGAACCGGATGACGGACCGGCTCCTCGACGCGCAGAGCCAGCTCGTGCGCTCCGAGAAGCTGTCGAGCATCGGGCGCCTCGCCGCCGGCGTCGCCCACGAGGTCGGCAACCCGCTGGGGGCGATCGGGACATATGTCGAGGTGCTGCGGCGACGCGGTGGCGATGCCGAGGTCATGGCTGGTCTCACGCGCGAGGTGGAGCGCGTCGATCGCATCGTCCGCAGCCTCCTCGACTACGCACGGCCGCAGGAGGATCCGCTCGTCCCCGTCGATCCCGACAAGATCGTGCGCGCGGCCTTCCAATTGCTCAGGGCTCAGGGCGCCTTTCGCAACGTCAGCGCCGATACGGATCTGGGGGTGCAGGTGGCGGAGATCATGGGACGCGCGCATGTGCTCGAGCAAACACTCGTGAACCTGCTGCTCAACGCCGTCGATGCGACGCCGCCGGGTGGGTCCATCGTCATCGGCTCTCGCCGCTGGGCGTACGAGCCTGGGCAGTCGCTGCCCAAACGCGCCGGCGACCTCGGCGACGTGCGCTTTCCGCGCGTGTCCGAGCGGCGCCCCGCGCGGGTCGAGTTCGCCGCCGGCCAGCCCGGCACGCTGATGTTCGTCGCCGACTCGGGCCCTGGCGTCTCGCCCGGGGACCGTGAGAAGATCTTCGAGCCGTTTTACACCACCAAAGAGCCTGGGCGCGGCACGGGGCTGGGCCTGGCGATCGTCGCCCGCTCGGTGCACGAGATGGGTGGCGTCGTGTGGGTCGATACGGCGCGAGAGGGCGGGGCCGCCTTCAAGCTGTTCTTTCCAATCGCGCTCCCCAGACTCCCCAGATGAAGCGCGTCCTCGTCGTCGACGACGAGCCGGGCCTCAGGCAGAGCCTCGGGCTGCTGCTCACCGATGTCGGCTACACCGTCACCGCCGAGCAAGACGGCAAACGGGGGCTCGAACGCGCCGTCGCCGAGGCGTTCGATCTGGTGCTGTGTGACGTGCGGATGCCCGAGATGGATGGATTGACGTTCCTACGCTCCTACCGCCAGCGCGGCGGCAATGCGCTCGTCATCGTGATGAGCGCCTACGGCGGCGAAGACGCCGCGATTGCCGCGATGAAGGAAGGCGCGTACGACTATCTCCCCAAGCCGTTCCGCCCGGACGAGGTCGTGCTCACCCTGCGCAAGGCGGAGGAGCGGGAGCGATTGCGGCAGGAAGTGGCCGGCCTCAGAGCGCAGCTGGCCTCGGGACCCGCCGAGCGCGGTCTCATCGCCGAGAGTGCGGCCATGCGGCGGGCATTGGCGCTCGTCGCGCGGGTCGCCGAGCACAACACGACGGTGCTCATCACCGGTGAGAGCGGCACCGGCAAGGAAGTGATCGCGCGCGCCATTCATCGCGCCAGCCCGCGCGCGAGCAAAGCCTTCGTCGGCATCAACTGCGCGGCGATCCCCGAGACCCTGCTCGAGTCCGAGCTGTTCGGTCACGTGCGCGGCGCGTTCACCGGGGCGACCGGCGACAAAGCCGGGCTGTTCGAGCAAGCGAGCGGCGGCACGCTCCTGCTCGACGAGATCGGCGAGCTGCCGATCGGCCTGCAGGCAAAGCTGCTGCGGGTGCTGCAGGAGAGTGAGATCCGGCGCGTAGGCGATGAGAAGACGCGCCGCGTGGACGCGCGCGTGCTGGTTGCCACCGCGCGCGATCTCGAGGCCGAGGTGCGCGCCGGCCGGTTTCGCGAGGATCTGTTCTATCGCATCAATGTCGTCGTGATCGCGTTGCCGCCCCTGCGCGATCGCCAGCACGACATCGCGCCGCTCGCGCGCCATTTCGCGGCTCGTCTCGCCCAGCGCTTCGGTCGGCCGCTCTCGCTCACTGACGATGCGATCGGCTGGCTCGCGCAACAGGAGTGGCCTGGGAATGTGCGCGAGCTCGAGAACGCGATCGAGCGCGCCGCCGTCCTCACCAACCATGAGATCCTGACTCCCACCGATTTCCGAGACGAACGCCAGGCCCCAGCCCTCAGCTCCCAGCTCCAGCCCCAAGACTCAGGGACGTTGAAAGGTGCCGTTGAGGCCGCGGAACGCGACGCCATTACCCAGGCATTGAAAGCGACAGGCGGCAATCGCCGCGAAGCGGCGGCGCAGCTAGGAGTCAGCCTGCGGACCCTGTTTTACAAGATGGACAGGTATGGGATCGGCTAGTGCAAGGTTTTGCACAACTGCAGGATTCTGCGGTGTTTTTCAACGCCTCATTTCAACGTATCTATTTGATGTACTTGAAGTTACGTACAGGCATAGAACGTGTACATAGGGGTCGCCGAACGGAGGACTCATGGGTCGCAAAGGGTTCAGCCTCATCGAGATGATGTTCGTGTTCGTGCTGGCCGGGGTGATCATGGCGATCGGCTTCCCCCGGCTGAAGGACAGTCTCGAGAAGCAAAACATCCGCAGCTCGAAAGCGCTGCTGGCCACCTTGGCGGCGACCGCGCGCGGGACCGCGGTTCAGCGCGGCTGCAACGCCACGCTGAACATGACGACCGACAGCATTTGGGTTACCGCGTGCAGTTTGACGCCGCCTTTCAACCCGGTGCAGGTCGGCACGAAGAAGCTGGTGGGGGAAGAGTTCGGCGTCACGCTGGTTCCTAGCACCGCATCAATCGTCTACGATCCGCGCGGCATCCGGTCGCAATTCCAGGTGACCTCGATTCGGATCGTTGGCGCGCACTACACCGATTCCGTGGTGATCAACCAGGTGGGAAAGGTGACCCGGCAATGAACATCACAACGAACCAGCGCGGCTTCACGATCATCGAGATCATCATCGCGATCATCGTGCTGACCGTCGGCTTGCTCGGCCTGGTGACGACCGGGGCGCTCGTAACGCGCATGATCGCGCGCGGGCAGCGCTCGGCGTCGGCCGCGGCGTTCGCGTCGCGGCGCCTGGAGCGGGAGCGCCCCAGGGCGTGCATCGATGCGCAGCGCACCCCCGGCTCGGACACGCTCTATCGTGGCGCTACCTGGGTGGCGATCAACCGGTGGGCGTTTACGGATGCCGGCAACAAGAACTACCGGCTCAAGATCGTGACGACGTACAAGACCATCAAGAATCGCGTGCGGAGCGATTCAACGGAGACGACGATCCCATGCGGCAACTTCTGACGAGCGTACGCGCGCGGCGCGGTTTTACGATGGTCGAGCTCCTGGTCGCGCTGGTCCTGCTGGGACTGGTGAGCGCCGCCCTGTATCGCGTGTTGGTCAACAACCAGCGGCTCTACACGGCGCAGACACAGCGGATCGATCTGTCGCAGAACATTCGCGCCGCCACGAACATTCTGCCGGCCGAGTTCCGCCAGCTGGATGCGTCGGACAACGATATCACGGCGATGGGGCCCGACAGCATCTCGATTCACGCGCTGCGGTGGACCAGCTTCGTGTGCATCGCTCCCGTGCTGAACGGGACGGCCGCAGGGCGCTCGATGACGATCCGGGGCGGGCAGCCCGGTCAGCCGATGTTTTTCGGATCGCGCGGCATTCTGGTCGGCACAGATTCGATAAGCGTCTATCTGGACGCGGATCCGACGTCGCGCCTCGACGACTACTACGTGCCGGCGCGGCTCACGAACGCCGTGTCGGGCCCGGCGCTCTGCCCCGCGGTCCCGCCCGGGCTGGCGCAGCCGGG
>Ga0209375_1001367_pt1 | contig 18594 bp, 11 predicted proteins | sample GraSoiAngelo_131_FD_185888 | JGI IMG/M metagenome (GOLD analysis project Ga0209375, IMG submission 185888) | Grasslands soil microbial communities from the Angelo Coastal Reserve, California, USA - 14_0929_02_30cm (SPAdes) (version 2) | ecosystem: Environmental > Terrestrial > Soil > Grasslands ... | reverse complement strand
GCCGGCGTTCCGCCGGGCGATCGAGCTGGCCCGGAAGGTCGCGCCGACCGATGCCTCCGTCTTCATCACGGGGGAGAGCGGCAGCGGCAAGGAGATGATCGCCCAGTTCATTCACCACCACAGCCGCCGCTCGAGCCGTCCGTTTGTCGCCATCAACTGCGCGGCGCTGCCGGAAGGGCTGCTCGAGTCCGAGATGTTTGGCCACCGCAAGGGGGCCTTCACGGGCGCGGTGCGGGACAAACCCGGCCTGCTCGAAGCGGCGCACGGCGGCACGCTGTTTCTCGACGAGCTGGCCGAGATGCCAAAGCCGATCCAGGCCAAGCTCCTGCGCGTCATCCAGGACGGCGTGGTGCGTCGGGTGGGCAGCGAGACGACCGACGCGGTCGTGAACGTACGCTTCATCGCCGCGACCAACGGCGACCCCGAAGCGGCCGTCAAGGCGGGCGACATGCGGGAAGACCTGTACTACCGCCTGCGGGTCGTGCCGATCAACGTGCCGGCGCTGCGTGAGCGCCCCGAGGACATCCCGCTGCTCGCAGACTACTTCCTGTCCACCTACTGGGTGCGCCATCGCCGCAAGGGCGCGCCATTCCCCCGCTTGACCGACGCGGCGCTCCGCGCGCTGTGCGGCTACACCTGGCGCGGGAACGTCCGCGAGCTCCAGAACGTGATCGAGCACATCGCCGTGGTCGTGGAGCCGGGCGCCGAGATCCGGCCCGAGGATCTGCACGTCGCGGGCGACACCGCGGCGACGGAGACGGGCGCGAATCCAGCGTCGCTGATATCGACCCTGCTCGAGGAGAGCTATCACGCCGCCCGAGACCGGGTCATCGCCCAGTTCGAGCGGCAGTACCTGACTTGGCTGGTCAACCGGGCCAGCGGAAACATGTCCAAGGCCGCCCGCATCGCGGGCGTGGATCGGACCACGTTGTACCGGCTGATGGAGCGCCACGGACTGCAGCGCAGCCCCACCGCGGGGTGGGTGGTCGAGCGTGAGCCCGGGCCGGCGGCGGGCGCGATGGATGACCTGCAGGTCGAGGTTCCGGCGAGTGAACCGGGCGGTCAGGCCGCGTGATGCGCGGGGGAGTGATGGAAATGCGGACCAACACGGCTGAACGGCTCGACTGGACGGTCGTCGCGACCGTGCCGAGGCCGGCGCCCGAGCCGACGCCGGCGCCCGAGCCGGAGCCTCAGGATCTCGCGGCCTGCCTGGCGGGCCCGAACGGGCTCGATCTCGTGGTGGAGCTCGCGCACGACCTGCGCTCGCCGCTCACGTCGATTTTGTTCCTCACGGAAGCGCTGCAGCAAGGCCAGGGCGGTACCGTGACCCCGGAGCAGAGTCGCCAACTCGGCCTGGTCTACAGCGCCGCGCTCTCCCTGTGCGCCACCGCGAGCGACGTGTTGGAGCTCGCTCGCGGGGGCAACCGCCTCGTGGACCGCGCGCCCGCGCCCTTTTCGGTGGCCGAGACCTTCGCGTCGGTGCGCAGCATGATCCTGCCGATCGCCGAGGAAAAGGGCCTCGCCGTACGCCTCGTCCACCCCGTGCCCGAGCGGCGCGTGGGGCAGGCGCGGGCGTTGTCGCGCGTGCTCCTGAACCTCGCCACCAACGCCGTGAAGTTCACCGACACCGGGTTCGTGGAGCTGGCCGCGCGTCCCATTGATAGCAAGCGTCTCGAGTTCTCGGTGCGGGACACCGGCGCCGGGGTCGACCCCGCCCTGCTCCGCACGCTGTACCAGCCGGTGCGGCCGATGCCGGCGAACGGGCGCCACCACTTCTCCAGCTCCGGCCTGGGGCTGGCGATCTGCTGCAAGCTCGTGAAGGCCATGGGCGCCGAGCTCCAGGTAGAAACCCGACCGACTTGGGGAACCCGGTTCTTCTTCGAGGTCGAGTGTCCCTCCCCGGAGGGCTTGGCCTCGTGACACTGCCGCGTGTGACGTTGCGGCGCGTGACGTTACCGCGTGTCGTGGCGCGCAGTCTACACACGACGCCGGTTCGCCATATCGCACCTGCTCCGGAGGCCCCAGACCAGGCCGGGGCGTCGCCGGAGGATATGGGGTCGGTCACGAATGTGTCACGCCGCGCCCGCGCACGGACTTTGCCAAGGGTCCTGGGCATGACGACACTCCTCGACCTCCAACCGGCCCAACCGGCCCGACCGAAGCTCTCTCTGGTGCACTCCGCCCCGCTCCGTCCGCGAGACCGCGAGCGGGGGGGCCGCCGCATTTTCAATTTCATCGTGGCGGTCGTGGGGCTCGTCCTCACGTTTCCGCTGATGCTGCTCATCGCGGCGCTGATCAAGCTGACGTCCCGCGGACCCGTGTTGTTCACACAGACGCGCGTGGGATTGGACCGCCGGGCGCTGTCGAACGCCGGGGGCAACACCCGCCGCCACACCGATCAGGGCGGTGCGCCGTTCACGATGTACAAGTTCCGCACGATGCGCCACGCCAACGGCAACGGGAAGCAGGTGTGGGCGCAGGCCGACGACGTGCGCGTCACGCCGATCGGCCGCGTGCTGCGGAAGCTCCGGCTCGACGAGCTGCCCCAGCTGTTCAACGTGCTGACGGGCGAGATGAACATCGTCGGCCCCCGGCCCGAGCAGCCCACGATCTTCGTGTACCTGCGCGAGCAGATCGAGGGCTACCAGCGGCGGCAGCGGGTTCGACCCGGCATCACCGGTTGGGCTCAGGTCAACCAGGGGTATGACACCTCGGTGGACGACGTGCGCCGCAAGGTGCGCTATGATCTCGAATACATCCGCCGCCAGTCGACGCTCGAGGACCTGAAGATCATGTGTCGCACCGTCCCCGTCATGGTCCTGCGCCGCGGGGGCTGGTGAGCGTCGCCTAGCTGGCGCCCTCCGCTCCGCGGCGCGTCGGCTCCCACACCGCAGTCCGCACGCCGCGGAGCGCGACCACCCAGGCGTGCAGCGCGGCGAGATTCCCCGATACGAGGTAGGCGGGCAAGGCGAGCAGCCGCGGCACGGACCTGCGCGCCGGCCAGTGCCACCCGATGAGCGCCAGCGCTACCACGCCCGCGGCTGCCGCGACCAACGCCCACGCCCACCTCAAACCGTCGCCCGCCGCGAGCACCGTCACGGCGCTCAAGCTGCCGACGAGCGCCCAGGGAACGAGCCAGCGACACAATTTGTGACTGAGCAGCATCCAGGCGAACGTGCCGTAGCGCGCAAGGTTCAAGAGCGCGCGCATGTGCCACAGGGTGCGCAGGCCGCGCGCCATCGTCCGAACCTTGCGCCGGTATTCCTGCTGCAGCGTTCCGCCCCTCGGCACGAAGCAAATCGCCCCGGGCACCGACACGGCGCGCAGGCCGTGGCGCCGCGCCGTCAGGGCCGCCGCGAAATCCCGGCTCAGATCTTCGGGCACGAATTGGCGGTGCAGCTCCGCCCGGGTCGCGTAGAGACACCCTGACGCGCCCACGATGCCCGACACACGCGTCTCCAGGTCCCGCACCCACATCTCGTAGCCGACGTAGGTCCCCTCGCCCCGGTTGGCGGCGCCGTCGAGCCGCGCGATACTGACATCGCGTCCCGAGGCCACGCCCACGGTCGGGTCGCGCAGCGCCACAACCAGGGCCCTGATCGCCTGCGGGTGAATCCGTACCGACGCATCGGTATTGACGATGATGTCGCCCTTGAGCACCGAGCGCGCGGCGTTCTCAGCGGCCGTCTTGCCAGCGCGACGTGGCAGCCGCAGCAGCTCCACACCGCGAGCGGCATAGCGGGTGACGATATCGTCCGTCGCATCCGTCGACGCATCCGACACGACGACGATCTGGCGCCGCTCCGCCGGATAGTCGAGGGAGAGAAGACGCTCGATAGTATGCGCGATCCCAGCCGCCTCGTTGTAGGCGGGAAGCATGATGCTGACGAACGGCCAGTCCGCGGAGGCCTGCGGCGCCGGCGGTACGCGGCGGCCGAGGGTCAGCAGCTTGAGCAGCGCGGGATAGGCGACGTAGGGATAGAGCGAGACGCCCAGCGCAACGGCGAGCGCGACGTACGCCGCGACCGTCACGGCAGCACCGGCACCGGGGACCCAGAGGTGACGAGCTGGTAGATGCCGTCGTAGCGCTCGCACCAGCGCTCCGTCCCGAAATCACGGCACAGCCGTTCGCGTGCACGAGCGGCCCGCGCGCGGGCGGCCGCCGGCGCGCGGTACGCGGCTCGAATCGCGGCCGCGAGCGCGGCCGGGTGGTCGGGTGGCACGAACACGGCTTCCTCGGGCGTCAGCATCTCCGGGACGCCTCCCACATCAGTGGCGATCACCGGCACGCCTGCGGCCATCGCCTCGAAGACGACCATTGGGCTCCCCTCGGTACGGGAGCTGAGCACGAAGAGATCGAAGGCCGCAAACAACGGGGCGGCGTCCGGCACGACGCCGTGCCAGCGCACTCGGCCGTCCAGACCGAGACGCCGTGCCTGCGCGGCGAGCGGGCGACGCTCCGCGCCGTCGCCGATCACCGAGGCGACGAGCGGCAGGTCGGCGACGTGGCCGATCGCGTCGAGCAACACGTCCAGACCCTTCTCGCGACTCAGTCGGCCGACCCAGCCGACGACAAACGCCTCCGGCCCGAGACCCAGCGCGCGCCGGGCGGCGGCGCGATCGAGCGCAGGCCCCGGCCGCCAGGCGTTCGGGACCACGTGGATCCGCTCCGCGCGAACGCCCGCACGCACGAGCCTCGTCTTGAGCGGCTGCGACACCACGACCACTGCGTCGAAGCGCCGGAACGCGCGACACTGCAGCCACTCGTACACGCGGTTCTTCCAGTCCCCGGCGGTGAAGCCGTGCACGGTCGTGACCACGGGAACCCCGGCACGCCGAGCGACGCCCGCGTCCAGCACGTCCGGTCGGTACCCGTGCGTATGCACGACCGTCGGCCGCAGCCGCCGGCACAGCTCCGCCACCGCGCCGCGCTCGCGCCGGTACCCCCGCGGGCCCGGCAGCACGATGTGCGTCTCCACGCCCGCGTCGGCGAGCGGGGTGAAAAACGGGTGATCCACAGCCGGCCCTGTCAGGATCGCGGCGACGTGGACGTCATGACCCGCCCGGCGTTGCTCCCGCGCGAGCCCCTGCACGACCCGCTCGAGGCCACCCACGTCGGACGGCGCCGCGACGTGGAGGATCAGCATGGGAGCATGCGGCCAGCCTCAGGCCAGAACGTCGGTCGCCCCTGCCGGCTCGACGTCGGCCTGGCGGCGCTCGTCGCGCAGCAGCGCATCGATGAAGAACTTCGTGGCCCAGTTGAGAATCTGGTATGAGCCGTACTCCGCACCCAGCGGGAAGGACCCCTTAATGCCCCCGCGCACTCCCGGGTTGCGGCTGGTGCGGTTCTGCGTGGACTTGAGGAAGCGCAGCACCGGCTCCACCGGCTCGAGCCATTTGCGCTCGCGGGTGATCGCGAACAGACGCAGCCAGATGTTGGCCATCTGCGCCTGCCCGGTCAGGCAGCTCCAAGAGCCCGCCGGATGCCAGCCGGCCGCAAACCTGCCCGGCAGCCTCCCGTCCGGCTCCACCGCGAGCGCGACGCGTTCGGCCGCGCACGCCGCCGCAGCTATCAGCGCCTCGTCCTCGAGGACGCGGCCGCCCTCGAGCAGGCCCCGGATGGTGTAGGCAATCGTGTGCAGCAGGGGTCGCCGCGGGTCATTGAGACAGCAATCCGGAAACCAGCCGTCGTCGTGTTGCCGTCGTGCCACCGCGCGCAAGCTCCGGGCCGCCGCCTCCCGGAACTCGGGAGCGCCCAGGTGCCGACCCGCCTCCGCGAGCGCCCAAGCGGCGCGGGCGTTGTACAGCGTCGCGCGCTGGTCGGCGAAACGGGAATTCCCGCGACGCCACAGACCGTCCTCGTCGAGGGTGGAGAGCAGATAGCACGCCGCGCGCCGCGCGCCGCCCGCGAAGATCCCCGAGTCCGTTTCGGCGAACGCGGCAAGCCAGCCGAGCAGCACCTGTCCCGTGTTGAACACCGCGGGCGACGGGCGCTCCCCGATCACGCCAGCCCGCACGGCGCCCGACGGCAGCTGAATCTCGAGCTCCCAGCGCGCAGCGCGCTCGGCCCGCTGCGCCAGCTCGGGACGCTTCAAGTGTCTGGCGGCCCCGAACAACGTCGGGATGATGTAGCCCGTCGTCTCCGGATACGCCGGCTGCCACCCCCGCGATTCGAAGTACGGGTTCCACGCCAGGCTGTACCCCCGGGCAATCCCGCCGTCACCGGTGACATCCTGCGCCCGCAGGAGCCACTCGAGCGCCGAGACGAGGTGCGGGCGGTGATCCGGATCCACCGAGTATCCGGCGCGCTCCTGCCACGACTCCTCGAACGCCACCGGATTGAAGACCGGGTGCGCGCGGACTTGACGGAGCCGCGCCTGAACGGCGCGCGCCACACGGGGGAACGGCACCGGAAGCGCGAGCGTATCGTGAAGTGGGCTCATGATGGCCGGACGTGCGCCGCCACCCAGCGGACGACGCGATGGGCCTGGGCGTGCGCGGGCCGCAGCGTCCACCCCACGCTCCGGCACGATACCACTTCCGCTCCGAACCCTGTCTTGAAGCGGTGGAGCCCGTGCGCGGGATCCTCGGAGTTCACCGCCGACGCGGCGGTGCCGCCCAGGTTGTAGTGGGTAAACCCCATGTCGGCAAGCGCGCACATGATGCGCCAATGCAGCCACTGTGCCGCGTCGCGCGCGTACCCCGCCGGCGTGGAGCCGCCGATGAGATAGAATGCCCGCCGGTTGGCCCAGCCCACCAACGCCGCCACGAGGGGCGTCTGATCGTGCCAGGCGGACCACGTTGTGATCCCCCAGGGCGACGGGCCCTCAGGCGACGTCAGCACGACGTCGGGCAGGGCGGCAGCGAACGGATCGCCCCGCTCCGAGGCCCGCGCCGACGCCTCGCGCTGCACGGTGGCCAGCAGGTCCCGCGCAGGCTCTCCGTCGAGGGTGCGCAGCACCCAACCCTCGCGCTCACCGCGCTGCATGTGACGCCGATGGTGTTTCGAGCAACGGGACGCCAACTCGTCGCGCGAACCCTGGAGGCGCACCACATACTCCAGTCGGTCGCGCGCGCTCGCGCCCGCCCGGGGCTCGGGCTGCCACGACCCGTCGTAGGAATCGAACTGGATGTCGACAGCGCCACGCGCGCGCAACTGCTCCACGAGCGCCGCGAGCGCGGCTTCGCCCTGCGACGGCTCGACGACGGCAGGAACGGTCGGGAAGTAGAAGTGGCGCGGCTTGAGGCCGAACCGGCACCGAGAGGCGACCCCGGCCGCGAGGCCGGCCGCCTCGTCTCCCTGGTAGAGCTCCGCGAACAACGGCGTACCGGGGGGCGCCGCCGCCATAAGACCCGCCGGCGAGTGGAACAGGCTGCCCCCACATCGCTCCACCAGCGCCCGCCAGCCGCGGGGGCACCGCGATGCGACCACCCAGCGCAGCTCACGCCGCAAAGTGGTGCGAGGCATGGCTTCCATGAGCGACATCGAGCGTCTCCCCCAGGTTCGCCCGTTTCCTAGGCCAGTTCTGTGCCGTCAGGGGGTCCCCGGCTGCCGCAGCCGCCTGGTGTGGCGCCGGCGCGACAGGCGCGGTGACGTCGCCGCGCTACCAGCGGTTTCAGGCACCGGCCTTCGCCCTGACCAGGATGCGACATCGCAAGTTCACGCACAGGGCGTGCGGGACGTGGCTCGCAGGTCACGACGGTGGTGGCCTTCCTCTTGCCTAACGCGACCGTGATATGGCCGACGCTGACCAACCCCTCGATCTCGACCGCGCCCTCCTCACCGGCCTCGCGTGGACCGGAAGCACCAAGTGGGTCGCCCAGCTCCTCAGCTGGGCCGCAACCCTGATCGTCGCTCGCCTCATCACACCCACCGACTATGGGCTGTTCGCCATGGCGATGGTCTATGCGGGCTTCGTGCAGCTCGTGAACGAGATGGGACTCAGTCCGGCCATCGTGCAGTACCGCGACCTGACGAGCCGGCAGATCGGGCAGCTCGGCGGGCTGGCGCTGCTGGCGGGGGTTGCCCTGTTCGCCTTATCGCTCGGTCTCGCGGGCGCGATCGCCACGTTCTTTGGCGAGCCGGTGGTCCGGTGGATCATTGCCGCGCTCAGCCTCACCTTCATTATCCGCGCGCTGCAGGTCGTGCCACGGTCGCTGCTCGCGCGCGATCTCGAGTTCCGGCGCCTCGCCTGGATCAACGCGGGCGAGGCGCTCGTGTGGAGCCTCACCACCCTCTTCGGCGCCCTCCTGGGATTGGGCTATTGGGCGCTGGTGCTGGGCGCCGTGGCGAGCGGAGCCGCGGTCACGGTCGTGCTGTGCATCCAGCGCCCCCATCATCTCTCCTGGCCACGCGACATCCGGTCCATTGCGAAGGCGATGCATCTCGGCTGGTATATCGTGGTCTCGCAGCTCTGCTGGTACGTGTACAGCCACGCCGACCTGACGATCGTCGGACGCGTGCTCGGCAAGGCGCCGCTAGGCGCGTACACCAAAGGCTGGGACATCGCGAGCGTCCCGACGGACCGCATCAGCACGCTGGTCGGCCAGGTGACGCCTGCCGTCTTCTCCGCCGCCCAGAAGGACCAAGCGGCGCTACGGCGCTACCTGCTCGCACTGACCGAAGGGCTCGCGCTACTCACGTTCCCCCTGTCGGTGGGCCTTGCCCTGGTCGCGGACCTATTCGTCATCACCGTGCTCGGCGAGCAATGGCGCCCCGCGATCGTCCCGGTGCGGTTGCTAGGGCTGTACGGCGGGTTCCGCGCGATTTTCAACACGCTGCCGCAGATACTCGTGGCGACGGGCCACGCGAAGCAGAATATGCGGTTCAATCTCTTCGCGGCCGTTGCGGTGCCCACCGCATTGTACATCGGCAGCCGGTGGGGGACGACCGGCGTGGCGCTCGCATGGGTCATTGGCTATCCGCTCATCACCGTCCCGACGTTCTTCCGGCACACGCTGCGCATCCTCGACCTGCGCGCCAGCGCCTATCTGCGCGCGCTGTGGCCGGCTGCCAGCGCCGCAGCCGGCATCGCCGCGGCGGTGCTGCTCCTGCGCGCCGTGATACCGCCGGCATGGCCCGCGGGCCTGCGGTTGGTAATGGAAGTGCTCGGCGGCGCGGTGGGGTACGTCGCGGTGCTGCTGGTTGCGCACGGCAGCCGCTTGCGGGTCGTGACCGCGCGCCTCCGCCACCTGGCCCGGCGGCCGGCGCCGCCGCCGACCTGCGTGACCGGCCCGTCGGCGGCCCGCGCCCGGCTCCTCCTCATCACCTATCACTTCCCGCCCGACGCCGCGGTCGGGGCGCTGCGCTGGCAAAAGCTCGCGCGGCACGCGGCGGAGCGAGGCTGGGGGCTCGACGTGATCGCGCTCCATCCGGCGCAGATCAAGAGCGCCGACCCGGACCGGCTCGCCGATCTGCCGGCGGGCGTGCGCGTCTACGGCATTCCGCTGCCGCGGGCGCGGGTCGAGCAGATCGGTTTCGTGGTGTGGCGCCTCTACGACTGGGCGCGGCGGTTCAGGCGGTGGCTCGCACCGGCGCGCGGCAGTCTTGCGGAGCCCCGTCGCGAGTCCCTGCCGCGGTCCGAGATCCGCTGGTTCCCGCGCGACCTACGGGACGTCGCGCGCGCGTATCTCGCCTGGCTCGAGTTCGGCGCCATGGGTCGGTGGGGCCGCGCGGCGGCGCGGTGCGCGATCCAGCTGTTCGAGCCCGGCGTGCACCGTGCAGTGATCAGCTGTGGCCCACCACACATGGCACACGACGCGGGCCGGTTAGTCGCGCGGGCGTGCGGCCTGCCGCTCGTCTTGGATCTGCGCGATCCCTGGAGTCTCATGCAGCGGCTCCCCGAAGCGGTCGCCAGCCCGGTGTGGTTTCGCTTGGCGGCGTGGCACGAGCGCCGGGCCATCGCGCAGGCAGCGCTCGTCGTGGCCAACACCGATCCGCTGCGCCACGTCCTGCGGGGCGTGTATCGAGCGGCCGCCAGCCGCATCATTGCAGTCCCGAACGGGTTCGACGACGAGCCGGTGCCGCCAAGCCGCCCGTCGCGGCGCTTCACCATCGGGTACGCCGGTACGATCTACTTCGATCGCGACCCGCGGACGCTGTTCCGCGCCGCGGCGCGCGTGATCAAGGAGCGCCGCCTCACGCCTCACGACTTCGCGATCGAGCTGATGGGGAACGTGGAAAGCTTCGACGGCGTGGGGATCGAGCGGATCGCGCGAGAGGAGGGCATCGGACCGTTCGTCCGGACGTTCGCGCCGCGGCCACGACGTGAGGCGCTGGAATTCCTGTCGCGCGCGGCAGTGCTCGCGATCCTGCCGCAAGATTCGGACATGGCGATCCCGGCCAAGATCTTCGACTACATGCGCTTCGATGCATGGCTGCTGGTGCTCGCGGAATTCGGGAGCGCCACGGAGCAATTGCTCCGCGCCAGCGGCGCCGACGTCGTGTCGCCCGACGCCTCGGACACGCTCGCCGCGCTGCTCCACCTGCGCTATCTCCAGCACCAGCGAGGTGAGCGGCCGGTGCGGCTATGCGTGAACGAGCACTACGGCCGACGCGCGCAGGCGGATCGGTTGTTCACCGCGCTCGAGGGAATTACCGGGGCGCCGCCCCGCGTCACCGAGGAGCCCGCGCTCGTATGTGCGGCATCGTAGGCGTCGTTCACCGCGATCTGGAGCAGCCCGTCGAGCCGGGAGTGATCCGGACGATGTGCCGGGCCATTCGCCACCGTGGGCCCGACGACGAAGGACTTTTCGTCTCGGGGCAGGTCGGCCTCGGCATGCGCCGGCTGAGCATCATCGACTTGGAAGGAGGGCGCCAGCCGATCGCGAACGAGGACGGCTCCAAGGTCATCGTCTTCAACGGCGAGATCTACAACTATCGCGAGCTGCGCGCGGACCTGGCGCGGCGCCGGCACCGGTTCCGGACGGCCTCCGACACCGAAGCCATCGTGCACCTGTACGAGGAGGCAGGCCCGGCCGCGGTGGAGCGACTGCGTGGCATGTTCGCCTTCGCCGTCTGGGACTCGGAGCATCGGTCGCTGTGCCTCGCGCGGGATCGCTTCGGCATCAAGCCCCTCTACTATGTGGTCACACCGTGGGGACTCGCCTTCGCGTCCGAGCTGAAGGCGCTCGTGGCTGGGGGTTTGACGGGGCGCGAGCTCGACTGGGAGGCGCTCGATGCCTACTTCCAGCTGGGCTACATCCCAGCTCCTGCGAGCCCGTTCCGCGATGTGCGCAAGCTCCCGCCGGGCCATTGGCTGATGTGGCGCCCCAGCGGGGAGCTCCAGATCCACCAGTACTGGGACCTGCCGCGGCACGCCGCCGCGGCTCCGCCCGAGCCCGAACGCCACGTGCTCGAATGGCTGGACGAGTCCGTCGCCGCCCACCTGATCAGCGACGTCCCGGTCGCGGCCTTTCTCTCGGGAGGGCTCGACTCATCGGCGGTCGTCGCGAGCATGGCCCTCGCCGCCCAGGGAGCGGACGCCGTACCACAAGCGTTCACCGCGCGCTACTTCGGCTCCGGCGCGTCCGCGGCGGACGAGACGGAGCTGGCGCGACAGCTGGCGTCGCGCTACGGCGTCCGGTTGAACGTGGTGGATATCACCCCGGATGTGCGGGACACGTTCGAGCCCATCGTGCGCGCGCTGGACGAGCCGCACGCCGATGACTCCGCCATCCCGACGTGGGCGCTCTCACAGGCCGTAGGCAGCTCCCACAAAGTCGCCCTCACCGGCATCGGCGGCGACGAGCTGTTCGCCGGGTATCGGCGCCACCTCGGCCTCGTGGCGGCGGAGCGCTACGCCCGGCTGCCGGGCGCGCTCCGCCGGGCCGCCGCGCGCGTCGCCCAGCTCCTTCCGGACTCCGCCGGGAGCGGCCTCACCATCGATCGCCTCAAGCGGTTCCTCCGGGTCGGCGACGCGGGCACGGCGGAGCGCTATCTCGATCTGCTCAGCCGGGCCGACGACGCCGTGCGTCGCCCGCTGTACGCTCCCGATCTGCGCGGGGCGATCGGCGGCGACTCCGCGCGCAATCATTTCCGTCGCCTGCACCGCGACGGACCGGCGCGCGACGCGCTCGCCGCCGCGCTCTATTTCGACTATCGCACGTATCTCGCGGACGACATTCTCGCGCTGTCGGACCGGCTGTCGATGGCTCACTCGCTCGAGATTCGTGTGCCGTTCGTGGACCATGAACTCGTCGAAAAGGTGTTCCCGCTGCCCACCCGCCTGAAGGTCGGCCGCTGGGAGCACAAGCACCTGCTGCGGCGCGCGCTCGCTGCGCGCCTGCCCCGCGGGCACTTCCAGGCCCCCAAGCGGGGGTTCGTCGGCCCGACGGCCGCGTGGCTGCGGCGCGAGCTTCGCCCGCTTCTCGAGGACGAGCTGTCCGCGGGTCGGACCCGCCGCCTCGGGTACTTCGATCCGGAGGCGCTCACCCGCCTCCTCGCCGACCACTTCTCGCGCCGGCACAATCGCGAGGGCATCCTCTGGGCGCTGCTATGCTTCTCCACCTGGCACCGCATCTACCTGGAGCCGCCAGGCGTGGCCCCCTACCACCCGACCCGGGCGCTGCACACCAAGGCCCCGGCGCTCGTCGGCGAGCCGCCGGAGACCCCGCCGTGAGCGAATCCGCGCGCGTCGCCCTCGACGCACCTCCGGATCTCGCGTCGACGCCGCAAGACGCCGCCACGCGCGAGCTCGACCGCTCGCTCCTGCGGGGGATCGCCTGGACCGGAGCGATGCGCTGGGCCACCCAGGTGCTCAGTTGGGCCTCCACACTCGTCGTGGCCCATCTGCTCGCCCCAACCGACTACGGACTGGTCGCGATGGCCCTCGTCTACCTGGGGCTCGCACAACTCGTCAACGAGTTCGGGCTGGGCACCGTCATCGTCATGCGTCGCGACCTCGGCGAAAGCCAGATCGCCCGTCTGGGTGGGCTGTCCTTCCTCCTGGGACTGGGGTTCGTGGCACTCTCGGCTCTCCTCGCAGGGCCGGTGGCGCAGTTCTTCGGGGAGCCGACCGTGCGGTGGCTCATCACCGTCTTCAGCCTGACCTTCATCACGGGCGCGTTCCAAGTGTTGCCCCGCGCGCTACTCGCGAAGGACCTGGACTTTCGAAAGCTGGCCTGGACGGACGGCGCCGAGGCGCTCCTCACCACCTGCGGGACGCTGGCGCTCGCTCTTCTGGGCTTCCGCTATTGGGCCCTCGTCCTCGGACCGCTCGTGGGACGCACCGCCAGCACCATCCTCGTCAATTGGTGGCGCCCGCACCGCATCGCGTGGCCGCGTGACTTCGCCACGATCGCTGGAGCGGTCACGTTCGGCTGGCACGTCGTGGTCGCGCGCATCGCCTGGTACCTCTACAGCAACGCCGATTTCGCGGTGGTGGGACGTGTCCTCGGGAAGGCCCCCCTGGGCGGCTACACCTTCGGGTGGCAGATCTCGAGTATTCCCATCGAGCGCGTGACCGCACTCGTGATGGGGGTGACGGGACCGGTGTTCTCGGCGGTGCAACACGACCGGCTGGCACTGCAACGCTACCTCCGACATCTCACCGAGGGCCTCGCCTTCATCACCTTCCCGGCGGCTGTCGGGCTCGCGCTCGTGGCGGACGTTTTCGTGCTCGCGCTGCTGGGGGACCATTGGCGACCGGCGATCGTCCCGCTCCGGTTTCTGGCTCTCTCAGCGGCGCTGCGATCGGTCACCCCGCTCTTGCCGCAGATTATCGTCTCGACCGGGCACGCCAAGCGGAACATGCAGTTCACGATCGCCGCCGCGCTCATCATGCCGATCCTGTTCTACGCCGGGACCCGGTGGGGCACGGCGGGCGTGGCTCTGGCGTGGGTGATCGGGTATCCAGTGTGCGTGTTGCCGATGTTCCTCCGGCAGGTGCTTCGCGTCACCGGCATGACGCTGGGCGGATACGCGCGGGCGCTCTCACCGGCCGCGGGGGCGACCCTCATCATGGCCGCGATCGTGTTGGGCGTCCGGGCGGCCACTCCAGCGACCTGGCCTGCCGGTCTCCACCTCGCGACGCAAGGACTGGCCGGGGTTGCTACCTACGGCCTCGTGCTGTACGGTATGCACCGCGCACGCGTGCGGGAATTCTGGGCGTTCCTGCAGACGATCCGGGGGTGACCGGCGGGGCGCTCAGCCCGCCAGACCAAGCCGGGTCAGTGTTTCGAGCAGAAAGGGCGCCGGGTCCCGCCAGCGCCAGACCTCTTCCCGATCGGGGCCCGGACGGAAGCGGAGAAAGTCGCGCACCGCGGCCAGACGCCCCTTTCCTCCTCCTGCTCCGTTGCCGTCCCGCAGCCGCAGGTACAGATGGTCGACATCCCCCCAGAACCAGCGGCTGCGCACACCGACGCGATAGCCGGCGGCCGGGACAACGGGGGACCCGAACGCGCAGCCGGCGAGCAGCGCGGGGAAGTCCACGCCGGCGTCGATCGCGAGCTGCAGCGAGCCCCATAGCCGGCCGTTCACCTCCATGAAGACGAAGCGCCCCGTCGCGAGGTCTCGCTTGCATTCGATCATCGCGACGCCCTGCCAGCCCAGCCGCGCGAGCAGCGTCGTGCCCGCAGCAACCAGCTCGACGGGTGGCGCGATGCTCTCGCGGTACACGCTGACTCCGCCCTCCGGCGGCTTTTCCCGCAGCCGCCGATGGGCGAACGTGGCTACCATCCGGCCGTTCCAGCGCAGCGCGAACAACCCTTCGCCCGGCCCATGCACACGCTGCTGCAGCAAGACCGGAAACGCCCCGTCCGGCAGCCCGGCCAGAGCCGCCCGACACGCTGCGGCGTCGGCGACGTGCGAAACGCCGACCTTGCGCCGCGCGCCGCCTTGGCCGTCCGCAGGAATCACCGAGCGGTGCGGCTTGACGACGGCGGGGAAGAACTCGGGCCCCGACAGCCGCTCGCCCGCGGCCCGCGTCTCGAGCACGCGCGTGGGCGGCACGGCGAGCCCGGCCGTGCGGGCGACCTCCAGCATCTCCGCCTTGTCCGAGGCGCGCCGGTAGGCAGCCAGGTCGGGAAACGGCAGGTGGACTCGCGAGGGAAGCGCGTTCCGATGCTCGAGCAAAGCCTCGACCGAGGCATCCGTGACCGGAAGGGCCATGTCGATCGCGAGTCGGTCGATCAGGCTGCCCACCTCCCGGGCGTAGGCGCAAGGATCGCACAACGGATCCGCCTGCAACCGGCAGGCGCGCGCGCCGCGGGATGCGCCGGCGAGCGACCAGCGCCGCCGGGAAGCCACGTGCACCTCGTGACCGGCTGCGATCAGCGAGCGGGCCGCCGCGAGCGCACTCCGCTCGTTTCCGTCCGTGATGAGAATCCGCATGTGTGCGCGAAACCGTGCTGACAGAACCGTGCCCGTGGGCCGTGCGGCATGCCACGCAGCGCTGTGTAGCGCGCGCGCAACACCGCGCAGCCTCCTGGCACCACTCTGCCCTGGCGTCGGTCTTGCAATGACCGGCGTGCGTGACCACTCCACCAACCACTCGCGGTCCGCTCCGCGTCGCATTCGTCGGCGCCGGGCGGATGGCCCGGCTCCATGTCCACGCCCTCCGGCGCGTGCCCACGCCTCATGTGGTAGCCGCGGTGTGCGATACGTCGGAGGCATCCGCCAGCGGGCTCGCCGAGCTGGCGGGCGCCGTTCCGTATGGCTCGCTGGCGGAGCTCCTGCGGGACGTCAATCCCGATGTCGTCCACGTCTGCACGCCTGCGGGCATGCACTTCGCCCCGGCCCGCCAGGCGCTGCTCGCTGAGGCGCACGTGTACGTCGAAAAGCCGTTCGTCGAGATCGAATCCGAAGCGCGCGAGCTGCTCGCGCTCGCGCGGGACCGCGACCGGCTGGTCTGCGCCGGACACCAGCAGCTGCGCGATCCGGCGTACCTGGCGCTCCGCAGCCGCATTCCGGCGCTCGGCCCCGTCGCGCGAGTGGACAGCCATTTCGCGTTCCGTCCGGTGGGGCTGATCCCGGAGCGCGCGGGCCCGAAGGCCCTCGCGGCGCACCTCCTCGACATCTTGCCGCATCCGCTCTACACGCTGCTCGCCGCGCTCGAGCACGTGACGCCCGACGTCCCGACGGTAGACATCGCCTCGCTGGTCGCTGGCCCCGCCGATCTGCACGCCGTGCTGCGCACGCAGGACGTGTACGGGCGGCTGTCGGTGAGTCTGCGTGACCGGCCCGTGGCCTCGACGCTGACCATCGCCGGCGCCGGTGGCGCGTTGACCGCGGACTTCATCCGCACGAGCGTCGTGGGCGCGGCCAATCCCGGCACTGGGCCGCTGGAGAAGGCGGCGAACCCGTTGCTCGAAGGCTGGCAGACGGCGATTCGTGGAACCATGGGCGTCGTGCGCCACGTGGTGCGCGGCGGGGACTATCCCGGGCTCGCGGAGCTGATCGACGATTTCTACGCGGCCGTCGCGGGCGGCGGCCCGTCGCCGTTGTCGCCGGACCATCTGGCCCGCGTGACGGCCGTCTACGCGGAGCTCGCCGCCAACGTGCGGAGCGCGGCGCAGCGCGCGGCCGCGCGGCGCGCGGCGCCACACGAGTCTCCCCCGGGCGTCCCGCTGGCGGTAGTCACGGGCGCGCGGGGCTTCTTCGGCAAGGAGATCACCCGCGAGCTCGTGCGACGTGGGTTCCGCGTGCGCGGCATCACGCGGGCTCCCGACACGGAGGATCCGAACGTCCACGAGTGGCGCGCGCTCGATCTCGGCCGTCCCGTGCCGCCCGGGACGTTCGCCGGCGCCGTCGTCGTGGTGCACGCGGCGGTCGATACCTCGGGCGGCTACGACGGTCACCAGCGCAATACCATCGACGCGACGCGCCATGTGCTGGAGGGCATGAGCGCCGCCGGGGTTGCGCGCCTCGTGTACGTGAGCAGCCTGTCGGTGCTGCGCCCGCCGCGCACGCCGTGGGAGCGTCAGAACGAGGACACCCCGCTCGCCGCCCCCGATGCGCGGCAATTCGGGTCCTATTCCTGGGGGAAGACCGAGGCGGAGCGCCTCGTAGCCGCGGAAGCCGCGAGGCTGGGCATCGAGACCCGTGTGCTCCGCCCGGCGGCGCTCGTCGATTGGACCAACCCCGACATGCCGGGCCTCGTGGGCCGGCGGTTGTTCGGGCCCTGGCATCTCGGGTTCGGCCGGCCCGGCCTGCCGTTCGCCGTGTGCGAGGTGGGTCGCGCGGCGGCGGTCGTGGCGTGGTGCGCCGCGCGCTTCCCGGAGGCCCCACCGGTCCTGAACCTCATCGATCCCGCGATCTCCACGCGTCAGCGGCTGCTCCAGCGCTTCCACTCCCACGGTTGGCGGGGACGTATGGTCTGGCTGCCCATCTCGCTGTTCGCCCTGTTGTTCACGGCGGCGCGTGTCGGCCTAGGCCTCGCCACGCTGCGCATTCCGTCCCGGCTGGCGGTATGGTCGATCTTCCGGCCGCGGCGTTACGACACAACGCTGTCCGCCCGCGTACTCCAGGCGGCCGCGCAGCCGGAGTCGCCGGCTGCGGCGCTCGAGCCCCAGCCGCAGCTGTGAACCGCACCATCGGCGACCTGCGCGCCCTCGACGCGGCCACGTCCTTGGGACCGGGGGCCGCCGCGAAGGACCGGCGTTGGGATCTTCTCATGATCTGCCTCACGGGGTACGTGCTCACGGTGGTCGGCCGCGTGCACCAGTTGTTCTCCGTGCTCGAGCCATTTCGCCTGGCCCTCACGACCGCCGGTCTCGCGCTCGTGCTCTACCTGCTGGACGGCAGCCGGGCAAGGCGGTTGGGGCCCATCTTGCGCCTCCGGACGACGCGCTGCGTGCTCGGGCTCGCGCTCTGGATGGCGTTCTCGATCCCCGGTGCGCTCTGGCCCGGCGGCGCATTTCAGGAGTTCACCGACGAGTTCGGCAAGGCGGCCATGATGTTCGTCGTGGTAGCCGCCGCGCCACGCGGGTTTCTGGACGTAGAGCGCCTGACGTTCGCGTATCTCGTTGCCGCGGGCACTTATGCCGGCGTTGTACTCTCCCGCTTCTCCGTCAGCGGCGACCAGTGGCGCCTGGCCTCGCTCTACTACTACGACGCCAACGATTTCGCCACGCTCGCGGTGATGGCACTCCCGCTCGCCGTCTACTTCGTCGTCCGGCGAGGGCAGCTGTGGCGCCGTCTCGCGGGGGCGACGGCTGCAGCGCTGCTGGCCGTGGGGTTCATCTGGGCAGGGTCCCGGGGGGGCTTCCTCGCGCTGCTCGCCGTCGGCGCGTTTCTCCTGCTGCGCTACCAAGCGATCCGCGTCCGCTGGCGTGTATTGATCACCGCCGTTCTGACGCTCGTGTTTGCCGCCACGGCGACCGATACCTACTGGGAGAAGATGAGCACGATCGTCCAGCCGAAAGACGACTACAACGTCACCGGTAAGGAGGGCCGCGTGCAGGTCTGGAAACGCGGCCTGGGGTACATGATGCAGCATCCTGTCCTGGGCGTCGGGGCAGGCAACTTTCCCACGGCAGAGGGAACGATCTCACCCCTCATCCGCACGACGCCCTCCGGGAAGGGCATAAAGTGGCTGCAGGCGCACAACAGTTTCGTTCAAGTCGGAGCCGAGCTGGGGGTGCCCGGGCTGCTGT
>Ga0209375_1001366_pt1 | contig 18600 bp, 11 predicted proteins | sample GraSoiAngelo_131_FD_185888 | JGI IMG/M metagenome (GOLD analysis project Ga0209375, IMG submission 185888) | Grasslands soil microbial communities from the Angelo Coastal Reserve, California, USA - 14_0929_02_30cm (SPAdes) (version 2) | ecosystem: Environmental > Terrestrial > Soil > Grasslands ... | reverse complement strand
CTCCTGAGCGACATCCCCGCGAACGTAATCTACAAGCTCACGCCCGGGGGCAAAGCGTCCATCTACATGCACCGCAGCGGCTATACCCGGCCCGACATCTGGCGCGTGGGCTTCGAGCAGACCAACGGGAAGAACCCGAGCGATCCCCTGTTCGAGAAGTTCTACATGATCGGCTCGAACGGGCTCGCCCTCGACCGGCAGGGCCGGCTCGTCATCGCGACCTGGGCCGGAAGGTCGATCGACAGGATCGAGAAGAACGGCAAGCGCACCGTGCTCGCCGACCGCTTCGAAGGCAAGCAATTCAACGGACCGAACGACGTCATCGTCAAGAAGAACGGCACGATCTACTTCACCGACACCTACGGCGGCCTGCGCCTTCGCGAGAAGGACCCGCGCAAGGGCCTGGACTTCCAGGGTGTCTACATGATCAAGGGCGGAAGCGTGAGCCGCATCATCGACGACATCCCCAACCCGAACGGCCTGGCGCTCTCGCCCGACGAAAAAACTCTCTACGCGAACGGCAGCCGCGACAAGTACGTGCGGCGCTATCGCGTCCTGCCCGACGACACGGTGGCCGACAGCCAGATGTTCATCGACATCAGCGGCGATCCGACTCCCGGAATCACCGACGGCCTGAAGGTCGACGTCAAGGGCAACGTCTGGGAATCGGCTGCGGGCGGGGTGTGGATCATATCGCCCGAGGGCAGACATCTGGGGACGATACTCACGCCCGAGCTCGTCGCCAATGTCGAGTTCGGCGACCCCGACCACAAGACCCTGTACATCGCCGCGCGCACCAGCGTCTACAAGATCCGGGTTAACATCGCGGGGATTCCATAACTCTATGCGACAAAAAAAGGTGGTTGAAGCGAAAGGCCGGTCCGAGCTGCCGCGCGCCGAGCAGTCCGCGCCTCGCGCCGGCGGTTCCGCGTTCGCGGTTTTTCCGGGCAGCTGGACGAGCAATCTTCGGGGGGATCTGACCGGCGGCGTCATCGCGGCCGTGTTGACGATCCCCATGAGCATCGGTTTCGGGCTGCTCGCCTTCGCGCCTTTCGGCGAACGGTTTCTGTCGATCGGAATTCTCACGGGCCTGTACGGCGCAATTTTCCTCGGAGTGGTGGCACTGCTGCTGGGCGCGCGCACCGTCACCATCTACGCGCCGCGCAGCCTGATCGCGTTCATGATCGGCTCGATCGCGATGCAGGGCTTCGCCAAACCTCCGGCCGGGCCGCTCGGCCAGCTCGAGCCGTACTACCTGGCCGGCGCGCTGCTCGCCACGCTCTCCCTTGCGGGCCTTATCCAGATGATCTTCGGCGCGGTGCGCTTGGGCGGTTTGGTGAGGTTCATCCCTTCACCGGTCATGGCGGGCTTCCAGAATGCCGCCGCGCTGCTGATCCTCTATTCGCAGCTCCACATCATGCTCGGGCTGCCGAGCGGGTTGCCGCTGTGGGCGCTTTACGCGGCGCTCCCGCACGTAAAGCTGCTCAACCTGGCGCTGGGTGCGGCCACGGTCGCGGTCATCTGGATCGGCGCCCGCGTGTCGCGGTACCTGCCCCCGGCGCTGCTCGGCCTGCTCTTTGGCACGCTCGCGTACTACCTGCTCGTCGCCGCCGGGCTGGAGGCGAAGCTCGGGCCGACCCTAGGCCCCATCTCCGGGGGCAGCCCGGACGGGTATTACTTCGGCGCCATGCTGGCGTTCGCCGTTCACCGCGCCGCGATCGACATGCTGCCGACCCTCCTTCTTTTTGCCTTCAGCTTGGCGGTCGTCGCCTCGCTCGACACGCTTATCTGCTCGCGCATCGTCGAAGGCATCACCGGCCAGCGCACCGCGGCGAACCGCGTGCTGCGCCTGATCGGCGGCGCGAACCTGATCACGCCGCTCCTGGGCGGCATCTGCGGCGGCATCAGCGTGGGCCCATCGACCGCGGGCTACAAGGCCGGCGCGCGCACTTCGCTGGTCCTTCTCGTCCATAGCGTGGTGATTTTCGCCGTCGTCGCCGCGCTCGCGCCGCAGCTCGCCAAGTTGCCTCTCGTCGTGGTCGGCGCCGTCCTCGTCGTCACGGGGGTGCAGCTCGTCGACCGGTGGTCGCTGCAGCTCGTGCGCAAGGTGTTCTCGCGGGACAGGGCGGACTGGCACTCGACGGCGCTCGATCTCACGGTGATCCTCGCGGTCGCGGGGACCGCAATCGCCGGCGACATCGCGATCGCCGTGCTGATCGGCGTCGGCGTGGCGGTGGTGCTGTTCGTGCTGCGCATGAGCCGCTCGATCGTGCGCCGCGAGCAGTACGGCGACGAGGTGCGTTCGCGCCGCGCGCGCGCCGCCGCGGAATCCGCCCTGCTCGACGCGCACGGCCGCAGCATCGTGCTGCTCGAGCTCGAAGGGCCGGTATTCTTCGGCTCGGCCGAATCGCTCGCCGAGCGGGTCGATGCCGCGCTCGCCTCCGGGGTGCGGTACGTGGTGCTGGATTTCCGGCGCGTCAACGACCTGGACAGCACCGGAGCGCGCATCCTGCTGCAGACGCACGAAAGGCTCAAGGCGCAGGGCGCGCACTTGCTGCTCGCTTCCGCCGACGCGGCGCCGCATGTCGAGGTCGCGCTTCACGGCATGGGGGTCGTCGCTGCGGTGGGCGCCGTGTTCGCCGACGCCGACCACGCGCTCGAGTGGGCCGAGAACCAGCTGGTCGGGAAGCTGCGACCCGCCGAAGCGGCGGGCGGCGAATACCCGTTCGAGCAGCTCGGCCTGCTCGCGCGCTTCACGGCGAAGGAACGCGAGCAGTTTCGCGCGCTGCTCCAGCGGCGCGAGTACGCCGCCGGCGAAATCCTGTTCCGCGAAGGCGCCGCCGGAGACGAGCTCTACATCGTCGTCAGCGGCAGCGCGAGCGCGAAGCTTACGGTCGCCGCGGGCGGGCAAGAAAAACGCGTACGCGAGCAGCGCCTCGTGAGCTTCGCCGCGGGCACGCCATTCGGCGAGATGGCACTGCTCGATCGCGAAGCGCGCTCGGCCACGGTGCGGGCCGACGAGCGCCTAGTGTGCTATGTGCTGGAGCGCTCGGCGTACGAGCGCCTCGAACGCGACATGCCCGGGATCGCCATCAAGCTGCTGACCAATCTCGGCGCCGAGCTTTCCGCCCGCCTGCGCCAGTCCAACCGGACGCTGAGCTAGCTCGAACACGTTCTGGGAAGGGATAACCTGACGCGTGTTGTAGGGTTTGACTGACATCCCGAGCCCGGTGTCCTCCCTCCCTGCGGAACGAGTTATGCTTCACGCAGAGGGACGGCCGTGGCTTGGGCAGGGCGCTCGATCTCGGGGGTTACGCGCTAAGAGGGGCTGGCTTATTTAATCCAATGGAAACCGACGGCACTCGCCGGGGGAGAAACCCGCTGCAAAGGATGTTCGTCTTCCTTCCGGGGAGCGGACGCCTATTGCAGATCATCTGGCCGTTCCTCGTCATCGTTTTGGTGTTGTTGCTGCTGGCGAACGAGAGCATGCACATCTTGTCCGCGGCCCGTGCGTACTCTGAAGGGGAGAGTCTCTGGTCCAAAGGGCAAAAGCGCGCAATGTTCCACCTCGTGCGTTACTCGGAAACGCACTCCGAAGATGATTACCGGAAATATCTGGAGGCCATTTCGGTGCCGCTGAGTGACGAAAAGGCGCGGGTGGAGATGGAAAAGCCGGATCCGAACTACCCTGCAGTGTGGCAGGGGTTTGTCGAAGGGCGAAATCATCCTGACGACATTCCCGGTTTGATCATGCTGTTCCGGCGCTTCCGGCGCCTTGATTTCATGGCGGCGGTCATCGATCTTTGGGCGGAGGGCGACCGGCATATCGCCGAGCTGACCCAGATCGCCGATCAGCTCCATGCGCGCATCGCCTCGGGGCGGACGTCCACCGACAGCGTGCTCCCGTTCCGCGACAGGATCCTGGATCTCGACACGCGCCTGACCCCTTTGACGGACAAGTTTTCAAGCACCCTGGGCGAAGCGACCCGCAAGACCGGGTTCCTCCTTCTGCTCGCGAACCTCGCAATCGCGGGCACCCTGGTCCCCGTGGGCATCTACCTCTCGTACCGGTTGGTCCGGCGCAGAGAGGAGGCCGAGCGGGCGCTCAAGCTGAGCGAGGAGAGGTTCAATCTTGCGGTGACGGGCAGCAACGACGGGCTCTGGGACTGGAACATCGATACCGGCGAGGTCTACTACTCGCCGCGCTTCAAGGAGCTCCTGGGCTACACAGAGCGGGAAATGGGCGACAACGTGGAGGCGTTCAATTCGCGCTTGCATCCGGAGGACAAGCCTGCCCACGAGCAGGCCATCGACGGACATCTGCAGCGCGGCGGTCCGTTCGACATCGAAATGCGGATGCAGACCAAGGCCGGGGAATACCGCTGGTTCCACTTCCGCGGTCAGGCGCTGCGCACCGCCGCGGGACGGGCGATGCGCATGGCCGGAGCTATGACCGACACGACAGACCGCCGGCTGACTGCAGCGGAGTTGTTTGCCGAGAAAGAGCGCGCTCAGGTCACCCTCGCGTCCATCGCCGACGGCGTGATCACGACCGGCACCGACGGTTGGGTCGAATACCTCAATCCGGTGGCGGAGGCATTGACCGGCTGGACCACGGCCTCGGCGCGGGGATTGCCGCTGCGGGGCATCGTCAATACCGTCGACGAAACCACGCGCAAGATCACGCCCAACCCGATCGAAATGGTCCTGCGCGAGGAGCGCACCATCGAGGTTTCGGCCACCATGCTGCTGGTGCGCAACGACGGTTCGGAAATTCCGATCGTACAGTCCGCCGCCCCGATACGGGCGCGGACGGGCAAGATCATCGGCGTGGTCCTGGTCATGCACGATGTCAGCCGCGAGCGCCAGTACGTCGCCAAGCTTTCCTACCAGGCGAGTCACGACGCCTTGACCGGCTTGATAAATCGCACCGAATTCGAGCGTCGCCTGGGGCTCGCGCTCAAGAGCTCCGCGGAACTGAGCCGCAACCACGCGGTGATGTATCTCGATCTGGACCAGTTCAAGGTCGTCAACGACACCTGCGGTCACGCCGCCGGCGACCAGCTCATGCGCCAGGTCAGCGCCGTGCTGCTCAAGCGCCTGCGCGAGGGCGATACGCTCGCCCGCCTGGGAGGCGACGAGTTCGGCGTGCTCCTCGAGAACTGCCCGCCGGATCACGCGCTGCGAATCGCCGACCAGTTGCGACAGACCGTCAGCGACTTCCATTTCACGTGGGAGACCCGTTCCTTCAGCACCGGCGTCAGCATCGGGCTGGTGAACGTGAAAGACGGGCCGTTCACGCTGGCCGACGTGATGAGCGCGGCCGACGCGGCCTGCTACATGGCGAAGGAAAAGGGCCGCAACCGCGTGCAGTTGTATCACGCCGAAGACAGCGAGCTGTCGGTGCGCCAGGGCGAGATGGAATGGATCAGCCGGCTGCAGAAGGCGCTCAAGGAAGATCGATTCGTGCTCTACGCGCAGGACATCAGGGGCCTGGACGCCGGGCGCGAGCACGGCACGCACTGCGAAATCCTGGTCCGCTTGCTCGATGAACGCGGCGAGCTGGTGCCGCCGATGGCGTTCATCCCGGCGGCGGAACGTTACAATCTGATGCCCGCGATCGATCGCTGGGTCATTCGCACCGCATTCGCCACCATTTGCAGGGAGCAAGCCGAAGGCGGTACGGTTTTCGAGATATGCGCCATCAATATCTCAGGCGGCTCGATCGGCGACGAGAGCTTCCTCGATTACGTGCGCGAACAGTTCGCCCGCTTCCCGGTGCGGCCCCAGTCGATCTGCTTCGAGATCACCGAGACCGCCGCAATCGCGAGGCTCGACAAGGCCACCCACTTCATCGATGAGCTGAAATCGCTCGGCTGCCGTTTCTCCCTGGACGACTTCGGGGCCGGAATGTCCTCGTTTGCCTATCTGAAGCACCTGCCCGTGGATTTTCTCAAGATCGACGGCGGATTCGTCAAAAACATGGCCGACGATCCGATCGACCGCGCGATGGTCGAGGCGATCAACAGCGTCGGTCACATCACCGGCAAGCAGACCATCGCAGAATTCGTGGACGGCGAGCGCGTCATCGCGCTGCTGCGCGAGATCGGGGTGGATTTTGCCCAGGGGTACGGCGTGGCCAAGCCGAGGCCGTTCGGGCGCCGGCTGCAGATGGCGGCGGCGACGGGCTGACGCGCAACGCGTTCACCGGCTCGTTCCGCCCGCGCAGGGCGGAGGCTTCTGGCGCCCGCAGCAGGTCGAAAAAGCGATTCGGATAGGGGAATCCCCTAGTCCGCACCGGAAAAACACCGATAGACCGGTCATCACGCGCTCCATACCATGGGTCCAACCATTTTCATAATCACAACACCGAGGAGAAGTAATGGGAACGATGAATGAGTTGACCGCTCACCCCCAATGGGTGGATTCGCTGCACGGTTACGTCAAGCCCTATTGGGACGGGCTCCTGGATGGAGACTGGGCGAGAGGCGTGGCCTCCGCCGAGCTGACGGTCCCGGAGATGCAGGGATGGATACTCCAGATTTATCCTTTCATCCACGCTTTTCCCAAGTTCCTTGCCGAGGCCCTGATCAAGGTCGAGGACGATTACTCGCGTTCGTTCCTGATCGACAATATCCGCGTCGAGAAAGCCCACGCCGAGCACTGGATCTGGATGGGAATGGGCTTCGGCCTGAAGAGGGAAGAGATGCTCGATCTCACCGAAGGCAACCGGCCGGTGCTGCGGGACGTGCAGTCCCTGACCGACTGGTTGTGGTACATCAACACTAAGGGCTCGCTTGCCGAGGCGGTGGCCGCGACGAGCTTCGCCATCGAGGGCATCGCCGGGGACATCGCACACAAGGTACTCGCCGGCTTCGAGTCGTACAAGGGCCGTCCGGGCGTCGAGATGGGCCCGAAGACCTCCAAGTGGTTCCGCGAGCACGCGCACTACGACGACGTGCATCCCAAGATCGCGATGGAGATCGTCAAGCGCTACGCGACCAGCGAGCGCACCCAGATGCGCGTCATGCTGGCGGCCAAGCGCAGCATTCAGCTCCTCGACCAGGCGCTGGAGGCGGCTCACAAGGCCTACACGCCGGCGGAAGAGCTGCCGGCGCCGGGCGCCGACAAACGCGACAGCGACCGGCGCAGCGATCGCCGCGCCGCCGCAGGATTCATCTCCTTTCCGGACCGCCGCTTCGGCGACCGCCGCGGCCGCGCCAGGCGCACAGTGAATTGAGGTTTCCGGTCCCATGCCGACAACGGGTACCTTCGGGTGCCCGTTTTTTTTTGCTCAGGCGTGCCGCTCCCTAGCTCATCGCCGCTCCACGACCTGCACCATCCGGCTGTTCTTGTACTCCGACAGCCACACGGCGCCGGCCTGATCGACGGCCATTTTCCGCACCTGGGAATCCAGCCCCGGCAGGGGGAACTCGGAGAATTTGGCGGTGACGGGATCGAAGCGCACGATCTTGTTCGCGGTGAACTCGTCGAACCAGATCTTCCCGCGATGATCGACCACGATGTCGTAGGGGCCGGAGTCCGGCGTCGGGATCTCCCACTCGCGGATCGCTCCGGACTCGTGGTCGAGCAGCGCGATCTTGTTCGTGTTGTACTGCGTGAACCACACGTTCCCGTTGCGGTCGAGCGCCAGCCGGCGCGGGCCCGAGTAGCGCGTCGGCGGCGCATATTCCGTGATAGCGCCCGTCGCCGGATCGAGCCTGCCGATCTTGTCGCCGGTGAACTCGCAGAACCAGACTTGGTTGCGGGAGTCGACCACGATCCCGTAGGGCCGCGACTCCTTCGTCGGAATCGCGTACTCTTTGAAGCTCTCCGTCCGGGGGTCGAAACTGGCGATGCGGTTGCCGCGGATCTGCGTCATCCAGATCAGCCCGTCGCTCGCGAGGAACAAGGTGTGGGGACTCGAGCGCTCCTGCGGCAGCGGGGTGCGCTTCATCTCGCCGGTCCTGGAATCCAGGCGCCCAAGATGATTGCCGCGGCTCTCGCTCCACCAGACGAACCCCCTGTCGTCGGCGACGATCCCGTGCGAGCGCGCCACCTTGGCGGGAATCGGGAACTCCCTGAACCCGCCGGTCTTCGGATCGAGACCACCGATCTTTTCCCCGTAGCGCTCGACGAACCAGACGTGGCCCCGCGGGTCCACGGTGAGGTTGTGGGGGATCGCCGTGCGCGTGGGAATGTCGAACTGCGTGATGACGACGTCGGGTTCGCCGACCGTGTTGCGGTACGCGACGGCCTTGGGGACATTCAATCCGGGCGCCTTGTCGGGGCCGAAATGCCGGGCGAGATACGCCGTGATCCGCTCCGCCTCCTCGCTTCTGGACGCCATCGCCTCCTCGTCCGAGATCGACTTGTAGTTCGGCGGGCCGATCTCCTCGATGCGCCCCATGTCGATGACGACCTTTTTCCAGCCCAGCCGATCGAAGCGCCGGCTGACGAAGTTCACCGGGCCGTGGCAGTTCACGCAGCGATTGATGACGAGCTGCTTCACGCCGTCCCGGTCCTCGGGAAGCCGAGCGATCCAATCGGCCGGGGTGAGAATCGGCGAGGATCGCTTGAGCGCGAGGTCGAGCGAGATGTTTTTTCCAGGCGCGATCTCGATCTTCGCGTTGGCGCCCTCCGCGTGCCCTCCCGGTCCCGCGGATACTTCGCTCTGTCCGGGGAACAGCCCGGGCGCGCTGTAGCTTCCGCCACGCGAGAAGACCGTGACCGTGATTCCGCGCTCTACATTGCGAATTTTTATTGCCGCGCCGGTCACGGGCTTGCCGTTCTCGTCGCGAACCGCACCCCGGAGGCCGCCCATCTCGATCGCTTCCGCGGCCGAGGGGCTTTGCCAGGGCGAGATGAGCAACGGACCGAGAACGAACGCGACGACTTTGAGCATGGCATCCTCCGTGAAAGATGACGCGTGAACTGACTCAGCGTACCGCAGCCCCACCCGTGACGGGATGGCCGACCCCGAGCGGCGTGGCGTCGATGAGGACGAAGGCGACCCGCGCGGGCTCGGGTCCCCGATTGATCCAGGCGTGGTTCGTGCCGCGCTGAACAAGGACGTCGCCCGCCTTGAGCCTGATCGTCGTATCATCCATTTCCATTTCAATCTCCCCTGAGAGTACGATTACGTAATCGATCGTCTCGGTGCGGTGCATGGGTCCCGTCCTTCCCGGTGGAATATCGTTGACGGTGAAGCGCGTGCCGTTCGGCGGCGGCGGCGTTCCGAGTAGACGCGCGCCCATGTCCTCGGCGTTTTCCCCGATCGGGATGTCCGCTGGCGTGCGATCGGTGCACCAGATCAGCGTAGACTGTCCGCCGGACTTGGAGCGCCTCCGGTTCGCCGCCGGCGCGTCGATCAGGACGATCGCAGTGCTGTCCGGTCGATGCCCCGTAACGATCCTGCGGATCGGGGGAAAGGTCGGGTTCGCCATCGCTGGGTCTCCATCCTGGTCATGGCCCGAACGGAGTATCGCACCGTCATGCGTTGAAACCCCATCGAGTCACACACTGACTAGCGTTTAGCGCACGAGGGGAGAGTCATGAGGGAGTTGCGTGGATCTGACGCCCGCGGCGCGGAGGGTCCCTTGCAGGACAAGCGGTTTCGGCAGATGCTCGACGCCGCTCCAGATGCCATCGTCGTCGTCGACCAGCGGGGCAGAGTGGTGGCGCTGAATCGAGAGACCGAACGGCTCTTCGGGTGGACCGACGCGGAGCTGCTGGGCGAGCCGTCCCGTCGGCTGATTGCCCCGGCCTTCCAGAAGGTATACGACGCGCTGGGCGGCGGCGACTCGCCGACCCCCGCCCCGCGGAAGCGTGCCGCGGTCAGCACCTTCGCCCGACGGCGGGACGGGAGCGACTTTCCGGCGGAAGTCCACTGCAGCCCTCTCAGTACGGGCGAGAACGCCCTGTCTTTGGTGACGATCCGCGATCTCAGCGCGTTCCAGGGCGCCCAGGAGAACCCCTTCCAGCAGACGGAGCAAGCCTCCGTCATCTTGGCTTCGATGGGGGATGCCCTCATCACGACCGATGTCGCGGGAACGATCACGTATATGAACCCTACGGCGGAGCGGCTCACCGGCTGGCGCACCATCGAAGCGCAGGGACAGCACGTGGCCACCGTCCTTACGCTCGTTTCAGACGCGACGCGCGAGCCCATCGAGAGCATCCCGGAACGTTGCGTGCGCGAAGGGCGCGCGGTGGACTTGGACGAAGGCGCGCTCTTGGTGCGGCGCGACGGGACGGAATTCGCGATCGGAGATTCGGCGGCCCCTCTGCGCGACCGCGACGGAACCAGGACCGGGGTGGTGCTCGTCTTTCACGATGTGACCGAGAGGCGCCGGGTTGCCCTCAGCTTCCACCGGCAAGCCGCCCGCGACCTCCTTACAGGCCTGGTCGGCCGCAAGGGGTTCGAGGAGCGCCTGGCGCGGATACTGAAGAGAGCCGCGCCCGGTGCGACGGACCACGCTCTGTGTTACCTGGACTTGGACCGATTCAAGGTCGTGAACGATACCTGCGGTCGCGACGCGGGAGACGAGCTGCTCCGCAGGATGGGGAGTCTGATTTACGGTCTATTGAGCAGCGGCGACACGCTTGCGCGCCTCGGCGGCGACGAATTCGGCGTCCTGATGGAATGCCCTTCGTTGACCAAGGCGGAAGAAATCGCCGGCAGGCTCCGGCGCGCGATCGAAGACTTCCGCTACGTGTGGAAGGAGAAAAGCTTCTCCTTGGGCGTCAGCATCGGTCTCATCCCGGTCACCGCGGCGAGCGGAGGCGCGGCCGGCGTCCTGCGCGCCGCCGCCGCGGCGTGCTACGCCGCCAAGAGCGCGGGAGGCAACCGCGTCCATCTCGCCCTGCCAGAGGCGGCCCCTGGAGTCCGGCAGGAGGCGGAGAGCCGGCGGATCATGCGCCTCAGCCGAGCGGTGGACGAGGGCTACTTTCAGCTCTACGCTCAAGCGACCGTGCCCTTGGCAGCGGAACATCCGGCGCGTCCCCGGTGCGAGATTCTGCTGCGCTTGCGCGACGAGCGTGGCGGTGTGGAGGCCGCCGGCTCCTTTCTGCCGCGAGCGGAGCGCGATGGCCTCATGCCCGCAATCGACCGATGGGTCGTGCGCCAGACGGTCGCAGCCCTGGGTCGCCTGCATCGCGACCAGCCGGATCTGGAGCTGCCCCTGTGCTCGATCAACCTCGGCGTTTCCTCACTGAACGACACCGACCTCGTCCCGGCCGTGCGGGAGTACCTGGCGCAGCATCGGCTTCCGCCGGCGGCTCTGTGCTTCGAGATCACCGAAGCCGCTGCGCTCGGGAACTTTGCCGAAATGGTGCGCCTCATTTCCGAGGTCCGGGCGATGGGTTGCTCGATCGGGCTGGACAACTTCGGCAACAGCATGGCCTCGCTCGCCCGCCTCAAGGCGCTCCCGGTCGATTACGTGAAGTTCGGCGGACACTACGTGCGGAGCGTGGCAGAAGACCCCGTGTACAGCGCGCTCGTACACGCAGTCAAGGAGATCGGTCGAATCACGGGCATCGTCACGATCGCCAAGGAGGTGGAGAGCGAAACCATTCTGCAGAAGCTGCAGGACCTGGGTGTGGGATACGCGCAAGGGCACGCCGTGGCCGCACCGGCGCCGCTGGTGGACGCGAAAGGAGAAGTGGCCCTGCCCCGTGTTCAACGATCGGCTGCGGCCGGACTTTCCGGATCGAATAAATAGGTCGGCCCGATTAAATTGGCGTGCGCCGCCATTCGTTTCGCGGCCTCGCCGCGTACCTACTTGGCCTCCTCGACGCGCGTCAGCGTCGCGGGTCCTTCGCCCACGATGATCAGCCAGGCCTCCTCGTCCTTGGCTCCGTCCCAATGCACCTGTTTGGCGAAATGCGTGACGAACGAGCCTGTGGGCATCGGCACCGTGAGGTTCGGATCGAACTTGTTGCCCGTGGCGACCCACCAGGTGCCTTTGATCACGGTGATGAAGCGGTCGTTCGGATGAAAGTGCGGCCGGCTGAAGTTGCCCGGCTTGAACCGGTTCATGACCACGTACAACCCGGGCTTTTCCGGATCGCCGACGAGCACCGCCTGGTTGATGCCGGCGGCGCCGCTCGGATCGCGCCATTTGAGCTGATCGGACGACTTGTACACGAGCGCCGCGGGGTTGAGGTCGGCGGCGAAAGCGGCGCCCGCCGCCAGCAGCAGCAATAGCATTCCAGCGCTAGGCAACGCGCGACGAGGCAATGAGCTCATGTCGGTCCCCCCTTTTGAGATCACCCCCGTATACGCGCTTGGCGACGAACCGTCAACGCCGGTCCTTGGCTGCTACCTGTGCCTACTCGACCGCGCGTCCTTCCGTGGCGATCGCCGGCGTGTCGACATAGATCGTTTCACCCGATGCGAGAAACTGCTCGAACGTGGACTGATCCACCCATACGTGGCGTTCCAGACCCGACTCGAGCCACCGAATGGTGAGGCCTCGCGCCGTCTCGTCCACCGCTATCCTGATGTTGGATGCCATTTGGCATTCTCCTTCGCTTGTCCGATTTGCGTTCCCAGCTTACTTTCGGGCAAGGGGAGATGCTGTTAAACGCTCCACCGGCATCTAGTGGAATATGCACATCGGGTGAGAAAGGAAGTCGGACAGGGGCCGGGGTCGATTTAGTCCGGCCGGAATTTTGTCTCCGGTTTCACGCCCGGCTTTCGCTGCTTCTCGCTGATCTCGCCGTTCTCGAGGTAGCGGCCTTCGACGGCGCGCTTGGCCGCCTCGTCCCATTGCGGCAGCCAGTCGCCGAGCGAGTAGCCGTACCACGGGGATTGCGGCCTCAGCTTCGGCAGGCCGAGCTCTTCCCACAGCTTCCTCGCGCGCTCCATGTATTCGCGCTTGGGGAGCGCAAGCGGCGGCATGTCGCCCTTCATCGTGGCGTCCATCAGCAGCGTCGAGTCCTCCTCCTCCCCGTGCTCGCGCTTGGGGCCGTGGCCCTGGCCGCGGTGCGGCAGCGTCTGCACGTCCTCGAGCGGGTTCATGCGGTACGCCATGGCCCACAAGAGCGCGTCGGCGTTGTCCGGGTCGATGTCCTCCGTCACCGCGACCGTGATCTTGCCCATGTCGGCTTTGAAAAAGGCCGCGCCGCGCAGCGCGCGCCACACCTCGGTGCGCGGCATGCCTTTCTCGCAAGCAATCACGCTGACGCGCAGGAGCCCGGTGAGCGGCTCGTGCAGCACGACCCTTTTGACTCCCCGGATGCCGAGCGCCTCGCGCAGGTGGGCGAGGAAAAGCGGCTCGTAGGCGACACGCTTGATCACGCTCGATTCCGAAGGCGCGACCTGGCTGATGTACGAGGGAATGATCGGGTTCCTGCGCTGCGTGATCGCGGTCACGCGCATCGGCATGTTGTATTCCTCGAGCGCGACGTGTCCATGCGATTCGCCGAACGGGGCTTCGGGCTCGCAGTACTCGGTGTCGATCAGGCCCTCGATAACGACCTCGCTCTCGGCGGGAACCAGCAGGTCGACGGTCTTCGCGCGCACCACGTTGATCGGCGAACCGGCGAGGCCGCCGGCGACCGTGAACTCGTCCACGCCCACGGGAAGTTTTTGCGGCCCCATAAAGGCCACGTAGGGCGGGCAGCCGAGCACGATGGCGCAGGGCATCGTCTTTTTTCCGAGCTTCTGGTATTTCACGTAGTGGAGGTAGCCGCCCGCGCCGCCGACGCGCGTCGCCATGCGCACCACCAGGCGATCGGACGACTTGAGCGCCGCGCGATAGGTGCCCATGTTCTGCACGCCGGTCTCCGGATCGCGCGTGATGACGTTGGTCGCGGTGAGCGTAGGCGCGGAATCGAACCCCGGCGTGGAGATCGGGATCGGCAGGCGATCGAGCCCCTTGCCTTCGCCTTTCAGATCATCGCCTCGGTGCACGACTTCATGGCAGGCGGCGTCCTTCACTTCGCGCGGCGCGATGGGATGAGCGATGGCGTGATCCCATTTCCACTGGATTTCGCTCAAGGGCGCGCCCATGCCGGCAGAGTAGATCGCGCGGTTCGCGGCGATCGCGCCGACGACGACCGGAATGTCGTACTTGCGGCCGCGGCCATCGGTGATGTTCGTGAAGAGGAACGCCTTCCTCTCCGCCTCGTCCATCCCCCCGACGAACTGCCAGCGCACCAGCGGATGCAGCTCCGAGTCCTTGTCGACCGGCCGGGCTATCGTGAGCAGCAAGCCCCGTTTCTTCAGCTCCTCGAGGTGCTCGTGAAGGTCGCGATAGGCGCGCGCCCCTTCCGTCGCGAGCGGCGTTTCGGTGCCGGGCAGGTTCATTGCTTCTCGATTTTCGCGCGTTCCACGACCGCTTTCCACTTGGCAGTCTCCGAGACGAGCAGCTCGCGCATCGCGTCGGGTGAGCTCGCGCGCGCGTCGACGCCCAAGTCCTGCAGCCGCTGCTTGAGCTCGGGCGCGGCAACTGCGGCGTTGATCTCCCTGTTGAGGCGTTCGATGACGGCCCGCGGCGTCCTGGCCGGCGCGGCGACGCCGTTCCACGCGGACGCTTCGTAACCGCGAACGCCCGCCTCGGCGAGGGTAGGCACCTCGGGCAAACCGGCGAAGCGGTGAGCGAAAGTCACACCGAGCGCCCTCAGGTTCCCGCTCTTGATGTGCGGGATGACGGGCGCGAGGATCTCGACCATGGCGTCCAGGTCATTGCCTTTCACCGCGGTGATGATGGCGGGCGTCGCCTTGAAGGGCACGGTCTGGAATTCCAGTCCCGCCATCGATTTGAACAGTTCTGCTGCGATGAACTGGGTGCCGCCGATGCTGGTCGTCCCGACGTTGAACCTGCCGGGGCTCGCCTTGGCGGCGGCGATGAATTCCCTGAGCGACCCGTAGGGCGAGTCGGAATCCACGAGCAGCGCGAGGCCGAAGAAACCGACGGTCGATATCGGCGCGAAATCACGCACGGGATCGTAGGGCAGCGACTTGAAGAGCGAGACGCTCACCGCGTGTCCCTGGTTGAGCCACAGGAGCGTATAGCCGTCGGGGGCGGCCTTCATCGCTGCCTCGGTGGCGACGATCTGGCCGGCGCTCGGCCGGTTGTCGATGATGACCTGCTGGCCGAGCGCCTGCGAGAGCCTCTGCGCCAGCACGCGCGCGGTGATGTCGGCCACTCCGCCCGCCGCGTAGGGAAGGAGCATCTTGACGGGCTGCGAAGGGTATTGCGCAAACGCGCCCGTCCCGCAGAGGCAGGCCAGGAGCGGCAGCGTGCGCCACACGAGCGGGCGACGGTTTCGATCCTCGCCAGTTGTCATGTCGGATTCCTCCTGAATCCCGTCAACGCGGGCACCAGCAGTCGGCCCGCACCCGGAACACGGTCTGTGCCGTTTCGCCGAGTATGCCTTTTTTTTGCGCTGCGTTGAAATACGTACCTTCGACGACTTTCCTGGGCTCCGGATCGCCGATCGGGAACGGCTGATCCGAACCGAGCATGATGCGCGCGGGACCCGCTTTTTTCGCCAGGTACTCGAGCGAATCGGAATCGAACACGCAGGAATCGAAGTACATCGCCTCGAAGCCCTTGCGCGGGTCGGCGTACTTGCCCTGCGAGATCTTGTGATTGCGCGCGAGGCGCCCGAGCGCGTAGGGCAGGGCGGCCCCGCCGTGCGAGAGCACGAATTTCATGCCCGGAAATTTCAGGAGATGCCCGGAGAAGAGCAGCCGCGACACGGCGATCGAGGTGTCGGCGAGCCGGCCGATCGCATTCACCAGATCGTAGTCCGCAAGCCGCGGCTCGCCGCACAGGAACATCGGGTGCATGAACACCGCCGCCTTCAGATCCGACGCCGCCTGCCAGAACGGGTCGAGCGAGGGGTCGTCGAGATTGCCGGCGTTGCCCTTGGGAAGCGTTCCGATCATCACCCCGCCGAATCCACGCTCGAGCACTTCGGCCAGCACTTCGGCGGCGAGCCCGCCGTGCTGCAGCGGAACGGTCGCAAGCGGGGTAAAGCGGGTCTCATCGCCCAGCTGTTCCTTGAGGCAGTCGTTGTAGAACCGGCTCCACGCGAGCCCTTCTCCGGTCGGAAGCTCGTAGCCGAAGCTGTCGAGCCAGCCCCCGACGAGCTGGTGGTCGATGCCGTTCCTGTCCATCCAGGTGCGGCGGTCGGCGAGATCGGAGAGCTTGGGCGAGATCGGCCGCGTCGGCTGGCCGCCGGGGAACTGCATCCGGACACCTTTTTCGTCACGGAGCAGCTTCACTCCGGGAAATTTCGCGGAGTTCGTGTCGAAGCGCTCGTAGAGCAGCTTCGGGATGAAGTGCGCGTGGACGTCGATGACGATGTTTTTCATGCTCAGGGCGCTCCCTTGCGCGGGCCGATCGCCTTCCAAATCGCGAGATGCGAAATCGGCAGGGTGTCGATCGAAGCGCCGAGGGGATCGAGCGCGTCGTTGATGGCGTTCGCGATCGCGGCGGGCGCGCCCAGATAACCGGCTTCGCCCGAGCCCTTTTGCCCGAAGGTGGTGAGCGGCGAGGGCGTGCAATGATCGACGATGGCCATCGCCGGCACTTCCATCGCCGAAGGAATCAAGTAGTCCATAAAGGTTCCGCTCGCGAGCTGCCCGTCCTCCGTATACGAGAACTTTTCGTATAGCGCCGCGCCGATGCCGTGCGCGATCCCGCCGTACGTCATGCCGTGCACGATGTCCGGGTTGATCATCACGCCGCAGTCGTGGCCGCAGACGTATTTCCGGATCGCGGGCTTGCCGGTGTCAGGGTCGATCTCCACCAATACGATGTGCGCCTCGAAGGCGTAGCAGGGGTAGATCTGTATGCGGCCCTCGGGAGTCGGGAGGGCGCCTCCGGTCGGCACTCCCCACACGAACTTCGCCTGCAACCCCGGCTCCAGGCCGGCCGGCAACTTGTGGAACTTCCGGTGCGCGATTTCGACGAGCTGGTCCCAGTCCAGCTTTTTCTCCGGTGCACCCTTCAAGCTCACGCAGCCGTCCCTGTATTCGAGGTCCCCGGGCGAGCATTCGAAGTTGTGCGCGGCGATGGCGACGAGCGTCTCCTTGATCGTTTTCGCGGCGCCCGCCGCCGCGCCGCCCAGCATGATCGCCATGCGGCTGCCGACCGGGCTGTTGGAGGGGAGCGCGGTGAGCGAATCGGCTCGCACCACGCGGATCGTTTCGGGATCGCGCTCGAGGATCTCTCCGAGCACGGTCGAGACGAGCGACTCGTGCCCTTGCCCTGCGCTCGAGTTGTTGATGACGCCGGTGATCGCGCCCGAGAGATCGACACGCACGAGGCAGGAGTCCATCCAGGTCGTGTTCTCGTTCTTCGGGTTCATCAGCACTTCGAACGCGGAGTTCCCGCCCGAGGGCTCGAGGCAGCTCGCGATGCCGATTCCGGCGAGGCGCCCCGAGCTCCGCGCCTCGTCCCGCGCGCGCACGAGCGAGGCGTAGTCGATCGCCGCCAGAGTCTCGTCGAGCACCGCGTGGTAGTCGCCCGAGTCGTAGGTGGACCCGCTGGGGATGGTGTAGGGGAACTGGTCGTTGCGGATGAAATTCCGCTTGCGCAATTCGATCCTGTCCATGCCGAGATGGCGCGCGACGCGGTCGATCGCCCGCTCGATCGCGAAATTGGTCGGCGACTGGCCGAAGCCGCGCACCGCCTCCTGCGGCGTCTTGTTGGTCATGACCGAGGTCGGCTCGTATTCGATCGCGCCGATCGCGTACGGCCCGCAGATCGCGGTGACGGGCTTGCCGAGCTGGAAGGGCGAGCGCCCCGCGTACGCGCCGACGTCGTCCACCGCGCGGATTTTCATCGCGCGTATCGTTCCGTCGCCGTCGAACGCGAGCTGCATGTCGAAGAAGCGGTCCGGCCCCTGCATGTCCCCGCCGCGCAGGTTCTCCAGACGGTCCTCGATGAGGCGCACCGCGACGCCCAGCCTTTTCGCGAGATAGCCGACGAGCACGGTGTGCTTGATGCCGCGCTTCACCCCATAGCTGCCGCCGACGTCGACGTCGTGGTGCACGCGCACGGCGTTGCCGGGCAGGCGCAGAGCGCGCGCGGTCTGGTCGGGGAATTTCGGCATCTGGATCGAGGCCCAGACGTCGAGGATTCCCGTCCCTGCGTCCCACTGTGCGGCGACGCCGAAGGTTTCGATCGGCACGGTGGCGCTGCGGCCCCAGCCCGCGCGGAACGCGATCTTGTGCTCGGCGTTTGCGAACGCCTCCTCGACCGGGCCCCAGACGAACTTGCGGTGGTAGAGCACGTTCGAGCCGTGCGCCGGATGCACGAGCGGCGCCCCCGGGGCGAGCGCCTTTTCGGGATCGATCACGTGCGGCAGCGGCTCGTATTCGACTTCGATCCGCTCGGCCGCGTCCTCCGCGAGCGCGCGCGAATCGGCGACGACCGCCGCCACCCATTCGCCGGCGTAGCGCACCACGCCCAGCGCGAGCGCGAAGCGCGTCACCTTGGGCGCGTCCACGCCGGTCGCGAGGGAATCGGTGCTCGCGCAGAATTCCTCCCCCGTGAGAACGTGGACCACGCCCGGCGCGGCGAGCGCAGCCTTGATATCGATCGAAACGATGCGCGCGGCTGCGTGCGGCGAGGCGAC